>Ga0308160_10000768_pt1 | contig 53458 bp, 86 predicted proteins | sample PhyFR1_FD_201036 | JGI IMG/M metagenome (GOLD analysis project Ga0308160, IMG submission 201036) | Phyllosphere microbial communities from UC Gill Tract Community Farm, Albany, California, United States - DLSLF.R1 | ecosystem: Host-associated > Plants > Phyllosphere > Unclassified | place: USA...
CCTAAACCACTCCGCCGCTCACCGACGCCGCCCGTCTCAGCTCTACGCCGCCGTCTTAGTTCATGGACGAAGCCCCCCGGTCCGAGCTTCAAGAGGCCCTCCAGCCCACGCCGCACGAGCTCACCTCGCCGCCGGGCCCGCCGACGGTCGCCGGCGTCGCCGCCTTCCTTCAAGGACAAGCCAGCATCGTCTACCTCAGCAACCGGATCGAGGCCGAGTACCTCGCAAAGAGCATGGCAGGCGCCGGCTACCCCGACTCGCAGCTCGCTGGCGACGGCGAGCCTGCCTGGCGTATAGCGCGAGCCGTCGAACGTATGTCCGCCCAGGCCGGTCTTTATCCCGGCGCTGGCGCTGCGGATTTCTCCATCGGTGACCATGCTGGCCACCCGGCCGACATGTTCGCCAGCTCGTCTACGACGGCCGGCTCGGCGCTCTACCAGCAGCAGGACCAGCACCAGCAAGCGCTCGGTTCGCAGCCATTCGCTCCGCAGAGCTACCACTCGGCCTCGACCTCGGCTCTCTTCGACCCGAGCGCCTACTATGCGGCTGTCGCGCCGCAACCCGCGGCGCTGCCGGCCAGCTCGCGTCTCGACTACTCGCGGGCCATGCAGCATCACCTCAGCCAGCAGTTTGCCTCGGCCTCGCTCGCAGAGTCGCAGCAGGCGTTTGGCTCGCCCGCTTTGATGCCGGCCGCCTTCTCCTCGCCCCTCCTCCACCAGGTGGCCTCCTCTGCCGGCGGCCGCACGGTCGAGCATCTCCCTCAGCAGCAGCAGCAGCAGCAGCAGCAGCAGCAGCAGCAGCAGCAGCAGCAGCAGCCGTCGTACAACGGCTTTGGTGGCAATCCCTACCACGGATACCTTCCAACCGGCGCAATGACACCTCTGACGTCGATCGTCCCGCCGTCCATCGCTCCGCCAACGACATCGTCGCCCAGGCCAGCCGACCGCCGTGCCTCAGCCGGATCGACGCTCGCTACACTGCCCGAGAGCTCGTTCGGCGCCGCGACCATGTGGTGGGTGTCGCCACCGCTGGGCCCAGTCTCCCAGTCTTGAGAGGCAACCTCGGCTGACCGGTCCTCGTTGCAGTTTTGAATCGCCTCCTTCCTACGACTCGCCGCCCCCGGAGCTCGGCCCGTCGACCTCGGCCTCGACCTCGGCGGCGACGTCTATGTCGACGACTGCCTCGAGCAGTCGCGCCTACTCGGTCCCTGCCGGGATCAAGCCCGAGGCAGCTGCCGCGCACTATGCCTGGAATGCCTCGCTCAACGCGATGGATCCGGACAAGAAGTTCATCTGCCCCATCCCGTCGTGCGGCCGGGGCTTCAAGCGGTGCGACTGCCGAGCCCCTTCGTTTCCCTCAAACTTTGCAGCTGCTGACGTGAGCTAGCTCTTCTCCAGCATCTTCAACCTCAAGGCTCACATGAACAGCCACGCGCCCGAGGGCGGCAAGCGCTTCCCCTGCACGGTCGAGGGCTGCCCCAAGGGCTTCTCGCGCAAGCACGACATGGAGCGCCACCGCACGGCAGCCCATCCAGGTGCGTCGTCACGCACTGCCGTTCTCTCGTCGTCTGGGACCGCCGCTAACGAGCAGCAATAGGCTTTTCACTTGCAGACGGCGAAGTCGACAAGAGCACAACGGTTGAGGGTCGCAGGCGCATGTCATCGAAGGACGCCTCGCGCTCAAAGACCCTGTGACGTTCCGCCCGGGCGGCCGCCTTTGGATAGCCCTCACGCTCAGGGCTGACCGCCTTTGATCGACACGCCCTTCGGCCAAGACGGCCAGTACCATCTTTGCCAACGGGCGGCGCTGTCGCTGATCTCCACTTCCGAGCCGGGTGATGCCCCATTTCTCGCCCCTTCCACCCGTCCGGCCTCAATTTCTGCTCTCTCGCAGAGGTCTGCATGCCGCATCTCCACCACCATCCTTTGCGCGGGGCGCAATCCTTGCAGACCTACACTTCCCCCCTGCCTCCTTCTTTTTACCACCCTCCTTCGCCTTCTTCGCTCTCTCGCATTTGCCGCTCGCTCCTTCAACCTTGTCAAAACGCCTTTCTGGCGCTCTGTAGCCTCTCGCATGCCATGCCTTCGCCTTCCGACGTACCCACGGGAGCTTGGTAAGCCGGCAGAGGAAAGACTTGGAGACTCTTTCACATGGGATTCTCGGGCACAGATTGGCCTCGGCTGGGCGGACAGATCGGGGTGGAAAGGGTACACGATTGTTGCAAAAAGAATAAAGCAGGAGAAAAGAACACGGGTGGTTTAAAGGAGTCCAAGGCTCGCAAGATCTAGTAGCGCAGACCTGCGTCCCACTCGGACGACTGGAGGCCTGACCAGTCGGGCGCCGCCTTCTGAGGGAGGTTTGGCGGGGGAGCGATGAGCTCGTTCGTTCCGTGCGATGCAGCGTTCGGGATGCTGAGGAGTGGGCCGTCGTGCAGTGACGGATGGAGGGCGGCAGGGATCGGTGGCCATGAGTAGGCCGGTGCTTGCTGGTGCTGCTGCTGCTGCTGCAATTGCTGCAGCTGTAGCTGCTCCTCGACCGAGGGAAGTTGCCGCCATTGGAGCTGGTTGATCGACAGGCCTAGGGAGGGCACGTCGCTCAACGTAACGGACGACGACAAGGCCGTCGTCGACGAGCCGCTCGCGCCACTGCCGCCGGGTGGGTAAGGCGTCCCACCGATGGCCGCCTGCTGCTGCTGCGTGAGCGAGTCGACGAGCTGGTGCTGGAGCGACTGCGGGTACTGAAGGTAAGGTGACGGTGCGCCGGCCGAGGGCGAGGCCGTCTCCAGCGACGGCGAATAATGCGGCGAGATGGGCGCCGAGTAGTTCTGCGACTGATACGACGAAGACGAAGACTGTTGCTGCTGCTGTTGCCCTTGTTGCAGCGGTTGATGCAAGAGCTGCTGCTGGAGATGCGGATGTGTCGAGCGGATGGGTGCGAACGGCAGCATCGACCCGCCAAAGTTGCTGCCTCCGCCGAGGCCAAAGTAGGGCGGACCATAGCTCGCGCCGCCGAGCGTACTGCCCGGCTCGAAGTGGCCGGCCTGTGGGAGTTCGGCCGAGGGCGATAGTTGGGACGGCATCGAATGAGGGAGCGAGTAGGGCGAGGGCGCGAGGTTGCTGCCGTCGGTTGAGTGAGACGATGGACTCGTCTCGAAGAGCCCGCCGCCACCCCCGCTCTGGGATGAGTAGGTGCTCGATGGGCTCATCCAGCTCGGTGCGGACGGTCGATGGCTGCCGTCGCTGAAGCTCGACCGGTCGCCGCTCCCGCCGACGGAACCGGGCGGATCGAGCGACCAACTCGGATCGGGCGGGGCAAGCGTCGGCTCCGAATGTCGGATTGGCATCGGCGGCGGTGCGATCGACGTCGAGGCGGCGTGCGAGGTGGTGTGCCCCTCGGAGACCGTATTGCGCCGTCGAGGTTTGCTCGAGGAGGATCCTGCCGTCGACGAGGTCGCCTTTGAGTGATCAGACTTGCGGATGCGCTGCGAAGAACAACGGGGGGGGGGGGGGCTGCCGGTCAGTTGTCTGACTCTGTCACTTGTCTCGATTCAGGACGCACCCTGCGCGAGTAGGCATCCGGAATCTGTCAGACGAGAGGAACAGGGTCAGGCCAGCGGATCGTCGAGCCATCAGTGCTTCTGGCCAAGACTGACCGAATCGTCGATCGTCCACAAGCCTAGGAGAGGGTCAGCCAGAGGCACGGTCAGCTGATTGCGTGACTGCGAGATGGGGACGCAGACCTCGACGGGCGCGCACCTCCTTTGCCCGGCTGATGGGCCTCCTTCGGCAGGTTGCGGAACGCCGGCGTGATCGACAGGCAGTGCCGGATGACGTTCTGCTCCCAGCCGTGAATGAAGGAAGGCGGTCAGCGTCCAAGGCTGGGAAAGGGAGCTGTTTCCGTCCGGTCCGATGGATAGCCCGCGCGGAGCAAGCCGGCCTGACCGACGTACCTTCCAGGTCGTCGACGTCGAGTCGCGGTAGAAAGGGTACTTGTCGGCGATCGCCTCGTAGATCTGTCCAAGAAATGCGAGCCGGGTGAGTCACACGGACGATGGCGCAGGGGATCTCAAAGATGGTGCACCTCGCGCAAGTAGAGCTTCTGCTCTGGCGCCTGAGCAATGTCCGGTGCGTTCGAACGAGGGGGTCAGCTTCTGGCAAGCGGATCAGTCAGGGAGGTAACGGGAGGTGGGCTAACCTCGACGATGGCTTCCCGGATGAGGCCGACCTGGAGGGCGGACGAGCGTCGCGAGATCAGCCTACGCAGCTCGCACGGGGTCTCTGGCTGGCAAGGGGACCGACGTAAGTCAGGTTGGGTCGCGTCTGGCCAGCTGTTTCGCTCGGACCGTCGACGAGGGCGGCCGAGACGTTGCTGCTGCTGCTGGGACCGCCGGCGCTGCTGCTGCTGCCGGCTATAAAGGCATCCCCCGTGACGGTCGGGTCGGACGGGGAGGGCTCGGCGTCAGCCGCCAAGGGAGGGCCGAGCTAGAGGCGGGGCAGGACGACGCACCGGCCGTCGTCGGAGCTTGCGAGCCTGCTGCCTCCATCCGGGCGGGCGTCGTGGCCGGGCGTCGTTGGCCTGACGGGGCTGGAAGCTGGAGGGGAAGGCAGAGAGGAGGGCGTGCTCAGCAAGCAGATGGCGTGGTCTACACTCTCTCCGCGGCGCCCGAGCAAGGAGAGTGTGCCTCGGGACCGGAACGAGAGGGGAGGCGAAGGGAGCAGACGGGCGGGCAACCCCACGCACCCGAGAGAGGGATGCTTGCCGGCGGGGCGAGGGGCGGTCGGAAGCGGATGATGAGGGGCTAACCTGCCTGATGCGATGCTGGTGAGGGAGGAGGAGGGGAGCGGTGTATGCGAGTGTGAGTCGTGTGGGCAGGCCGCTGTCGTCGTCGTCGGTCGGTCGTCGTTTGAGCGAAGAAGGCCGGGCTGTCCCTCGTCCTCTGGCTCGCTCGCTGCTGCTGCTGCTGCTGCTCGGCCCCCCTGGTCGCCTGGCTCTACGCGCTCACCGTCGAGCCCGGCCGATGACCCCGCAGTTGGTCCCCCGCCCTCGGACCACCCTGTTACAGCGCCCCCCCTCCCTCACCCTTTCCCTCCTCCCCGGCAAAGCTCCGAGTACGCGAAGGGTCTCGCAAGCTGTTGGTTGCACCGCTCTCCCATTCTGGGCGCTAGCCTGTCACCGCCCAGAGCGGCCAGCCGAGCGCAGCCTGCAGGGCGCGCGTCGCAGCAAGCAGCTCTCTCTCGTTCGGTCCCTCGGGCCGGGCGGGGAAAGAGCAGGCGTGGCGTGGCGTCGGGGCAGAGAGACAGCGGATTGACCAAACATTCCCGGCCTCGTCGCACCATGCGCTGGGATCCCTTCCTTCGCTTCGGATGCAAGCCTGCGTGCGTCCTCGGAGAGACGGTCGAATGGACGACCCATACGAGGGTCCGACGGCGCCTACCTGCCCTGCGAGAGGGACGAAGGGCGCCCTCCTGGCTGGCGACTGCTGCTTCGTCCTGGCTCGTCCTGCTCGATCGCACTCCAACGCTCCTCCTCGCGCCCCTGCGCCGCCCCTTCAGCCACAGACCGACGTCGGTGACCTCCGCCTCCCCCTCCCCTCCCGCTTCGTCAGGTGCTAAGGGTCGAGGTGGGGCGAAGCAAAGCGCCGAGCCGAGCGGGCGTCGGGCAGAGGCCGGACGACCCCTTTTCTGCCTCCCTCTGCCTGTTGATTCGGATCGAAGCTAGCGAAGGGGGAGGAGAGATAGGCGCGAGATCGCAAGCCGACGACGGGTTTCTCTCATGGCGTCGGGTCCTGCTACCCTTCGCTCCTCGTAGGCAGCAGTACCAGGGAAGTATTCCTCGCAGCCGCCCATCTAAAGATACGAAGGGAACAGCGGTCCCACGGCCACGAGCTCCCCCCTCAGAGACAGCCGTCCCGCCCTCTTGCTGCGACCTGCCCCGATGGGACGCCCAGCTAGCAGCCAGCCAGCCAGCCAGCCAGCAGCCGCCTCGTCGTCAGCCGCATCGCCTTGCTCGCCGATGCCTGCCGCGCGCACAGATCTACATAGACGAACGCCATGGCGTCCGACGGCCGTGGCGTTCGCTCAGACCCGCTGTAGGCGCCCGGGGCGGCGGCCGGCGTTTCGGACCCTGTCGCGCCGCCGACGGACGGGCGCACGCACGCACAAGGGAGGGACGTCGACAGCCGCAGGCGCTAACGTCTTGCTTGCAAAGGGTTATCGCCCGCTCGCCACCCTCCCCTCATCGATGCGGCTGATCAGCATCGTACCCCTGATCGCCGAGACCGGAAGGGGAGGGACTCAGGACCGTCGTCCGGGGTCACCGACGGCGACGGATGGCGACGGCGGGAACGGGCCGCCAGCAGGACGCACGAGCTCGTCCGCGCGACGCGCACGACCGCGCCCGTCGGCCGAAGGTGCCGCCGCTCAACACGAGTCTGCTGCCCTCCTCTGTTTCGTCACCTTGCCCCCCCCCCCCCCGCCTTCGCTCCGAAACCCCCTTCTACCTGGCGCCCGACCGCATGGCTCCCCTATCTCACCGACGACGTCTCAAATTGACCGCTCTGTTGGTCCTGCTGGGGCACACGTCGCTCGCCCCGAGAAGGACGGGCCAGACGTAAGTGACCGCGCCTGCTCGATCTGGCGCACGATGCGCATGGTTCCAAAATGGGTCGAGAGACGGAGCGAGATCAGAAGGGGGCCGGACGTGTGAAGAGATGGATCGAGGGACCTCGGCGGGGAGAGCCCTCGAGCTTGGGTGAGATGGAGGGACAGCAGACGGGAGGACGGGAGACGGTGAAGGAGGGTGGCGCGCGTTTCGCAACGCGGAGACTAGCCGGCACAGGGGGGGAGGGAGGTGATAGGAGCGCCCGCTAGTACGGAGGGCTATAGGACAGGGGCGGGAGGGCCAAAGGGGCTATTGGGAGGCAAACGAAGCAGTGGCAGGCAGAGCAGAGGGAAGAGAGAGGATATGTAGTCGCCGGGCGATATGTTTTCCGGAGGGGTATAGCGTTGCTGGTCGATTGCGAGCCGAGGCGAGGTGACCTGGGAACCGAAGCCTTCTTTGCAGTCGATCCTTGAGTGAGGGGCAGCCTCACCAGAGAGGCTTCTGGCCGACGTCGAGCCAGCCGACGGCACCCCGGTCGCCGATCGCGCCGACGGGCGCAGGCCGAGTGTGAGCGGACGGGCCGTACGTCGCCCAGGACTGGTGCGGAGGAGCCGTCGCTTGGGAAGGCGCCGGCGAGGTTGGCGAGCGGTAGGCGCCGTGCCGATGCGCGGCCTGGATGGTTGCGAGAGCGCGCGTGTGGAAGTCGGCGCCGTGCGATGGCTGGGAGACATCGGCGTACTGGGGCCAGTCGTGCGAGGCGACCGCTGCGTTGCCGAGGTAGCCCGGCGGCGCCCGGACCGGCAGCGACGGCGGGACGGCCGTCAGCTCTGGGACTGGGGCCATGTTAACCGAGAGCGAGTCGGATCGGTCGCGTGGGCGCAGAAGCGGCCGGTCGAGCGGCGGTGAAGAATCACGGGCAACGGGCGAACGGGTGATGCCCGATCCAAGGCTATCGTGCGAGGAGCGGTGGCCGAGAGAAGAGGTCTGCCGGCCGTTGATGGGATAGGTCGAGGACTCGAAACGGTTGTGAAGCGTGGAAAATTCCGTCCGAGGGCTCGCGAGTGCACCAGGAGCGAACGACAGCTGCAGAGCCGGCGCCGAGTTGACGCGGCTCAGGGCGAGTGCGAGCTGGTCGAACGGTTGGCCGGTGTAAAGGGAGCGGCGGGCCATGAGGATCGAGCGGAGGGCGGCCTGCGTGCCGTACTCGCCTGAGGAAAGGAGGGAAGGGAGAGAAGGAGGGTCAGACTCACTCCGGAGACGACCAGTCATAAAGTTAGGCACACTCACCGAGCTCGGGGATGCCGCCGGGCGGGATGTCCTCGTGGAGGAAGCAGCAGCGCCGGCCAAAGTCACACTCGCCGAGGAGCCAAAAGAGCGTGCAGATCTGGCACGGAAGGGAGGGACGAGAGACAGGAAGGGTCAGGCAACGTCCTGGCAGAGAGCAGCGTGCGACGAGGATGCAAAGGACGCACCTGTGTCTTGTACTTGGGGTGGCGCTCGACCGGCCGCAGCTCGTGCTCGCCGTGCGCATACTGAAGGGGACGGGAGAGGGCGTCAGTCAGCGCTGCCAGTGCTTCGACAGCCCGGGCCACGGGGACCGACTTGGCACCTGGCGCCGTACACGCAGCGCTCCTCCGGCGTCGCGGCGTTGATGTTCTTCTCCCACGAGCGACACTTCTCGGTCTTGTAGAGCTGGATCTTCTTGTTGGTCGGGCTGGGCGCGTCGAGTGGCAGGCCGTGCTCGACGAGATACTGCTGAAGGGCCGGGTCCATCACGGCCGGGCTGATGCCGTGCGCTAAGCCGGGCGACCGAGGGTTGGCGCCGCCGCCGTTGCCGACACTCGTTGACCGACCGCGACCCTGCAGCGCGAGATCGAGGTGCGGCGGCGTCTGGCGGATGGCTCCGCTGGCCGAGGCCGGGGCCGGGGCCGGGTGGGTGCCGAACGCGCCGGGATGGATGAGCCGTATTGCTTGCAGTCGGGCGAGGACCTCGGGGCTCTGAGCCGAAATGTTGGAGGAGGGAGAGTGCGCGCCAACATAGCGCGGCGACGGCGGCGGCTGCGTCAGGGCTGGGCTATGTAGGCTGACCGGACTGCTGGCAAACGTCGAAGGGCGGCGGCCGTCGACCTGGACTGAGAAGCCAGCGCTGGACGAGGCCGGGGACGATGAGCCGCGAGAGTCGGTCCGCGGCGGGAGGGCGAGCAGACCGGCGCCGCTGAAGTAGGGGGCAGCTGAGCCATGACCCTTGGCGGCGGCAGCAGCGGTCGGAGCGAAGCCGAGGCCAGTTGTTTGGGACTTGATATCTTCGCGAGCCGGCGGACGCTCGGCATGAGGCTCAAAGTACGAGCTGATGGCGGCCGTCGTCTCTACGTCGAGGTCGTAGGCCGAGCGCTGGTGGCCGAAGCTGCCAAAGCGGCCGGCGGCGAGGGCCGGCGAGGTGTGCGACCTGACGCGCGTGCCGGACCCGAAGCTCGATGTGCCGAAGGGCGCCGAGAGCGGCTCGGACGCAAAGCTCGGCGCGGACATCCAGAGGGGCGAGGGCGAGCCGGTAGGAGGGCTGGCAGACGCCTGGCCGCGGCGGGCGAGCTCGAGGTCAATCAGACGGGCAAGATGCTCTTGCGGAAGCTTGCTCAGCTGCTCGACCTGCGGAGCGAGGTAAGTATCGGGCAAGTCAGATCGTAGATCGCGCAAGCTGAGAGGCTGAGAAGGAAGGAGACGCACCGACATGTGTCGCAGAGAGTCGTCCGTCGGAAGCGCCGTCGATGGCCAAGCCTGCTGGCTGCCGACGCCCGCCCGCAGGCGGCTATGCTCGGCAGCGATCTCAAAGGCGTCGCGCTGGGGCGACGGGACGATGCGTAAGGTCTGAGGCCCGCGTCCGCCCAGGCCGCGCCGGAGACCCTCAGAGAGGGGAGCCGATCCAGTCGAGCGTGGCTCGTCGTCCTCCCGCCGGCTGACCGCCGGCGATGAGTGGAGGAAGGCCGGCAGACGACCCGGGGCCAGGAGCGAGCGCGAAGCAGAGGCGGACGGTACGTAACGGCTCAGGTTTGGCGTCGGGAAGCGCGCGGTCGAGGGCAAATTCGGGGCCTTGAGGGTGGACGCGCTGAAGTTGACGTCGGGAGCAGGGCTGGGAATCGTTCTCAATGTCAGTCGGTGGAGTTGCGATGCGAGGACGTGGAGACGTACCCGTTCGGTGCGTACGATGCGTGCGCAAAGCTCGGCGAGGTGAACGTCGAGGCTGGGAACCGAAACTCGTCGAGCGGGTCCTTGACAAAGCCGGCACCGCCTTCGGCAGATCGCATCTCAGCCGACTCGGTCGCATCGCCCACCGCCGTCACGGACCGGGGCGTCGAGGATGCTGGCGAGCTGTCTCCGCTGCCCGGAGCTGAGTTGTCCGAGCCGGGCCCGCCGAGGTCGAGCCGGCGCAGGGCGTCCTCAAACGAAGACGAGGCTGAGTTGGGCGAGCGGTCGGCGAGGGTGCGATGAGTGGACGGAGGCGGCCCGAAGGTCGGCCGATAGGCGTAGGACATGGCCGTCAAGGGCTGGACGATAGAAGGAAGACATCCTCGTCAGCGGCGCCCCAAACTGCAGCAGCACAGTCTCAGAGGACGAGACGTACCGTTGGATCGGCGCTCGAGATTGACCTGGACGCGTTCAACGGATGAGAGACGAGGGAGGCGGCTTGTGCGAAGCGAGCGCCGGTCGGAGATGGAAGAGGCCGGATTGGTCGGAGACGAGATCTGCACGGGACGAGGAACAGGTCGGAGCAAACGTCAGTCAGCGAACACGCTCAGCAAGGCGCAGTGCGACCGATGGGCGCGCACCGGAAGCCTTGATGATTTCGAAGGAGTAGATGGGAGCCGGTGTCGAACGAGGAGAGAGGAGGTGGGCAGCAGGGCGAGGACCAAGACTGCTGGGCTAACAGCTGGCACCGTGCACCGCACGCACAGGTCGCTGAGCGGCGAGAGTGGCGTCGACTAGGAGGCCAGGGTCGTCGAACGAGGAGCGAGGGTCAGCAAGCGGCGGATGTTGAGCGAAGGGGAGCAGGCGAGCCGGGGCGACGAGCTGACTGACCAGGAGGCCGTCGGAGTCGAGGCGAGGGTTCCGACGACGGGCAAAGCGAGCCGCGGGCTGCCGCCTTTTTAGCAAACGGGGGGAGGGAGAGGACTCAAACGGGGATTGAGGGTGGCCAAAGGATGAAGAGGAGGAGGGGTTGGTGGCGGTCGTGGGCTGGGAGCTCGGCCGCTGGGGAGGGCGAGCGGAGGGAAAGGGCAGCGACCGACGGCCCGTCTCGCTCCGCCCGCCCGCCCGCCTGCCCGCCTTGCTCCGCCCGCTAGGCCAAGCAAGAGCGACAGAGAGGAGCCGTCTTCTAAAAGGTCCTTTTCGAGAGCGGCCCGTCATCCAACGCCCGAGTGCGAGGTCGACAGGGCGTCGATCCGGCCGGCGGGCGGCTCTTCCGTCGCCGCACCTCCTGTCGACAGGAGGGCCCTTGTTGCCCCCCCTCGCGCCGCCGCACAGTTGCTCAGGCGGGAGAGGAGGCGCCGACGATAGGCCTGGAAGGTGAGGACTGGCCGAGAGGGAGGGGTCGTCTCTGCTAACGAGACAGGGGTGGCGGAGAGGGCCAAAAAGGGGCTTCACGGCAACCCCGCATTGGCCCGCGCCAGCAGCCCCGCGTGCCCTGCGCCCCCTCCCCTGTCGGCCGGCAGCGCCGGCAGGAGAGAGACCACGTGGGCGAGTCAGCTCGGGGCCGGTCAGCCCGAGGTCCAGCGTGGGTGCAGCCGAAGGAACGTCATCCAGCCGCGAAAGGCCAATACAAAACGATACAAAAGGGGAGCCTGCGCCGGCCGACGAACGCCCGTCAGCCTTCCAGAGAGCAAAGCAGACGCGCGCACGAGGACAAGCACGTACCGATACGATGTCTACGAACAATAACAGATACGAGAGTTTAACGATGGGCCGTGCCGTCTAGCAGTCGGCGTTGCGCTCCTCTGGCAGGAGCGGTGTCAGGCCGAGCCGTTCAAAGACGCCAGCCTCCTCCTTAGCCGGGTCGATTTCGACCGGTCGGTTGTGCGCAGCGTGCCGGCCTTCGAGCAGGTGCGTGATGCCGGACGAGTCAAAGCGGAGGGGTGGGTCGAGGTGATTGGCGTGCGTGCTGTAAGGCCGGGCACAGACGACCGCTTGTCAGTCAGGAGAGGGGCAGAGAGCGCCCCCTGTGTCAGACCGACAAGACCCACCGGATGTCGCGCTCAAACTGCTGGCTGCCGCTCCAGCCAAGCACAGCCGTCCAGTAGACCTGATTTGGCGCAAAAATGATGTCGACCCGGCGCCGGAGGCGGCGCGCGCGGCCATCCTCGGGTAGGCGGAGGACGACAAACGACTGCTCGAGCGAGACCTGCTTGCCGGCGCCGATCTGGTTGCCCGAGACGGTGTTGAGGACGATGCCTACCGGGAAGGGAGGGGGGAGATGACTCATTTAGCTCGAGCCTTCTGAACGTCCTTGACATGCGCGCGCATGCACCAGTGTCGGTCATCCGCTGGATGAGCGCGTCGAGCACGTCCCGGTTGACGAAAGCGGCGTTCTCTGGATGGGCTACAAGCAGAGCCGAGAGTCAGCCAGAGCGCCTCGAAAGGGAGAAAAGCGAGACAGCACTCACTAACGACCATGTCGACGTCGCCCGACATCTGCTTGCCGCGGCGGTAGCCTGCGACGTCCGGAGGATCGGATACCATCAGGGTGAGCATTTCGCGCAGACAGGCGCAAAAGGCCCGGCCGACCCACCTCCGCAGATCGTGTACAGGCTACCCGGCCGGATTTTCTCCATCTCGCGATGCACGAGCGCGGCGATCTCTTCGACTTCGGCCCTCGGGATCCTAGCGACCGAGCGAGAAGTCAGTCAGCAGCTGGCGACACGCGCAGGCATGTGAACGCCTGGGACCGACTTGGTATGGAGCTCTCCCCAGAAGTCGACCTCGAGTGCGAGAGTCGGCCGCTTGGAACGGACGTCGGCGAGGTTGCGGCAGCCGTGCAGATCGTAGAGGTCGCGCGCAGCGTGTGGGCCGACTGTATGGAGCGTCTGGAACAGAAGCAGGCAGTGCAGTCGGGCGTCTCGCCGCAAGCGCGAGGCGAGCGAGATCTGACCGGTCTGGAGGTATTCGACAATCTGGAAGGAGCAATGTCATGTCGGTCAGCGTGGCCACAGAGCACTGGCGGCCGATGCCGCGCACCTGCTGGCCGATCTTGGTGCCGACCTGGGGCAACTTCCGCGCCTCAGCGGCCGTTTGGATAGCAGTCGGGTACGCCTTAATAGCCTGATTGGAGCATCTCGGTTCAGCAAAGGATGGCGGGGAGCCTAGCTGCCGAGGGCCGGACGGACCGAGATGGCCCGCTTGTACGAGAGCGCGTGCTTGTCTGTCAGGCCGGCGCCGCCGCCGAGGTCGTCTTCGCCGACTTCCTTCCAGAGGAGGATGACCTGAAGCTCCTCGCACAGGCGCTGGTTGACGCAGTAGAGCGGCGAGGGTCGCTTGCATGCGAGCGCCGGTAAGGAGGCAGGATCGATCGGCTTGCCGGGCCCAGGGATCAGGTGGTCTGCTGCGCGAGGGAAGGGCGTGTAGTCGTTGGGCGAGGGAAGCGCTGGGTAGGGCAGGAGCGAAGGTGCGGCCGACGAGAGCCGGAGCTTCGCGACCGACGCCTCGGGTGATGCCCCGGGCGAAGCTGGTGGCGACGAGGAGGCGCTGACGGCCCAGACGAAGCCATCGGGTTCGGCCAAGGCGGCAGCGCGGTCGTCCGAGCCCACGGCAGCAGCCGGCGTCGTCGTCCGGTTGCGCTTGCGGTGCGGCTGCAGTTCAGGCGACGAGAGCGGGCTGTGCGAGGTCGACCGGCTGTCGGAAGGTTGCTCGAGCGCGGGCGGGACGTCAAAGTCGGCCGGATGATCGGGTGGGAGCAGGTAGGGCCGGTAGTTGAGGAGGCGCGCGAGCGAGACGCAGTCGTGCAACCAGCGGTCCGACACGATCACCTTCTCATCCTGGAACCGGGAGCGTCAGCATCGGCAGCAGCAGCAGCAGTCCCTTAGAGGCGGTACGTACGACGAGCTCGGCATTGAGCGTCATCTCGAGCCGGCGCCGGGACAGCAGCCTCGTCAGAATGAGGTCTGCGCCCTCGCTATCGTCGGAGGGAAGCTCAGCCCGTCAGCGCCGGCGAGCATCCTCTGGGAGTGATAGATTGGGCGTACGGAGAGCTGGCGATGAGACCGCCATGAACGATGATGGTCCCCTCGTGCGAGAGGAGATCCTTTGAGCTGTACTTGACCGGGACGATGTAGATCTGGAGGCTGGCCAGGAAGGAGGCGGCGGCGGCCATCGGCGGCGGGACGGTCTCGGTCGTCTGCGCGATGGGCGGGCTTGGCTGTCGACGTCTGCTGCTGGGTGATTCGGATGGCTGCTTCGACTCAAGACCGAGTAGGGGCGATGGCTCGGCAGCCTCGTAGCAAGTCGGGTGGCGAGTAGTGTCGCATGACCTTAGCCTGGTCCACGGCCGTAGGGAGGAGGGGTTGAAGGAAGGCCTTCCCGGCCCTGCAGCAGCAGCGGGCCGTCAGCGCCCGATCGCCTGGGTCGAAGCGGAGGCCGAGCAAAGCGTGACGGAGGGCGGCTGCCTTCGCCCTGCCTGCGTCTATTGCGACGACCTAACCCGATCAACGACCCAAGACGATGAGGACTGACAAGCTTACCTGGCAGCTTCTGTTGCCGTCGGTCGAGCTTTAACGGGGGGAGTCGGGCAGGCATGCAGGCAGGAGCCCCTGCGGCTCAGCTCAGAACAGCAGGCGGCGGCCCCAGCACGACGTTGCGGCTGGCCGACCACCTCCTCTTGTGCGACACAGCTTGACGGTCAGCAGCGCATGTCAGTCTGAAAACAGGATCAGAAGAGGGACCCACGTCCTCGCTTTGTCCTCCGCCGGCTTCGCACTCGACCATCCCCTGACGTCGACTGCACGACCTCGGACCGGCCCGACTCGTCCGCGCACCAAGCACCTCCAGCCGTCGGCCTCCTGCTGCTGGCGGTGCAGCCGACCGACCTAGCCATCTCGGCCTCGGTCGGACCAGTTGGGCCGCGTCCTTCGCAGGACCCGGCCGAGAGCCAGGAGATCCGACCAGCCGTCCCTCTGATCCTGGTGCGACCGCGCGCAGCCGACCAGCCTCTGCCCTCCTTGTCGCTCGGACGGTGGTTGCTGTCAGGTCAGCGTCGGTTCGAACATCTCACGTGCAGCTAGGTGCTGCACCTATGCCTCTGCCCTTTGACTTGTCGCTACCTGTATCTGCGGGGCTTTTGGGGGAAGGCCGGCCCACCTCGTGCATCCGCGTGGGCCCTGGGCACGGCCGACCCCCCTGTCTGCCTTTCCTAGGCAGGCCAAAGCCTGGGAGGCCGCTCTCACTCTCGAGCCCTCGACCACCACTAGTGTCTGGACCTTCGCTCGGTATCTCGCAGGCGCTCTGTAAGGTGCGTCCCCTCCGGTAGTCTGTGCTAGATTCAGTAGCCCGTCCTAACCCTTGCCCCCGTCGTCCTGCCTCGACGCTTCCCTCAGTGCCCCTGTCGTCCTTCGCAGCCTTAGCTCGGCTCCTCCACTACGTCTTGTCTCCGCCTCCCTCTGTCGAGATGCGCTCGCCCTTCGGACCCCTCGGCTTCGTCGTCCTGGCCCTGGCCGGCACGCTGGCTCGCGCCCAGTCTTTCCACGTCAACGACCTGGTGCGTGCTCCCTGTCTCTTGAGCTACAGCCGCCGGCCGCCTGACAGGAGCTAGCTCTACCGACAGCCGGAGCTCCATTACGGTCAGCCGGCGCTCATCTCTTGGACGGGAGGCGTCCGGCCCTATTATGTAACCGTCCTCAAAACCGGCGGCAGCGGAGCCTCTTCGATCGTACGTGCTCTTGAGATCTCTTGCTAGTCTGGTGCCGCCCCGCTGACGCCGTCGTTTCGCTCTTACCACACGCAGCTCAAGACCCTCCTGAACTTTGGCAACCAGACCAGCGTCTCTTGGACCGTTGATCTCCCCGTGCGCGAAGTGGTGACCGTCTCTGTCCTTGTACGTCCGCCTTGCACGTCGCCCGACAACCGGAGTAAATCCTGAGAGCTGACGCCAAGCCCTCTACTGTCCCTGAAGGACTCGACCGGCGTCTACATGTACTCGAACAGCGGCTCCATCATGAGGTCCGTTCGTCGCCTTTGACGAGGGCGATACGCCGAACTGACCCTCGACGTGCCACAGGCCTGTCTACGAATCCTCGTCCTCTTCGGTGTCCTTGTTCTTTTCAAAGGCCCCGCCCGTCGAGGCTGTCCCAACCTCTCCGATCGTTGTCACTCCTGCCGCGCCCGCCGCTTCATCGAGCGACATCCTGAACACGTGCGCCTCCCTGCCGAGCATCGTTCTTGCTTATCCACGCTTTTGACCTGACGCCGACTCTCTCCCGGCTCTTCCGTTGCAGGTTATCTGAGCCTTCGGTGCTAGCAGCAGGGGCCTCCTCACCGACATCCTCGTCCGCGTCGTCACGCTCGGTCCAAGCTTCGCCGTCCTCAGGCTCCTTGTCGTCCTCTGCGTCTCCGGTTACCTCTGCCTCTGACACGGCTCTTGGTGCCGCGGCCGCAAAGGACGATTCAGCGACACCAGGCCTCTCGGGCGGCAGCATCGGTGAGCCCGGCACGCTTTAGACTAGGAAATTGAAGACGGGTGAGAGACTGACCCGCTAATCCCGCTGACCCTTGTCAGGCGGCATCGTCGGCGGTGTCCTTGCAGGTCTTGCGGTCGCGGTCGCCATCGCCTTCTACTTCTTCCTTCGCCGCCGGCGCGCGTAGGTCTCGCACCACGCTTCCCTCGTCCGCCCCCCTCGTGCCCTCGCTGATCGCGTCGTTCGACCCCATGCTGCAGCCAGCGCAGCTCAGCGCCTGCCTCGTGGTTGATAGACGACGACGACAACGCGTCGTCCGACCTGCCGACGACGGCCGTCAACCCGTTCGCGACGCCAGCCGCGGCAGCTCCGCCTCCCGACACCCAAACCTACTTCTCGACCTCGCACCCAGCCGGTCCGAAAGCTGAGACCGCGTACACTGACAGCTCGTTTGCCGCCACCGCTGCGGCTCACCCGGCCAGCTCAGTCGCATCGGCAACCTCTCCCGTCTCGGGTGTCTCGGCTGTCAGCACTGGGTTCTCGACGGGCCCTGCGACGGCCACCTCATTCGGCGCCGACGCCCGACCGGTCAAGGCCGCTGAGCTCTCGGTCGACCCGCACGCGCACGAGCGCGAGGTCATTCTCGTCGAGGTTGACGATGGGCCCGCTCCGGAACACGCTGGCGCATCGACCGTCCGCCTGCCGCCGGCCTACAACCAGACGTGGTCCGCCAGCCGGTCGCCTTAGCGTTAGGCTTCTTCGTCGTGCGCTTCGTCGTCAAACCCCCTCCTCGTCTTCCCCCTCGGTCTTTGTTTTTCCTCAGGTCTCGTACATGTCAGGTCCAATCTCTTCCTCTTCGTAGTCCCCACTTTTCTCCCTTCTCCTGGTTTCTGCAAATGAACACCGTCGCCCTACCCAGACGTCTCGTTCGGTCGGACGCGCGCTGCTGCTGCGCGAGCGTGCCACTTGCTTCGCCGCGGCGCAAGGCGCGCCCGAACTGCCTCGACAGCTCGACCTCGCTACCACGATCCCTCGCCTACTACCGCCTGGAGCTGACGCAACGAAGCACTGCACGAGCTTGTCCAGACTGGCGGGCCTTGGAGCCGGCTCATGCAGCAAGTTAGCAGCCCCTGCTCGATCAGCTGTCGGCCGGTGTGCACGTTCCGGCCGCAAGTCGGGCAGCTCGTCTGCTGCCCATCTTCCCGTCCTCGACCCGACAAGCAGCGGCCGGAGCCGATTTGCGTCGAGGTGACCGTCCTGGAGCGAATGTCAATCGGCTGCGGCCCAGCGAGCCCTGCTCGACTTGGTCGTTCGGGTCGGCGCCTGATCGGCCCGGCTCGCTTCCCGGCTCCAAGCCAAACCCTCTCTTCGGCGGCATAGCGACGAGCCGAGGGGGCCGACGGCTCCGACCGCGTTGGAGAGCATCTTGGCTTGGGCCGAAGCGCTGCCCTCTCCTGCTCCCTTTCATCTTCCAACCGACAGGCCCTCGACGAAGAGACGCGCGGGTCAGCATCGGTACGACCTGCTCACCGGCCGCACCGACTGTCTGAGCGCGGTCATGGCTGGCCCCGACGACGCTGCCAACGGTCTGACCGCCCGCCTTCCATTGCTTACAGAGCTTGCAGAAGGTCGTGCTCTCGGCTTCCCAGCCCGTGTGTCACGCCTGAGGTCCGGGTCGCCTGCCTGCCTCGCTTGGCCAACGAGCTAAAGCAGCCGGATCCTTCGACGACAGGCTCCCTTCTTCACCACAGGCCTTCGCATCAACACTCCGACAGGTGCGCATCCCTTCATCAAGAGCCCAAAGCGACCTTAGGCTGACTGGCGGTCGTGCGGCAACAGCTCCTCCTTCCGCCCCGTCTATCCCTGCAGCCCCACCCCGTGCTCTCGCCCCTCGCCTCAGACCTCAGCTGTCTCGACTTGCCTCATCGCCAGCCAGCCCAGCAACCATGTCGAACAGCACAACCCCCGACGACCTCTACGACTACATCTCGCCCGGCGCGATCGTCGGCATGTCTCTCGGCTCCGTCGCGGCTCTCGCATTGGCGGTCGCCCTCGGCGTCTTCTGCTGCATTAAGCGGCGTCGCGCGAACGTCCTTCTGCACGCTGGCAGCGATGGGCTCCTCCCGTCAAAGATGTCCACTGACAGACGATGCACCCCTTGCCGGCCTCTCATTCGCAGGCGGCGCAGCGCCATGGTAAGCACAGCGGTCCTCGAAGAGGGCAACCTCAACTCGCAAGACCTGTCGACGACGGCCAACAGCAACCCGTTCGCAACACCGGCCGCGGCACCGTTGGCTAATGCTCAAGGCTACTTTCCCGGATCAGAACGGCCCGGACCCAGCGCAGCGACCTTACGACTGCACGGCGCGGCCGCTCCCAACCCTGACTTGCCGGTCAAGATCGCAATGGACGCCGCTGGCTCAGACACGCATGAGCATGCGCCTCTGCCCCCTTTGCCCGTTGCAATTGACGCAGGCCCGGCAACGGAGACCGCGAGCCTTCCACCGGCGTACGACCAGAGGTGGCCAGGTATCCGGTCGATGTAGCGTCGTCCTCGGATCCTGCGCACCTCTTTCCCCCTGAAACTGCCCCTCCGACCTCCCTGACGCCTCATGTACGACCACTGTCTTGCGCCTGTCCTGCTCTGCTCATGACGATGCTCTGCGCGACTGCTGGCCTGGCTGCACTTCCGTTCTTGCCCGCATCACCGCTGTCAGCCTAGCGGATCCGACGGAACGCTGCCTCGTCAGTGCCGGTCGCGCCGGGACTGCTGCCATCAGCTCCGCCCGATCCAGAGCCGGCGAGAGCCTGACGCTGCTGCCGGGCCGCCCGCTGTCCTCTGACCAGCACGATCCATCGCCCAACCCACCACAGCTCTCCCGCTCGCAACCGACGGATCCGACCAACAAGAACTCACAACATTCGACGCCGAACCTCCTCCAGGACTTCCCACTATATGCCCTCGCTCCTTCGGATCGTCCTCGGCCTCGTCGTCGTCGCCATAAGCCTGGCGACTGCGCAGATCAAGATGAACGTCGTGACGCCGGTGCGTCGCGTCCGCGCCAGCCTTGGAACCGGCAAGGCGTGTGCTGACCGTCTAGATACCGATCGCTTGCAGGATCCTGCCCTCGTCATCTTTGGTCGTCCGCTGCCAATTCTCTGGGACGGTGGCCGGCGTCCGTTCGAGCTGTCGATCGTCAAGGCCGACAACCTGTCGCACACGGTGCGTCTAAGCGCCGTCGTCTGCAATCGCCTTGGCGCAGTGCTGCTGACGCATACATGCGTCCTGCCTCGCAAGCTCTCCTCGCTCCATGGCCTCCACTGGTCCTGGAGCACGACCTGGATGGTCGACCTGCCGCCAGGCACATCGATCAGCGTTCGAGTCGAGGTTCGTGCCCGTTAGCTCGATTCGACTCGATACGTCCCCTACTTGACGTGTTTGTGCTGTCCCCAGGATCTCGAAGGGAGGACCGCGTACTCGGCGCCGCTTCTCGTCCTGAGTAAGGAATGGGCGCAAGGGTCGGTCCCCCTCGTTCTTGAGGACATGCGTACCGAGCTGACGCAAAGGTGCGCGTCGACAGGACGACCTCGGATGCGTTTGCGGACCCATCGTCAGTCTCTTCTGCGGCCGCCGTTTCGGCCACATCGTCGACCCTGCCGACCGGCGACGGCAGCCTCTCGCCGGGCAATATCGGTGCGACTCGAGATTTCGCTCGTCAGCGCGAGCCGCGCAGGATGGGCTGACCAAGCGGTCGATGAGCAGGCGGCATCGTCGGTGGCATTCTCGCCGGAGTGGCTCTCGTCCTCCTGGCGCTCACCGTCTTCCTTCTCCAGCACCGGCGCCAGTCGTGAGTCGTCCCAGCGCGGGCGTGCCTCCTAGCGCCGAGGATTGACCTTCCTCGACCGCTAGGCGCTGCTTCGGTTTGCGTCCCAAGCTTGCCGACGAGGCCGAGGCCAAGGACGTCCCTCTTGCAACCATCAAGCCCTTCGCTGCCGGTCCGACGCCCCTTGCGTCTCCGTCGTCGTCGGTCGCGTCTCTTGACCTCAGACAGGCTCACCCTCTCGCGTCCGTCTGACGCAGTACCCTGCGGCCTTGCTCCATACCTTCTGTCAGCGCTCGACCATGCAACTCCTGCCCTACGCTCGAGTTGGTGTCGATCGGGGAAGGTCAGCTCTGAGGCAGCAGCAGCCTAGCCATAGCGCAGGCCTACTGTCAGCGACCAGGGCGGACCGCCGCCCGGCGTCGAATGTCCAGAGTTGCGAGGACGTGCGTAGAGTTACAGCGCATGCGATTGGGCTTTGATAGGCCTATGCCGTGGCCTGCTCCTTTCGACGCAGGAGCTCGACCTCGCCCTCGAGCGCGGCGACGGCGAGCTCGGCCTGGAGCGTCGACCCGATAAGCTCGTTCCATTGGTTCGTGAGGCGGTTGAGCGGCTGACTGGCCGCCGTCTGTAGAACAAGAGGAAACAGATCAGCCTGCGCTCGGCGAGAAAGAGGCCGCGGAGGAGGGCACGCACCTGCTCGTTCTTTCGCCGCCGGTTGATCTCGACGACCTCGGCCTTGAGCTCCTCGACCGCGCCTTCGAGCCGCTTAGCCTCGGCCTCGAGCAGGTGGTTGTGTATCAGGTGCGCATTCGGGCCGTGCTCCGATAGCAGTTGCAGGTTTGCTTGCCTGACAGGCAGGCACAGGCGGGCGAGAAGGGAGGTCAGCGGCCAAGCTCTCAAGCGTGCGCCGGGGGGAAGGTGCGAAGCGCGGGCGCACCGGATGTGCAGGTGCTCGAGCTGAGCCCGGGCGTTGTCGGCCGCCTTCTTCCAGTCCTCCTCGCTCGCCGCCTCGCCCTCTGCCGGCGTCGGGAGTGAGTATCGCGACTTGTCGAGCGCCGCCAGCTGCATGCGTTTGAGGTTGAGCGGCGAAGGCTCGTCAGTCGGGGGCTGCGGCGGCTGGGGGGTTGGCATCCGACGCAAGCCGACGTACCGGTTGATCCGGGTAGTTCTCCAGCAACGACGACAGCGCCGGCGAATTCTGAAGCACGCAGGAAGCACGGTAAGATGGGTCAGGGTTGGTCACCCTCTGAGGAGACGGCCCGGCAGGCGGCGAGTAGCCTGACCTTGAACAGCTCGGCCTCGTTCACGGCTGCCGCCGGCAGGCGCTCATGCTCGTCGTGCACGCCTCCCGTCAGGCTCAGCTCCTGGTAAACGAGTGCTTCGGCCTGCTCTCGTAGCCCTGGGAGGTTGAGAGCACCATGGGACGAGGTTCGAGGGTCAGCAAGCCGGACGGATGGCTCCGAAGGCCGGCGCCGTCGTCGTCGCTCGAGTCGAGCGGGGGCGGCGGACGCACCGGGGATGGCCTCGAGATCGTTGTCGACATAAGGCAGCGAGTCGACAACATCCTGGTACACGGGCTGCTCTACCGACGACATGGTAGATGTAAGAGGGGTCCCGCTAACGAGGAGGGAGAGGAGAGGGGAGCTGGGCAAGGTTGTGGTTCAGGTCTCGCCTTAGGCAGAGGCGTGAGATCGGACGACGCACGTCTGGCGGCGCGCGCGTCGTCCCGCGCACGTCGTGCGTCGCGTTGCTCGCACTTCTGGCGTCCCGAACTGACGAAGATCATCGAACTGCTTTGCTGCGGAACGTGCGCGAGGGCTGATCGAAAGGCAGTGTCTATGGGGGGCTAACATCCATCGTGACATCTGCAGCAGGACGAGACAAACGTCTCGACCGGGCGAGAGCGACAGCGGCGCAGGCATCAAAGAGCCGCCGAGAACGCGACTCTTATCGACGAAGCCCGATCGTAGAGCGCGGTGTCGTTGACATGTACAAGTAGGTGCAGGGGCAAGTGGCTGAGCGGTTGCTTGAGCCTGGGCTGAAGGGAAGGGGTCGGCGCGGGCGGCCGAGAAGAGTGACATCGTCCTGTCGCCGGCCAAGGGCACCTCTATCCAAGCACAGGATCCCCTAGGCCAATCGTCTAGGCCTTCTCGAACAGCTCGGCCGGCTCCGCAGTCTCTGCTGTCGGCGTCGGTGCTACAATGACTGTGGGAGGTGCGACCGGGGCAGCGGTGCGACCGGTCTCTCGATGCTCGAGGACTGCCCATGCGTCCGAGTAGACTTGTACCGAAGGGACGCGAAGGTCAGGCATGTGAGTGCCATTCTGACCGGCCACAAACGGACGGGACTCACTCGAGGTGCAGACGCCGAAGGAGAAGGGCCAAAGCAAGAAGTACATTACGATGCCGATGCCAATCTCGGGGTCCGACAGGGTTCGCTTGCCGGTGCACGCCATGACGACGAACAGGCCTACGAGCGACCAAAAGACGTGGATGTTGTCGGCCAGCTGGCGAAACGAGAGCGTCTGGCCGGCGGTCCAGCCGAGGAGGTCAGAGCGGCCGGCGCGCTCGATCAGGAAACGCTTGACGACGACGAGGCCAAAGGTGAAGGCGCCAAAGGCGACAACGTTCGGGTACGGATCGGGGACCTTGAGACCGACGAGGTGGGCGAGACCGACGTGGGCGCCGCCGACAAGGAAGAGGAGGAGTGCGAAGGACGAGGTGGAGACCGGTCCGTCGCCGGCGGCAGCTGGACGCGGTGCGGCGGACGCTGCTGCTGCTGTTGCCTCGGCCGGCGGAATCGACGAAGCAGCCTTCTCGTCGACAGCGACAGAAGTCACCGCAGCCGCTGCTCCTGTGACAGGGGGCGCCAGGTTCGTATCCGCGGCCCCGTGAGCAGTCATTGGTAAGGCGGTCGAGTGATGGGCAGCAGGCAGGCGTCGTCGGGCAGAGGCAGCGGAGCCGCCGCCGCCGCCGACGGCCGCTCGAGCGCATCTGCGAGTTTGGACGGCGCCCGACCTACCGACAGTTGCCGCTCCCGCCGGCTCTTATTCTTTGCTGCCGCGTTCTAGACGTCAGGAAGGGGAGGGTCAGCTTCGTCGAGAGGTCGGCGTCGCTACGAGTCGTTGTTGAGGAGCATCCTGCCTTGGGCCGAGGGATCTCTTGGCCATCGTCGGTTTAAGCAAGCAGGGCGTCGGCTTTTTTATTCCTTTTCGAGCGAGAAGATCGGCGATGGGGGCTAGAGGTTTGGCAAACATATCGCGTGGCTGACACGTGAAGCTCTGTTGCTGGGTGCCTGTTGCTGGCCTGCCTCCGTCCGATGAGCTCGCCAGCCGTCCTTCGACCCATCGACCAGCCCGTTTCGCAGGGCCTCGCAGAGGGCGAGACGGGCTGGCGGTGGGGGTCGACAGTGGCCCGCCTCTCTCGTCCCAAGCCACAGACACCTGACCCGTTCGCCCAACCCTTACCGGAACACCCTCACTCTCTGTGTCGACGACGGGCAAGGTCCGACCTCGCGACCCCGCTGCGCACTCCACACCCGCCTCACTCCCCTCTGGCTCTGGCACCTTCGCCCCTCCAAAGCCAAGCCGCTTCTCCCTCTGCCGTCGACCGGGAGAAAAACCGAGCGAGCCCATCGGCAGGCCACCGCGCCCCGCCCTCCAGCACCTCGCATCGCCGGCTTGCGCCTCGAAAGGTCTGTCTCCCTGTCTTCAGGCTCGCTCTCGCCACATCGATGCCCCCCTCGCCACCGGGGTCGGCGCCGTCAAGAGCGACGTCGGCCGCCCGCCCCGTCCCGTCTCCGGGGCCATCGTCCGAGGCGTTCGGTCGCCGACGCCGGCCGTCGCCCGTCTCGCCGTCGTCGTCTGGGTCGACCTCGTCCAACTCCTCCAGCCAGTTCTTGAATGCGGAGTCGTCGAGTGCCGGCTCCGGAAGCAACTTACGGCCACCGACCACCACCACCGCCACCGCACCATCCGCCGCCGTTGCCGGTCCGAGCTCGCGCAAGGCCACGGCCGCCATCGCCGCCAACGCGCCCTCTCGCCCGGCAGAGCCGGCTCCGCGGGGAAAGAGCACGACCCGGCGCAAGAAGGGCAAGCCGTCGGCGACGTCGTCGGCCTCGGCCGCCGCGCTCCACCAGCAAGTCCAGCAAGCCGATGGCCGCGGCTCCTCGCCTAGCTCGTCCGCCTCTGGCTCATCGTCCGCCTCCTCCACCGGGGACGCGACCGACGGCTGGGTCCGCACGTCGGGCTCTTTCTCGCGCCGGAGCAGTACGAGTGCCTCTGCCGGCGGGCCGGGCCCGCGCAAGGTCAAGGGCAAGACGAGCCCGCAGGTGCCGACGGCAGCCGACAATCTCGCACCCAATTCGACTCCGGCCGCCTCGCGCCGGCCGGCTAAGAAGACCAAGGCCGCTCAGGATAGCGGCTCGTCGGGCGGCGACGAATCGAAGTCTGGCTCGGGCTCGTCGGGCGACAACGGCTCTGGCTCTGGCTCGGGCTCAGGCGACTCCAAGAATTCGACCTCAACGACCGGCGGGTCCGGCTCGGGAGGCTCGGGCTCGGGCGGCGGCTCCTCGACCGGCTTGACGTCGTCAACCGACCCATCCTCATCGGCTTCGTCTCTCTTCTTCAACGGGGACGCGCCCTTGACGGCTGGCGCGCTCTCCAAGGGCAAGCAGCGCGTCGGCTCCACCGGCACGAACGGCTCGGCAGAGACCGAGGTCACCATCCCGTCGGCCTCTAGCCGCTCAAGCTCTGTCGGCAAGGGCAAGGGTATCGATATCGCACCATCGACAGAAGGTGCGCTCTAATGAAACCTCTGCGTCCTCATCCGACGGGCGCTGACCCTCTTCTGCGTTGATTCCGGCGCCAGCTGCCGCCTCCTCTGCCGCGGCCAAGTCGGCTCGGAAGAAGCGCAACAATCCGACGTCGTTGATGCACCCGCATCGTGGCACGGGCCGCAAGACGAACGATACCCCGATCCCGCCGTCGCTCAAGCTCTCGGCGCTCATCTCGTCGCCAGAGGTGCGAATTCTTTCTGGCCGTGGCCCCACCAGTTTGGTCCGCCTGCGCAGTCGGCTGACGCGGCCGTCTTCCTTTCTTCCACTCTACAGTCGCCCTTCTACACGCGCGCCCACGCCCTCCCCCCGAGACCGATCCCGGTCATCTCGTCAAATCCAAGCGGCTCGCCGCCCTCTGGACCGTCGACCTCGGACCGGCGCCGGCTGTGGGCTAACGTTGTGCTCAACACGCCCTCGCTCTCGCACCACGAGCCAGTCGATGGCTCAAGGACGGGCTGGTGGGACTTTGGCCAGGGCGGCACGGCCGTCATGCGCGAAGGCCGGAGCTGGAGCGGCGCCGCGGGCGTCCCTGGCAAGGCCAGCAGCGCGAGCGGCAGCCAGGCGAGCTCGGTCGGCGAGGGCCGCGGCGCCGGTGGGCTCGAGGGCAAGGGCCGCGGCCAGATCCTCATTGGCGGCCAGTCACGAGGCGGTCGTCGGAGCTGATGGGCAGCTCCAACCGCCTCTTGTCTGCCTCTTCTCACATTCGGACTTCCAACAGCGCCGACGAACACTTGCGCGCGCAGCAACTCCATCCTACCTCTGGCCCTGGACCATCCTCGCCGTGTACCCACCATGTAGGACTTTGTGTTCCCAGACCCCGACGTTCGTCGCCCTTCTCTTTCCTCGCCATTCCTTCCGCCCCTCCTGTTTCGGAGGCAGGCCCTCTCCCACGACCTCACGACTCGCCCCCTCTTGTAACGACCGTCATGTCGGCGGCCTCCCACCGTCTGTTTGCTCTGCAATTGCTCTATCTTCGCACAGAACAAACTGGGAGAAAGGCGGGCATTTGAAATCGGGGCATGCTGGTCGTTACATGGAAGCCTGCAAGAGGCGAGCTGGGGCGGCAAGAGGAGATCCGGACGTGGTCGTCGGCGGCGGTCTGCGAGAGCCGGCCATCGTGGGTGAGCGGTCGGTCACGTATTCGCTCGAGCGCTCAAATGCGGCGGCGGCCAAGCGCGGTCGCGGTCGCGTTGGCCTCGTAGCCGGCGGCGGGCGAGGGCGAGACGCCGAGGCCGGCGAGGAAGGGCGAGACCGAGCCGAGCACGGGCGCATGGGGCTCGGTCACGTTGGTCGCGTTGGCCGAGCCGTCCCAGCACCACGTCTTGAAGAGGTCGGTACAGAGCCGGGAGCGGTTGTTGCCGGCACGAAAGACGGCCCGGTCAGCGAGGGCGCAGGCGAGGGCCGACGACCAGTTGCCTGCGAGCGTGCCGTTGAGTGTAAGGGTGCGGATGCCGTTGAAGAAGATCGCGTCCGTCTCGTTCTGGCTGAGCTCCAGATCAAAGGTCGAGACGTTCGAGTAGGCGCTGACCGGGACGTTTGGGACGCTGATGATCAGCGGGGCCGACATGTCGCGCTCGCTCGGCGTCGGGTTCGCGGAGCAGCCAATGAAAAGCGGCCGGCTGTTGAGGCGGCCGTTAACCCAGGCGTTGGCCGAGTCGGGCATCCTGGGGATGAAGAGAGGGCCTGGCGGCTGGGTGATGTTTTGCTGAACGAGCTCGGCCGAGATGTTGGTGAAGCGCCGCTGGCTCGCGGCGAGGGCAGAGCCGTTCGGCTGGCGGCGACGGTAGGTGGGGCGGTCAGCAGCCAAGTACATCAGTCCGTCTAAAGCAGAAGTCGCGGCGAACCCAGTTGTACTCAGTGTCGGCCGAGTTGTCGAATGAGACAATCGCGTCGACGTGGCGCGCAGGTGCGAGAAGCGGCTCGACGGGCACGTTAACGAGGGTGAGTCCGGCATCGACCAGGTCGATCTCCGTCAGGTTGGCCGCCTGGTTCGTTTTGGGCTGCCAGCCTGCAAAGGGGTTCGGAACGCGGGCGACGTCGAGCTCGGCGGTCGAGATGCTGCGCAGGATCGACTCGATAGCCGAGCCGAGAATGCTGGTCGTCTGGTTGGCGAGCGACGCGTAGGCGGTGCTGCAGAGCAGAGAGCGGTCGTCAGGGATCATCAGTGGCCAGCAGACGCTTCCACGATGCTTGGAGGACGTACTTGAAAAGGGAGGAGGCTGCTCCGACAACGAACGCGAGATTGTCGAAGCCCTGCCAGCACTGCTCGACGCCGTCGGCGGTCTCGTTCGGCCGACCATTCTGGAGCGAGGTGCCAAGATACCTGTTTAACGGAGAGGGTCCTCTCGTCAGCCGGTCACACCGTCAAGAGACGAGCCAAGCTGGACAGACTTAGTCGGGGTGAAGGCGCCGCCGTAGAGCGAGAGGTTGCCAAACCCTCCGCCCCAGCCCCATGAGCCCCAGTGGTGCGGGGTCCACTCGTAGATCGTTGCGTCTTCGAGCCAGCGGCTGAGCTCCTGGCCCGGGGCACGCTCAGCGGTGACTATGATCGGGTACCTGGAAGCGGTCGTAGTGTGGCCGTCAGCAGGTAAGCATGCTTGTATGCGCGCAGGGACTTCGCGCGCAGAGGGACTGACGGCGTGCTGTTGGACGAGAGGCCAGAGAGGTCCGACATGGTCAGGTTGGGCCGACCGGTGCCGACAGCATACTCCGAGGGGAAGAGGTGAGCGCCGAGCGCGAGGCCCTGCAGAGCGCTGCCTATCAGCCGGCGGCGCGCAGAGGAGCGCGACTGGAACGGCCTCACCCAGTAGTCGGTCAGGCCCGTTGGGAAGCCTGCGTTTGCCTTGGCCGCGACGGCCTCGGTGAGCTCGGTGTAGTACCGAGTCGCGTTGACGAGGCCGGGCTCGGGTGCGTCGGTCGCGATGTTCTGGCTGAGATCGAAGCTGCTCTGGACGAGCTCAAGTGCCGACGTGTTGTCGGGCGCGTACGCAGCGTACGATGCAGCAAGCCAGGAGCCCCCGGACAGGCCCGAGATGTACGCGACCGCAGGGAGGAAGGCCGTCCCTGCCGCCCGGGCCTCGGGGTTGCGCGGGTCGAGACCGTAGAGCTGGCCGGCGCCCGAGATGAGGGCCCGGAGGCCGCCGCCGCTGTACGCCAGGCCGATGACAGGCGCGGCGGTCGAGCGGTTCGAGACGGAGGAGGCAGAATCATTCGAGGTTGCAGAGCCAGACTCGTTGAGGGCCGGCAGGTTGAGGTCGGCGGCCGTCAGGTTGATCGAAGACAGGTAGGCGGCGAACGGGTTGGAAGCGAGCCGGGCGTCGACCCAAGCGCGCTCGTCCGGATTGATGCTTCAGCGTGAAAGGGCCATGAGAGGAGAGCGGTCAGGATCGCTCGCCGGCTATGAAGGGCAGAGCGGGCGGTCGGTCGGTCGCACCCGTCCGAGGCCGACCGGACGAAGACGGTGCCGTTTGGGCAGGCGACCCTCTCAGGTGCGTAGCCGGTCGTGGTGACGTTGTCGCCGAGCGTGCCGTTGCTGCCGACGACGTCGATGACGGCCGAGCCGGTCGTACCGCCGCCGCCACCGCTGCTGCCGCCGTTGCGGGCGAGGAGGGCCGAAGGATGGCCAAGGGGAAGCCGGCCAGGCAAGCGGAGGGCGGGTGGGCCGGGCGGTGCGGCGTACGCGACGACCGGGAGGAAGGCGAGCAGTAGGAGGAGAGCAGAGAGGAGCGCCATCTGGCTGGAGCTGGAGAACTTGGGTGGGCGGTCGAGGGCTGGAGGACGAAAGGAAAGGCGGAGATGTCGAGAGAGGTGTCGGTCTCGGCGCGCAGCAGCTCGCCTCCCGCCGGACGTGCACCCACCGGCCTGATCGCCCATCCGGCGTCGCAACAGCAAACGCTTCAAGACGCCCGTTAGGCTTTCAAGTCGGCCCAGTCCGAGAGCTGGGTATGATGGATGCCCTTGGTCGGTCAGCAGGAGTGTCAGCAACCCGCCCGAGCCCCTGTCGAGAGGGGCCTGCGGGCGGCGAAGGGCAGGCGGCCTGCGCACTCGCTTTTCTAGTCTTTCAGAGGCCCCTTCCGCCCTGAGCCTGCCTGCACCAGAACGGGGTGGAGCCGGTCGCGATTGGGCGGCTGCCGACGTGACTTGAAGCGGCTGAAGGGAGCGATCACACGACTGGGCAGGGCACCGTACAGCAACAAGTCAATGAGCGGGGTTGAACGGCTGGCCTTAGCGTCGCATGCCGCTCAGCCGCTCTCCATCCGACGACCGGCTGGGTCATGGTGGAACGAGCCTTGAGGTTCCTGGTCAGGCCGACTGTCGTGACCCGACTACAGGCCAGCTGATTGCGGCCTTGACCGGTGAAGACCAGGGCCTCGGCGGCTAGCAGCTGCACGCGCATGATCGTCGACCCGTCGGTCCAGCCGTCAGCGACGAGTTCAGTGAGCGCGGTCTAGCGACAGGCAAGGGTCGCCGTGGTGTCCTCAGAGGAGGTCAAAGGTAGAGCTTTTCCGAGGGCCGGGCGTGGGTCGGCCGAAGTCGGAGACAGCGGGCGGCGGCGGCGTTAGGCAGCGTGATACTGAGATGGCTGGATGAGCGTGCTCGTCGGCGACACGGAAGGCTAAGCTCGGTCTCGCCCGGAAAGCTGAGCGCGCGTCGTGGGCGCGATAGAGGGAGGGGTTGGTCGTCGAGCAAAGGAGAGGGCAGCCCGGCGGCCGAGACGGTGCGATAAGCTTGCGTGCTCGTACGAGAAGGCTACTGGGTGAGCGACGATGAGCGTGCTGAATGAGTGACGCCGACGAGATCTCGGCGAGCCCGGTGGGCCGCTCGCTCTTGATTTGAAGGGAGTCGTCCGATCGATGCGGGGCTTCGGAGGGAGCGAGACGGGCGCGGCGGCGGGCTGAGCGAAGGAGGGGGGATGGAAGGGATCGTCCGTCGGCGTCGACAGCAACAGAAGGTTGACCCACGCTGGGCTCTGGACGCTTTGTTGACGGCCGACTCGAACGAGTGGTTGTGAGCCTCTACAGGTCCCGAAAAGCCAGAATCGGGTCGGGTCAGTTGGGGAGCTGCTGCTGGGTCGAGGCGAGAGCAGGAGGAGTGACGGTTGCGATTTTGGGGCGCTCTCTCTATCGCTCTCTCGGCCTCGTCGGGCTCCGTCTTTCGACCCACGACGGCGGTACCAGACGGGAGCACAAACCCCGCAAGGGACGGCGACGCGTTTCGTTCGGTTCGTCGGCTCCCGGCCGGGACCAAGGCCAGGCGGACGCGGGCGGGCGGGCGGGCGGGCGAAGGGGGTGTGAAGTGTGGGGCGCTGGGCGGCAGGCCTTTGGTAATCTTCTGGTGCACGTCACCAGCGGCGGCCGCCAAACGCCAACAGCCCCTCCGTACCCTCCCCTGGGCCCGAGCGAGCTGCTCCCCCCCCTCCCACCATCCACATCCTTCCCTTCAGCTTTCCACACCAGACTCGCCACCCCCCTCACTCTCTCTATATCCCTTCTGCTCTGCCTTCTCGGACCTGCCCAGCAGTCCCGCCCACGACGCCGCCTTTTACCGAGCACGAGCCCGCGCCGCCTCCGCCGCGAGCCAAAACCCCGCCTCCCCCTCGTCATCAGCCTGAGATGTCAACTTCGACCGAGTCGTCCTCGCTTGACGCCCGCTCGCGCGCCGTCGGCTCTACCAGTCCCGGCCCGGCCGTCATCAGCCAGTCGCCCGGCCAGACCGACTTTCTCGCCGACAAGCTCGCCGGTGCGTCCTCTCTTCCGTCCTGCGTCGCTGGTCGGAAGCAAGCCAGCCCCTGGCTAGCCCTCTCGCATCGGAGGGGACGGCAGCGCCTTTTCGCCCGAGGCTCGTATCCGGATGGCTGACCATGACTCCTGTTCTTTACCTGCCAGGCACCTCGCTCGGTGATGACTCGCCCATCCTGGATCGCCGCAGAGGCTCGACCGAGGGTGCGTCGTGCCGTTGACGTGTCCTTCGGGGCCGCCGCTCCATCTTGGCCGCGGGGCGCGCGCGCGCGCGTCGACCGACCGCTGACGTTTCACCTCGCTCATCCCTCTGCCCCTTCGCTCCGACCCGACCGATCAACCTTTCCTCAGATTCGACCGACGATGAGGGCGAGATGTCCCTCCGGCGGTACTCGCAAGACATGGAGGAGTACCACCGGGCCATCCTCGCCGGCATCAACCTCCCGCTCGACGGCGTTCAGCCGCCAAAGAAGAAGGCGGCCGCCCCCAAGGCCCCGGTCGTCGTCGACGGCGCCGAGTAGCAGCCGCCACCGGTAGCTGCCCCAACCCCGCGGTCGCATCGGCAGGAGGGTGCGTCACCTCCCCTCTTCGAACGCTTCTTGTATGAGCCCGGCAGCGAAGAGACGTCCAAAGGCTGACGGTCGCCACCTCCCCGCCCGCAGTCGGCGCTCGCTCCACAAACCTACCTCCCCCATTCTGCCCACCCACTCGCCGCGTCACCCACTCTCCTCCCTCGCCACCATCCCCCAAGGTTCTGATCGCAGACGTCCGACCGACGCCTGGCCAGTCACCTATCGACCCGTCATCGCGCTCTGAAGCGGACGTCACCCATCCACCCACCCACCCACCTACCAACAAAGAGGCCCGGCTCACCGGACGCTGCCCGCCCTTTCCCCCCCATTTTACACATGTAATCTCCTCTCCCTTGTACACCTATGCAGTCGGCCCCTGCTTCCTTCCTCGCCGACAGTCGAGGAAGACTTCACGAAACGAGACCCTCCTTGTGCCCTGACCCAGGCCACCGAGTCAAGCTCTTTAACTCCTCTTCCTTTCCTCTTTCAGACTGTAGCGACTAGACCCCTCTACGCACCCTCATAGCATGCACCATTTGCCTTAAGCTCCGACACGGCCTCGTCCCGCCTGCGAGTCGAGTCACTCCCGATCGAAGAGCAAGAGTCGTCATACCGCAGAGACAATCCTGACGAGCGTGCTCGATGCCCCGGTCCCGACGCGCCCCCTCGCACGTCTATGCTGCAGCGTCCTTACCCCGAGCGGCCATCACTTCTTATAGCGAGTCACGAGCGACCGAACGTGCTCGGCCGTGCCGTTCTCCCACTCCTGAGCCGTGATCGAGAGCAAAGTCGTGCTCCGGCCGACCTGCCGGCCGAGCTGGCCGAGCGGGTCGCCGGCCCGACCCATGTAGGATCCCTCTTGGCCGGCGGCGAGACCTCGGTCGGCGCGCAGCGAGATGGGCGTCTCGAGGACGAAGCCGAGGCGCTTGGCGGCGGCGACCGAGGGCTTGTTGAGGTCGTTGGCTGGAGTAGGTAAAAGACGTGAGACACATCATCGAGCTGTCAGCGTGTATTTCGAGTCGAGTCGTAACTCGCAGAGGAAAGGACAAGGGTGCGGTGTGGATGGTCGGGATGGAGGGGTGAGCAGGCGCAAGGACACGCACCCATCCACTGCATCCGGCGCAGACCCCAGCCGCCGTCGGCCGGCAGACGGAAGGCGTGGTCGAGCATGAGCGAGGCGGCATGCGTGTTGACGTGCGAGCGCTGGAACTCGGGGAAGATCATGATCCAACCCTGAATGCGCAGGCGGGAGACAGTCAGCGCGATGCCAGCGTGCGGTCGACAGCGTGCGGGGGCCGAGCAAGAGAATCACGCACGAGCTCAGACATGAGGTTCTCGGCCGAGGTCCGGAGGTAGTTCATCCTGACGGACGGGACGGGGCGAGCAGTCTCTGTCAGTCGGGCCGGGCTGAGGTCATGCTGCGCAGAAGAGGGCTGCGACAAGCAAGGCATCCGTAGTGATCCTGTCACAGTCAACGCACATGCCTGCAATCTTGCGCTCGGGTCCCTTGATGTCCCGGATGATGTAGAAGAGGCAGGTCTGGCGAGATAGACAGAGTTCGTTCGAGCGGCGGATCGAGTCAGGCGGTGTCGCTCTTCTCAGTCGGACCTGGCCGGGCCCAGCTCGCGACGACGCACAGGTTCGGCCCGCGAGACGGTCTCGATCCACTCGAGCGTCTCCTGCAGAGACTTCCACGGCGTGCAGGGCTGGTACCTGAAGTGGTCGGGTGACTGCGAGAGAGCGTCAAAGAGGGCCTGGGCGTGCATGCTCGGCTGCGGACGGCACGAAGGCTCGGAAGCTGGTCAGTCCTCGGCTCCCTCCGACAGCAACTGGAGCCGCCAGCCTTGGTGCGGCAAACACGAATGTGGGACGTACGACGAGCGGCTCGAGCTCGACGTCGTGGTCGGCTCCCTTGAGAACGCCAATCGGCTGAGTCGTCAGGCAGAAGTTGAGGTCATAGTCCTCGGCGGGCGTGTGAAGATGGATGTCGCGCTCGAGCTGAGGAGGCGGCGGCGGGGCGTAGGCGTTCTTGTAGGCAGGCATGGCAGGCGAAGTGGATTGGGAAGAGGCTGAGCTGCAAGGGCCGAGCACGGCTGCCTTTATGTGTCGGTGGCGAGCAGATGAGCGACCGAGTTGTATGTCGAGTCAGGGGTCAGCCGCCCAAGGTCGAACGCGGTCGCGTCCAGGCTGGCCGCGTGCGTGCGGGCCGAGCTCGGAAGCGTCCGTCGGATCAGATGCGGGGCAGCAGCCGCCCGGCCTGGCGCTCGATGGCCTCCGTAAGCAATCGCTAGCCGACAGAGTCCTCTCAGTGACAGAGTCTCGTCGCTTGACGCAAAAAGAGTCATCGGTAGCTAAGTCGAGCATCCTGGCGGCAAGCTGCCCCATGCTGCTCGGCGGGACGTCGGAGCTCGGTCGCTCGGGCCTCGTCTGCGATCAACGCAGGCCAGCTCACAGGCGAGACTGCTGTGCGGCGCCGCTGCGCCGCTGATCTCCGCACGACGACGCAGAGAGGAGATCGAGATGTCATCGGTGTACAACGAGAAGCGATGCCGAGCCCGGCCGGGCGCCTACAAGGATATAACAGAGAGTAGGGAGAGGGCTACAGTCTGGCCTTTACGGGGGCGACAGCGGTGCCGCCGACCTCGGCCGCGCCGCCGGCACTCTTGGCCGCCGCCGTCGCCGCCGGCTGGTCGTCCGTCAGCTTGGGCGCCGTCTTTGCGCGCTCGAACCGGTCGGCCGTGATCTCGAACGAGCGGGGCAGGCGGCTGTCCCACGTGCCGGTCTGGATGTGCTGCGCGAGCGAGCGCGTCACGCAGAGGATGCGCGACATACCTGGGCGGGGCGGGAAACGATGATGCAAGGGAGAGAGGTGTCAGGTCGGATGCGAAGGGAACGCAGCGAGGTGGCCGAGGACGCACCGTGGCCGTGGAAGGCGACAGCGGCCCACAAGCCCTGCTTGCCCGGGACGGGGCCGACAAGAGGCAGGACGTCGCGCGAGTAGGCCATGATGCCTGGCGTGCGACGAGCAGGAGGGGCATCAGCCGTTGTCTCTTGCGGAGAGGCGCGGGATGCTCGGTCGACGTACCCGACCAAACGCGTGTGAGGCCCTCGCCATGAGCGTCCTCCTTCCAGTCTACAAAGTTGTTCTTGCTCCAGCCGGCGAGGACTGGCGGATGAGGAGACGACAGTCAGCCGCCGTTGCCCTTTTCGTGAGGCGCCGTCGAGCAGCCCCGGGCCGACGCACACTCTTTCATCTTGGGCAGGACGACGCTGTCGTCGGTGACGCCAACAAACTCTTTCTTCTGGCCGATGCCAAACTTCTCGGCGAGGACCCATCCGATGCCGATGACGTTGCCGGCGGCCGGTGTCGTCACCTGGTAGCACGAGGCCGAGCCGTACGTCCGGCGAAAGGCGTTGGGGCCCGCATAGTTGACCGGCGGCGTGATGAGCGCGCAATGACCGCGCACCGGGGTGATGCTGTTGCGCGAGCGGGTACAGGCAGCAGCCAGCGTCAGCACCCGGGACGCAGGCAGGGCGAGAGAGAAGAGAAAGGGGTCGCAACTGGTCGGCAAAGGGCGAGCCCTCCGGGAAAACGTGCTTGGTATGGGCATTGGTGCAGAGGATGACTTGCTTTGCACGGATCGTCCCCCTCGCATGGCAGTCGACGACCCAGCCCTCGCCGTTCGGGCTCTGCTTCAGGTGCTTGACCGGTGTCCACGAGTAGAGCCTGAAGTGCGACGAGGTCGACGCGAGCGCCTTCTGGAGGAGTTGTGTCGCGAGCTTGTGCGGGTGGACGGAACCCGCCGGTCGGAGCTGGCAGCCAACAGCGTCCTTGATGCGCGAAATCTGGGCGCAGGCAAGTGATAGGAGGATGAGAGGGGTCAGCCACTTGCATGCGCGCTGGACGATGATCGGCACAACAAGCAGTGCGCACCTTGATGGCCTCCTTCGGGTCGTCGACCCAGCGGTCCTCGACCTCGGTCGTCAATCCAAACGCACGGCGGGCGGCGATGTACTTCTCGCGCGAAGCTCGGTACGCGGCCTTCTGCTCCTCATTCTGGTAGACTGCAAGCCGGCGGAAGCAATGGGCGAGGGATGGGGATCGCACGGAATCCGGGGAGTCGGCAATGGCGCAGATCTAAAGAGAGGCGACGAGCAATGACGGACCTTCAGCGAGCTCGGCGGTGACGAGGTCGACGTCGAGACCCTCCTTGCGGACGATCTCTTGCGCGAGCTCGTAGTTCTCGCGCTCAGAGAGGATGATGCGGACGGCCTCGTCGTTCGAGACGCCGGCGCCGCCCTCGGCGAGCGGCTTGGTGAGCGTCGAGAAGAGGGCGGCCGTCGCTGGGGCAAAGTGACCTGCAGGAGGATGGAAGGTGGGCGAAGTAGAGGCAAGAGACGGGGTCAGCCAGGCAATGGAGAGGCGAAGCGGCGATCGCCGACCGGCTCTGAGCAACGGCTCAGACGACTGACCTCCGTTGCGACCGGCTAGCGAGGGGTGATGCGAGCGGAGGTGCAAAGCGATCAGTTCTCATCTGACTGACGGTCGGATGCCGGGATGTCTGGAACACGCACTGGCTCCCGAGGCGACGTCCTTGGCCTCGACGAGGACGACCGTCTTGCCGTGGCCGGCCGCGCCCGGTCGCGTGAGCTGGTAGGCGAGCGAAGCGCCTGGTTGTAACATCGGCCAATCAAGGGTCATCAGCTCGCGAGTTCAATCGCTTGGACAGAGGCAGAAGCTATCGGCCGCTCTTCGAGGGATAAGGGCGATACGGACCGGTCGCGCCGGCGCCAACGATGAGGAAGTCGACCTCGTCCCTCGGCAGGGCGTCGCTCGCGCCGTGGGTGAAGAGCGACTTGAGACCTCGGTTCGAGGCCTGCCAGTGCGAGACGGTCGATTTGAAGGGCTGCGGGAAGGCAGACATCGCGAGCAAAGTGGAGAGGAGGGTTGGTAGATGGTGGGTTGGGGGAGAGGGAAGACGAGAGCGACTGGTCCAGCAGGTCGTCCAGTCGGCGGCTCGGACGAGGCCGAAGCGCGAGCCGCTGTAGCCGTGGCGGCGGCGGCGCCGGCGACGGCGGACCAGCAGGCGGTGAGCGTGTTGCGATTCGCCGGCCGCTCGCTGGCCCACCAGCACGAGCGATAACCGACGTCGAGAACAGTGCCAGAAGCGCCTGCTCGTAGAGGCGACGGCTTCGTTGCTTCTCTGCTGCCCGTCCCGCCAGTTCAGCAGGCTGCCGGCGATGGCAGCACCAGCAGGAGCCGTGCGTGCCTGCGCGCGCGGGCCATCCTCGAGGCTTTCAGACTCCGCCTCGATCGCCGTCGCTGCAAGCCTCAGCCTGGCCAGCAGCAGCGCGCCTCCGACCGACCGCCCGACCCAGCACCCCCTTCGTTTCGAGAGCTCGACGACCGCAGACTTCCTGGGACGCGGCTCCTCTCTCTCTCTCTCCCCCCCCCCCTCCCTCCCCATCTCCTACGAGCAGATCGATGCAGGCCTCGCGCCCTCGCCTGCAGGGCCCATCGCCCAGCTCGTACGGCGGCCCGTCGAGCGGCCCTGCCTCGTCACAGCAGCAGCTGTACCCGTCGCTGCCAGCCCTGTCGAACAGCTCGGCTGTTGGGTTCGCTTCGTCGGCAGCAGCCTCGACTTCCGTCCAGCAGCAGCAGCAGGGCGAGCATGAGGACCCGACGTACGGTCCGCTCGAGCGCGCGGCCAAAGTCGTTAGCGACCGGCTTGGACGCGACGCCTCGCTCGTCGGCGAGGTCGGCGAGGGCCTGCAAGGTACGCCTCCCCTGAGCATCGTACCGATCGTGAGGATGGGGCACGGAGACGACTGGCCTCCTCGACCAATGGGCTCCCGTCCGTGTTTCCTCTCGTCATGGTCGGCTGACGACCTCGCTCTTTGAGCCACCCCCGACTCGCAGGGACGTCGTCCTCGGCCTACACCTTCTCGCCCTCGGCCAACTTCAACCCGTTCGTCAAGTGCAAGACGTTTCCGATCCCGGACGTCCTCTTTGCCGAGTACGAGTGTGCGTCTTGACGGCTCGTTTGGACGGCTCGGCAGGCGCGTCGCAAGGCTGACGAGTTCGTCCTGGCCGGCTGCGACAACCCCTCCCCGCCTGCTGCAGCTGTCAACCACAAGTCGTTCCTCGGCATCTTTCCCGAGATTGACCGGGTGTGGGCGACGATCGACAACAAGCTCTTTCTTTGGGACTACCAGGAGAGGTGCGTCGCTGGCGCTCGAGGTGGCGAGATCGATCTGCTCTGTTCCCGCGGCCAGTCCTGGGTAAAAGCTCACCCCTGCTCTTACCTTCCCGCTTGGTTACCTTTCCGTCTCCAGTGCCGACTTCTCGCGGTTCGACGACCAGCCCGAGGATATCATCCACGTCGGTCTCGTCCGGTCTAAGCCCAGTGCGTGGCCTCGCCCTCGTCTTCCTGGAGCAGCCAGCCGAGCTGGAAGGCGAAGCTGATTCGGCCTTGACCCATCCCCCCGACCCGCCCTCAGGCGTCTTTGTCGATAGCATTACTCATCTACTCGTTATCTGCACGGAGAAGACGATCCATCTGCTCGGCTGCTCGGCTACCCAGTCGGCCGGCCGCAAGTCAAAGGAGCTCACAATGTACGCGACCAACATGGCGATCCCGACCGACGGCATCGCCATGTCGTCCATCTGCTCGACGCCCTCTGGCCGCGTCTTCATGGCCGGCTCGGACGGCAACCTCCACGAGCTCGTCTACCGGGCCGATGAGGGGTGGTTCACCAAACGCTCCGGCCTCGTCAATTGGACTGGCGGCGGCGGCGGGCTCGGCGCCCTCGCCCGCTTCGCCCCCGAGTTCCTGAAGGGCAAGACCGAGGACAAGATTGTCGACCTGACGGTCGACCCTTCACGCTCTGTCCTCTACGCGCTCACCGAGGCCTCGTGCGTTGAGCTCTATCTGATTGGCCCGGCCGACCAGCTCACGCGGATCGCAAAGGTCGCCGACGTCGGTCGGAGCGCGATGATGCTTGCCCCTGGCGCGCAAGGCCTGCTTGAGCCCAGAAGCTTCGTCGTCATGTCGCTCAACGCCGTCAGCCGGGCCGAAGGCGACACTGGGGCGCAAATGGTCGCTGTCACCAGCAAGGGTGCGTTTCGCTCTGCGGCTTAGAGACGCCGCTCATCCGGTTTTCACCCGCTGACTTTGGCTCTGTCTCTGTCCGTCGTAGGCGTCCGGCTCTACTTCTCATACTACCGACGCGGTTACGGCGGCATCCGCAACACGTCTGGCCCGCCGACGGGCCTCGAACTCATTCACGTCCGCCTGCCGCCGACGAACCTGACGCTCGACGGACCGGCAAGCCCGCCAAGCCAGCAGGGCAGCGCGTCGGCGCCCGCTCCGTCTTACGCCAACGGCTTCGGGAGTGACCAGCACCACCGGAACCAGCAGCTCGTGCCTGCTCAGCAGCAGCAGCAACAGCAGCAGCAGTCGGCCGCGCCTGCGATCCGCTTCAACGGCATCTCGAGCAGCGCGGTCGTCAGCGCCGGTGTCCTGGTCGCACCCCAGCAGACGGCGGCCGACAACGTCGACATCCTCCTCCTGACTTGCCCAGATCTCGGCTACCTCTCGCAGCCGGTCCAGCAGGCGCCGGCCGCGCCTTCGTATGGAAGCTCGTCGGCCCTCCAGCAGCAACAGCAGCAGCAGCAGCCAAGTCGGCCGCCGCTCGTTGAGCTCTGCCAGGCGCTCGCGATCGAGGGCCGGACATGGCAGGTGGCCGAGGTGCCGCACCCGCTCTCGAGCCCGACCTATTCGACGCCGAGCTCGCTCCGCGTGCCTGGCCGGGGCGAGCTCCGGCTCAACGAGCTTGCAGCGAGCGCCGAAGCCGGCCCACGGACGTTCCTTGTCCTGACGAGCGAGGGCATGCACGTCATCGAGAAACGGACTCCGGCTGACGTCCTTCGGGCGATTCTCGAGGCGAGCGGCGGCGGCAGCCAGGGGGAGGTCGCCGCCTTCTTCGACTCGTTTGGCCGGGACGAGGCTTGTGCGCTCTGCCTCGCCCTCGCCTCAGGTGCCGACGCTGCGCTCGCGTCGCAAACGTCGGCCTCGCAGCGGCTGGCGTCGTCGGTCGGTCAGCCGGCCTCGGCCGACGCGTCGCTCGCCGCCAAGCGGCTCTTCTACGAGTTTGGCGGCCGGCCGCTCCGGATCGAGCGCGGCTACGGTCAACTCGGCCAAACGACGAGCCAGATGTTCTTCTCTGGCCGGCACGAGGCGCTCGCCCGCGTGCTCGCCCGGGCCCTTCGGCCGCTCTGGGGCCAGCGCGTGACGGCCCAGCTCGTCAGCGGCGGCCAGACGAGCAACGTCAGCGAGCCAACGCTCGTCGCCGTCCAGCGCGAGCTGACCGCGCTCAAGGCCTTCCTCGACCGGTTTGTCCTCCTCGGCCTAGTGCGGATAGGACTTTGCAGTGTGCTGACCTGCCGTCGTGTTGCCGTTTGGCTGCGACCTCGCCTCCTCATCCAGCAACATCCAGCTGTTCACGACCGGCCCGGCTGTTGACCAAGCCGCCGGCGAGCGTTCGAGTGAGGCCCAGGCGTGGAAGGTCGAGCAGTCGTCGCTCGCCGCCCTCGTTGGCCTCGTCGTCCAGGCGATCGAGGCCGTCTCCTTCATCCTGCTCCTGATCGACTACAAGCTGCCTGAGATTCTCGCCCAGTCGGTCCCTCTTCGAAGGCCACTCTGTTTGAGGCTATCCTCACCGAGACTGACGCCCTCGCCGTGCGGCACCACGCAGATGCTCGTCCGAACTTCAGCAGTCGATGCTCAACCTGACGTACGAGGACCTCCTGACGACGGCCAAGGGCCGCGAGGTTGCGCGCTCGATCGTAAACGCCGTCATGAACCAGCAGATTAGCCAGCAGACGTCAATCGACGCCATCAGCGACGTCCTCCAGCAGCGCTGCGGCTCCTTCTGCCGGACCGACGATGTCGTCCTCTTCAAGGCGCTTGAGGGCATCCGCAAGGCCAAGGAGTCGCGCGACCCGCGCGAACGCAACGAGTGCCTGCGCGAGAGCTTGCGGTGCGTCTGCTGGGCGGTCAGGAAAGTCGCAAGCGACATAAGCTGACCTCCTGACTTCGAATGCCGCTCCCAGGCTCTTTGTCAAGGGCACAGCCCACCTCTCGCTCCAGCAGCTGAAGGACGCCTGCGAAGAGTACCGCTCGCTTCAATTCCCGACTGGTGCGCCAACTTCCCGCCTCCAGGCTCTGGCCGTGGAAAGACCGATGGCTGACAAGTCGGCTATGTCGACCGAACCGCCCGGGTGCAGGTGCGATCGAGCTGCCGCTGAGGTGCGCGCAAGAGTGGGACGCCGCCGGCCTCGGGGCCGAGTATTTCGAAGACGGCTTGCCCCAGGGCGACCCCCGCCAGTCGGCGTACGAGCGGCGGCTGCAGTGCTACGAGTGCGTGTTTGAGACGCTGCTTGTCTTTGATCGCCTGCTCGACGACGAGTCGGCCGGCCGGCAGCCGCGGTCAACCGGTGCGTCTATCTTCTTGCGCTCGAACCATCTTGCGGCTTCGGATTCGCTGACCAATTCGAGCATGCGCTCGCTGCGTAGGCCTCGGCAACGACGCCGAGACACTCCGAGCGAACGCCTACAACCAGGCATTATCGTCGACGGATCCCCTCTTCCACCACAGCCTGTACGACTGGCTAGCCGAGCGCCGGCTGACGGATCAGCTGCTCGAGGTGCGTCGTTGGCCCTTCCAGGCTGGGGCTTGGTCCAAATCGAAATGGCTGACATGTCGCTCCTCATCGCCCTTGAAGATCCGGACGCCGTTCATCGAGCAGTACCTGTCGAGCGAGCCGCTCAGCCACTCGCGGGCCGAGCTTCTCTGGCAGTACTACGTCCGCAACGGGCACTATGCCCAGGCGGCCGTTGTCCAAGCCAACCTCGCGCAGTCGACCGAGTACGTCACCTTCCTCGGTCGTTGCCGGTCCAAGGGCTCGGCTGACGCTCGACATGCAGGCTCGAACTTCCTTTGCCGCAGAGGCTCGAGTACCTGACGCTCGCCGTCGCCAACGCCAAGTCGTCGTCGTCGGCGCACGACGGCGCCATGTCGGTCGAGTTCCGGACCGACCTCGAGGAGAAGCTCGACGTCGCCCAGGTGCAGATCGAGGTCTGCCGATCCGTCTTCGAAAACCCCGAGATGGCCGACGACCTGCGAAATGAGCTCGTCAGGCAGCTCAATGAGCGGCTCCTCACCATCTCCGAGGTTCGTTCTGCGGCTCTGTTTACACGAGCCCAAAGGCTCGCTTCGAGACTGTTGGAAGCTGACTACGGACTGTCGGCCGTGCAGCTCTACCTCGACTTTGCGCAGCCGTACGAGCTGCTTGAGAGCACGCTCCTCATCCTGCACACGTCGGACCACCGCGACCCGGACCTCGTCAGCGCGACGTGGAACGCCATCATTCGCAACAGTACGTCCTCCCGCCTTTGCCGTCGAATCCTGCCTCTGTCGAAGCCTCTATCGCTGACAGCGACCTCCTGCGCAGTCTGCGACTCCTCTGGCGAGGCGTGCGTGCCCGTCGTTGCGGCCAAGGTTGCCGACCTCGGCCGGCGCTTCTACCCGTCTGAGACGGCCTTCCCGCTCGAATTCCTTGCCCGCCGACTCGAGGCCTTTGCTTGGGACCAGCGGGCGGCGAGCAGCTCGGCCGGCTGGGTGCCGTTCTCTCTTCGCCAGGCTGGCGTCGACTGGGAGCGCATCTTTGACGTCTTCTACGCGACCTTTGAAGAGAGGGTGCGGCTGCGATTTCTCTTGCCCCGCGCCCCTTGCCGCTCCCTGCTGACATCGCGCTCTCGCTATCTTCTCTTTTATAAGGCCGAGCCCTGGGACTCGGTCGAGGGCGCGAGGTTCCTCGCCAACGACATCGGCGTCTTGCTGTCGCAGTGGTCAGTTGTCCCGGCCTTGCGGGCGCCCAAAGCGATGTGCATGCTCTGACGACGCATGATTCTCCTTCGCAGGCTCGAGGACTGGTCGCGCTCGCAGTCGGGCTTCGGCCCGCGTGCCGTCTCGCGCTTCCCGGCGCTTCAGGTCGAGGAGTTCGTCAACAACGCGCTGCTGCCGCTCTTTGTCTCGGACGCCGACGGCGACGAGCGCAAGGTCCGGCTCCGGGCGCTCAAGCGCGCCATCATGGCCTCGATGTGAATGGCCTGTGGCGCTGGCGATCATTCTCGGAAAGCGAATGAACACAGAGCGAGAGCGAGAGTGAGAGAGAGGATGCCAGCCCGGGGGATGCCGTGCCAGCAGGGGATCGACCAGGAGAGTTTCGACGCATCAAGCGGCCGGCCGTCGGCGTGTCTCTGCCAGCCGGCTCGCGAGCTTGCTGCGCGGGTCCGCCCGTGCGGGTCTCGGCAGCGCTCCCTCCGACCCTCCGTTCCTCCGAACCGCCATCGCCGTCGGCCTGGACGAAGCCGCGCTCATCAATCCGCTCATCAACACTTGGCTCATGCCCGATAGGGCAGGCCAGGCCGGAGGCGACAGCCGTCCGTCGCGTGCGCTTTTGGCCGGACCGCCGACCAGCTCACAGCCGTCGAAGGCTGTCGAGCTCGTTCCCCCGCCCGCAGCCCGCACGGCTCTCGACGGCTCCCCTCTGTCTTCTCCGGCGCCGCCAGCAGCTTGGTCCCACGCAACAAGACCCAGATAGGGATGAGAGCCCTGAGACCTCTCCGTCTGGACGCTCGGAAAAAGATTCAATGGACAACGACGGGGACGCTCGTCGGCGCTCCTCAAAGGTTGAGAGGTGAGGCAAGCCCGCTCCGCCTCGCCCCCCTCGACCCGACTGTTCCCCCTTCCTTCCGTCTACCTCCTTGACTGGCCAGACTGTGCTCTCCTTGCGTTTCCTCCTCGCGCCCGCCTCTCGACCTTCACCGCCGTCGACATTACGGTCTCGCGTCGTCTGACCGCCGCAGCCCTCGACGCCGCACTGGCCGGACCACTCGCCCGTCATGATCGCTCGTTCCACCACGCTTCTGCTCGCTGCTCTCGGTCTCCTCAATCTGGTGACAGTCGAATCGCACGTAGCTCTTTGGTCAGACGCTATGTTTGGATTTTGTGACGGCGGCAACGGCATCAGCACCGAGTGCGAGAACACGTCGAAACCATGCGTGTACGTTGGTCTCTCCTCTCAGGCTGATCGACGGCCTCTGGGCTTCTGGGCAGCCTGCATCGACTAGAGCGCTGATCATCGACTGGATGTGCCGATACTAGCCCGCTTCAGCAGCAGGACTTTGGTCCGGGCAAGGGAGGCGTCGGCTGGTGGTTTCATGGGTGCGTCTGGAGTCTTCGACTCGCAGGCCAGAGTGAGGGCTGACCTCTGCGCTGTCGCTTGGCTCCGAACAGAGCGATGGACCAGCCGCCGGCGCCGGGCAAATTCATCGACTTTCCTGCTGGTGGAAGAATGACGGCCGAGGTCAATTGCAACAAGGTGAGAGGAGGTGCTCGTCTCGTCGGCTCCCTCTCAACTGCATGCGCGCTCACACCGCAGTGCGGTCTCTCGCCTGCAACGCCAGGCCGGCACCTCTTGGCAGATCGGCGACAAGGCCAAAGACGTCAAGTTTGTCTGCGGCTCCAACACCAGTTCGTGCTGCGGTCAAGTCGGCGGCTTCACCTTCCTGTCGCGCCCTGCGCTGATAGAGCGATACTCCGACAGACGTCCATACTGCAGACACCTTTGACAAGCCGCCGACGGACCACACCAAGGGCTGTGCGATTGCGATGGCCTGGAAGTCAGACCCGGCAACGGTGCGTTTCCAGCTAGGGCCGCCTGGAGCATGCCGTCGGCTGACCGAGTGTAACCCTCTCAGATCCTACCCTCGGACATGATTGTCGTGTCGACCAACCGGTCGTGCGTGCGTACTGGAAAACTTTCACTGGCGGAATCTCGAGGTCGATCAAAACTGACGAGTCCCCTGAGCGCGTCCTGAAGCCGTTCTATTCCAAGGTTGACTTCCAGTTTCCCGCCGACCTACCCGCCTGGTGAGTGACCATGCTGCTGCCTGTGTCGTGCCCAAGCTGACAAGAGCGAGACGGGTCGCACTTGCTTCAGCCCGCCGGGCGGTTGCATTGGTAAGTCGTTCAACCATCCGGCTTTCCCTCGAACGTTTGACGCAGCGGCGACTGACGCAGACACGATGGCGGCACAACAGCGTTCTGGCTCTGGATCCACGAGGCCGGAGATTTTGGCGGCTACTCCAAGCAGATGGTGCGTCCCGACATATCCAGAGGATGTCCCCTATCTCAGTGCTGAACCTTTCGATGCCCTCTTTCAGTACCTCACCCCGATGCGCGCCAGAGTAACCGGAGCGACGTCGACGACGCCCTACCCGGCTCCGCGTGTCGCCCGCAAGTGCGTCGGCGCGCCCAAGATCTGCGTCAAGGGTCCCAAGAACCCGCACTACTGGATGCAGAACGAGAAGAACAATGCGCCGAACCCAGACTTTGACCCGCCCTACGTGCGTCTTCCCTTTCGGCCGTGACGTCATCTGGCGCAGCTCAATCCTGACCTGGGCCCGTTGATTCCTAACGTAGTACAACGTCGACTACAACTTTGCCAACGGAGCTCAGAATGACCTGCGCTACAAGGCCGACCCGATCGCCGAGACGGCGTGGAAGAAGGACTGGTCATACCTAGGCTGCTACTACGACGACAACCGCATGCTCGGCACGGCATACAGTGCGTCGACAGTCGCTTTGCCCCCCTCCCGAAGCCTTGACTGACCCGGCGGGACTCCTGCAGTCGAAAGCTGGCAGAACGAGCCCGAGTTCTGTATGGCGCAGTGCGACGCGGCCGGCTTCAAGTATGCCGCCGTCGAGTACGGCTACCAGGTGCGTCTCGACCCCGACCAGCCCCTCTGACATTGGAAGCCGACCCTTGCCTCCCAATCTTTGCGCCAGTGCATGTGCGGCAACGCGATCCGAGGCAACAAGATCGCAGAGAGCAACTGCAACGTGCCCTGTCAGTGGCCGCCCGAGCCGTGTCGTCGCTCACTCCGAATTTGGTCTACTGTTCTCACTGACGAACACGCTCTCCGTCCCGTATGCGACGAGCAGGCACGGCCAACCCGGCCGTCATGTGCGGCGCCGGTGGCATAATGAACATCTACGTAAAAGGTGCCGCCGTCGCATCGCCGGCCTCTTCATCGGTCAAGCCAGCATCATCCTCAGTCAAGCCGGCCTCGTCGTCGGTCAAGCCGGCCTCGACGTCGGTCAAGCCGGCCTCGACGTCGGTCAAGCCTGCGTCCTCGTCGGCGGCCGCCGCCGTCGTGAGAGCGAGCAGCTCGGCAGCCGGCAGGACGACAACGGCAGTTGCGACCTCGTCGGCTAGGGTCGTTGCTCGCGGCATCGACGAGGCCGGCGACGAGTTCGAGGAGGAGGAGATCTTCGAGGCGCCCTCCGAAAGGACGGTCTTTGTCCGCGAGACCGTGACCGAGACGGCCTACCACTTTGTCACCGTCACCGAGACGGCTGAGGCGCCAGAGACGACGCACCTGGACCGCGCGGAGATCCCCTTCCTTCACAAGCCGCATGGGCACGGCAACCTGAACCACCACGTCGGCGTCCACATGTGAACCTGGCTGCCGTTCGACCTACCCCATCCCGTCCTTCTTTTATTTTATCCTGTCCTCTTCCTGTCCTTTCTGATATAATGTGCGCTTCCGGTCCACTTACGTCCGACGTCCCCCGAGTCACTGGGAAGGTGGATTCATACGGCGTCGCTGGCCCGGCTGACTAGGCCGTAAGTGCCAACGATTCTAACGATCCGGATGACGAGAGCGACCCGGACCTGCAGTCGATGCCGTGACCCGTGGATGGACGTCGACGCGAGTACCACTGCGAGGGCCCACCCGTTCTCGACCTCCCCCTCCCTCTGCCTCGCGACACACATCGCTTGCCCTTGACACCGGCCTCTTGCGCTCTCGCCGCCGCTCGCCTCGTGAGCCGTTCTCGGTCTCCAAGTTGATTTGCAGGCGCCCTCTTGCCTGGAAGGAACAGAAGGCAGCCAGCCCAACAGCCCGGTCGGTACTAGGCGCTCCGTCGCCAGCGTCGTGCAAAGAGCAAACGTGTCCGGTCCAGGCTCGCTCGCCTGGCCTTGAAGCGGAGCGAGGTCGGCTTTCTTGTTGGAGGACCCCCAGCTGAAGGAGCAACTACGCCCATGACTCTGCCCCCTCTTCTAGCGCCCCCCCCCCCCTCCGACTGAGGCCCGTCATTTGCTACCGTCTCGCCCGAGCAGCTCGTTGGCCCCCCTCTGCCGCCAAAACACAGCCTCGGGCACCGAGCACGGCGACGAGCTTCCGCCAGTAACGGTCGGACGACCTGCTTCCGTTGGCCTAGTCCCGCCCACACACGTCGCCGCCCGGTGCCGTCAGCTCGGTCACGACGACGACGACTTCTGCCCGCCCCGCCGGCGAGTCGCCCGTGGACACCCTTGCGGTCAGTGGTAGGACGAGCGCCCCGTGGTCGAAATAGCGAGAAGAGCGTCGTCAGCTGCAGCTCTGCAAGGTCGCAGCCCGTCGCGTGAGTTCGCTCGGCCGGTCCCGCTCTTCTGGTCCGGCAGCCATCTGCTCCATCAGGGCGGCATGGCAGCAGGAGGCCGCTCGCCATCGGATATCGGCCACGACGGTTCCACGGCACGGGTGAGCGACCCGCCGCCGCCTCGGCAGCCGACTTTGGCGGGGACCCGAGATTCCCGGTGGTGGCTGGCGGCGCGACGCGTCCTGCTGGCGCGCTGGCTAGCTGCCCCGCACCGCCGCCCCCTCCGACGTGCTGCTCTGCTGGGCCTGTCGCTCGACCGAAGCCCTTCTGCGCCCTTGGGAACCTGGTCCCCCCGAAGCGAAGCGCCCTGGTCGCTGAGCCGAGCACCCTCTCTATCCTCTTCCCTCCTCAGAAATCCGTCCGACCTAGCCAGCAGCCGCTTCTTTCAGCCGACCCCATCCTTGGCCGCAGCCAGCCTCTCCTAGCTCGTCTCCGGCCGGCAGCCAAGGCAAGCAGCCCGTCACCCTTCCGGCCGACAGTCTCTCCGCCACGACTACTCGGTTGTTGAGCAACCCGTCCGTCCATTCTCGTCCTCTCTGCTCGCTCGTCGAACGCAGACTGCAGAGGCTAATCGAGTGCTCCGAAACCGGCGAAGGCTCAGCTCGACGTCGCTCCGAGGGCCGCTCGTCCGACCCCAGGGAGCAGCCTCTCGAAGGATCCGATGCCGGCCTCCCGCATCCCGGCTCCCAAAGCCCGGCGGAGCAGGCCCTCGACGCCTGTGCAACGCACGCCCTCAGCAGCGTCTTCGCCTGGCGCTAGCGGCACCAGATCGGTAACAACTTCTTCGCCGCCGACCTCCTTTCGCAGCGCCGCCGGCACCTCCTCGTCGGCCGGCCGCTCGGCCGGAAACAGGAGTTCCGTCGGCTCGGCGGACCTGCCTTCTGCAGCAGCGAGCTCGAGCCGGTCGTCGTCGGCGGGCTCGTCTGCTGGCCGTCGAGCGTCGAGCAGTCGCCCTTCTTCGCGGGTCGCGTCGCCCGAACGCCGGCCGTCGTCGGAGGCTGGGCCGGCACCCCTGCCTCCTGACTTTGTGCAGGCGGCGTTCGACTTTGTCCAGTCGGACGACCCGACGTACCTGTCCTTCCGCAAGGGCCAGCTCATCCGAGTCCTCACTAAGGACGCCTCGGGCTGGTGGAACGGCGAGCTCGAGGGCCGACAGGCCTGGTTCCCGAGCAATTATGTTCTCTCGCTTGACGGGCCCTTGAGCGCCAGCATGACCCGCCGGAGCTCGTATGCGTCGACGATGACGAGTGACTCGTCGAGTGCCGACTCGACGGCCTGGGACAGGCGGCCGTCGGGCGCCTCGAGCCTCACCTCGTCCACCTCGGAGTCGTCAGCCGGGCCGTCACCGTCCTCGCAGCACACCCTGCGCGATCCGGGCCCGTCCCGACCGTCCAGTCGGCAGTCGACGACGCATCGGCAGCGCGCGGCTGAGCGGCCCACCTCGCCGCCACGTCAATCAAATCGTCGGCCGTCTGACGTACGGACGCCGCCCCGCCCACACGGTTCTCGCGTCGTTTCCGCCAGCTCGACTCGAGGGACGGCTGCCATCCTCGAATCAATCACAACCGCAGTCTCGCTCCTTCACAGCGCCGTCGCCGCCGACCGCATCTCGGTCCGTCTTATCTCTCGCATGACCCGTGTCTTCTCCTTGGCCGTTTCTGAGACTGACTCTCTGGCTCCTTCATCTCTGCCGGCAGCACTTCAATCCTTCGACGGCCTGCGTCATCTCATCGGTCCGGTCCGTCCTGTCGGCGACCGACTGTCTGCCCAAGGACTCGCCGCTGCTCAAACTGCATCCGGCGCTGGCCCGCGAGCGAAAGACGATTCTGGCCGAGCTGTCGAAGCTCGTCGGCCAGTCGCGCCTGGCCTCGGCCGAGACGTTGCCCGACGGTGGCTCCCGGGCCGACGAGATGGAGAAGATGCTGTCGATGGCCAGGCGACTGCTCGCCGGCGTCCGGGCCTTTCTCACGATCGCCGTCGAGAGCGGCGTCGCCCTGCCCGACCGGCCCGACGTCGTCGACAGTTCAAACGACAGCGTCGCCAAAGGCTCGTCGTCATCTGATGCTCACGACCCTCATTCGGCCGCGCTTGCGGCCATGAGGCTCGACCCGGAACGGACCCCCCTCGCCCCGGGCCCGCGTCGCCAAACGGCGGCCCCTGGCGTCGGCCCCGCCAGCGGGCGGCGTCTGTTGGAGGCGCTTGACCAGGCTCCACAAACGCAAGCGACCGAGCCTGCTGTGCCGACTCCTGCGGCCGACGAAGACGACGTCGCTGAGGCGAAGACGGCGCATGAGGAGCTCCTCGTCATCATCTCGGCCTTCATCGGTCAAGTGTACGCGCCAGCCGGGGCCGAGGAGACGGCCCTCGTCGCCCACCTGCTCGAGGTCGCACACGAGTGCTTGCAACGCGTCCTGCGCATCGTCGCCGTCGTTGACCGCTTGCGGCCCCGTCTGGCCGATCACTTGGCGACAGAGCAGCTGGAGGCGGCTCGCGCCGCACTCTTCGCTGCGTGCAGCCATCTCGTCGACGCCGCCGATGAGCTAGGCGAGGCTTGCCGTGCTGGCTCGCTGCCGGTTTCGGGCAACGATTGCCGGATCCGGCTACTCGGCGGCGCGACCAGCACGCTGCGGACTGCCGCATCGTGCGCCAAAGCGGTCGCCGAGCGGACGCCTTCCGCTGCCGATGGCTCAGGCATGGCCACTACCGCCGCTGGAGACCCACCGGAGGACGTCGCGGCTCTGGCTCGGCAAGGTGCAGACCTCGTCCGCCTGCGCGACCAGCTCGAAAAGTCGCGGGCGGTGACGGCCGCACGAGGCTCGTACCCGCGCGGCATGGTCGCCGACCGGCGCTCGGTCGACTCGCTCTCGCTCTTGAGCTCCGTACAGTCCGAGTCGGGCGAGGACCTCACCATTCGCGCCACCCTGCCGATCTGGTCCGAGAATGAGCCAGACGATGTCTCGAACGACGGCCTTGATGACGACGACGTCGCTCTGCCGACTGCCGACCGACGACACTCGGCCATCTCGTGGCCATCGACCGTCGACGTCGCAGAATCTGTGAGGACCGAGGGTGAGTCTATGTGCTTGGGTCGGTAGCCTTCCCCTGTGATCGCTGCTGATGTTCGTCGTTCGACCGCCCAGGCTCGCTCTCTCATTCGACCCAAACGGTCAGCACGGAGGCGACGCTGCCGTCACCGCGAGGCTCGACCGACAGCCTCGACCGTCTGCCGGCGCTCGTGCGGCGCTCATCAGCTGAGTCGCTCGACTTGCAGGCGCCCATCGAGGAGCTCAAGACGCCCTTGATTGAGCACACACCGCTTTCGACGCCGACCGGCTTCCCGCAGCGACCACGGGCGACGACGCTAGCGAGCAGCCCGAAGCCGCCGCTCAAGCTGTCGGACCCGCCGTTCGTGATGTCGGCCGCACGCCCGAGCTCGACCGACGGCCGGCTTTGGCTCCTCGGTCACGACTACGACCCAACCGAACTCGCGCTCGGCTCCGACGGTGGTCTGATCGGCGCCTCGCTTCCGGCGCTGGTCGAGAAGCTGACGCCACACGACACGTCGATCGTCGACCCAGCCCTCCTCGACATGTTCTTCCTCTGCTTCCGGCTCTTCACAACGCCGGCCGCGCTCGTCGGCGTCCTCGCCGCTCGCTTCGAGATGGACGGTCCCGCCGGCGCGACCGTGCAACCGCAAGAGTACACTCAGTGGATGGCGAACAAGGCGGCGCCGGTCCGCATCAGGATCTTTGGCTTTCTCAAGCTCTGGCTCGAGGCCCACTGGCGGGCCGACGTCGATGCCGACGCGCTGCCGCTGCTTGAGACGTTTGCCCAGGGCCCGCTGCGCGAGGCCCTGCCTTCAGTTGCACCCCGGCTCCTGCACGCCATCCGACTCCGGTCTCAGCCCGGCTCGCCCGAGCACCGGACGGGCGCATCGCTGCACAAGTCCCAGTCGTCGGACCGCTTGCCAGCTAGCACACCGCAGCGGAGCGGGGGCGCGCCCGTCACGACGCTTCCGCCGACACCGCAGATCACGCGCGGCCTCTTCCAAGCCCTCCGCAACCCGCATGGGGCGGTCTCGATGACCGATTTTGATCCGCTCGAGCTTGCCCGACAGATCACCGTCATGGAGGCCAAGCTGTTTGCTGCCGTCAAGCCACACGAGGTCGTCGAGTCGGTGCGACGGTCGAGCCCGTCGCTCAAGGCCATGAGTCACTTCAACACCCAGCTGTGCGTCGTCCCTCCGTTGGCCCTCTGATCCGGGACATCCTGACCGTCTCGCCCGCGTGTCTGCCTCTCAAGCATGAGCCTCGTCTCAGACACAATCCTGACCGAACGCGACGTCAAGAAGCGAGCCGCCGCCCTCAAGTTCTTCATCAAGCTGGCTGTGCGTGCCCCTGAGTCCGTTCTCCTCACATCGGATTCTGACCGCCTCTCCTCTTGTCTCCAGAACCGCCTCCTTGACGTCCGTAACTTCAGCGCGGCCTTTGCGGTCGTCGGCTCGCTCAATGGCTCGAGCATTACGCGCTTGAAAAAAACCTGGGAGGTCAGTCTTTGCGAGCGGATGCGCTCCCGGTGAGCGCACCGGTCACTGACGACGCGAGCTGCCGATCCTGTTGGACCCTTCTAGGCCCTCTCGACCAAGACAAAGCTCGCTATCGCAGCCCTCAGGAACCTTTTTGACTCGTCTCGCAACCACGCCAACGTCCGTTTGCTCTCGTGCTCCTCATCCGACCGATGCTCTCTCGACTGACCTCCTCGGCGATGAGACCCGACAGTACCGTGCCCGGCTCCGCGCGACCGGTCCGCCGGCCCTCCCGTTCCTGGGCATCGTCCTCTCGGACGTCACCTTCTGCAGCGACGGCAACCCAAGTACGCGGCGCTCGCCGCTCGCGCCGGACAAGCAGCTCATCAATCTCGCCAAGTACAACGGCCTCTGGCGCATCGTCGCCGACGTCCGGCGCTTCCAGGCGCCGTTGGCCCTCGCCGAGGTGCCCGAGGTCCAGATCTTTCTCTCCAAAGTCTTTGCCGAGAAGGACTCGACATCGATCGAGCACCTCTACCGCAAGTCTCTTTCGGTCGAGCCCCGGACCTCGACGACTCCGGCCCCTGGCCTCCCTTAGACCCGGTGGACGCTCGTCGGCCCCGGGCTCGCTCGCCTTGGATCATCCCTCCTCCTGCTCCCTTCGTCCATCATGTTGTATCAAGTCCGCGGATACGCATGACCCCTCGTCTTCTTGGAAGCCCACCTTTCTGCATCCGATGACTTTGCCCCTGAGTGCCGAGGGAACCGGCGACGAGCGCAAGACGTCTCGACGGGCGGCCCGCGCGCAGCAGTTCGACCGTCGTCCGAGTTGGCCGAGGCCGAGGTCGACGCTGGCGGTAGCCACCTCCCGCCCACCACCCACTCCTCCACCCATCCCCCCTCACCTGTCCCATCGTCCATCGCCTACGATCATGAAGCTCAAGCTCGCCCTCGTGTCCGGTACGGCTCGGCAGCTGCAGCCAGCTAGAGCCATCGGAACACAGATCGAAGCTGACACCGCCGCCACCGGTCCCGGCCCTACTAGCTTTCGCCCTGGCCGTCTCGTCGACGGTCGCCGCCCCGTTCGTCAACCCGGCCGTCCTCGCGATGGGCGCCGAGGGCACGCTCGTCACGCTGCCCGCCCACCAGGTCGGCGCTGCCCATAAGCCCTGCCATGGCATCGCTGCCGGTCCCGTCGGGTCGGGAGGCCTCCGGGCCTGGCTCAGCTCGGCCCTCGGTCGGTCCCGCGCCGCTGCTGCCGGCATCGACCCCGCTCGTCACCACCCGAACTCGTGGACGATTGTCCGGCTGACTGCCGACGCCGAGACGCACCCTGTCCCCTCGCATGGCAAGGTCGTGCACGGCCGCCCTGGCTACGCCTCGGTCGAGGACGCCCGCCGCCACCGCGACCACGCGCCGGCCGGCGGTCTCCACCGCCACCACCGGCAGGCGACCGCGCTCGGCCGCTTCAATGAGGCGCTCGAAGAGCTTTCCTTTGGCGAGGGGATCTTTGTCTCGTTCGTACTCGGCGCTGGGCTTGGGGTGCGTCCTCGTCTGGTCCTGGCTCGCCCCTCCGCTACTGCGCCCGTGATGCTGACGGACCCTGCGCGCCCCACTCTCGACCGACTGGCAGTCGCTCGCCGGCATCCTCTTCAAGATCGTCCGCCTCCTCGCCTTCCGGCGGCAGGCTCGCAAAGAGCACGATCGCAAGTCGTGCGGATCGACGTCCGGCTGCGGCCGTCAGTCGCGCAAGTGCCGGCGTGCCGCTCGGGTCGCTGCCCGGGCCGCCGCCGCCGGCAAGACGGACGAGAAGGCCGGCCTGAAGGAGGAGCTGGCGCAGGGGGTTGCCCTGCCTGCGTACAGCGACGTCGAGCAGGTTTCGGCGGACGCCAACACGCAGACTTGAGCATTGTCTGGACTCGTAGCCCGAGCGCCATCGCTCGACCCTTTCCGACTCGTCGCCTTCGTCTCCCCTCCCCCCCACCCCTTGTACTCTACACTACCGGCCTTCTGTCATCATCGCTCTCTTTCTCGCCCCCCCGTCCCCTGACCGTCTTGGCCATCGTATGGTGTCTCCTTGTCTGCGAAGACGACCCCTGTGGCGGCACGGCCGGCCCTTACCCCCGTCTCCGGTCGAGCGGCCCAAACGTCACGTCGA
>Ga0308160_10000769_pt1 | contig 53451 bp, 49 predicted proteins | sample PhyFR1_FD_201036 | JGI IMG/M metagenome (GOLD analysis project Ga0308160, IMG submission 201036) | Phyllosphere microbial communities from UC Gill Tract Community Farm, Albany, California, United States - DLSLF.R1 | ecosystem: Host-associated > Plants > Phyllosphere > Unclassified | place: USA...
CTCATGAAGACAGGTCTTTTCTCCGGGTGGAAGGCCCGGTTCTACGCGGTATGCATGCTGATGCTGGTCAGCGCGATGGCGGTGGGCGTGCCGGGCACGGCCTTCGCCCAGGCCGAAGTGACCCCGGCGCCGACGCCGGACGTGGTCACCGAACAACTGACGCCGCCGGCGCCGCCGGCCGCGGCCGCCGCGCCTGAAGCCGCCGCACCGGTGGTGGACAAGGGCGACGTCGCCTGGATGCTGACCTCCACGCTGCTGGTGTTGCTGATGGTGGTGCCGGGCCTGGCGCTGTTCTACGGCGGCATGGTGCGCTCCAAGAACGTGCTGTCGGTGCTGATCCAGGTCGGCGTGGTGTTCTCGCTGATCGCGGTACTGTGGGTGCTGTACGGCTACAGCCTGGCCTTCGCCGACGGTGGCCCGTTCATCGGCACGCTCGGCAAGATGTTGCTGAGCGGGGTCGACACCACCACGCTGGCCGATACGTTCTCCAAGGGCTTCAAGCTGCCGGAATACGTGTTCGTCGCCTTCCAGCTGACCTTCGCCGGCATCACCGGCGCGCTGATCGTCGGCGCCTTCGCCGAGCGCGTGAAGTTCGCCGCGGTGCTGCTGTTCATCGTCATCTGGTTCACCTTCGGCTACCTGCCGCTGGCGCACATGGTGTGGGCGGCTCCGGGCTTCCTGTTCACCAAGGGCGCGCTGGATTTCGCCGGCGGCACCGTGGTGCACATCAATGCCGGTGTCGCCGGCCTGGTCGGTTCCTACTTCGTCGGCAAGCGCCTGGGCTTCGGCCAGACCGCGCTCAAGCCGCATAACGTGACCCTGACCTTCGTCGGTGCCTCGCTGCTGTGGGTGGGCTGGTTCGGCTTCAACGCCGGCTCGGCGCTGGAAGCCAACGCCACCGCCGCGCTGGCCTTCCTCAACACGCTGCTGGCCACCGCCGGTGCGGTGCTGGCCTGGTCGCTGGTCGAGAAGCTGGTCAAGGGCAAGTCCTCGGCGCTGGGCGTGGCCTCGGGCATGGTCGCCGGCCTGGTCGGCATCACCCCGGCCGCCGGCACCGTCGGCCCGTTCGGCGCGATCGCCATCGGCGTGGCCGCCGGCGCGATCTGCGTATGGGGCGTGACCGGGCTGAAGAAGCTGCTCAACGCCGACGACACCCTGGACGTGTTCGGCGTGCACGGCGTCGGCGGCATCGTCGGCGCGATCCTGACCGGCGTGTTCACCGACAAGGCCCTGGGCGGCGTCGGTTATGCCGAAGGCGTGACCATGGGCCATCAGGTGCTGGTGCAGGCCACCGGCGTGGGCGTGACCGTGGTCTGGATCGGCGTGGTCTCGGTGCTTGGCTTCCTGGTCGCCAAGCTGGTGTTCGGCCTGCGCGTGTCGGAAGAAGCCGAGCGCGAGGGCCTGGACATCACCTCGCACGGCGAAGCCGCGTACGAGTCCTGAGCAAGAGCGGCCTGCGACCTGGCGTCGCGGGCCGCTGCGGCAATCCCGCCTGCGGCCGGTATGCACCGGTCCTGGCGGTCAGTGGCCATCGCCGGCGCTCCATGGGGCGGAACGACGGCAGTTTTCTTAGCGATCTGAGGTATTCCCGCGTGGCCGCTAGCCTCGCCCGATCCCCAATTCTTTTCTTCTCCGTTGCCCGCGGCGCCTCGTGCCCGCCGGTGGCCGTGGCCGCGACAGGCGGCGCCTCGGCGCCGGCCCGCGTTGCCGGCAGGTTCCGGCAAATGGCCCGCCCGGCCAGGCGTTCAGCGCCTTCCGGCAGCCTTTGCACTACATTGGTGCAATGTTGATGTCCTCGCCTCCACCCCCGCTCGACGCGCTCGGCACCCCGGTCGTCTGGGCCGACGCCGACGGCCGCCTGCTCGGCGCCAATCCGGCCTTCGCGCGATGGCTGGGCGTGAGCGTGCGGCGCCTGCTCGACCAGCCGCTGGCCTCGCTGGAAGTGCAGGGCGACGCGCTGGCGCGGTTCCTGCTCAACGACGAGCGCGATGTGCTGCGCCTGCACCGCATGGCGCTGGCCATTCCCGGCGAGCCCCCGCGCTTCGCCGAGGGCTGGCTATCGCGGCTGGACGCCGGCGGCTGGCTGCTCGAGGCGCATCCGGTCGACGAATTTCCCACCCTGGACCCGACCCAGGCGCTGCCCAATGCGCTGGGCGCGGCGCTGAAGGGCCTGGCCCACGAACTGCGCAACCCGCTGGCCGGGCTCAAGGGCGCCGCGCAGCTGCTGGCGCGGCGCGCGCAACACCGCGACGAGGACGAACGCGAACTGATCGACCTGATCGGCGCGGAGATCGAGCGCCTCAACAGTCTGCTCGACCAGCTGTTGTCGCCGGCGCCGGCGCGGCCGCACGCCATGCTCAACATCCACGCGGTGCTGGAACGGGTGCTGCGCCTGGCCGAGAACGAGGGCGGCTGGTCGGTGCGCCTGCAGCGCGACTACGACCCCAGCATCCCCGAATTCCTCGGCGATGCCGACCGCCTGACCCAGGCGGTGTGGAACCTGGTCCGCAACGCGATCCAGGCCGGCGCCGCGCAGGTGACCCTGCGCACCCGCGTCGAGCACGCCCAGCGCATCCGCGACCGCGTGCATGCGCGCGGCGTGCGCCTGGAGATCGTCGACGACGGCCGTGGCGTGCCGGAGGAACTGGCCGAACACCTGTTCCTGCCGCTGGTCAGCGGCCGCGCCGAAGGCAGCGGCCTGGGCCTGGCGCTGGCGCAGCAGGTGGCGCGCGAGCACGCCGGTTCGCTGACCTTCCGCTCCCGCCCCGGGCATACCGTGTTCACCCTGCTGCTGCCGCAGGCCGCAGCGGACCCCGAATAGGAGCATTCCGATGACCGAATCCCTGGAAGGATCGCAACGCATCTGGGTGGTCGACGACGACCGCTCGGTCCGCTTCGTGCTGTCCACCGCCTTGCGCGATGCCGGCTACAGCGTGGACGGTTTCGACAGCGCCGCCTCGGCGCTGCAGGCGCTGGCGCAGCGTCCGCTGCCGGACCTGCTGTTCACCGACGTGCGCATGCCCGGCGACGACGGCCTTGTGCTGCTGGACAAACTCAAGGCCGCGCATCCGCAACTGCCGGTGATCGTGATGTCCGCCTACACCGACGTGGCCAGCACCGCCGGCGCGTTCCGCGGCGGCGCGCACGAATTCCTGTCCAAGCCGTTCGACCTGGACGACGCGGTGGCGCTGGCCGCGCGCGCGCTGCCGGAGGCCGGCGGCGTCGCCGAGGTCGCGCTGCCGGTGTCCAGCCAGGGCAGCGCCGAACTGATCGGCGACACGCCGGCGATGCGCGCGCTGTTCCGCGCCATCGGCCGCCTGGCGCAGGCGCCGCTGTCGGTGCTGATCAATGGCGAGACCGGCACCGGCAAGGAACTGGTCGCGCACGCGCTGCACACCGAGTCGCCGCGCGCGCGCAAGCCGTTCGTCGCGCTCAACACCGCGGCGATCCCGGCCGAACTGCTGGAAAGCGAACTGTTCGGCCACGAGGCCGGCGCCTTCACCGGGGCGCAGCGGCGCCACATCGGCCGCTTCGAACAGGCCGACGGCGGCACCCTGTTCCTGGACGAAATCGGCGACATGCCGCTGCCGCTGCAGACCCGGTTGCTGCGCGTGCTGGCCGAGAACGAATTCTTCCGCGTCGGCGGCCGCGAACTGATCCGGGTCGACGTGCGGGTGATCGCCGCCACCCACCAGGACCTGGAGGCGCTGGTCGAACAGGGCCGCTTCCGCGCCGACCTGCTGCACCGCCTGGACGTGGTGCGGCTGCAGCTGCCGCCGCTGCGCGAACGCCGCGCCGACGTGCCGCAGCTGGCCGAGAACTTCCTGGCGATGGCCGCGCGCAAGCTCGACACCCCGCCCAAGCGGCTGTCGCCGGCGGCGCTGGACGCGTTGCGCGGCTACGCCTGGCCGGGCAACGTGCGCGAACTGGAGAACGTGTGCTGGCGGCTGGCCGCGCTGGCGCCGGCCGAGGTCATCGACGCGCACGACGTGGACGGCGCGCTGCTGCGCGGCAGCCGCCGCGAGCGCAGCGGCGAGGGCGGCGAATGGGACGCGCAGCTGTCGGCCTGGGCGCAGCAGCGCCTGACCGACGGCGCCGAGGGCCTGCACGCGGAAGCGCGCGACCGTTTCGACAAGGCGCTGCTGGAAGTGGCGCTGCGCTTCACCCAGGGCCGCCGCGCCGAAGCCGCCGCGCGCCTGGGCGTGGGCCGCAACACGGTCACCCGCAAGCTCGGCCCGGGCCGGCGCCGCCGCTGAAGCGGACTGGGACTCGGGACCGGGGACCTGGAAAAGCACGATGCCTTGTCTGACCGCTCCGCAGACGTCGTAAGCAACAGCTGCGACGCTCTGCCGATTCCCGATTCCCGATTCCCGATTCCCGATTCCCGAATCCCGATTCCCGAATCCCGAATCCCGAATCCCGAATCCCGAACCGGCGCATAGCGCCGGTTTAGACTTGCGCGCCGGCGCCGCCTTCATGAGCTGTGAACGGCCATCCCTCTAGTTTTCGCTGCACAAGGAGTCAATGCCGATGCGTTACAGCTTGCATGCCATCGTGGGAAGCGCGTTGCTGATACTGGCCGGCTGCAGCAGTGCGCCGCCGGTAGCGCCACCGCCGCCGCCGCCGAAAGCGCCGCCGATGCCCACCAGCGGCACCGCGCAGCAGGCGCAGGCGGTGCTCGCCCCGGCCTCCGGCAGCCTGGTCAGCGGCAAGCTGTCGCTGGTCGCCGCGCCCGGCGGCGTGCGCATCACCGGTACCCTCGGCGGCCTGCAGCCCAGCCGCGCGTTCGCGTTCCACGTGCACGAGCGCGGCGATTGCAGCGCGGCCGACGCCAGCAGCGCCGGCGGCCACTTCAATCCGCTCGGCGGTCCGCATGGCCGTGCCGGCAGCGGCCCGCACCATGCCGGCGACATGGACAACCTCAGCGCCAACGCCGACGGCGTCGCCCAGGTCGACGTGCTGCTGCACGGCGTGGTGCTCGGCGGCGGCGCGGCCAACGACATCGCCGGCCGTGCGCTGGTCGCGCATGCCGATGCCGACGACTACCGCAGCCAGCCGGCCGGCAACGCCGGCGCGCGCGTGGCCTGCGGCGTGATCCGCGTGTTGCGCTAACCGATCATCCGCCCGGAGCTTGCTCCGCGGCGAACGTCCGCATTCCGCGGCCCCTCAAGGAGAACCACCATGCGTACGCTTCCCACCGTCCTGTTCCTGGCCACGACCCTCGCGCTCGGCGCCTGCAAGCGCGAAGAGCCTGCCGCTGCCGACGCTCCTGCCGCGGCCGCGACGCCGGCCGCCACCCCGGCACCGGCCGCAGAACCCGCGCCCGCCGCCATGCCCGCCCAGGCCGCCGCCAGCGCCGCACTGAGTCCGACCCAGGGCAACCAGGTGGCGGGCGAGGTCAAGTTCGACACGGTCGATGGCGTCGTGCACGTCACCGGCACCATCACCGGGCTCAAGCCCAACAGCGAGCACGGCTTCCACATCCACGAGTTCGGCGACTGCAGCGCGCCCGACGGCAGCAGCGCCGGCGGCCACTTCAATCCGGCCAAGTCCGAGCACGGCCAGGTCAGCGCCGACCCGCACCACGGCGGCGACATGCCGAACCTGAAGGCCGACGCCGACGGCAAGGCCACGATCGACGCGCCGGTGTCCAACAACGTCAACATCGGCAAGGGCGACGGCTTCGACATCCTCAACCACGCGGTGATCGTCCACGCCGACGCGGACGACTACAAGACCCAGCCCACCGGCAACGCCGGCGGCCGTCTGGCCTGTGGCGTGATCAAGGGCAACGCGACCGCGGCCGCCGCGGCCGGCGCAGCGGCGGCGCCTTCCGCACAGTAAGCGGCAGGGCGTCGTACGCCGATGCAAGCGCGCCGCCGGTGGCTTCGGGCCACCGGCGGCGATGGGTTCCGAAGTCGGCAAATCCGCCGACTTCGGAGCGCCGGTCGGGGTTGAAATCGCCGCTGCGGTACGGTGCAAGCCGCCAGGCTCTGCCTGTGCAGGAGATGCATCCGCTTGTGTAGGAGCGGCTTCAGCCGCGACGAGCGGAGTCGGGAAGTTGGCCGGCTTCGGCAGCAGTCGGGACTGAAGTCCCTCCCACAGTGCACCCAGCCAGCGCGACGAATTCCTGTGTGTGAGCGACTCCAGTCGCGACGAGCGAAGCCGGCAAGTCGGCCGGCTTCGGTGCCTATCTGGGTCGATGGCGCGAGGCGGGATCTGGCGGGAGACTGCCGGCTTCGGCACAGGTGGGATTGAAACCTCATCTACAGAGCGCTCAGCGCCCAGCAGCAACTCCTGTGGGAGCGACTTGAGTCGCGACGCACGAAGCGATGGACGCAGGCGGCGTTGCACAGCCTCGGCGCCGACGCGCTAATCGCAGGACCACGCGGCCAGAGCGCCGCAAGTTCGCTTGCGCGCCTCAGTCGCCGTGCCACCCCGCGATCAAACCCGATTCACGCCGCCAGCAACGCTTGCCTCGCGTCCTCGCCGGCCTCGCAATGCACGTACAGCACCGGCATGCCGTGCGCTTCCAGCACCGCGGCCAGTTGCCGCTGCCGGGCCAGGTAGTGTTCGTAGACCCGCTGCAGGCGCTCGCAGTCCTGGCGGTCGTGGGCGTAGTGCGCGCACCAGCTGGCCGGGTCGAACAAGGCCATGCGCACTTCGCCGCCGCGGTAGCGCAGCAGCGGTTCGGGCGGACTGGCCAGCCATTCCTCTTGGTCCGGCGCCAGCAGCGCGGTCTCGATCAGCGGCCACAGCGGCGCCAGGCCCTGGTTGTCGTACTGCATCGACATCATCGCGGCCAGGTCGTTGACCGTCAGATAGCGCGCGTGTTCGATCTGCGCGCCGAACGCCTGCTGCGCCAGCAGCGCGGTGTCCGGCTGCGCCATGCCCTGCGCCAGCAACACCTCTTCCAGCGCCTCGGCGACCGGTTGCAGCGTCTCGGCCGGACCGCTGAGCAGGAACGGCACCACCCGCAGCGCGCCGCCGAGCAGGGCGGTGTCGGCCTGGAACGGCAGCGGCACGGTGCCGTCGGCATCGGCGCCGAACGCCAGCAGGCGGGGGCCGGCGTCGCGGCCGGGCGCGCGGGCGCGCAGCTCGTCCAGGCGCCGGTGCATCGGCCAGCCCGGGCGCAGCACCTCGGCGGGGTCGAAATGCGCGCCGGCCAGGCTCAATTCCAGTTCGCGCACCGCCGGCACCAGTTGCGCCAGGTCGCGGCCGACCTTCTCGGCCAGCTCCGCGGCCAGGGCGTGCGGCAGCGCCGCGTGGGCCGGGGCGAGTCCGGCGGACAGTTCCAGGGCGATCACGCCGCGGGCATTCATGCTGGCAATGGCTTGGCTCATGGCTTGGCGGTTGGCCCGTCGCGGGCGCAAAGCTACACTCGCTTCATTATGCCTGCGCTAACGTGCAGGTCATGTCCCCGACCCCTCGCGCGAGGTAATCCCATGCCAGTAGCCCGTCCCGTCGCCATTCTCGGCGGCGTCCGTATTCCGTTTTGCCGGCAGAACACGGCGTATGCGGATGTCGGGAACCTCGGCATGTCGGTGCGCACGCTGGGCGCGCTGGTCGAGCGCTACGGCCTGCACGGCCAGCAGCTGGGCGAGGTGGCGATGGGGGCGGTGATCAAGCACTCCAGCGACTGGAACCTGGGCCGCGAGGCGGCGCTGTCGTCCGGCCTGTCGCCGCTGACGCCGGGCATCACCCTGCAGCGCGCCTGCGGCACCAGCCTGGACAGCATCATCACCGTGGCCAACAAGATCGCGCTGGGGCAGATCGAGTCGGGCATCGGCGGCGGTTCGGACACCACCTCGGAAGTGCCGATCGTGTATGGCAAGAAGCTGCGCGCGCGGCTGCTGGCCGCCAACCGCGCCAAGACCACCGGCGACAAGATCCGCGCGCTGACCCGCAGCTTCAAGTTCGCCGAACTCAAGCCGGAGTTTCCCGGCGTGGCCGAGCCGCGCACCGGCAAGAGCATGGGCGACCACTGCGAGGACATGGCCAAGCAATGGAACATCGCGCGCGACTCGCAGGACGCCTGGGCGGTGTCCTCGCACCACAAGCTGGCCGCGGCCTACGAGCGCGGCTTCTTCGCCGACCTGATCGCGCCGTTCCGCGGCGTGGAGCGCGACAACATCCTGCGCGCCGACACCTCGCTGGAGAAGCTCGCCACGCTGAAGCCGGCGTTCGACAAGAGCAGCGGCCGCGGCACCCTGACCGCGGCCAACTCCACCCCGCTGACCGACGGCGCCGCCGCGGTGCTGCTGGCCTCGGAGGAATGGGCGCAGGCGCACGGCCATGTGCCGATGGCGTATCTGCGCGATGCGCAGGTTGCGGCGGTGGACTTCGTGCACGGCGAAGGCCTGCTGATGGCGCCGACCATCGCCGTGCCGGACATGCTCAAGCGGCATAACCTGAGCCTGCAGGACTTCGACATCTACGAAATCCACGAGGCCTTCGCCGCGCAGGTGCTGTGCACGCTGCGTGCCTGGGAGAGCGAGGACTACTGCCGCACCCGGCTCGGCCTGGACGCGCCGCTGGGGCAGATCGATCCGGCCAAGATCAATCCGCTGGGGTCCTCGCTGGCCACCGGCCACCCGTTCGCCGCGACCGGCGCGCGCATCGTCGCCACGGTGGCCAAGCAGCTGGTCGAACGCGGCGGCGGGCGTGCGCTGATCTCGATCTGCACCGCCGGCGGCATGGGCGTGGTGGCGATCGTCGAGCGCTGAGCCGCGGCATGCGGTCCGCGCGCCTGGGCGCGTCGGGCCGCGAAGGCGCGCAGGGCGATAGCGCAGGGCCGCGCCGCCAGAAAGGCGGAAGCGTGGCTCGACGCAGCCACGGCCGTCGCCATCGCCGAACGCGTCTTCCTGCCATCGTCCGCCAGCAGCGCTTGCCGCTGCGCTACCATGCGCGCCGATCCGCCTGCACGACGCAGGCCGAACGGCGCGCAGGGGGCGCATGCCATGAACCAGCAGGACAGCTTCAATCCGTATCAGGCGCCTGACGCCGCCCTCCAGACCGCCACCATGCCGCCACCGCCGGGCGAGACGCTGTGGCGCGATGGCGACGACCTGCTGTGCCTGCGCGATACGCCGTTCCCGGCGCATTGCGTCAAGTGCGGAGTCGCGTTGCGCAACGACGAACTGAAGAAGCGCACGTTCTACTGGCATGCGCCGGGCTGGTACGTGCTGATCCTGGTGAGCGTGGTGATCTACGCGATCGCGGCGCTGGTCGCCCGCAAGCGCAGCAGCCACGTGCTCGGCATGTGCGCCGAGCACCGGCGCCGGCGCAACCGCTTCGTGCTGCTCACGGCGGCTGCGTTCGTGGTCGCGCCGCTGCTGGGGGTTGCCGTCGGCGACGAAGCCGGGCTCTGGCTGGGCCTGGGGCTGTTCCTGGCCATGCTGGTCGCCGGCCTGCTCGGCGCGCGCATCCTGGTGCCGCGGCGCATGGACGAGCGCTATGCGCGCTACAAGGGCGTGGCGCCCGCATTCCTGGCGCGCCTGCCGGCGCTGCCGGCCGCGTTGCGGCGCTGAGCCGGTCGGTTCAACCGGCCAAGCGCTGGATTCGCAATCGTTGAACGAGAAAGCCGGCGCCGGCCTCGGTCAACGGTGCCTCGTCCCTGCTGCCGCGCTCATTCCTGCAGGCGCGGGAAGCCGTGTTCGTCGCGGCGCTCAGTGCTGTCCGGATCCGGATCGATCGGGACCACCACCGGCGCGCTGGCCGCGGGCAGCGGCTGGGCCAGTTCGCCGCGTTGCGCGCGTAGCGCGTTGGCGTAGCAGTGCTGCGCCAGGACCGGGTCGCCGGTCTCGGCATAGCCATCGCCGAACGCTTCCCAGGCCTCGGCGCCGGCGCCCAGCGCCAGCGCGCGGTGCAGGAATTCTTCCGATTGCGGCCATTGCTGCTGCTGACGCGCCAGCCGCGCCAGGGTCAGCAGCAGCCCCGGGCTGTCCGGATGGTTCTGCAGCCAGCGCTGCGCGCTGGCGCGGCGCGAATCGTATTTCTCCACCGGCAGGCGTCCGTACAGCGCCGCCAGGCCTTCGTCCCAGCGCGTCTCCAGCGCCTGTTCCACCGCGCGCAGTGCCGCGTCGTCCCAGTGCAGCGCGGCGGCGCGGGTGGCATAGGCCTCGACCACCGCCGGTTCGCTGCGCTGCGACTTGGGCAGGCTTTCCCAGCGTTCGGCCAGCGCGTTGGCATCGTCCGCCTGCTGCAGCGAGGCGGCGGCCAGACGCGATTCCAACGTGCCGATCGCTTCCAGCGGCAAGGCCTGCTGTTGGCGGATCGCACCGAGCTGGCCATAGGCCTCGCCGGCACGGCCGATGCTGGTCAGCGCCTCGGTGCGCAGCAGCAAGCCGCGCGGCGGCAACGGCTGCGCCGCGGCCACGTCCAGCGCATTGATCGCATCGACCGGACGTTGCTGGGCCAGAAGACGTTCGCCCTGCAGCAGCGCGTGCGCGCCGGCGTCGCGTTCGCTCAGGCGCTGCAGGTAGCGGTTGGCCGCCTCCGCGTCGGCGCGCGCATCGGCCACGCGTACCGCCGCGACCAGGGCGATGGCGCTGACCTCGGGATCTTCCGCAGCGGCATTGAGCTGTTTCTCGGCGCGCGTCCACTGGCCGTTGTGCAGCGCGGTCAGGCCTTCGATCAGGCGCGCACGCGATTGCTTGCGGCGATGCCGGCCCCAGGCGCGGAACGGGAAGCTGAGCAGGTTCCACAGCAGCAACAGCACCAGGAAGGCGATCACCAGCAGCAGCGCCGCCTGCGGCAGCGGCGAGATGTAGTCGTTGCCGCCGGCGCGCACGATCACTTCGCCGAGGTCGCCCAGCTTGTCCTGCGCCAGCCACTGCGCGCCGATCACGCCCAGGGCGATCACCACCAGCAACACGATCAGGGAACGGAGGGATTTCATGGTTGGCTCCTTGCGTCGCGCATGCTGCGCAACTGCTGCAGGGTGGTGCCCAGCTCGGGGACGGCCGGACGCAGGGCGGCGTTGCGCAGGGTCTGCAATGTGGCACGGCGTTCGCGCAGCGGCGCCGAATCCGGCCACAGGCGTTGCAGCCAGGTGCCGGCGCGGGTCAGCGCGCCGCGGTAGCCGCGCGCGTCGCCACGCTCCAGCGCGGCGCGCGCCAGGCTCAGGTCCAGCTGCAGCGCGTCGCGCGCGGCGACCCGCTCCGAACGCGCGACCAGCACGCCGCCCTGGGCGGGGCGGATCTTGACCAGCGGCGACAGCAGCCGTTGCCACAGCGGCGCTTGCGTGCGCTCGGGCAGTTGCGTGGGCAAGGCCTCCAGGCTGGCGGCGAAGGCGTCCAACTGCGCCGACAGCCGCGCCTGCGGGCCCTCGCCGAGCGCGTCCAGCGCGGTGCGTTCCTGCAGCAGCACTTGGCGCAGGTTGAGATAGCGCGGATCGTCCACGCCTTCCAGCACGCCGCTGGCCAGCGCATAGGCGCGGCGGGCGCCCTGGGTATCGCCAGCCACATCCAGGCGCTGCTGGCCCTGGCTCAGCAGCAGTTCCACCTCGTCCAGGCGCAGCGCCTGTGAGCCGTGGCGATTGGAGTCGGCGAGCTTGGCGACGTTGTCTTCGAGCAGCGCGCTGCGCTGGCTGAGGCCGAGCATCTCGTCGCGCAGCACGCGGTTGGTGCTGGCCGCGTCCTGGACCCGCTGCACGGTGGCGCGCTGGTCGCGGCGCAGCGTTTCCAGATTCTGTTGCAGGGCCTGCAGCTGCAGTTGGGTCTCGGATTGCTCGGCCAGCGCGCGCGCATTGCGCGCCTGCCACCAGTCCCAGCCGCGCCAACCGGCCAGCGCGAGCGCAACCAGCATGGCCAGCACCAGGAGCAGCCAGATCCAGCGCGTGGAGCGGCGAGGCGGGGACGAGATTTCGGTCATCGGCGGGGGCATCCTTTTAGCCTGCGTCCCGTCGCGACGATGGCGACGGCCGGACCCACGGCACGCGGGAGCATGGCGTGAGCGGCACCGCGCCCGCAAGCCGGGGGGCGGCGCGCGTTCAGCGAGGTGGCGAGCGCGTTACGACCGCGGCGGCGGCCGCGGCCAGTTGCTGCGGCAGCGGACCGGCGGCGCGCGCGATGTCGGCGAAGCCGAGTTCGGCGGCCAGCGCGGCCAGCCGCGCGCTGGCGGCGACCAGCGGCTGCGCGCGCCACGCTGCGGCCAAGTCGTCGGGCAGGTGCTCCAGCACCAGCCGCAGCGCCTCGCCGCTGCTCAGCGCCAGCACGCCCGGCGCCGCGGCGCGCAGCCGGGCGATGCACGCCGCGGACAGCGGCAACGGCACCCGGCGGTAGACATCGGCGCGCTGCAGCGGCGTGCCGCGCGCCTGCAGGTGCGCGGCGATCAGGCCGCGTCCGCCGGGCGCGGTGACCAGGCCGACGGCGCCATCGCTGGCGGCCAGCTGCGGAAGGGCCAGCAGGCCATCGCTGTCCATCCGTTCCGGTACCGCGACCTCGTCGATGCCATGGCGCTGCAGCGCGCGCGCGGTGCCGGCGCCCACCGCCAGCCAGCATTGCCCGGGTGCCGCCACCAGCGGCTGCAGCGCCGCGGCCGCGCGCACCGCCGCCGGGCTGCTGAAGATCACCCGCGGCGCGGCCAGCGCCAGGGCCAGCGTGGCGCGCGTGGCAGCGTCGTCGCAGGCCTGCAGGCGCCATGGCGAGACCGCCAGCAGCCGCGCGCCGACCCGCGCGGCGGCATGCCGCAGCGGCGCGTGCTCGCCCTGCGGGCGCAGCGAGATCAGGGTCCAGGCCGCAGCGGCAGCGGTTGCATGTGCGCTCATGCCAGGCATTATGCGAGCCCCCACCGGCAGCACAATCGCACCATGGCAGCGGATCTTCCTTTCGATGCGTTCCTGCAGCAGTTGCAGCGGCAGTTCGATGCGATGCCGCCGGTGGCGGCGCTGCAGGTCGCGCTGCAGGGCTATGCCGAACGGCGCTTGCATGTGGTCGCGCCGCTGGCCGCCAACCTCAACGACAAGGGCAACGCCTTCGGCGGCAGCCTGGGTTCGGTGATGACCCTGGCCGGCTGGGCGCTGGTCACTTGCGAGCTGCACCGCGCCGGCCTGCAGGCCGACGTCTACGTCGCCGATACCCAGGTGCGCTACCTGGCGCCGCTGTATGCCGACTTGCACGCGCAGGCCGGCGCCGATGCGCAGGCCGACTGGGACACCTTCGTGCAGACCTTCCGCCAGCGCGGCCGTGCCCGGATCGGCATCCAGGCCAAGGTCGGGCCGGCCGATGCCGCCGCGGCGGCGACGCTGAGCGGGCGTTTCGTCGCCATCGCGAAAGGGTAGGATGCGCGCACCGCTCGCGCCCATCCGGAAACCCGCCATGCACTCGATGTTCCGCGCCCTGGCGCTGCTGCTGGTGCTGGGTTTCGCCGGCACCGCGCTGGCCGGCAGCCGCAGCCAGCAGAACAAGCTCGACGACCTGCAGACCGCCTACGGCACCGCGATCCGCTGGAGCGAGTTCGAGTCGGCCTGGGAAGCAGTGGACCCGGCCTACCGCCAGGCGCACCCGCTGACCGATCTGGAGCTGGAGCGCTACCGCCAGGTGCAGGTGTCCTCCTACAAGGTCGGGCGGGTCGGCGTGCTGGACGGCGACGCGGTACGCGACATCGAACTGGGCGTGATCAACCGCAATACCCAGGCCGAGCGCATCGTGCGCTACCGCGAGCGCTGGCGCTGGGACGCGCAGGCCAAGACCTGGTGGCTGCTGGACGGGCTGCCGGACTTGTGGAACGGCCAGTAGCGCCGCCGGCCAGCTGTGCGACAATCGGCGCCCGCTTCCAGCCCCCTATTCCTGTGAACTTCGAAGAACTGCTGGCCTTCGCCGGCCGCAACCCGATGCTGGCCCTGGCCCTGGTCGGCCTGACCATCGCCCTGATCGTCACCGAGGTCGCGCGCCTGTTCCGCGGCTTCAAGACCCTGCGCCCGGCCGAACTGACCCTGCTGATCAATGCCGGCAACGCGGTCCTGGTCGACCTGTCGGCCGCGGCCGATTTCGAGAAGGGCCATATCGCCGGCAGCCGCAACGCCACGCCGAGCCAGTTCGGCCCCGAGCACAAGCTGGTGGCCAACGCCAAGTCCTCGCCGGTGGTGCTGGTGTGCCGCACCGGCAATACCGCCGATGCCGCCGCCAAGCAGCTGAAGAAGGCCGGCTTCGAGCAGGTCTACGTGCTCGACGGCGGCATCGCCGCCTGGCAGCAGGCCGATCTGCCGCTGGTCAAGGGCCGCTGATCGCGCCTCCCGGCCCGGCGCCGAGCGCCGCGGCCGGCATGTGATAATCCCGAATCTTTCTGTTACCTGAATCCACCGGAGTCAAGAAATGTCCGACGTCACCAACAACGGCGCCACGGCGCCGGCCGAAGCCGCAACCGGCCCCGCTTTCACCATCGAGAAGATCTACGTCAAGGACGTGTCCTTCGAGTCGCCCAACGCGCCGGCGGTGTTCAACGACAACGTGCAGCCGGAGTTGCAGCTCAACCTCAACCAGCGCGTGCAGCGTCTGAACGAGCAGGCCTTCGAAGTGGTGCTCGCGGTGACCCTGACCTGCACCGCCGCCGGCAAGACCGCGTACGTGGCCGAAGTGCAGCAGGCCGGCGTGTTCGGCCTGGTCGGCCTGGACCCGCAGGCGGTGGACGTGCTGCTCGGCACGCAGTGCCCGAACATCCTGTTCCCGTACGTGCGTTCGCTGGTCAGCGACCTGATCCAGGCCGGCGGCTTCCCGCCGTTCTTCCTGCAGCCGATCAACTTCGAAGCGCTGTACGCCGAAACCCTGCGCCAGCGCGCGCAGCAGGGCGAGACCCAGTCGCTCGCCGACTCGGAGCCGGCCGGCAACGCCTGAGCGCGTCCGCCGTTCCACATGCGCGATAACCCCGCGAAGAAGATCGCCGTTCTCGGCGCCGGCTCCTGGGGCACCGCCCTGGCCGCGCTCGTCGCCCGGCACGGTTTCCCGACCGTGCTGTGGGGACGCGACGCCGTCGTCGCCGAGGCGATCCAGCAGCGCCACGAGAACCCGCGCTACCTGCCGCAGATTCCGCTGCCGGCGACCCTGCAGGCCACCACCGACCTGGCGGCGGCCGTGCACGGCGCCGACTGGATCCTGGTGGTGGTGCCGTCGCACGCGTTCACCGAAACCCTGCACCAGCTGGCGCCGCTGCGCCCGCCGCAGGCCGGCGTGGCCTGGGCGACCAAGGGCTTCGAGCCCGGATCGGGGCGCTTCCTGCACGAGGTAGCGCAGCAGATCCTGGGCGAGGACGTGCCGCTGGCGGTGGTGACCGGTCCGTCGTTCGCCAAGGAAGTGGCGCTGGACCTGCCGACCGCGGTGACCGTGCACGGCGATGCCGCGTTCGCGCAGCAGGTCGCCGACGCGATGCACGGCCCCACCTTCCGCGCCTACACCGGCGACGACATGGTCGGTGCCGAGCTGGGCGGGGCGATGAAGAACGTGCTGGCGGTGGCCACCGGCGTGGCCGACGGCATGGAGCTGGGCCTGAACGCCCGCGCCGGCCTGATCACCCGCGGCCTCAACGAAATGCTGCGGCTGGCCGCGGCGATCGGCGGCAAGCCGGAAACCCTGATGGGCCTGGCCGGACTCGGCGATCTGGTGCTGACCTGCACCGGCGACCTGTCGCGCAACCGGCGCCTGGGCCTGGCCCTGGGCCGCGGGCAGACCCTGCACGACGCGGTTCGCGCGATCGGCCAGGTGGTCGAGTCGGTGCAGACCGCCGACGAGGTGATGCGCCAGGCCGAACGCCATGGCATCGACCTGCCGATCTCCAACGCGGTGCGCGCGGTGCTGCACGGCGAACTGACCCCGGCGGTGGGCCTGCAGCAGTTGCTGGCCCGCGAGCAGAAACCCGAGTATCCGACCACGCTGTTCAGCTGATCGGATCGCTTACCGTTACAGATACGAAAAAGCCCGGCCGAAGCCGGGCTTTTTCGTATCTGTGGTCACTCGGCACGAACGACGCGCAAAAAAGAAGCCCGGTCCTGGGACCGGGCTTCGAACCGCGCGCAGCGGGAGAGAGAGACGCGGCGCGCAGTGCTACGCGGTGCTGCTTACCAGCTGAAACGCGGGCCGACGAACCATTCCTTGTCGCCATCGCGGTTCATCTTCAGGTCCGCGCTCAGGCCCCAGTTCTGGTTGAGCTTGGCCTGGGCGCCGAGGCGGCCGTAGAACTCGCCGTCCGGGTTGATGCCGTCCTTCTTGGTGTAGTCCTCGTAACCGCCGAGCGCATACACCTCGAGGTACGGGTTGAACGCGGTACGGATGCCCACTTCGGCGCTGTAGCCGTTGAACTTGGTGCCGTATTCCGGGTCGAAGCGGTTGTAGGCCACGCGGGTCACCAGGTCGGTGCTGGTCGAGATCTCGTGGTTGTAGCCGGCGCCGATGCGCCACTGGTCGACGTCGACGTCGCCGAAATCGGTCTTCTGGCGGTTGAAGTCGCCGAACACGCTGAAGTTCGGGTTGATCGCGTAGGAGCCCTTGACGGCCCAACCATCCGCGTCGCCGCCGTCGGCGTCGGTCTTGATGTAACCGCCTTCGACGTAGTTGTAGGACAGGCCTTCGGCCGCAGAGGCAGCGAACGGCAGAGTGGCCAGGAGGCCGAGAGCGAGCAGAGAAGTCTTCATGATCGGGATACCCTTGTTATTGGTTTAGTCGGCGCTGAGGCGTGGGCCGTTCGCTGCCGATATGTAAATTATCCGTTAGCCACCCGAACTTCCCCTGAATTTCAAACTGACCGGTATATAAATCAGACGCCCTGTTCAGGAACTTTCGGGGGTGCGGTTTTAGGGCGCATGGCCCGCACGGTCCGCGCGGCGACCGGATCACAAGTCGCTGCATTTGCGGATGCCAGACCGCAATCGACTCGTTGCCGGCCGGATTGGTCGCTGGCTTTTCTTCGCGCCTACTGTGGCGGGGCCGCGCCCATCTGCTCGTTTAGCGCGCTCCCAACAGCGGCGCGCGCGGTGCGCTTACCAAGTGATCAGCGGCGAGCGATGCAACCAGGCGTTGGAGGCCACCTGGTCCAGAACGAACGTCGCGACATCCGCCCGCGCAATGGTGCCGCCGTGGAAGCCGGCGAGATCGGTGAGCGCGCGGATATCGCCGCGGGCAGGCTTGTCGTTGAGGACTGATGGGCGGACCAGCACCCAGTCGAGGCCGCTGTCGCGGATCAGCGCTTCCTGCCGGTTCTTGTCGGCATACACCTTGCGCAGGAGCAGTGGAAAGATCAGCTTGTCGAAGAGAAATCCGCCGTGTCCTGCGCTGTCGCCGGCACCCATCCCGGTAATGCCGATCAAGCGCGTGACCTGCTCTGCCTTCATCGCGCCCACGAGCGCCCGCGTCGCGGTGGAGAGCAGGCTGACCTCGCGGCGCGGGCTGGCCGGTGTGCCCAGTGCGCTGATGACGGCATCGCGGCCGCGCAGCGCCTGGCGCAGGATCGTCTCGTCGCGGGCGTCGCCTACGATGAGTTGCGCCCCACCGAGATCACGCGCCCGGTCGGGCGAACGCACCAGCGCGGCGACGTCGTAGCCTCGGGCCACTGCCTGGCCGACGATGCGCCGACCGGTACCGCCGGTCGCTCCAAGCACCAGAATCTTCGGTCGGTCGATCTCGGGATTGCCGCTGTCGTGCTGTTGCATGTTGGCTTCCTCGGAGGAGGGGACGCCTGTCGAGAGAGGGCGTCCCGGGGGTGATCTCATGTGTCGGCCAGGCGTCGCTCCTGGCTGAGCCGTTGCGGCGATCCGTTGCCAGATCGCTGCGCGCGACGCAGTGCGGTCCGTCCGATACACGGGCAGGACTGCTGTGCGTGGCGGGCTGTCGAGCGCAGCCGATCGCGGCGGTAGCGCAATAGAGGCGGATGGTTGTTCAGAGCCGGCCGTCCGCGAGCAGTTCGCGGGTGCGTTTCAGCGTCGAGTGCAGCGCCGCCTTATAGCCCTTGTCGCTGTCGAACTGCGCCTGCTCGGCCTGCTCCTCGGGGCCGCCTGGCTCTTTGCCGCGCAGGCCGAGATAGCAGTAGAAGCGCAGCTGCAGCGCTCCGGCCGCGTCTTCGAACAGCACGTTGACGATCGCGCCTTCGCGCGGGCCGGTGGCCTGGAAGAAGGTGATCTTGCTTTCCGGTTCGAGGGCGATGATCTCGCGCAGGTCGGTGCCGGCGATCGTGGCTTCGCGCACGAAGTGCGTCGCGCTTTCCTCCACGACATCGCAGCGGGTGCACAGGCCTTCGGGCAGGAACAGGCGGGCGTCGCGGGCCTTGAGCAGCAGGCCCTGCCAGGCCTGCGCGCGGGTCAGCGGGAGTTCGCCGGGAGGGTTCACGGCGACGGTGGCGGTCGAATAGATCATGGTGGCGTCCTGGTGGTGTAGGTGCGCAAGCGCTGCGTGTCAGGAAGAGGTCGCGACTCGGGTGGCGAACTCGCGATAGGAGTGGAGCGGGCGCCCCAGCAGCGTGGTCAGGCGTTCGACGTCGCCGGCGGCCGGGATCATGCCGTCGCTGATGAAGCGCTCGCTCATCAGGCGCATGTCGTAGGCCATCCAGCTCGGCATGAACTGGCGCAGGTTCTGCTCGAATGCGGCGGTGTCCTCGCCCGGATAGGAGATCTGGCGGCCCAGCGCCTCGCTCCAGATCGCGGCGATGGCGGTGCCGGTCAGCGTTTCGGGGCCGACCAGATTGATGCGCTCCAGCGCCAGCGGCACGGCCGACTGCTCGCGGCGCAGCAGTTCGATGGCCGCGACCTCGCCGATGTCGCGGGTATCGACCATCGCCAGGCCCTTGCTGCCGATCGGCATCGGATAGACGCCGTAGCCGCTCACCACGTCCTTGATCGTGAGGTCGTTGTCGATGAAGTAGGCCGGACGCAGGATGGTGGCGTTCAGGCCCATCTGCTCGATCATGCGTTCCACGCCGTACTTGCCGGCGAAGTGCGGCACGTTGACGTACAGGTCGCTGTGGATCACCGACAGATAGACGAACCGCTCGATCCCGGCCTGGCGGGCGACGTTCAGTGCGATCAGGGCCTGGGTGTACTCGTCGGCGACCACGGCGTTGAGCAGAAACAGCGTGGAGACCCCGGAGAAGGCGCCGCGCAGCGAGTCGACATCGAGCAGATCGCCCTGGACGACCTCGACGCCTGCCGGCAGGTTGGCCTTGGCCGGGTCGCGGACCAGCGCGCGGACATCGGCGCCGCGCTTGACGAGTTGTTCGACGACCTGACGGCCGACATTGCCGGTGGCACCGGTTACGAGAATGGTCATGGTGATTTCCTTGGTTGGGGTTTGGTGTGGGTGTGGGCAAACAATAGGAGGTTCCATATTCAAAACACAGACTCTAAAATGTGGACGCCTCGTATCAAATCTGAGACGCAATGGACCTGAATGCCCTGGAGGATTTCCAACTGGTGGCCGCGCACGGCGGCTTCGGAAGAGCCAGCCGCGCCAGTGGCCGGTCCAAAGCGACCTTGTCGCGCCGGGTCGCCGATCTCGAGGACTCGCTGGGCATACGGCTCCTCGAGCGAGGCGAGCGCAGCCTGGGCCTGACCGAGGCCGGGCAGATCCTGCTGGCGAGACTCGAGGGGCCGATGCGCGAGGTGGCCGACGCGATCGCGGCGGCGCGGGACGGGCTGACGGCCCCGCGAGGCCGGCTGCGTGTCGCCGCGCCGCTGCTGTTCTCGCAAGTGGCGCTGGGACGGCTTGCCGCCGCGTTCCAGGCGCTCTATCCGCAAGTGCAGATAGAAGCCGTCTCCGAGGACCGCGTCGCCGACCTCGTCGAGGAGCATTTCGACGTCGCCATCCGCATCAATCCACGCAAGGACAGCGTGCTGGTCGGCAGGTGTTTCGCCAAAGACCGGTTGCTGCTTGCGGCGGCTCCTGCCATCGAGATGCCAAAAGGGCGGAAAGGCGAGACGCCGCGCGTCCCGGCCGTGGTGACGCCGTCCTATCGCGACGGCGAGCTGTGGTCCGTCCACGGCGGCCAGCTCGTCGTCGAACCGCAGCCCGTGCTGCGGCTGTCCTCGCTGCTGACGGTCCGCGACGCGGTCACCGCCGGCGCGGGCGCGGCCATGCTGCCGCAGTCGCTGATCGGGCATCTTCTCGACAAGGGCGAACTGGTCGCGTGGGGCGCGGCCGACGACGAGGTCGAACTGTGGGTGCTGCACACCTCGCGGCGCCTGCAGAGCCCTAAAGTCCGGGCGTTCGTCGAGTTCATCTGCGGCCGCTACCCGAGCGGCGTGTTTGTCGTCGACGCATGACCTTGGCCGGCGGCACGCGGCATACAGATGCGCGGAACGTGTGCCTGCCCCTGGCTGCCAGGCATCGCCGCGCATCGTCTGGAGCGTCCGCTACCGACCGACCGTGCGAGGAGACGATGCGGCTTGCGAGATAGCCCGGGGGACTCTGCATGGCCGCATGGCCGCATCGCCGCGTGCCGCGTCACGGATGCAGCGCTAGGCGCTTCGTGGCTTTTTCCACGGCCTTCTTCGGCCCACGCAACGCGATCCCCACGAGGTTCAGATCGCCCGGGTCTTCCGCGGCGAACGCGTGGCGATTGGCGGCGTCGTGCCCGGTCGCGAACATGGCGAACACGTACGGCAGCACGGTGATCTCGCGTTCCAGTCCCACGCGGTGTGCGGCCTGGAGCCCGGCGAGATCGGCCTCGAACACCAGCATCGGCTGGCCGAGCATGTTGCCGTAGCGGTGGCCGTTCGCATCGACGTAGGGTTCGCCCATGGCGTCGGGGGCGGCCGCTGCGATGCCGGTCGCCAGGAAGGCAACGACATTCAACCGCTGCCAGGTCGCCAGGTCGTTGCGGACGATGAGAGCCACTTTGGTGTCGAACATGGGGAACTCCGTTCTCGCTGGACTGTGGCCATGGTCGGAGCCCCCCAGGATTCAATCTAAAACGCCTGTGCACTGTCGCTGGTAGGCGGCCGGGGTGAGCCGATAGGCGCGCTTGAACCAGCGGCCCAGATGGCTTTGATCGGCAAAGCCGACCTTGAGCGCCACGTCCGCCGGTTCCTGGCCACTGGCCAGCAGGGCGCGCGCGACGCGCAACCGCAAGCGGATCAGGTAAGCGTGCGGCGACAGGCCGAACGTGCGCTGGAATTGCCGGGTGAGGCGGAACCGGTCCATGTCGGCGTAGCCGGCAAGTTCATCCAGGCCGACGTCGCGTTCCATCTGCGCGTGCAGGAAATCCCTGGCCCGCGCCATCCTTGCCGCCGGATCGCGCGCGGGCTGCGCATCTGCGGACAGATGCGAGGACAGCAGCCGCATCATGCGATCCAGACTCTGGTCCCGCGCCAGGCGGCCTTCGCCGTGATGCACGGCGAGGAAGGCCTGCCGTATCGCTGCGCTCAGCACTGCGTCGCCGGTCAAGGTGCTCCGGAACGCCGGTTGAATCGCGGAGATGTCCCACTGGCCGAGCCGCTCCAGCATCTCCGCCACCCAGGACTGGGGGAGGTAGAGCATCGCGTAGGTGAAGCCGTCCTCCTCGGGCGCATGCCCGTCGTGGACCGCCCCGGGCTCGATGAGGATGGCGCGCCCGGGCGTACTGGTATGCAGCGATCGATGGCAGTGGAAGCGCTGAATTCCCTGCAGGGTGACGCCGACCAGCGCTTCGTCATGATCGTGGGGATCGTAGGCGTGTCCGCGGAAATGCGCGTGCACGCTCTCGATCCCGGTTTCCCGATCGCGGCGAATCCTGAGCCAATCGTCGGTGGTCGTTTTTCGGGAGTTCGATGTCATAGCGCTACCCTGCAAGAGCGCGGCGGGCAGCTCGCTCGGATCGACTCAGGCGATGTCCCTGACGACCGAGTGTAAGAACGAAGCGTTGCCGACTTCAACCGCAAGCAGGGAGGCCTGCGATCCGGCTCGAAGGACCTGTCGCCATCGACCGGCGCCCTGCCGCGCGTTCAATCCGCGCCGGGGAAACCCAACTGCCGCCATGCTTCGAACACCACCACCGCCACCGCGTTGGACAGGTTGAGGCTGCGGTTGTGCGGGCGCATCGGCAGGCGCAGGCGTTGCGCGGGCGGAACCTGTTCCAGCACCTCGGCGGGCAGGCCGCGGGTCTCCGGGCCGAACAGGAACGCATCGCCGTCGGCGAAGGCGGGCGCATCGTAGCGGGTGTCGCTGCGGGTACTCAGGGCGAACAGGCGGCGCGGGGCGATGCTTTGCAACGCGGCGTCCAGCGAAGCGTGGACCTGCAGGCGTGCGTACTCGTGGTAATCCAGGCCGGCGCGTTTGAGCTGCTTGTCCTCGAGGTCGAAGCCGAGCGGCTCGATCAGGTGCAGCTGCGCGCCGGTATTCGCGCAAAGGCGGATGGCGTTGCCCGTGTTGGGCGGTATTTCGGGTTGGAACAGCAGGACATGCAGCGTGGGCGTGGCGGTCATCGGCGCAGTTTACGCGCCGGCTCCGGCCTGCGCCGGCGAAGCGTCGCCGGCTCAGCGCGCCAGGCTGGTGGTCAGGTCCTGGCCCAGGTTCTGCAGGCTCGGCTGCAGCTGCAGCATCGCGCTGTCGAGGGCGCCGCTGACCACGCTGCCGATCGCGAAGACGCTCTGGGTGTCGGCGCTCGGACGCACCTGCACGGCGGCCAGGGTGACCACGCGCTGGCTCGTGGCCTGCTCGGTATCGCGCTGGGCGATCTGCTCGGCGGACGGGCGCACCTGCACCGACGCCAGCGTGGCGATGCGGCTGGACAGTTCGGCGTCGCGCTGCGCCAGCTGCTCGGCGGAAGGGCGCACCTGCACCGCGGCCAGGGTGGCAATGCCGCTGTTGCGCTCGACGGTGCGCTGGGCGATCTGCTCGGCGGAGGGGCGGACCTGGACGCTGTCCAGGGTGGCGATGGTCGGTGCGGCGATCGCCGGCGCGGCGAGCAGGGCGGCGATGGCGAAGGTCAGGGCGAAGGAAGCGGTTTTCATGGCGGGCCTCGTTGGTGTTGTTGAGCAGTGGTGTGGTAGTAAGGTATAACACCTAATCAGGGTGTGCAAGAACTTTCTTCTGTTTTTTCTAGTTATTAAGCTCTTGTTCACTTTGTGATTTGGCCGTGTTTGTTGCGCCCAGCTACAAAGCAGATCCTGTGCCAACTTCAAAGCATTGTTATTCAAGGTTTTTTTGCGGAGCCATGTGTCCGCGGGCGGACACCCGGTCGCTTGCGTACGTCCGTCTTCGGTCTGCCGGTCACCTCCCGGCCACGGCGTTGGCGCATCGCGTTCAGGATCGGAGGCGCCAGCGATGCTCAGGAACGGGCCGAAAGGCATACGCGTGCGTGGCATCGGCCCGTTACGATCGAGGCCTGGCTGTCCTTCCACTCATTTCTCAAAAGGAACTTGCATGACCGTGTCGATCCGCCCCCGTGGGGCGCTGCTGGCCATCGCCCTGTCCACCGCGCTCGGCGCGCTGAGCTACGCGCCGCCGTCGAGTGCGGCCAGGCAGCCGGCTGCGGCGAAAGTGGACATCGCGTTCGAGCAGTTCACCCTGCCCAATGGCCTGCGCGTGGTGGTGCATACCGATCGCAAGGCGCCGATCGTGGCGGTCAACCTCTGGTACCACGTCGGCGCCAAGGACGAGCCGGCCGGGCGCACCGGTTTCGCGCACCTGTTCGAACACCTGATGTTCCAGGGCAGCGAAAACCACAGCGGCGAATTCTTCGAACCGTTCAAGCAGGTCGGCGCCACCGACCAGAACGGCACCACCAACAGCGACCGCACCAACTATTTCGAGAACGTGCCGACCACCGCGCTGGACATGGCGCTGTGGATGGAGTCCGACCGCATGGGCCACCTCGTCGGCGCCATCGACCAGGCCGCGCTCGACGAACAGCGCGGCGTGGTCCAGAACGAGAAGCGGCAGGGCGAGAACCAGCCCTACGGCCAGGCCTGGGACAAGCTGAGCCGCGCGCTGTACCCGAAGGGCCACCCGTACCACCACAGCGTGATCGGCTCGATGAACGACCTCAACGCCGCTTCGCTGGCCGACGTGAAGCAGTGGTTCCGCACCTGGTACGGGCCGAACAACGCGGTGCTGGTGCTGGCCGGCGACATCGACGTGGCCACCGCGAAAGAGAAGGTCGCCCGCTACTTCGGCGATATCCCGGCCGGGCCGAGCATGGCGCAGCCGCAGGTCGACGTGGCCCAGCACACCCAGTCCACCCGCGAGACGATGACCGACAAGGTGCCGCAGGCGCGCATCTACCGCGTCTGGAACGTGGCCCAGACCGGCACCGAGGACATCGACCGCCTGCAGCTGCTGGCGCAGGTGCTGGGCGGCGCCAAGTCGTCGCGGCTGGACCGGCGCCTGGTGCACGAGGACAAGCTGGTCGACCAGATCAGCGCCGGCGCCTGGCCGTCGCAGCTGGGCTCCAGCTTCGGCATCATCGCCACGGTGAAGCAGGGCGTGGATCCGGCCAAGGTCGAGGCGGTGATCGACGAGGAACTGCGCAAGCTGCTCGACAAGGGGCCGGACAAGGACGAGCTGCTGCGCGCCAAGACCGCGTTCCGCGCCGGCTTCGTGCGCGGCATCGAGCGCATCGGCGGTTTCGGCGGCAAGGCCGATGCGCTGGCCGAGTGCACGGTGTTCACCGGCGATCCGGGCTGCTTCCGCACCTCGCTGGCCACGATCGAGTCCACCCGCGCGCGCGATCTGAAGGCGGTGGGCCGCAAGTGGCTGGGCAAGGGCGATCACACCCTGGTGGTGGAGCCGGGCGAGCGCGTGGCGCTGGCCGAAGAGCCGGCCGTGCAGCCGGCGCCGCTGAATCCGCCGCCGGTCGATCCGAAGTACCGGGCGCTGCCCAGCGTCGTCGATCGCAGCGCCGGCCCGCCCAAGACCACCCAGTTCCCGCAGTTGAAGTTCCCGGCGCTGCAGCGCGCCACGCTGAAGAACGGCACCCGGCTGATTCTGGCCGAGCGCCACGACGTGCCGGTGGTGCAATTCAGCTACGAATTCCCGGGCGGCTTCAGCGCCGACCAGGGGCGCAAGTCGGGCACCGCCAACTTCACCATGGGCATGCTCGACGAAGGCGCCGGCACTTACGACTCGCTGGGCTTCGCCGATGCCGCCGACACGCTGGGTGCCACGCTCAGCGCCGGCGCCTCGCTGGACGGCAGCAGCGCCTACCTGTCGGCCTTGAAGGAGAACCTGGCGCCGTCGCTGGCGCTATACGCCGACATGCTGCGGCGCCCGCGCTTCGAGCAGAAGGAGATCGAGCGGATCAAGGCCAGCTGGATCGCCGGCATCCGCCAGGAGAAGGCGCAGCCCAACGCGGTGGCGATGCGGGTGCTGCCGCCGCTGCTGTACGGCGCCGGCCATCCGTATGCGATCCCGTTCAGCGGCAGCGGCACCGAGCCGGCGATCGCGGCGCTGGAGCGTACCGACCTGGTGGACTTCCAGCGCGACTGGATCCGTCCCGAACAAGCCACCCTGATCGTGGTCGGCGACACCACCCTGGCCGAGGTGGTGCCGCTGCTGGACGCGCAGTTCGGCGACTGGAAGGGCGAGGGCCCGGCGCCGTCGCTGCAGGCGCCGGCGGCGGTGCCGCGTCCGGGCAAGCCGCGGGTGTACCTGATCGACCAGCCCGGCGCGGTGCAGGCCAACCTGTTCGCCGCCGAATTGGTGCCGCCGACCACCGATGCGTCCTCGATCCGGTTCGACACCGCCAACGGCGTGCTCGGCGGCGACTTCACCTCGCGGCTGAACATGAACCTGCGCGAGAACAAGCACTGGTCGTACGGCGCGCGCAGTTCGGCCTCCAACACCCTGGGCCAGCGCCCGTGGTCGGCCGCCGCGCCGGTGCAGATCGACAAGACCGCGCCGGCGCTGCAGGAGATGCAGAAGGAGATCAGCGCCTTCGCCAGCGGCAAGCTGCCGCCGACGGCGGACGAAGTGGCGCGGATCCGCAACATCCAGACCCTGAGCCTGCCCGGCGCCTACGAGACCGCCAGCTCGGTGCTCGGCGCGATCGGCGGCATCGTCCGCTACGGGCGGCCCGACGACTACGTGTTCAAGCGCAAGGCCGAGATCGAGGCGATGACCCCGGCGCAGGTGGCGCAGGCCGCCGCGACCCTGGACCCGAACGCGCTGACCTGGGTGGTGGTGGGCGACCTGAAGCAGATCGAGCGCCCGGTGCGCGCGCTGAAGCTGGGCGAGGTGACGGTGATCGACGCCGACGGCAAGCCGCAGGGCGCGGCCGCGCCGGTCGCGCCCAAGCGCTGAGGCGGCCTGCGGTGCGGGGGCCGGATGAGGATATGGGCGAAGCCTCGTGCGCTTCCGGATCCGCAAGTCGCTTCGCGCCGGACCCTCACCCCAACCCCTCTCCCGGTGGGAGAGGGGCTTAGGCCGTTCCTTCTCCCGTCGGGAGAAGGTGCCCCGCAGGGGCGGATGAGGGTACGGGCGAAGCCCCGCACAAATCGGCTTCCATGCTAAGCAGCCACCGGATCCGGCGGCGTCATTGCCAATTCAGCAATCTGCGGCACAATCCGGGTTCTCTCAGCCTGCGGTCCCTGTCCATGCGCCTACCGATCGCGTTGCTCCTGCTCGCCAGTCTCGCCGCCTGCACTTGGGTGCCGATGGCGCCGGAAGGCAAGACCGTGCGCGTGCTGCCGCCGGGGCAGGCACCGGCCGGCTGCGAGAAGCGGGGCGAGGTGGTGGTGTCGGTGAAGAGCAGCGTGGGCTTCTACCAGCGCAACCCGCTGCGGGTGCGCGAGGAACTGGAGACGCTGGCGCGCAACGAGGCCTCTGGCGTCGGCGCGAATACCGTGCAGGCGATGGGCGAACCGGTCGACGGCGACCAGCGCTACGCCGCTTACCAGTGCAGCGTTCGCTGAACGGGTTAAGCCATACACTCTGTTCCAGTTTGTTAAAGATGCGGTAAAACCGGGCAGCCGCTAGAATTGGCGCCCCTTCGCCTTATCCCGGCGTACATCTCGATGCTCTTCAACAATGTCTCCATCGCGGGACTGGCGCATATCGATGCGCCGCACACGCTGACTTCCAAGCAGATCAACGAACGCCTGCAGCCGACCTACGACCGCCTCGGCATCCGCACCGACGTGCTCGGCGACGTCGCCGGCATCCATGCGCGGCGCATGTGGGATGCGGACATGCAGGCATCCGATGCGGCCACCCTGGCGGCACGCAAGGCGATGACCGATGCGGGCATCACCGCCGGCCAGGTCGGGCTGCTGGTCAATACCTCGGTCAGCCGCGACTACCTGGAACCGTCCACCGCCAGCATCGTCTCCGGCAACCTGGGCGTGGGCGAGGAATGCGTGACCTTCGACGTCGCCAATGCCTGCCTGGCCTTCATCAACGGCATGGACATCGCGGCGCGGATGATCGAGCGCGGCGAAGTCGACTATGCGCTGGTGGTGGATGGCGAGACCGCCAACCTGGTGTACGAGAAGACCCTGGAGCGGATGACCTCCCCGGACGTGACCGCACAGGAGTTCCGCGACGAACTGGCCGCGCTGACCCTGGGCTGCGGCGCCGCGGCGATGGTGATGGCGCGCGCCGAGCTGGTTCCCGACGCCCCGCGCTACCGCGGCGGCGTGACCCGTTCGGCCACCGAGTGGAACACGCTATGCCGGGGCAACCTGGACCGCATGGTCACCGATACCCGCATGCTGCTGATCGAAGGCCTCAAGCTGGCGCAGAAGACCTTCGTCGCCGCCATGCAGGCGCTGGGCTGGGCGGTGGACGAGCTGGACCAGTTCGTGATCCACCAGGTCAGCCTGCCGCACACCCAGGCCTTCATCAAGAACTTCGGCATCGACCCGAAGAAGGTGATGACCATCTTCGGCGAGCACGGCAACATCGGCCCGGCCAGCGTGCCGATCGTGCTGAGCAAGCTGCGCGACCTGGGGCGCCTGAAGAAGGGCGACCGGATCGCGCTGATGGGCATCGGCTCGGGGCTGAACTGTTCGATGGCCGAGGTGGTCTGGTAACTGGGGCCGACCGGCTAGCCGAAGCATAGAACGTGTTAAAAAAATTGGATTTTTAGTACACGTTATTGCATCATGTTCGTTCTCCGAACATGATTGACGCAGCCATGGAAGATGTGTCGAAGTTCAAGGCCGAGTTCCCGTACAACGATCTCCCGTTGCTTCCGCCAGCGGGAGACATCGAGACACGCAGCCTGCTCAAGGCCTGCATCACTGCCCGCACCGCCTTGGCCGAACTGAAACAGGCCACGGCATTGCTGCCCAACCCCGCTGTGTTGATCAACACGATTCCAATTCTCGAGGCTCAGGCCAGTTCCGAGATCGAGAACATCGTCACCACGACGGACGACCTGTTCCGCTACGCAAACGATCAGGACAAGGCACAGAAGCCTGCCACCAAGGAGGCATTGCGCTACCGCAGTGCGCTCTATGAAGGTTTCCAGTCGTTGCAGCAGCGCCCCCTTTGCACGGATACCGCGGTCGTCGTCTGCAGCCGCATCAAGGCGGTGCAGATGCAGATCCGCCGCGTCCCCGGTACGGCTTTAGCCAACGACCAGACCCAGCAGGTCATCTATACCCCGCCGGTGGGGGAGACACTGCTGCGCGACAAGCTGGCCAACTGGGAACGTTTCATCCATGAGCACACCGACATCGATCCATTGATCCGCATGGCGGTCGCGCACTACCAGTTCGAAGCCATCCACCCCTTCACCGACGGCAACGGCCGCACCGGGCGCGTGCTGAACCTGCTGATGCTCATCGAACAGAGGCTGCTCGACTTGCCGGTGCTGTATCTGTCGCGCTACATCATCCGTCACCGCAGCGACTATTACCGCCTGCTGCTGGACGTGACCCGGCACGGTCACTGGGCCGAGTGGATCCAGTACATGCTCAGCGCCGTGGCCGAGACGGCCGCGTGGACCACGGCCAAGATCCAGGCGATCCGCGGGCTGGAGACACAAGCGCGCGATTACATTCGCAGCCATGCGCCCAAGGCGTATAGCCGAGAGCTGGTGGAGGTGATTTTCAACCAGCCCTATTGCCGCATCCAAAACGTCGTGGAAGTGGTGGGCGTGACCCGGCAGACCGCTGCGCGTCAGCTGAAGGAGTTGGTGGAGATTGGCGTGTTGCAGGAGCAGCGCTTGGGCAAGGAAAAGCTGTTTCTGCACCCTGCGTTTCTGCGCCTGCTCTCCAATGACGACCATCGTTTGCCTGCTTACCATGCGTCTGCGCGCGACGAGGAGTCGATGGCGTGATGGGCAAGCACGGCGCGGTCCATCGAGACGATGGCGCAGTATTCATGGTGGCAAGTGAGCGCGGCGAGCGCGGATTCTTCTCCCTGCCGCAGTTGGGCGAATGCCTACAAAGCGCGGGTTCCTTCGATCTGGATCGGATGCGATTTACATGAACTACCCCGGCTACCCCTTCACCCCGCAGCGCTTCCAAGTGCGTCCGGGGCTGAGCATGTCCTACCTCGACGAAGGCCCGCGCGACGGCGAGGTGATCGTGATGCTGCACGGCAATCCGTCGTGGAGCTATCTATGGCGGCATCTGGTGACCGGACTGTCGGACCGCTACCGCTGCATCGTGCCCGACCATATCGGCATGGGCCTGTCGGACAAGCCGGACGACGCGCCGGGCGCGCAGCCGGGCTACGACTACACCCTGCAGTCGCGCGTGGACGATCTCGACGCGTTGCTGCGGCACCTGGGCATCGACGGCCCGGTGACGCTGGCGGTGCACGACTGGGGCGGCATGATCGGCTTCGGCTGGGCGCTGTCGCACCACGCGCAGGTCAAGCGGCTGGTGATCACCAACACCGCCGCGTTCCCGTTGCCGGCGGCCAAGCCGATGCCGTGGCAGATCGCGATGGGCCGGCATTGGCGCCCCGGCGAGTGGTTCATCCGCACCTTCAACGCGTTCTCCTCCGGCGCGTCGTGGCTGGGCGTGTCGCGGCGCATGCCCGCCGACGTGCGCCGTGCCTACGTGGCGCCGTACGACAGTTGGGCCAACCGCATTTCCACCATCCGCTTCATGCAGGACATCCCGCTGTCGCCGGCCGACAAGGCCTGGTCGCTGCTGGAACGCTCGGCGCAGGCGTTGCCGTCGTTCGCCGACCGCCCGGCGTTCATCGCCTGGGGCCTGCGCGACATCTGCTTCGACCATCACTTCCTGGCCGGTTTCCGCCAGGCGCTGCCGCAGGCCGAGGTGATGACGTTCGAGGACGCCAACCACTACGTGCTCGAAGACAAGCACGAGGTGCTGGTGCCGGCGATCCGCACGTTCCTGGACAAGCATCCACTGGGCTGACGCGCGATTGTCTGTGCGCATCGGCCCGGCAGCGGCGTGCATCGCGCTGAGGCGCGCCGTTGGCCATGGCGCGCGTCGCAGCGGGAGCCGTCGCCGGCATGTTCGCGGAAACTGCAAACGATTGCCGCTCTGTAATAAACCGGTCCCTGTACAGTGCGGGCGATTCACGCAACCGGACCGGAGACAGACGAAGTGAGAGCGATCGCAATGTCGATGTTGTTGATGTCGATGAGCGCCACTGGCGCGCACGCGGAAGACCTGACGACCTCCCCCGACGGCAAGCGCCTGGCGGTCGGTTTCGGCCAGCCCACCTACAAGCAGGTGCTGCATTACCGGAAGATGTACGACAAGAAGCCGTTTCCCGATGCCGAGCTCTATTACTACAGCAACGGCATGTACAAGCTCATCTCGCAAGGCGAGAACCACTACGGCGTGTATGTGTTGCAAGGCAGTTTCGACGACGAGAGCTATACCGTCCGCTTCATTTCCCTGCCTTCCGAGGATTGGGGCAACAAGACCGCCTTCCACCAGTTGACCTTCGTCCGCGGCGAGGACAAGAACATCTTCATCCAGAACGCGATCGTCGACACCGGCGAAGCCATCGCCCAGCAGAACGGCACCTACACCATGGAAAAGAACACCGTGACCAATCCGGTGCCGACCAAGTGGAAGGATCGCTGAAGCGGGTTCCTGCTCGGCCGTGGCGCTGGCAGGCGGACGTCGCCAGCGTTATGGGCGCCCGGCACCCATGAGAGGGTGGTCATCGGACGACGGGCTGTAATGCGCGCGGAGAGCGTTGCGCCGAGCGCGGCGGCATCGCGCAATCAGGCGTCCGGAAGATTGCGCTCGGTCACGCCGTCCCAGTCGTCCGCGGTCAGCAGCGGCAAACCATGCGCCAGCCGCGACTTGTCGCACTGCGCGCTGCGTTCGCCGAACTCCAGCGATGCCGGCACCGCGGCGCACACCGACGGACGCCGGTCGTGGATCGTGCAGCGGCTGTAGCGGCCGATCTCGGCATCCAGCGCCACGCAGCGCGGCTGCGCCTGCGAGGTGCCGCGCATCACCCGTTCGTGGGTGCGCAAGGGGTCGGTGAGCGCGAACGGGACCCTGCCGCCCAGATCGGGATCGGCTTCGCTCCAGTGGAAGCTGACGCGGAAGTAGGCGCAGCAGGCGCCGCAGGTGAGGCAGGGATGTGCCATGGCAGCCGGGCCTTGCGCGGCAAACAGCGGTGGGGGGCGCGGCATTCTGACCGAACCGGCGCGCGCTGCAAGCGCGGCGGCGTTCAGGTGCGTGGCGCCGCCGCGCCGGTGGTGGACCGGGGTACTCGATGCCGAACCCACTTGTCGGGCTGCGGCATGTTGGACAAATGCTCGCCGGTAAAGGCATGGCCGACGCCATCGGCGATAATCGACCGATGACTACGACCCCCATCTGCAACATCGCCGCGACGCTGCCACCGTTGGCGCGCGAGCGCCCCGACCAGATCGCCATCCGCTGCCCGGGCCGCCGCGGCGCCGACGGCCTGGCCGCCTACGACGTGACCCTGAGCTATGCGCAGCTGGATGCGCGCAGCGACGCGATCGCCGCCGGGCTGGGCGGCTATGGCATCGGCCGCGGCACCCGCACGGTGGTGATGGTGCGGCCGTCGCCGGAGTTCTTCCTGCTGATGTTCGCGCTGTTCAAGGCCGGTGCGGTGCCGGTGCTGGTGGATCCGGGCATCGACAAGCGCGCACTCAAGCAATGCCTGGACGAGGCGCAGCCGGAGGCGTTCATCGGCATCCCGCTGGCGCAGCTGGCGCGGCGCTTGCTGGGCTGGGCGCGCTCGGCGCGGCGCATCGTCACCGTGGGCCGGCGCTGGGCCTGGGGCGGCACCACGCTGGCGCAGATCGAGCGTGCCGGCAACGGTGCCGGCAGCCAGCTGGCCGATACCGCGGCCGACGACGTGGCCGCGATCCTGTTCACCAGCGGCTCCACCGGCGTGCCCAAGGGCGTGGTCTACCGGCATCGCCATTTCGTCGGCCAGATCGAACTGATGCGCAACGCGTTCGGCATGCAGCCCGGCGGCATCGACCTGCCGACCTTCCCGCCGTTCGCCCTGTTCGATCCGGCGCTGGGGCTGACCTCGGTGATCCCGGACATGGACCCGACGCGTCCGGCCAGCGCCGATCCGCGCAAGCTGCACGATGCGATCGACCGCTTCGGGGTGACCCAGCTGTTCGGTTCGCCGGCGCTGATGCGGGTGCTGGCCGACTACGGCCGGCCGTTGCCGAACGTGCGCTGCGCGACTTCGGCCGGCGCGCCGGTGCCGCCGGAAATCGTCGCCAAGATCTGCAGCCTGCTGCCGGAGGACGGCAAGCTGTGGACGCCGTACGGCGCCACCGAGTGCCTGCCGGTGGCGGCGATCGAAGGCCGCGAACTGCAGGACACGCGCACGGCCACTGAAACCGGCGCCGGCACCTGCGTCGGCGCGGTGGTGGCGCCGAACGTGGTGCGCATCATCGCCATCGACGATGCGGCGATCCCCGAGTGGCCCGGCGTGCGCGAGCTGCCGGCGGGCACGGTCGGCGAGATCACCGTGGCCGGGCCGACCACCACCGATACCTATTTCAACCGCGACGCGGCCACGCGCATCGCCAAGATCCGCGAGCGCCTGGACGACGGCAGCGAGCGCATCGTGCATCGCATGGGCGACATCGGCTACTTCGACGCGCAGGGCCGGCTGTGGTTCTGCGGGCGCAAGACCCAGCGCGTGGAGACCGCGCAGGGGCCGCTGTACACCGAGCAGGTCGAACCGATCTTCAACACCTTGCCGTGGCTGCGCCGCAGCGCGCTGGTCGGGATCGGCGCGGCGGGCGCGCAGCGGCCGGTGCTGTGCTACGAACTGCAGGCAGGCGTGGCGCCGCCGGCGCAGCCGGAAGCCGTGCTGCGCGCGCTGGCGCAGACGCACCCGCACACCGCCGGCATCGCCGACTTCCTGCGCCATCCCAGCTTCCCGGTGGATATCCGCCACAACGCCAAGATCGGCCGCGAGAAGCTGGCGCTGTGGGCCAAGGACCGCGTGCACTGAGGCCGCGGCGATGGGCGAGCGCTACCGGCTGGACGACCTGCGTATCGACGTGGCGCGGCAACGGGTCGAACGCGACGGCGTGGCGCTGGAACTGGGCGGGCTGAGTTTCCGCCTGCTGCATTACCTGCTGCAGCAGGGCCAGCGCGTGGTCGGCTTCGACGAACTGATCGCGCAGGTGTGGGCGCCGGCGCTGGTCAACGAGGAGACCGTGACCCAGCGCGTGCGCCTGTTGCGGCAGGCGCTGGGCGATGCCTCGCGGCAGCCGCGCTATCTACGTTCGGTGCGCGGCCAGGGCTACCAGTTGTGCGCGCCGGTGCGCAGCGACGAAGACGACAGCGATAGGGAAGACGCACCGGCACCGCGACGACCACGTTGGCGTGGCATCGCGATCGGGGCGGTCGTGGTGCTCGGTGTCGGAACGCTGGCGGCGCTGGTGTGGTTGTGGTCTGCGCCGCCGCAAGCGGCGACGTCGCCGCTGCTGCAACGCGCGGAGTACTACGCTGGCATCGGCCAGCGCGACGACAACGAACGCGCGATCGCGCTGTACCGGCAGCGCCTGCAGCAAGTGCCCGACGAGCCGCGTGCGTTGCTCGGGCTCAGCCGCGCCTACAGCGCACGCGTGTGCCAGTACGGCGGCGATGCGCAGTACGTCGCACTCGCACGGCGCCTGGCAGCGCAAGTGATTGCGGCGCAGCCACAGCTGGCCGCCGCGCATGCCGCACTCGGCTACGCGCACGATTGCAGCGGCGAGTACGCGGCGGCGCTGGCCGCCTACGAGCGCGCGCTGCAGTTGGATCCGGGCGCCGATGCGGTGCGCGGCTCGGCTGCGTATCTGTACGAACGCAAGGGCCAGTTGGCGCAGGCATTGGCCGCCAACCTGCAGGTGCGCGATCCGGCGCGGGTGCGCTTCCTGCCTATCCAGATCGCCAGCAATCTCAATCTGCTCGGCTATGTCAGCGCTGCCGAAGCGCGCTATCGCGACAGCTTCCAGTTGTATCCGGACAGCGCGTTTTCCAACGTGGCCTGGCCGAGTTTCCTGTTCGCGCATGGCCGCACCGCCGAAGCGCAGGCGGCATTGGACGAGGCGCTGGGGCGCGGCACCGACTATACCGGGTTGTACCTGCTGCAGGCGGAACTGGCGTTGGCGCAGGGCGATGCGGCGCGTGCGCGCCAGGCCAGCCTGCATGCGCTGCGGTTACGTCCGCAGGGCAGCCTGGGGCAAACCGTGGCATGGACGCTGGACGCGCAGCCACGGCCAGCCGCGCCGGCGCTGCGCGCGCGGGCACAGGACCTGTTGCGCAACCTCGCGCGTGGTGCCGACCCACTCGATGGGCTGGATGCGGCGCTGCTGCTGCAACTGGCCGGCGACCCGGACGCGGCGCTGGATGCGTTGCGCCGCGCGCAGGCCGCCGGCTATCGCGACGCGGCCTACCTGCGGGTGTCGCCGTTGCTGGCGCCGCTGCGCACGCAGGCCGGCTTCGCCGCGTTGCTGGCGCGCAACCAGGCCGACATCGCCGCCCAGCGCGCGCAGGTGCGCCAAGCCGGCCTGCTGCCGCAGGAAACCGGCGCGGCTACGGCAACGCCTTGAGCACGTAGTCGGCGAGCAGCGCCTGCGACTGCGGATGCATCTTCGGCGTGTTGTAGGCGCTGCGGGTGATCACCACCACCAGGCGCTCCTCGGGCAGCACGAACACGTAGTTGCCGCCGTTGCCGGACATCGCCCACACCCCGCGTTCCACGCCGCGCACCGGGAAGCGGAAGCGCCACAGCAGATAGCCGTAGTCGGCATCCTCGCGCGCCTGCGCGTGCACCGTGGTCATCGCCCGCACCCAGTCCGCCGGCAGCACCTGCTGGCCGTGCCAGCGGCCCTGGTCGAGCAGCAGCTGGCCGAACTTGGCCAGATCGCGGCTGCGGTAGCGGGTGCCGCCGCCGCCCATGCCCACGCCCTCGGCGGAACGGCCCCAGTGGACGTCGGTGATGCCCAGTGGCCGTTCCAGCGCCTGCGCGGCGAAGTCTTCCAGGTGCTGGCCGGTGGCTTTCTCCACCAGCGCGCCGAGCAGGAAGCTGCCGACGGTGCAGTAGGCGAAGGCGCGGCCGTGCGGGCTGTTCTCGGGGCGGCTCATCCACGGCGCGTAGCCCTTGATCGGCAGGTCCAGCGCGAACTGGGTCCAGTCGGCGCTGACGTACATGCGTTCCTCGTTGCCGCTGGAGAACGCGTTCTCGTCGTCGCATTCCAGCTGCGAACTCATCGTCAGCAGGTCCTCGACGGTGAGCGCACGCTTGCGCGGATCCGGCTGCTGCCAATGGCGGTCGCCGAAGTAATCGTAGACCTTGGCCTGCGCGCCAGCCAGGCGGCCGCGCTCGATCGCCGCGCCCACCAGCATCGCGGTGATGCTCTTGGTCGCCGAGCGGGTGTCTTGCAGGGTCTGCCGATCGGCATCGCCGAAGTAGCGTTCGTAGACCAGCGCGCCGTCGCGCACGATCAGCACGCTGCTGGTGTTCGGCGCCTTGCCGTCGGCGATGGCCTGCTCCAGTGCCGCGAGCGTGGCCATGTTCCAGCCCGTGGCCCGGGCGTCGGCGACCTTCCAGCCGTCTTCGAGCGCCGGCGGCGCGGTGGTGGTGATGGTGGGCGCGGCATGGACGACAGGCGCGGCGAGGACGAACACGATGCACAGCAGGAACGGAAGGCGCGACATGGTGGAACTCCGGAAGGAAGCGGTCCGCGCACTGCGCCAGCACCGTGAATGAAGTGCCTGATGCCACGGTGAAGAATTATGAAGTTCCACAAGATCAACGACTTGGGGTGAGCCCTGGCGTCGCCCGCCGCCGCGCGGATCGCCTTCCAAGGCGACCCCGGCTATCGTGTGCGCCCTGATGCGATCGGTGCGGCGCGATGAAGATAGTGGTGACGGGCGGTGGTGGGTTCCTGGGTCAGGCGCTGTGCCGCGGCCTGGTCGCGCGCGGGCACGAGGTGATCAGCTACAACCGCGGCCACTATCCGGAACTGCAGGCGCTGGGCGTGGCCCAGGTGCGCGGCGACCTGACCGATGCGCAGGCGCTGCACCATGCCGTCGCCGGCGCCGAGGCGGTGTTCCACAACGCGGCCAAGGCCGGTGCCTGGGGCAGCTACGACAGCTACTACCAGCCCAACGTGGTCGGCACCGAGAACGTGCTGGCCGCCTGCCGCGCGCACGGCGTGGGCCGTTTGATCTACACCTCCACGCCGAGCGTGACCCATCGCGCCACCCACCCGGTGGAAGGCCTGGGCGCGGACCAGGTGCCGTACGGCGAGAACTTCCAGGCGCCGTACGCGGCGACCAAGGCGATCGCCGAGCGCGCGGTGCTCGCCGCCAACGATGCGCAACTGGCGGTGGTGGCGCTGCGGCCGCGGCTGATCTGGGGGCCGGGCGACAACCAGATCCTGCCCAAGCTGGTGGCGCGTGCGCAGGCCGGGCGCGTGCGCCTGGTCGGCGGCGGCGACAACCGGGTCGATTCCACCTTCATCGACAATGCCGCGCAGGCGCATTTCGACGCGTTCGAGCACCTGGCGGTTGGCGCGGCCTGCGCCGGCAAGGCGTACTTCATTTCCAACGGCGAGCCGCTGCCGATGCGCGAGTTGCTGAACAAGCTGCTGGCCGCGGTCGGCGCGCCGCCGGTGACCAAGACCCTGTCGTTCAAGGCGGCCTACCGGATCGGCGGCGCCTGCGAAACGCTGTGGCCGCTGCTGCGCCTGCGCGGCGAGCCGCCGCTGACCCGCTTCCTGGCCGAGCAGCTGTGCACGCCGCACTGGTACAGCATGGAACCGGCGCGGCGCGATTTCGGCTATGTGCCGCAGGTTTCGATCGATCAGGGCCTGCAGCGCCTGGCGTCATCATGGCGCCGCGACACTTCCGTCACTCCCTGACGACCGGCGGTTTCCGAAGATAACTGCGCGCCGATTCGGCACGACAACTTCTGGACCTTGCCATGCTGCATTACGCCATCATCTTTTTCGTCATCGCCATCATCGCGGCTGTGCTGGGTTTCAGCGGCATCGCCGGCGCCGCGACCAACATCGCCTGGATCCTGTTCGTAGTGTTCCTGATCCTGGCCGTGATCTCGATGTTCCGTCGCGGCAAGGTGTAGTCGCCCGCGCGGCATCTCGAACGGCCCGCCGCACCGGAGCACATCCGGTGCGGCGGGCCGTTCGTTTTTGTGCGCGCCGCTGGCGCGGGATATGCGCCATTGCGTGGCCGCTGCGCTATTCGTCGGATCCCGGCAGCGCCACCGCACTCCGCAGCGCCGCATCCTGCGCGTGGCGTTCCAACGCCAGCTCGATCAGGCGGGTGATCAGTGCGCGGTAGCTCAGCCCGCTGGCCTGCCACAGCTTTGGATACATGCTGATGCGGGTGAAGCCGGGCAGGGTATTGAGTTCGTTGATCACGATGCGGCCGTCGCCGGTCAGGAACACGTCCACCCGGGCCAGGCCGGCGCATTCCAGCACCGCGTAGGCGCGCAACGCGACGGCGCGGATGCGTTCCTGGGTGGCGGCGTCGATCGCGGCCGGTACCACCACCTCGGCGCCGGTCTCGCTGATGTATTTGGTCTCGTAGGAATAGAACGCGTCGTGCACCACCACCTCGCCGCAGACGCTGGCCTGCGGGGCGTCGTTGCCGAGCACCGCGCATTCGATTTCGCGCCCGTCGATCGCCGCTTCCACCAGCACCTTGTGGTCGTAGGCCAGGGCCAGCGCCAGCGCCGCATCGAAGCCGGCCGCATCGTGCACCTTGCTCACGCCCACCGACGAGCCCTGGTTGGCCGGCTTGACGAACAACGGCAGCCCGAACTGCACAGCCAGCGCGGCGAAATCGGCCTGCGCCGCACCGCGGCGGCGGATGCAGGCGAACGGCGCCACCTCCAGCCCGGCGTCGCGCAGCAGGCGCTTGGCCACGTCCTTGTCCATCGCCAGCGCCGAGCCGAGCACGCCGGAGCCGACAAACGGCAACCCGGCCATGCGCAACAGGCCTTGCAACGAGCCGTCCTCGCCCAGCGTGCCGTGCACGATCGGGAACGCCACGTCGATCTGCTCCAGCGCCTGCGCCGGCTGCAGCGCGCGCAACGGCTGCGCGTCATCGCCGGGGATCACCGCCACGCCGCGTCCGCTGCGCTGCAACGCGATCCGCGCCGGATCGTCGGCATGCAGCAGGAAGCCGTCGCGCTCGTTGGCGTGCCAGCGGCCGTGCTGGTCGATGCCGATCAAGCTGGCGTCGAAACGCTGCGGGTCCAGCGCATCGACGATGTTGCGCGCCGATTGCAGCGAGACCTCGTGCTCGGCCGACTTGCCGCCGAAGATGATGCCGACCCGGATCTTGCGCATGCCTGTCCTCGCCGCAGGGGCGTCGCTTTGGGGCGGATAGCATGAATGTTTTCCCCGCTGCGGCCCAGGCTGGCGCGCTGTCGCATGGCGCTGCGCCGCGGCCTTGTAGAATGCGCCCATGTCGCCTACTCCCTTCGATGCCCTCAAGCCCCTGGCCGGCCGCGCGCTGGAAGCGGCGCTCAACCGCGCGCTGGCGCTGGACCCGGATACCCGCGAGGCGCTGCGCGGTCTCGACGGCCAGCGCGTGGCGCTGACCCTGGAGGCGCCGGCGCTGGCGCTGCAGATCCGGGTGGACGGCACGCGCCTGCAGGTCGGTCCGGTGGACGCGGCGCAGGAGCCGGATCTGGCGGTGCGCAGCACCCTCGGCGGGCTGTTCGCGCAGCTGCCGTTCCTGGCCCAGGCACGGCGCGGCGCCAGCCCTGGCGGACGGGTGCGGGTGTCCGGCGATGCCGAGCTGGCGCGGCGCCTGCAGCAGTTGGCGGGGCGTTTCGATCCCGACTGGCAGCGACCGTTCACCCAGGTGTTCGGCGACGTGCTCGGCGTGCAGTTCGCCAACGCCGCGCGCGCGGCGCTGCAGCAGGCCCAGCGCAGCGCGCAGGATCTGGCGCAAAGCGCGGCCGAATTCGTCACCGAGGAGTCGCGCGACGTGGTCCCGCGCGCCGAGCTGGACGCGTTCTACGACGATGTGGATGCGGTGCGCGACGATGTCGAACGCCTGGCCGCGCGCGTGGCCAGGTTGCAGCCGGGGCACGGCGCATGAAGGCGATGTTCCGCGCCAGCCGCATCGGCCGGGTGATCCTGCGCTACCGCCTGGACGATCTGCTCGACGGCACCCCGGCCGAGCGCTGGCTGCGCCTGGCCAAGCCGTTCGTGCCGCGCGCCAGCCCGGACATCGCCGCGCAGTCGCGCGGTGCGCGGTTGCGCCTGGCGCTGCAGGACCTGGGGCCGATCTTCGTCAAGTTCGGGCAGATCCTGTCCACCCGCCGCGACCTGATGCCGCCGGACGTGGCCGAGGAACTGACCCTGCTGCAGGACCGGGTGCGCCCGTTCGACGGCGAGGCCGCGCGGCGCATCGTCGAGCAGGCGCTGGGGCAGCCGATCGGCGTGGCCTTCGCCAGTTTCGACACCACGCCGCTGGCCTCCGCCTCGATCGCGCAGGTGCATGCGGCGACGCTGTACGACGGTCGCGAAGTGGTGGTCAAGGTGCTGCGCCCGGACATCGAGCGGCAGATCGACGCCGACATCGCGCTGCTGAAATCCGCCGCCGCGCTGGTCGATCGCGCGCATCCGCGTGCCGACAAGATCCGTCCGCGCGAAGTGGTGGCCGAGATCGAGACCACCCTGGCCGCGGAGCTGGACCTGCAGCGCGAAGGCGCCAACGCCAGCGTGCTGCGCCGGTTCTGGCTGCATTCGGACGACATGTACGTGCCGGAGGTGATCTGGAGCCACACCGCCGAGCGCGCGCTGACCCTGGAACGGGTGCGCGGCATCCCTTCCGACGACATCGCCTCGCTCGACGCCGCCGGCATCGACCGCAAGGCGCTGGCGGCCAAGGGCGTGCGCGTGTTCTACACGCAGGTGTTCCGCGACAACTTCTTCCATGCCGATGCGCACGCCGGCAACATCTGGGTCGACAGCGATCCGGCGCGGCGGATCAACCCGCGCTTCATCGCGCTGGACTTCGGCATCATGGGCCAGCTGTCGCAGGAAGATCAGTACTACCTGGCCGAGAATTTCATGGCCATCTTCAACAAGGACTACCGGCGCATGGCCGAGCTGCACGTGGAGGCGGGCTGGATGCCGGCCAACGTGCGCATCGACGAACTGGAGGCGGCGGCGCGCTCGGTGTGCGAGCCGTACTTCACCCGGCCGCTGTCGCAGATCTCGCTGGCCGAGGTGCTGATCAAGCTGTTCCGCGTCGCCCAGCGCTACGAGTTGACCCTGCAGCCGCAGCTGATCCTGCTGCAGAAAACCCTGCTCAACATCGAAGGCGTGGGCCGCCAGCTGGACCCGGAGCTGGACATCTGGGCGGTGGCGCGGCCGGTGCTCGAGCGCATCCTGGTCGAGCGCTACAGCCCGCAGCGCGCGCTGCACGAACTGCGCAAGCGGCTGCCGGAAATCATGACCCACGCGCCGGACATGCCGCGCCTGGTGCACAGCTGGCTGCGCCAGCAGGTGGAAGGCGGCCACGAGCTGTCGATGCGTTCGCGCGACCTGTCCGACCTCAATCTGATCCTGCTGCGCATGCAGCGCCGCGTGGTCACCGCGATCACCGGCGTGGGCCTGCTCACCGTCGCCGTGCTGCTGTACGCGCTTCACGCGGGCGGGCCGCAACTCGGCGGGGCCTCGCTATGGGCATGGATCGCCGGCGGCATCGGCGTGGTCAGCCTGCTCTCGGCGTGGTGGCGGCGCTAGTTTCCCCGTCGCGATCGAATGACCCGCGTTGGCCGCGGTTCCGCGTTTCTCACATTGGGAGCTACGCATGCCCTGGATCGTCGGCAAGTACCTGATCACCGCCGCGCTGGTGGTGGCGATTTCCGAAGTGGCGCGGCGCAGCGACCGGCTCGGCGGGCTGATCGCCGCCTTGCCGTTGGTCACGCTGCTGACCCTGATCTGGCTGCAACTGGAGCGGCAGCCCCAAGCCAAGATCGCCAACCATGCCTGGTATACGTTCTGGTACGTGCTGCCGACGCTGCCGATGTTCCTGGCGTTTCCGTTGCTGTTGCCACGGCTGGGCTTCTGGTGGACGCTGGCTGCGTGCGCGCTGCTGACCATCGCCTGCTTCGCTGCATTGGCGCTGGGCGTGCGCCGCTTCGGGATCCAGTTGCTGTAAGGCGCCGGTGCGGCCGCCGCCCGCGACGGGCGGCAGCCATTGCCGCCGCCGCGGCTCAGTGTCCTGCCGGCACCTCGGCTGCCTTGGCGAAGAAGTCGCAGTGGTCGAAATTGCCGACATCGATCTTGACCCCTTCGAAATGCGCGTTCACCAGCGCGGCGCCGAAGATCGGCAGGGTCGGCTTGCGCGCCTTCTTGCTGGCGGCCAGCGCCTGCTTCGCCTGCGCCTTTGCGTCGGCCGCGGCGGCGTCGGGCAGTTCCAGCACGTGGGCCAGCGGCACCACGGTCAGCAGCGATAGCAGCAGCCAGCGTTTCATCGGGACTCTCCGCAGCTGTGGGGAGGCCATCGTCGAACCACCGCGCGGCGACGTCGACGGCCTGGCGTGGGACGCTGCGTGACGCGCGCATTGTGGCCGGGGGCGCCGGGCGCGGATAATCCGGTGGTGAGCATTTCCCCCGATTCCCTGCAGATCCTCTATCTGGACCCGTTCCTGGCCGTGGTCGACAAGCCGGCCGGGCTGATGGTCCACGACAGCAAGCTGGCCCGCGGCGAGGACGACTTCCTCGCCGATCGCCTGCGTGCGCAACTGGGGCGTCCGATCTTCCTGGTGCACCGGCTCGACCGCGCCACCAGCGGTTGCCTGCTGCTGGCCTTCGACCGCGACACCGCCAGCGCGCTGGGCAAGGCGCTGATGGCGGGGGAGGTGGACAAGGATTACCTGGCGATCTGTCGCGGCTGGCCGGCCGAGGAGCGCTTCGACGTCGACCACGACCTCGACGGCGGCCCCGGCAAGCCGTTGAAGAAACCGGCGCAGACCCGTTTCCAGCGCCTGGCCTGCGGCGAGCTGCAGGTGCCGTCGGGCGAGTTCGGCACCTCGCGCTACGCGTTGCTGCGCTGCAGCCCGGTGACCGGGCGTTTCCGCCAGATCCGTCGCCACCTCAAGCATCTGTCGCATCACCTGATCGGCGACACCAGCCACGGCGACGGCCGCCACAACCGCATCTTCCGCATGCAGGGCGTGCACCGCATGCTGCTGCACGCCGAGCGCCTGGCGTTCCCGCATCCGGACGGGCGCCGGATCGAGGTGAACGCACCGCTGGATGCGGAGTTCGTGCGCGCGTTCGGGTTGTTCGGCTGGTCGCCTGCGCCGTGGGTGCGGAGCGAGGCGGAACGATTGGCAGATGCGCCAGGCGAACTCGCTGGCTAGCGCTTTTTCATAGGGTTCGTGGTGCGCGCTTGTGTAGGAGCGGCTTCAGCCGCGACCGGAGCTACCGGTAATGCCCGATCGCGACGACGCATGACCTAACGCCACCCAAAGTCGTTCCGGCGATGCCTTCCGCGCGGCCTGAGCTTCCAGCTGCGGCCGGAACATGTCGATCCAGACCTCTGCCGCAAGCGCAACGCCTGCCGCTTCGCTCGTCGCGGTTGAAACCGCTGCTACAGAAAGCGCGGTGCAGCGCGTCGCACCGAGCGGCGCGGCGCATTGGCTGTGGCAGGACTACTTCTTCGCCGGCGCCGCAGGCGGCGTTTTGACGGTCTGCTCCAGGTCCTTCTGCAGGTCGGCGAACAGCGGGGTGATCTTCTGCTGGATCGCGCCCATCAGGTTCTGCATCAGCTGCGGGGTCTTGTCGAGCATGCTCTGGCCGGCCGGGCTCTCGTAGAACTCGGCCATCGCCAGCACGTCCTGCTTGGAGAACGACTGCTTGTACAGGTTCACGTAGAGCGGGCGCATTTCCTGCCACGACAGCGCCTTGCGCACGGTGGCCTGGGTGCGCTCCTGGATCTGCTGCACCTTCTGCTGCTGTGCCGCGTCGAGCGGGCGCTGCGCGGTCAGCTGCGCGAACTGCTGGCGCTGCATCGCCTCGATCTGCGGCAGCATGCTGTCGAGCATGTTCTGCGCGCGCGAGGCCGACAGCAGGCGGTTGACGTCGCCGTCGCTGGGCGGTTCGGCCAGCGCGGGGCCCGCGGCCAGGGCCAGCAATGCGGCCAGCAGCAGGCGCTGCGGCCAGCGACGGGAAAGGAGCGGGGTCGGGTTCATCGAGCGTCCTGCAAGGCTATGACCGGCGGCCAGGATACGGGAATCGCCGCGGCCTCGCCGTCTGCGCCGGCCCGCGTGGCCGGCCCAGGTCCGGCGCCGCGCCGCGGTCGCCGGCCTTGCCCGATCTTCACGTCGCGGCCACGGACCCTGGAAAATCAAGCCGTCTAGCGGATGCCCTACAATTCGCGGATGGGTAATGGGGCCATCCACATCTCGAACAGTCTGGCGATTCCGGAAAGCGAAATCGTCGAGCGCTTCGTGCGCGCCAGCGGCGCCGGCGGGCAGAACGTCAACAAGGTCTCCACCGCGGTGGAGCTGCGTTTCGATCTGGCCGGCTCGCCGTCGCTGCCGGAGCCGCTGCGTGCGCGGCTGCTGGCGCGGCGCGATCGGCGCATCACCGCCGAGGGCGTGCTGGTGATCGATGCGCAGCGCTTCCGCACCCAGGACCGCAACCGCGACGATGCGCGCCAGCGCCTGGCCGAGTTCATCGCCGCCGGGCTGTCGGTGCCGAAACGGCGCATCGCCACCAAACCCTCGAACGGCGCAAAGCTGCGGCGCCTGGATGACAAGCGCGAGCGCAGCCAGATCAAACGCGGCCGTTCGCCCGGCCGCTGGGAGTGACTTTTGAGCGAACGCGATTTTTCGTTGCCCCCCGCCACCCCCAACATGCCGATGGTCAAGCCCAGCCGCCTCGGCCGCTGGCTCGGCCGCACCGCGCTGCGCCTGACCGGCTGGCGGGTGGTGGGCGAGTTCCCGGACGTGCCGAAGCTGGTGATGATCGTCGCCCCGCATTCGTCCAACTGGGACGGTTTCCTCGGCTTCGCGGTCAAGTTCGCGGTCGGCTTCGAGGTGCGGGTGATGGGCAAGAGCCAGCTGTTCTGGTGGCCGCTGGGGCCGTTGCTGCGCAAGCTCGGCGGCATCCCGCTGGACCGCAAGTCGCCGCGCGGCGTGGTCGAGCAGGCGGTGGCGCTGATCCGGCAGGCGCCGCGCATGTGGTACGTGATCACGCCGGAAGGCACGCGCAAGCGGGTGGAGAAGTGGAAGGTCGGTTTCTGGAAGATCGCGCATGGCGCCGAGATCCCGATCTTCCCGGTGTACTTCGACTACCCCAGCCGCACCGTCGGCCTCGGCCCGCTGTTCCACACCAGCGCCGACATGCAGGCCGACATCGCCGCGATCCGCACCTGGTACCGGCCGTGGCGCGGGAAGCATCGCGATACGTTGTGAGGCTGGCCGGCACGTCGATGCGAATGCGGTTCCTGTAGGAGCGGCTTCAGCCGCGACCGGGCGTTGCCGGTAGCCTCCTGTCGCGGCTGAAGCCGCTCCTACAGGATCGCGGCCGCGGCCGCTGTTCCACACCGGCGCCGACATGCAGCATCTCTGCTTCTTACAGTTGGCGAGGCGTTGTGGGAGCGACTTCAGTCGCGACGGGCTGTACCGGTAAGGCTCGTCGCGACTGAAGTCGCTCCCACAGGATCGTTGCGACCTGCAGACAATCGCAAAAAGCCCTGGCCGCGGTGTCAGCGGCAGCGCCGCTACAACGCGCTGCCACCGAACTTGTGCGTGTACTGCAAATACAGGCTGCGGCCCACGGTGTCGAACCAGGACACGTCGTAGTACGGATACGACGTGTAAGTGCGGTCGCGCGGCGGCATCTTGTCGAACAGGTTGGTCACCGCCAGAGACAGCTGCGCATGGTCGCCGATGCGGTACTGCACCGAGGCGTTGTAGCGGTAGGTGGCGCCGATCCACGGGCTGTCTCCGCTGTCCGGGTCGTAGACCTGGTCATAGGAATCGGAACTGGGCAGGCGCCCCAGGCGCTCGCCGTGCAGCGTCGCCGACCACGCCTTGCGTTCCCACGACACGCTGGCGCTGGCCTTGCTGCGCGGGATGTCGTAGCCGCTGTTGACCGCGAATTCGTCCACCATCGCTTCGCCAGCGTAGACCTGGATGTCGTGGCGGCGCACCCAGGTGTAGCTGCCGCTGAAGCGGAAGGTGCCGATCCCGGTGTTCAGCCGGTAGTGGGTGCTCAGGTCGATGCCGCTGGTGCTCTCGCGGGCGATGTTGATCGGGTTGACGTAGACCCCGTACAGGTCGCCGTCGGCGCTGCGGGTGACCCGCGCCAGAGCCTGCTGGCAGGTGGTCGAGGCCGCATCCAGGTTGCCGAGCCGGCATTCGGATTCGTCGCGCAGCACCTGGTCCACGCGTAGGTCCTGCACCTGGTTGCGCATGTCGATGTCGAAATAGTCCACCGACACATCCAGCTCCGGACGCGGCGACCAGACGAAGCCGGCGGTCCACGAGGTGCTGGTCTCCGGATCCAGTTTGCGGTTGCCGCTGCGGCCGCGGATGATCGCCTCGTCGTTGTAGCTGCAGTCCTCGATCGCCACGCCGGGTTCTTCGTTGGCGCAGCGGTAGTAGTCCACCCCGGAAGTCTCGTCGTTGCCGGCACCGGCGTAGATGTAGTGCAGGTCCGGCGCGCGGAACGCGGTGCCGTAGGAACTGCGTAGCAGCAGCGTGTCCAGCGGCCGCCATTCCAGCCCGCCGCTGTAGGTGAACTTGCCCAGGGTGCGGCCGGAGAAGCGGTACTGGTCGTAGCGCCCGGCCAGGCTCAGCGCCAGCGTCGACAGCACCGGCAGGCGCAGCTCGCTGGCCAGCGCCCAGCGGTTGCGGCTGCCGTGGCCGTCGGAGTCCTTCCAGCTGTAGTAGTAGTACTGGGTGGCCAGCGGATCTGGGCGCAAGTCGTAGCCCTGGTTGCCGAACTCGGCGGTGGCCGACAGCCCGGCGTCGCCGCCGGGCAGCGCGAACAAGCTGGGGTTGGTCACGGTGAAGGCGGCGGTGTCGGTGCGCGAGCGCGGCTGGTACACGCTGCGCTGGGCGATGCTGTCGTATTCGTCGCGGGTCAGCGGCGTGTACAGGCGCTGCGGGTCGGCGTTGAAGATCGGCAGGCCCGAATCGTCGTCCACGCCCAGCTGCGGGCCGAGGAACAGCGCGTTGGCGCGTTCGGCGACGATCTGCGGCCAGCTGATCGTGGCCTGGTACTGCGAATGGCTGAGGCTGGCCTCGTAGTCCCAGTCGCTGGCCAGCTTGCCCTTGAAGCCGGTGGTCAGGCTGAAGGTCTTCTGCCGGGTGCGGATGGTGCCGGCGTTGAGCCCGCCCATTTCCTCGGGACTGAACTGGCGGCCCCAGGCCTCGATCTGGTCGCTGGCTTGGTTATAGAAATAGCCTTCCTCGTTGCCGTCCGGTGCCATGTAGCCCCACTGGGTCACGTCGCGGAACAGCGACAGCTCGTGGTAGCCGAGCTGCAGGTCGGCGAACCACTCGGTGCCGCCGTCGAAGGCGTAGCTCAGCGAGGCGTAGGCGTTGATGCCGCGGCGCTTGTTGCCGATGGTGCCGTAGCCGATCGACGCGCTGCTGCCGCAGAACTCGCCGTAGCCCGGGCGCGAGGCGTAGCCGGTGCTGCCGCGGTTGAGGCCGGACAGCGCCTCGCAGGTGGCTTCGCCCGGATCCAAATAGTTGTCGTCGTAGTCGGTGCGCAGGAAGGTGCGGCGCGGCACCTGCGAACGCTCGGTCGGGCCGTCCAGGGTGCTGTCCTGGCGGCTGCGCTGGTAGGCCCACAGCGGATTCTGGGTCACCGCTTCGGCGCCGAACACCGCATCGAACGCGCCGCGCGAGAAACCGCTGCTGACGCTCAGGTTGAAGCTGTCGCCGCCGCCGCCGCTGGTATCGCCGAAGCGGTAGTCCAGGGTGGTGCCGTCGGCGTGCTTCTTGAGGATGAAGTTGACCACGCCGGAGATCGCGTCCGAGCCGTAGATCGCCGAGGCGCTGCCGGTCAGGATCTCGATGCGGTCGATCATGCCCAGCGGGATGTTGGAGATGTCGGTGAAGTTGCTGCGGCCCTTGAACGGCATCGGGAAGTCGGCGATGCGGCGGCCGTTGACCAGCACCAGCGTGTGGTTGGGGCCGAGCCCGCGCAGGTCCACCTGCTGCGCGCCGGGCGAGAAGTCGGCGCCGCTGGCCGACTGCGGGCTCTGCGTCTCGCCGCCGTTCTGGGTCATCGCGCGCAGCACGTCCGGCACCGAGGTGAAGCCGTTGGCCTTGATCTGTTCGGCGCTGATCACGCTGATCGGCGCCGGCCCTTCCAGTTGCGCGCGCGGAATGCGCGAGCCGGTGACCTGCAACGTCTGCAAGTCGGCGATCGGTTCGGCGGGCGCGGCGGCCGGCAGCGCGGCGCGCACCGGTTGTGCGCGCGGCGCCGGGGCGGGGTCCTGGCGTCGCACCAGCCAGGCGCCGGAGGCATCGCGCTGGGCGACGAAGCCGCTGCCGTGCAGCACACGTTGCAGCGCCTGCGCGGTGTCCAACTGGCCGTGCGCGCCGGCGCTGCGCGCGCCGTCGAGCTGGTCGGCGCGGTAGATCAGCTGCGCGCCGGATTGCCGCGCCAGCGCCTCCAGCGCCGCGCGCAGCGGGCCGGCGGGAATGTTCAGCTGGGTGCCGGCGGCTTGGCCGTCGGCAGCGGATTGCGCCTGCGCCGCGCAGGCGGTGGCGCAGGCCATGCTCAGCAGCAGGACACGCATCGGATATCGCATCGAGTTTTCTCCCCTAAACCAGGCGCAAGGCCACGCCCCCGCTAGACAGGACGAACGAGCTGCGCAAATCCCCCCATCCCGACCGCGCTCAGCGGCTGTGCAACAGCACCTGGTCGCCGCGGCGTTCGGCGCGGATCGGGAAGCCCTGTTCGAGCAGGCGCACGAACGCCTCGGTATTGGCCCAGCGGAAATTGCCGCCGACGCGCAATGCGCCGGCACTGGCGTCGGCCACCTGCAGCTTGACCGTGTTGTAGCGGTTGAACTCGGCCACCGCCGCCTGCAGCGGGGTGTCGTCGAAGGTCAGATAGCCGTTGCGCCAGTCCAGTGCGCGTTCGGCCTCGGCCAGCGCGACCCGCCGCACCAGCACCCCGTGCGGGCCGGCCAGGGCGATGCTGCCGGCCGGCAGCAGGGTCGGCGGTGCCTGCGGGTTCGTCGCCGATTCCAGCCGCACCGTGCCTTCGGTGACCACCACGCGCAGCGCGTCGGCGTCGCGGCGCACCGCGAAGCGGGTGCCCACCGCGATCACCCGGCGCGCGCCGCTGGCGACCACGAACGGCCGCGCCGGATCCTTGCTCACTGCGAAGAACGCCTCGCCGCGCTGCAGGTCGATATGCCGCTGCGCGCGCGACAGCGCCACGTCGATGCGGCTGTCGCTGCTCAACGTCGCGTGCGAGCCGTCGGCCAACGCCAGCGGGCGCAGGCTGCCGGTGGCGCTGGCGTAGGCGACCGCCGGCGGCGCCGCGGACTGGCGCCAGGCCAGGCCCAGCACCGCGCCGAGCAGCAGCGTCGCGGCCAGCGCCAACGGCCAGCGTCGGCGCGTGCGCGGTGGCGGGCGCGGCGCGAAGCGCAGCTGGCCCAGGTCGGCCGGCGCGCCGGATGCGGCGGCGGCCGCCGCGCTGGCGCTTGCCGCGCCGTCGCCAGCCGCCAGTCCGCGCCAGCTGCCGCGCGGCGGGATGCCGCCGTCGCGCTGGCCCGCGCCCAGCGCCTGCAGCCGCCCGCTTTCCTGCCACGCCGCGCGCAGGCGCAGGAACGCCACCCGGTGCGCCGTGGCCGCGGCCAGCCATGCCTCCAGCCGCGCCTGCTGCTGCGGCGTCCAATCGCCGCGGTCGCAGCGCGCCAGCCAGGCCGCGGCGCGCAGCTCAATCCGCCTGCTGTCCATCCTGTGCCCGTGCCTGCCGCGGCGCCGCGGGCGCGCGCGCGCCGTCGTCGCCATGAAAATGATCGGCCAGCAGGCGCATGCCCTTGGCCACGTGCTTTTCCACGGTCTTCTCGCTGATGCCCAGACGCACGGCCACCTCCTTTTGCGACAGTTCCTCGACCCGCCGCAGCCAGATCACGCTGCGGCAGCGGTCGGGCAGGCGGTCGAAGGCGGCCGCCAGCCGTCCCAGTACCTGCCGCCCGCCGCACCAGCGTTCCGGCGACAGCTCGTCTACCAGGACGTGCAGCGACTCCAAATCACCCACTGCCTCGATCGACACCACCCGGCTGCGCCGCCGCCGGTCGCTCATCAGGTGCCGCGCGGTGGCGAACAGGAACGACTTGGGCAGGCTCGGCCGCGCCTTGCCGGCGGCCTCGTAGACGCGCACGTAGATTTCCTGGCGCAGGTCGTGCCATTCGTCGCGCTGCGGCCAGCAGCGCCGCAGGTAACCGCTCAGCGCCTGCTCGTGGACGAGGATCTCGTGGACGAACCAATCGTCGAGGGAGGCGGGCATGCATCCCACATTAGCCGATCGTCCGCCCGCGTGGCAGCGCCCGCGCGGCGCCGCGAACCGGTACAACGACGAGGGGGGAAACCGCGCCGCCGTTCGTCCCCTGTCTGCAACGAACCGCCCGTGCGGTTCCCGTCCGCCCCTCGAGGAGATCCGCATGACCCGTTTCGTCGGCACGTTCCGGCCCTGGATGGTGGCGTTGCTGGGCCTGTGCCTGGCCGCGCCCGCCGCCGCGCGCGATTACCGCCAGTACCTGGTCGGCGACCCGGCCCTGCCCACGCCCGGCCCGGTCGCACCGGGGCTGCTGCTGATGGGCGGCGGCGACCGCAACTACGACGCGCTGCGCTGGTTCATGGCCAAGGCCGGGCACGGCCACGTGGTGGTGCTGCGCGCCTCGCAGGGCAACGAAGTGGCCGAGGAGTTCTATCGCGACGTCGGCGGCGTGGCCTCGGTGGAGACGTTCGTGTTCAGCGGCCGCGGCGCCTCCAGCGATCCGGCGCTGCTGCGCAGCCTGGCCCGCGCCGACGGCATCTTCATCGCCGGCGGCGACCAGTCGCGCTACGTGCGCTACTGGAAGGGCACGCCGGTGGCGGCCGCGCTGGACGCGCACGTGCGCGCCGGCAAGCCGCTCGGCGGCACCAGCGCCGGCCTGGCCATGCTCGGCGAGTACCTGTACGGGTCGATGGACGGCGGCAGCCTGACCAGCGCGCCGGCGCTGGCCGATCCGCTGGGGCCGGCCACCACCATCGAGACCGACTTCCTGCACCTGGACCTGCTCAAGCGGGTCATCACCGACACCCACTTCAAGGAACGCGACCGGCTCGGCCGGCTGTTCGCGTTCCGCGCCAAGGCGGCGACGCTGGCCCCGGCCGGGCAGCCGTTGATCGGCCTGGGCGTGGACGAGAGCGCGGCGCTGGCGGTGGAGGGCGACGGCAGCGCGCGGGTCTATGCCACCGATCCGAACGCCGGCGCCACCGTGGTCGCCGGCCCGCTGCAGCCGCCCACGCCGGCCGGGAAGCCGCTGCAGGCCGCGCGCATCGAGACCGTTGGCGTCGGCCCCGGCTCGACCCTGCACCTGCCCGAAGGCCGGGTCGATGCGCCGGTGTTCCACCGCTACTACGCGGTGCGCGACGGGCAGATGCGCGAGATTCCTGCCACCACCCTGGTGATCCACGGTGGCGCCGGGGTCGAGCGCGCCAGCAGCAGCGCCGCCGACCTGGCCGAGGCGCGTACGGCGATGGAAACGGCCTTGCGCACCGGGCAGGCGCTGCTGGCGCAGGGCAAGCCGGCGGTGGACGCGGTCGCCGCGGCGATCGCGGTGCTGGAGGACTCGCCGCAGTTCAACGCCGGCAAGGGCGCGGTGTTCACCCACGACGGCCGCAACGAACTGGACGCGGCGATCATGGACGGCGCCAGCGGCAAGGCCGGCGCGGTGGCCGGGGTGCACCGGGTGAGGAACCCGATCCAGCTGGCGCGCGCGGTGATGGACCAGTCCGAGCACGTGATGCTGGTCGGCGACGGCGCCGAGGTATTCGCGCGCCAGCACGGCGTGACCCTGGTCGATCCGTCCTACTTCCGCACCGACAAGCGCTGGAAGCAGCTGCAGCAGGCGCTGAAGGAAGAGGCGAACAAGCAGGCGCACGCCGACCTGGAGACCGCCAAGCACTTCGGCACGGTCGGCGCGCTGGCGCTGGACACGCAGGGCCGGCTGGCCGCGGGCACCTCCACCGGCGGCATGACCAACAAGCGCTACGGCCGCGTCGGCGACTCGCCGATCATCGGCGCCGGCACCTATGCCGACAGCCGCTGCGCGGTGTCCGGCACCGGCTGGGGCGAGTTCTACATCCGCGCGGTGGCGGCCTACGACATCTGCGCGCGGGTCAAGTACGCCGGGCAGAGCCTGGCGCAGGCGGCCGAGGCGGTGATCGACCAGCAGATTCCCAAGGCCGGCGGCGACGGCGGTGCGATCGCGCTGGGCGCCGACGGCAGCGTCGCCTTCCCGTTCAACACCGAAGGCATGTACCGCGGCTGGATCGGCGCCGACGGCGTGCCGCACGTGGCCATCTTCAAGGACGAGGCGCTGCCGCTGCCTGGGGCGCCGTAGCCGATGTGCGAGCCGGCTGGGGAGCGCCAGCCGGTCCCTGCATTCCGGGCAAGGCCCGTCGCGACTGAAGTCGCTCCCACAGTGGGCGTGGCCGACACGGCGGCGACTGCGGCGCTCCTTGTGGGAGCGACTTCAGTCGCGACGCGGGAAACCTTCAGCCCAGGCAGTTCCTGCCGCCAGCGCCGACCTGACCCACCGGCCCACCCCAGATCCAATGGCACATGCCGCCCCCGCGCAAACCGCGTAGCGTGCGCGGCTGCCCCGCCACCATGTCCCTTGTCAGGAGTTCCACCCCATGTCGCGTACTGTCGTTCTGGCCGCCGCCATCAGCTTGGCGCTGGCCGCCTGTTCAGGTAAGGAGTCCACCCCCGTGCCCGCCGCCCCCGCCGCTTCGCAGTCCACCGCTCCCGCCGCCGCCAATCCGCTGTTGAGCGCCAGCACGCTGCCGTTCCAGGCGCCGCCGTTCGACAAGATCAAGGACGCCGACTACCTGCCCGCGTTCGAAGAGGGCATGAAGCAGCATTTGGCCGAGATCCGCAAGATCGCCGACAACGCCGAGCCGGCCACCTTTGCCAACACCATCGAGGCGATGGAGCGCAGCGGCGAGACCCTGACCCGGGTCCAGCGGATCTTCTTCGGCCTGGTCCAGGCCGACACCAACGACGAACGCCAGAAGATCCAGGAAGCGGTGGCGCCGAAGATGGCCGCGCACCAGGACGAGATCAGCCTGGACCCGAAGCTGTTCGCGCGGATCAAGGCGATCTACGACCAGCGCGACACGCTGAACCTGGAGCCGGAACAGAAGCGCCTGGTCGAGCGTGACTACGAAGAGTTCGTGCGCTCCGGCGCGCAGCTGTCCGATGCCGACAAGGCGACGCTGCGCAAGCTCAACGTCGAGGAAACCACGCTGGCCACGCAGTTCCACACCAAGCTGGTCGCGGCCACCGCCGCCGGTGCGGTGGTGGTGGACGACAAGGCCAAGCTCGACGGCCTGTCCGAAGGCGACATCGCCTCGGCCGCGCAGGACGCCACCGCGCGCAAGCTCGACGGCAAGTACCTGCTTGCCCTGCAGAACACCACCCAGCAGCCGGTGCTGGCCTCGCTGAAGGATCGCGAGCTGCGCACCCAGGTGATGGCCGCCTCGCAGTCGCGCGCCGAGAAGGGCGACGCCAACGACACCCGCCAGACCATCCAGCGCCTGGCCCAGCTGCGCGCGCAGAAGGCCAAGCTGCTCGGCTTCGAGAGCTACGCGGCCTACAGCCTGGGCGACCAGATGGCCAAGACCCCGGCCGCGGCGCTGAAGCTGCTCACCGACACCGTGCCGGCGGCCACCGCCAAGGCGCGCAGCGAAGTCGCCGAGATGCAGAAGGTGATCGACGCGCAGAAGGGCGGCTTCAAACTCGCCGCGTCCGATTGGGACTTCTACGCCGAGCAGGTGCGCAAGGCCAAGTACGACCTGGACGAGTCGCAGATCAAGCCGTACTTCGAGCTGGACAACGTGCTCAAGAACGGCGTGTTCTACGCCG
>Ga0308160_10000771_pt1 | contig 53375 bp, 2 predicted proteins | sample PhyFR1_FD_201036 | JGI IMG/M metagenome (GOLD analysis project Ga0308160, IMG submission 201036) | Phyllosphere microbial communities from UC Gill Tract Community Farm, Albany, California, United States - DLSLF.R1 | ecosystem: Host-associated > Plants > Phyllosphere > Unclassified | place: USA...
TCGGCACGCCAGCAGGCCAGATCGCCGGTCTTGTACATTCGCTGGCCCGGTTGCTCGGCGAACGGGTCAGGGACGAAGCGTTCGGCGGTCAGGTCGGGGCGGCCCAGATAGCCGCGCGCCAGCGCCGCGCCAGCCAGATGCAGCTCGCCGCGCGCGCCGATCGGCAGCGGTTGAGCGTGGCGATCGAGCACATGCGCCTGGGTGCCGGCGAGCGGACGGCCGATGCCGGTCGGCGTGTCGGCGCCGACCGCCTGGACGGTGGCCACCACGATGGCTTCGGTCGGGCCGTAGGTATCCAGCAGCGGCGTATGGGTGCCTTGCACCCAGTGCTGACGCATGGCCGGGGTCAGTGCTTCACCACCGATGATGACCTGGCGCACGCCGTCGGGGATCTGCAACGACTGCGCGCACAGCTGCGCCCAGAAGCGGGTCGGCAGATCGACGACGGTGATGCCGGCCTGCGCGCAGTGCTGCCAGAACCTGTCGGTGTCCAGCCAGGTGTCGTCGCGCAGCACCAGGCTGGCGCCGCTGCACAGGGCGCCGAAGATTTCCTCGACCGAGGCGTCGAAGGCCAGTGTGGCGAATTGCAGCACGCGGTCCTGCGGGCCAAGCCCATAGGTGTCGATCAAGGCATGCAGGCGCGTGGCCAGGCCCTGGTGCGAGACCATGACGCCCTTGGGCTGGCCGCTGGAGCCGGAGGTGTAGATCACATAGGCCAGCTGCTGCGGATGCAGCCCCTGCACCAACGGGTTATCCGACGGTGCTGCGGACCACGCCTCGGCGTCGGCATCGATGCGCAGCAGCACCGCGTCGATGGTTTCGGGCAGGCGGGCCAGACACGCCGCGTCAGCGATCAGCACGCGCGGCGCGCTGTCGGCGAGCATGCACTGCAGACGCTCGCGCGGATAGGCCGCGTCCAGCGGCACGTAGGCACCGCCGGCCTTGAGCACGGCCAGGATCGCGACGATGGCGTCCACGCCACGTTGCATGCACAGCGCCACGCGCACGTCCGCGGCCACGCCGAGTGCGATCAGATGGTGCGCCAGGCGGTTGGCACGCCGGTTCAGGCCGGCATAGTCGAGGCGGCATGTCGCGTCCTGCACGGCGAGCGCGTCGGGCCGCTGTGCGGCCTGCCGTTCCAGCAGGCGATGCACCGGCATCGCGTCCATGACGCCGCCAGCGGTGTCGTTGCACTGACGCAGTTGCGCATGGTCGGCCGCGCTCAGTAACGGCAGACGTGCCACGGGTACACGCGCGTCGGCGACCATCGCCCGCAGCGTGGCGATGAACAGGGCGACATGGCGTTCGATGCTGCTGCGCTCGAATAGCGCCGTGGCGTAGCCGATGCTGCCGACCAGCACATCGCCGTGCTCGGCCATGGCGATTTCCAGGTCGAACTGCACGGTCTGCATCGGCAGCGCTACCGGCTGCAGGGTCAGGCCGGGCAGTGACAGGTGGCCTTCCGGCGCGTTCTGCCAGGCGAACATGACCTGGAACAGCGGGCTATGCGCGGTACTGCGCACTGGCTTGAGCGCCTCGACGATCTGTTCGAAGGGCAGGTGCTGGTGCGCCTGCGCCGCGAGCGTGCTCGCGCGCACCTGGCTGAGCAAGCCGGCGGTATCGGGCGCCTGACGCAAGTCGATCTGCAAGGCCAGCGAATTGACGAACAGGCCGATCACCGGCTCCAGCTCGGTGCGATCGCGTCCGGCGACCGGGGTGCCGATCACCACCTGGTCCTGGCCGGACAACCGCGCCAACAGCACCGCCCAGCCGGCCACCAGGGTCATGAACAGCGTGGTGCCGTGGCGCTGGCTCAAGCCGCGCAGCGCGGCAGTGAGATCGGCATCCAATGTGATGTCGAGCGTGTCGCCGCTGTAGTCCTGCAGTGGGGGGCGGGGGCGGTCGGTCGGCAGTTCCAGCAGGGGCGGGGCGTCATGCAGGTGATCGACCCAGAAGTCGCGCTGGCGTTGCAGCACCTCGCCGCTGATCCAGCGGCGTTGCCACACGGCGATGTCGGCGTACTGCAGCTGCAGCGTTGGCAGCGGATCGGGCTGGCCCTGGGCGAAGGCGGTGTACAGGGTGCTCAGTTCGCGGACCAGCAGACCCATCGACCAGCCATCGGAAATCAGATGGTGCAAGGTGACGAGCAGAACATGGTCGTCCTCGTCCAGGCGTAGCAGTTGGCCGCGTGCCAGGGTGTCGTGAGCCAGATCGAAGGGGGTCTGGGTTTCCTGTTCGGCGTGGATCTTTGCCAGGGCTTCTGGATCGGGACAGGCGCTGAGATCGTGTTCGCATAGCCGGAAGCCGACGTCGGCGGCGTCGATGATCTGCACCGGCTCGTTCTGGTGCAGCGCGATGCGTGTGCGCAAGGTTTCGTGGCGGGCGACAAGGCGGTCCAGTGCATGGCGCAGCGCCTGCCGATCCAGACGGCCGTGCAGGCGCAGACCGTTGGACATCAGGTAGGCGAGATCGGCGCGGGGATCGAGCTGCGCCAGGAACCAAAGCCGTTGCTGGGCGAAGGAGAGCGGCAGCGGATCGGTTCGCGGTGCCGGGACGATCGGCGGCAGCGTTTGCGGTGTCGCCTGGGCGAGCGCGGTCGCCAGCGTTGCCACCCGGGGGGAGGTGAAGATGTCGGCCAGGGCCAGCTCCACGCCAAGCCGTTCGCGCAGGCGCGAGATCAACTGGACCGCCAGCAGCGAGTGCCCGCCGAGGGCGAAGAAGTCGTCGTTGCGTCCGACCTGTTCGACGCCGAGCAGCTCGCTCCATAGCGTGGCCAGCACCTGTTCGAGGTCGCCTTGCGGCGCGACATAGGCTTGCAGATCCAGCGCATGCCCATCAGGGGCGGGTAAGGCGGCACGATCGAGCTTGCCGTTGGGGGTCAGCGGCAGCGCTTCCAACTGCATATAGGCGGCCGGCAGCATGTGCTCGGGCAGGCGCGCGGCGAGTTGGGCGCGCAGTGCGGCTAGGTCCACGGCCGACGTGTCGCCGACAAGATAGGCGACCAGGCGCTTGTCGCCGGTGTCGTCGCGCGCGATGACCAGCGCCTCGTGCACGCCAGCGCAGGCGCGCAAGGCCGCTTCGATCTCGCCCGGCTCGATGCGGAAGCCGCGGATCTTGACCTGTGCGTCGTTGCGGCCGAGGAAATCCAGGCTCCCATCGGCCAGCCAGCGGGCCAGGTCGCCGGTCCTGTACATGCGCTCGCCGGGCTGCTGGGCGAACGGATCGGGCAGGAAGCGTTCGGCGGTCAAGTCGGGGCGATGCAGATAGCCCTGCGCCAACTGCGCACCGGCGATGTGCAGTTCGCCGGCCACGCCGATCGGGACCGGCTGACCGTGGCGGTCGAGCACATAGAGCCGGGTATTGGCCAGCGGCCAGCCGATCGGCACCCGCCGGCTTGCATCAGGCGCATGCTGCAACGCCAGCGCGGTGACGAACTGGGTGCTCTCGGTCGGGCCATAGGTCTGCAGCACCGTGGCCTGGCCGCCTGCGTCGAACACCTGGGCCAGTGCGTGCGGATCGGCGACATCGCCACCGGTGAGCAGCAGACGCAGTGCGCCCAATTGCGTGGCTAGCAGCAGCGCGTAGGCCCGCAGCACGCCAGCGACCAGGATCAGCACCGATAGGCGTTCGCGCTCCAGCAACGCGCCCAGCGCTTGCGGATCGCGCATGACTGGCGACGGAACCACCACCACGGTGGCGCCATTGAGCAGGCTGCCCCAGACCTCGAGCGTGGCCGAGTCGAAGGCCGGATTGGAGGCGAAGGCGACGCGGTCGCTGGCGTGCAATCGCGCCGGGCCGTCCTGCAGGACGAGGTTGAGCACGGCGCCATGCGACAGCGCCACACCCTTGGGCACGCCGGTGGAGCCGGAGGTGTACATCACGTAGGCCGGAGCGAGCGGATGTGTAACCACCTGCTGCAGCGTCGCTGGCGCATCGAGCGCCAGCCGCTCCGGATCCAGGCAGCGCAGTTGCGGAATATCCAGCGGCGGCATCTGCGCCTGCACCAGGGCCAACTGGGCACGGCAGTCGCGCAGCAACTGGCCGAGACGTTCGGCGGGCTGGTCCGGATCCATCGGCACATAGCAGGCGCCGCACCTGAGCACGGCCAGTTGCGCAATGACCAGGCTGGCCGAGCGCGGCAACAGCAGCGCCACCGGCTGGCCGGGCTGCAGTCCCTGCCGTTGCAGGTGTTCGGCTAGACAGGCGGCGCGGCTCCATACCTGCGCATAGCTGAGGTTGAGGTCGCCATCGATCAGCGCAGTTGCCTGGGGAGCGCGCTGGACCTGGGCCAGCAGGCCATGGATCAGGGTCGCGACCGGCGGCAGCGTCGCTTCGGTGGCGTTGAAGCCGTACAGCAGCTGATCGCGTTGCTGCTGCGGCAGCCAGTGCAACTGCGCCAAGCGCGGATTGGCGTCAGTGCCGATGGCCTGCAGCAACTGCAGCAACTGTGCGACGTGGCGTTGCATGCTGTCGCCGTCGAACAGTGCGGTGGCATAAGCGAGACGCCCGCCGAGCGTGTCGCCGTGATGCTGCATGGACAAGGCGAGATCGAATTCGGCGCTGTCCTGGCCGCTGCGCAGCGGTGCGACCTCCAGACCGGGCAAGGTCAACGACTGGTCTTGCTGCATAGCATCCAGACCGAACATCACCTGGTAGATCGGGGTGTGGCCGAGCGCGCGCGGCGGCTGCAGTACCTCCACGACCCGCTCGAACGGAAGGTCCTGATGGTCCTGTGCGCTCAACACCACATCGCGCACCTGCTGCAGCCAGTCGCTCAACGTACCCTGCGCAGGGACCTGGAAGCGCAGCGCCACGGTGTTGACGAACAGGCCAATCAAGGGCTCGACCTCGCTGCGCGTGCGCCCGGCGACGGCGGTGCCGATGACCAGATCCGCTTCGCCGCTGAGCCGCGACAGCAGCAGCGCCCACGCCGCCAGCAGCACGCTGAACAACGAGCAGCGATGCGATCGGGCCAACGCCAGCAATCCCTGTGTCACCGGTTCCGGCAGCACGAACTCGACGCTGGCGCCGGCATAGTCCTGCAGCGCGGGGCGTGGATGATCCAGCGGCAGCGGCAGCAGCGTCGGCGCGCCGCCGAGCTGGGTCTTCCAGTAGCTAAGGTGCCGTTGCACCGCATCGCTGCCGAGTCGCTTGTGTTGCCAGATCGCATAATCGGCGTATTGCACCGGCAACGCCGGCAACGGATCCGGATGTCCGCACAGAAACGCGGCATACAGCGTGCCGAGCTCCTTGAGCAGCACGCCCATCGACCAGGCATCGGACACCAGATGGTGCATCGTCACCAGCAGCACGTGCTGCTGGTCGTCCAGACGCAGCAAGTGCCCGCGGATCAGCGGGCCGTGCGCGAGATCGAACGGCCGGCCCGCCTCGTCGCGCGCGCATGCGTCGACGCATGCGGCCGACTGTGCGTGGCCGCGCAGATCCGTCCGCTGCAGGGGGAATCCGGCTTCTTCGAGAATGCGCTGCCTGACCTGGCCGTGCACCTCGACCAGACAGGTGCGCAGCACTTCGTGGCGCTCCACGATCCGGTCCAGCGCGGCGCGCAAGGCGTCTTCGTCGAGGCTGCCGTGCAAGCGCAGTCCGCCTGCCAGGTGATAGGCGGTGCTGCCACGTGGGTCGAGCCTTGCCAGAAACCACAGGCGCTGTTGTGCGAACGAGGCCGGCAACGTCTTCAAAGGTCGATCCATTGAAAAACTCGGGACGCCTGCAATGGGAGTGGCCAGGGGATGCCGCCGAACCCGCACGCGCAGACCGTCTGCGCGGCGCATCCAACCTGCACCGCAGGACGTCTTTTTCCCCGTTACTGAACCCTCACGCTTGACTCAACGTGACATCCACTTGCCTGATGCACGAGCATGCTGGGCAAGTGGGTGCCGTGGATCCGCGGCGCGCCAACGTCTGCGCTGGACGTTGACCGAGGCAGATCATTCGTAATAGCTGCTCCGGTCCACCAGCGCGGCGATCGGGGCGCTGGACGCGGCGGCACTGTCGGCCAGCGCCGCGGCCATGCGCGCAAGCGTCGGCTCGGCGAACAGCCGCGACAGCGGCAGCCGGCGCCCGAGCCGGGCCTGGATGCGGGTGGCCAGTTGCACCGCCAACAGCGAATGTCCGCCGATATCGAAGAAATTGTCGTGCCGGTTGACCGTGCCGACGCCAAGCAATTCGCACCAGATCTGCGCCAATGCGCATTCGGTCGCGCCCTGCGCGGGATCCACCACGGCAATCCCCCGCTGGGTGTCGTCGGGCACGGGCAGCGCACGCACGTCGACCTTGCCGTTGGCGGTGAGCGGCCAGGCCTGCAGGCCCACGTAGGCGTCGGGCAGCATGTAGTCGGGCAACGTGGCCGCCAGATGGCGGCGCAATTCGTCCGGGTCGTGCGCGGTCGTGTCATCGCTTTGCGAGCCGAGCACATAGGCGACCAGACGGCGTTGTCCGGCCGTGTCATCGTGCACCCGCACCAGCGCCTGGTCGACCTGCGGATGGGTTTGCAGCGCCGCTTCGATCTCGCCGGGTTCCAGCCGGAAACCACGAATCTTGCTCTGCGCATCGCGTCTGCCCAGGCACTCGAGCAGGCCGTCGGCGCGCCAGCGTCCCAGATCGCCGGTCCGGTACATGCGCGCTCCCGGTTCCCCGCTGAAGGGATCGGGCACGAACTGCTCGGCGGTCAATGCCGGTTGTCGCAGATAGCCCAGCGCCAGTCCGAGACCGGCGATATGCAGTTCGCCCTGCATCCCGACCGGCAGCGCCTGGCGATGCCGGTCGAGCACGTACAAGCGCAGATTGCCGATCGGCTTGCCGATCGGAATGCGCCGGCCATCGGCGGGCACGTCGGTGACCGCAATGGCGGTGACGAACTGGGTGGTCTCGGTGGGGCCGTAGGTCTGCAGCAGCGTTTGCGGCGGGGTGTCGCGCAGCAGCGTGGACAGCGCCTGCGGGTCGGCGATGTCGCCACCGGTGATCAGATAACGCAGCGTCGGCAGCTCGCGCGCCAGCTCGGATGCGTAAGCCCGTAGCACACCAGCGACCAGGATCAGCACGCTGATGGCATGAGTGCGGACGAACTGGGCCAGCACGCTCGGGTCAAGCATGACCTCCTGGGGTACCACCACCACACTGCCGCCGCTCAGCAACGGCGCCCACACTTCCAGCGTGCTGGAGTCGAAGGCCGGGTTGGACGCGAAGGCGAAGCGGTCGTCGGCCTGCCAGCGGGCGTAGTCCGGGTCGCGCACCAGGTTGAGCACCGCCTGATGCGGCACCAGCACGCCCTTGGGACTGCCGCTCGAGCCGGAGGTGTACATGACATAGGCGGGCGCGGCGGCCGGCAGCGGCGGCGCGGCGAACGCTGCGGTCGGTTGCCCGGCCAGCGCAATTTCCAGGCAGGGCGCTGCGCTCCAGGGCAGCGCCTCGCCAGTCGCGTGGACGATGGCGCGGGCCTGGCAATCCCCGACCAACTGGGCGTGCCTGGCCGCAGGTTGACGCGGATCCAGCGGCACATAGGCCGCGCCTGCCTTGAGGATGCCCAACTGCGCGGCCACCAGCTCCGCACTGCGCGGCAGCAGCGTGACCACGCAATCGCCACTGCGCACGCCGGCTGCGCTCAGGTGCATGGCGATGCGGTCGCTGTGCGCGTCCAGTTCGGCATAGCGCAGGCTGCGGGCGCCGTCGATGACGGCGATGGCATCGGGTGTGCTGCGGGCCTGCGCCTGGAACGCGGTGTGGATCGTTGTCGGCGTTTGCAATGCGCGGACCGTGCCGTTCCACTGCTGCAACGCGCGCCATTCGGTTGCATCCAGCAACGCTTGCCGGTCCACCGCCAGCGTCGGCGCATCGGCCAGCGCGGCCAGCAGGCGCGCGTAGTTGTGCAGATACGTCTGTATGGTGCTGCGATCGAACAGCGCGGTGGCGTAACGCAGCACGCCGCCGATCCGCGAGGGGGCGATCTGCATGTCCAGCGACAGGTCGAACTGGGCGACGCAATGTTCGCTCGGGTAAGCGCTCAGCTGCAGGTCCGGAAGGTCCAATGCACCTGCAGGCGTGGTGTCGGCGGAAAACATCGTCTGGCACAACGGCGTATGCGCCAGGCTGCGGACCGGCCGCACCGCTTCGATGATGCGTTCGAACGGCAGATCCTGGTGGGCTTGTGCGGCAAGCAGCTTGGTCTGGACCTGGTCCAGCAATTCCAGGAAGGACGGTCGAGCGGACAGGTCGATGCGCAACGGCAAGGTGTTGACGAAGAAGCCGATCAACGGTTCCAGTTCGCTGCGATTACGGCCTGCCGACGGTGTGCCTATGACCAGATCGGTCTGCCCGCTGTAGCGGGCCAACAGCGCTGCCCATGCAGACAGCAACAGACCGAAGATGGTGACGCCGTGCTGCACGGCCAGTGCCTGCAGACGCGTGCTCAGGTGTTCGTCCAGGATCAGTTCCACATCGTCGCCGCTGGTGTCTTGCAGCGGCGGGCGCGGCCGATCGGTGGGTAGCTCCAGCAAGGCTGGCGCATCGCGCAGGTGCGTGCGCCAGAAATCCAGCTGCTTTTGCTGCAGTTGGCTGTCGATCCAGCGATGTTGCCAGGCGGCGTAGTCGGCGTACTGGATCGGTAGCGGCGGCAGCGGATCGGGGGCATCGCCGACGAAAGCCGCATACAGCGCGCCGAGCTCCTCGATCACGACGCCGATGGACCAGCCGTCGGAGACGATGTGATGCATGCTCAGCAGCAGCACATGCTCGTCCTCGGCCAGGCGCAGCAGTCGGCCTCTGACCAACGGACCGTTGGCGAGGTCGAAGCCGGTGCTGGCTTCGCTGCGGGCGTGCAGGCGGGCGGCGCTTTCCGGTGCCGGGTCGCTGCTCAGGTCGATCCGTTGCAAGGCGAGTTCGCACGGTGCGGCGATGATCTGCACCGGGATGTCGTCCACGCTGGCGAAGTGGGTGCGCAAGGTTTCGTGACGCGCCACGATGCGATCCAGTGCACGGGTCAGCGCCTGCACGTGCAAGCTGCCGCTCAGGCGCACGCCGCGGTGCATGATGTAGGTCGCGCCGGTACGCGGATCGAGCTGGTTCAGGAACCACAGGCGCTGCTGGGCGAAGGACAGCGGCATCGGTGCGGTGCGCGGCATCGGCAGGATCGGTGGCAAAGCGGTGGCGCTCGCCTCTCCCAGGACCTGGGCCAGCTCAGCCAGGCGCGGCTGGGCGAACAGCGTGGCCAACGGCAGTTCCAGGCCGAGCGTGCTGCGGATGCGCGAGATCAGGCGCACGCCAAGCAGGGAGTGGCCGCCAAGTGCGAAGAAGCTGTCGTGGCGGCCGATGTGTTCGACGCCAAGCAGCTCGCCCCACAGCGCGGCCAGCAACGTTTCCAGCTCGCCTTCGGGTGGCGCGTAGGCCTGGACGGCGAGCGCATCGGCATCGGCTGCCGGCAGAGCGCGGCGATCGAGCTTGCCATTGGCGGTCAGCGGCAAGGCGTCGAGCCGCACGTATGCGGTCGGTAGCATGACCTCGGGCAGACGCGTGGCCAAGGTGTCGCGCAGCGCAGACGGCTCGGCTTGCTCGGGCTGTTCGGTGACCAGATAGGCGACCAGGTGCGGCTCGCCGGGAGTGTCTTGGCGCAGCAGCACGGCGGCGTCGTGCACGCCGGGGCAGGCGCGCAGCGCGGCGGCGATTTCGCCGAGTTCGATACGGAAGCCGCGCAGCTTGACCTGGTCGTCGTTGCGGCCGAGGAAGTCCAATGTGCCGTCGGCACGCCAGCAGGCCAGGTCGCCGCTGCGGTACATGCGTTGGCCGGGCTGTTCTGCAAACGGATCGGGGACGAAGCGTTCGGCGGTCAGGTCGGGGCGTCCGAGGTAGCCGCGGGCGAGCTGCGGTCCGGCGATATGCAGGTGCCCGGCGACGCCGATCGGGGCCAACTGACCGTGTCGATCGAGCACGTGGATGCGCAGATGGGCGATCGGGCGGCCGATTGGCACGCGGCCACTCGGGGCCAGGGCATCGTCGGCGGTGGTTTCATGCACCACGCAGCCGACCACGGTTTCGGTAGGGCCGTATTCGTTGATCAGCCGCGTGTGCGGTGCGAGCGTTTGCCAGCGGGCGAGGGTGGCTGCGGGCAGGGCTTCGCCGCCGATCACCATCACTGACGGGGTGAGCGGTCCTGGATGATCGGCCAACTGCTGGCCGAGCACTTCCAGATGGGCCGGAGTGAGTTTGACCAAGCCCAGTGGGGTGGGATCGCACAGGCGCTGACGCAAGGCGTCGAGCGTGTCGTGCTCGGGCAGCAGCTCGACCCGTGCGCCGCAAAGCAGCGGTGCGAGCAGGCTGGTCAGCGTGGCATCGAAGGCCAGCGAGGAAGACACCACCGCGCTGGGGAACGGGCGGTAGGTGTCGATGGCCCATTGCAGGTAATGCGCGGCACCGGCATGGGTGAGCAGGGTGCCTTTGGGTTGTCCGGTGGAGCCGGAGGTATAGATCACATAGGCAAGATGGTCCGCGCACAAGCCGGGCACGCTCGGTGCGCCGGGATCTTCAAGATCGCTGTGTGCGTCGGTGTCCAGCGTCAGCACGCTGACGCGCAGCATGGCGCGGCTGGCCGGCAGACGATCCTGCAGCTCGGTGCAGGTCAGCACCGCACGCGGGCGGCTGTCGGCGAGCAGGAAGGCCAGGCGTTCGTCGGGCAGGTCCGGATCCAGCGGCAGATAGGCGGCGCCGGCCTTGAGCGTGGCCAATAGCGCCACGACCTGCTCGATGCCGCGCGGCAGGTACAGGGCGACCCGGCTCTCCGGTCCAACGCCCAGTTTGTGCAGGCGATGGGCCAACTGGTTGGCGCGCGCCTCGAGCGCGGCGTAGCTGAGTTGGACATCGCCATCCAGCAAGGCGATGGCATCGGGCGTGCGGCGCACCTGGTTTTCGAACAGGTGGTGGATGCACGTGGCTTGCGCCGGCGGAGCGGTCTCTGTGGCGGTGAAGTTGTGCAACTGGGCGCGTTCGTCGGCGGGCAGCAACGGCAGTTGCGCGATGCGTGCTTGCGCGTCGGCGGCCATGCCGGCAAGTAACTGAACGAACTGGGCCAGCTGGCGTTCGATGGTCCCGCGGTCGAACAGCGCGGTGGCGTAGTTCAGGCTGCCGACGATGCGATCTCCGACTTCGCCCAGGAACAGCTCCAGATCGAACTTGGCATCGCGTGCCTGGGCCTGGATGGGCTGCAGCCGCAGGCCAGGCAGGGTCAGGTCGGCCTCGGGGACGTTCTGCCAGGTCAGCACGACCTGGAACACCGGCTGCGAGGCCAGGCTGCGCTCGGGGTTGAGCGCCTCGATGACCTGCTCGAAGGGCAGGTCCTGATGGTCCTGCGCGGCCAGGGCGGTGTTGCGCACCTGGGCCAGCAGCTCGGCGACAGAGGGATTGGCGCTCAGGTCGATCCGCAGCGCCTGGGCGTTGACGAAGAAGCCGATCAGCGCTTCGAGTTCGCTACGGGTGCGGTTGGCGACAGGCGCGCCGATCACGACTTCGTCCTGTCCAGACAGGCGCGACAGCAGCACTGACCAGGCGGCCAATACGGTCATGAAGACGGTGCTGCCGTGACGCTGGCTCAAGGCGCGCAAGGCGCCGGTGAGTTCGGCATCGAGGGCGATTTCGATGCTGTCGCCGCTGTAGTCCTGCAGCGCTGGACGCGGGCGGTCGGTGGGCAGTTCCAGCAGCGCCGGGGCACCTTGCAGATGCTCGCGCCAGAAGCTCAGCTGGCGTTGCAGCAGCGGGCCTTCGAGCCAGCAACGCTGCCACTGGGCGTAGTCGGCGTACTGGATCGGCAGCGGCGGCAGCGGATCGGGCTGGCCCAAAGCGAAGGCGGCATACAGGGTGCTGAGTTCGCGCACCAGCAGGCCCATGGACCAGCCATCGGTGACGATGTGGTGCATGGTGAGCAGCAAACGATGCTCATGCGCGTCCAGGCGCAGCAGGCGGCCGCGGATCAGCGGTCCATGTTCCAGATCGAAGGCGGTGCTGGCCTCCTGTTCGGCATGGCGTTGGGCATCGGCGTACGGATCTGCTGACTGACTCAGATCGATGCAGTGCAGCGCAAAGCCGATGTCCGGTGGTGCGATGATCTGCGTAGCGCCGTCGTCGATGGAGACGAAACTGGTGCGCAGCGCTTCGTGGCGGGCGACGATGCGATCCAGCGCCCGTTGCAGCGCGGGCAGATCCAGTTCGCCGTGCAGGTCCACCCCGCCGGCCAGCAGATAGGCCTGTGCGGCACGGGCGTCGAGCTGGGACAGGAACCAGAGGCGTTGTTGCGCAAACGACAGCGACAGAGTGCCCTCGCGCTGCACCGGCACGATCGCCGGCAATGTGCTGGCTACCGCGCTGCGCAGGGCGACGGCGATGTCGGCCAGGCGAGGTTGGGTAAACAGCGTTGCGAGGGGCAGTTCGACGCCCAGCGCGCTGCGGATGCGCGAGATCAACCGTACCGCCAGCAGGGAATGGCCACCCAAGGCGAAGAAACTGTCGTGGCGGCCGATCTGGTCGACGCCGAGCAGCTCGCTCCATAGTCCGGCCAACAAGATCTCCAGCTCGCCCTCGGGGGCCAGGTAGGTCTGCAGCGCGAGGGCGCTTGCGTCGGGCGCCGGCAGTGCGCGGCGATCGAGCTTGCCGTTGGCGGTCAGCGGCAGGGCGTCCAGTCGCACGTAGGCGCTGGGCACCATGTAGTCGGGCAGGCGCAGACCTAACTGGGTACGCAATGCCTCGGGGCTGGGCGCGGCGCCGGCGCCGTCGTCGACCAGATAGGCAACCAGACGCGGCGCGCCAGGGCTGTCCTGGCGGGCGATGACCACCGCCTCGCGTATGCCGTCGCAGGCGCGCAAGGCGGCCTGGATTTCTCCGAGCTCGATGCGGAAGCCGCGCAGCTTGATCTGACCGTCGTTGCGGCCGAGGAACTCCAGCAGTCCGTCATCGCACCAGCGCGCCAAGTCGCCGGTGCGGTACATGCGCTCGCCGGTTTGCTTGGCGAACGGATCGGGGACGAAGCGCTCGGCGGTCATGCCGGGGCGGTGCAGATAGCCCTGGGCCAGCTGCGCACCGGCGATGTGCACTTCGCCGGCCACGCCGATCGGAACCGGCTGACCGTGGCGATCGAGCACATAGGCACGGCTGCCCGGCAACGGCCGGCCGAGCGGGATCCGCGCCGCGTCTGCGGCCACTGTCGCGACCGGGTGGACCACGCTGAAGGTGGTGGTCTCGGTCGGGCCATAACAATGCAGCAGCCGTTGTGGCGCGGCCTGGGCCAGGATCGCGGCGATGGTGCCGGCATCGACGCTATCGCCGCCGGTGAGCAGGCAACGCAGCGTCGGCAGGAGGTCGCGCAAGGCCGGCCAGTAGCCGGGCAACAGCCCGGCGGTCAGATGCAGGATGCTGACCTCGCTGGCGGTCAGGTACTGCGCCAGGGCGCTCGGGTCGAGCAGGGTCTGCTGATCGACGACGACGATGGCCGCGCCATGCAGCAGCGTGGCCCACACTTCGAACGTGCTGGCATCGAAGGCGGGATTGGCGAGGAAGGCGACGCGGTCCTGCGGCTGCAACGGCGCATGCTGCTGGCTGAGCGCGAAGGCCAGCACGGCCGCATGCGACACCGCAACACCCTTGGGCGTACCGGTGGAGCCGGAGGTGTAGATGACGTAGGCCGTGGCCGCGGGCGGCACCGCGACCGCCGGTGGCGTGGCCGTGTTCGCCTCGTCGAGATCGGCCAAGCTGAGGCAGGTCACGCCTGCCGGAGCGAGCGTGCCGTCGCGTTCCTGGATCAGCACCGTGGCCTGCGCATCGGCGATCAGCGCGAGCAGGCGCTCGCGCGGATGCGCGCTGTCCAGCGGCACATAGGCCGCCGCGCACTTGAGCACGGCCAATTGCGCGACGATCAATTCGATCGAGCGCGGCAGCGCGATGGCCACCTGCGCGCCTGCGCGCAGACCCAGCGCGAGCAGGCGCTGCGCCAGCCGGTTGGCGCGGGCGTCGAGGGCGGCATAACTGACGCACTGCTGGCCGGCGACCACGGCGATGGCATCGGGCGTGCGCTGCGCTTGCGCCTCGAACAGCCGGTGCACGGGCTGCGCCGGCATGGCGGCGGTCGCCCCCGTGCCGAACACGGCAAGCAGCTGCTGGCGCTGCGGCGCATCCAGCAAAGGCAACCGGGCCACCGGCACGTGGTCGTGCAAGGGGATGGCCTGCAGCAGATGAATGAAGCTGGCGAGGAAGCGCTGCACGGTGCTGCGCTCGAACAGCGCCGTGGCATAGCCGAGCGTGCCGACGATGGTTCCGTCGCGCTCGTGCAGCGCCAGCTCCAGATCGAACTTGCTGGTGGGAGATGGACCTTGCACGCTGTGCAGGCGCAGATCGGGCAGCTCCAGCGCGACGCTGGGGGTGTTCTGCCAGGCGAACATGACCTGGAACAGCGGATGGTGGGCCAGGTTGCGCGCCGGGTTGAGCGCTTCGATGACCTGCTCGAAGGGGACGTCCTGATGCGCCTGTGCGTCCAGCGCGGTGACGCGCACCCGACCCAACAGTTCGGCGAATGAAGGCTCGCCCCGCAGGTCGATGCGCAGCGCCTGGGTGTTGACGAACAGGCCGATCAGCGGCTCCAGTTCGCTGCGGGTGCGGTTGGCGACCGGCATCCCGATGACCACCTGCTCCTGGCCGGACAGGCGCGCCAGCAGCACGCCCCAGGCGGCCAGCAGGGTCATGAACAAAGTGCTCCCGTGGCGCTGGCTCAGCGCTGTCAGCGCAGCACTGAGCTCGGCATCGAGCGCGCACGCGACGGTGTCGCCGCGCGCGTCCGGTCGCGCCGGGCGCGGGCGGTCGGTGGGCAATTCCAGCAGGGCCGGCGCGTCCTGCAGGTGGTCGCGCCAGAAGTCGAGCTGGCGCTGCAGCAGCGGCCCATCGAGCCAGCGCCGTTGCCACAGGCTGTAGTCGGCGTACTGGATCGGCAGCGGCGGCAGCGGATCGGGCCGGCCTTGGGCGAAGGCGGCGTAGAGCGCGCCCAGTTCGTGCACCAGCACGCCCATCGACCAGCCGTCGGCGACCAGGTGGTGCAAGGTGACGAGCAGAACATGCTCGTGCTCGCCCAGGCGCAGCAGCTGGCCGCGGGCCAGGGTGTCGTGGGCCAGGTCGAAGGGCGTGCGCGTTTCCTGTTCGGCTAGACGCAGCAGCTCGGTCTCGGGCTCTGGATGGCCGCTGAGATCGTGTTCGCGCAAGCGCAGGCCGATCGTGGCGGGGGCGATGGTCTGCACCGGTTCGTCGTTGTGCAGGGCGATGCGGGTGCGCAAGCTCTCGTGGCGGGCGACGATGCGGTCCAGGGCCTGGCTCAGCGCCTGGCGGTCCAGCCGGCCGCGCAGGCGCAGGCCGTTAGGCATGAGGTACGCCAGGCCCGCCTGAGGATCGAGTTGGGCGAGGAACCACAGCCGTTGCTGGGCGAAGGACAGCGGTAGCGGTGCGCTGCGCTCGGCCGGCACGATGGCGGGCAGGGTGCTGGCAGCGGCGCCGTGCAGGGCGTGGGCCAGATCGGCCAGGCGCGGCTGCGCGAACAGCGTGGCCAGGGACAGTTCCAGGCCGATCAAGGCGCGGACGCGCGAGATCAGCCGCACCGCCAGCAGGGAGTGACCGCCGAGGGCGAAGAAGCTGTCGTGGCGACCGACCTGTGGGACGTCGAGCAACTCGCTCCACAGCGCCGCGAGCAGGATTTCGCGCTCGCCTTCAGGGGCGACGTAGGTCTGCGTCGCCAGGGCATCGGCGTCCGGCGTGGGCAAGGCAGCACGATCCAGCTTGCCGTTGGGGGTCAACGGCAGCGCGTCCAAGTGCACATAGGCGCTGGGCAGCATGGCGTCGGGCAGACGCGCGGCCAGTTGCGTGCGCAGCGTGTCGGCGGCGAGCACCTCGGTATCGCCGACCACGTAGGCGGCCAGGCGCGGCTTGTTGGTGGTGTCCTGGCGCAGCAGCACGGCGGCGTCGCGCACGCCGGCGCAGGTGCGCAAGGCGGCTTCGATCTCGCCCAGTTCGATGCGCACGCCGCGCAGCTTGATCTGGTGATCGTTGCGGCCGAGATAGTCCAGTGCGCCGTCGGCACGCCAGCGCGCCACATCGCCAGTGCGGTACATGCGCTGGCCGGGTTGCATGGCGAACGGATCGGGGACGAAGCGTTCGGCGGTCAGATCGGGACGGCCCAGATAGCCGCGCCCCAACTGCACGCCGGCGATCTGCAGTTCGCCGGCCACGCCGATGGGCGAGCGTTGCCGCTGTGCATCGAGCACGTGCAATTGCGTATTGGCGATCGGCCGGCCGATCGGCACGCTGTGGGTGTCGGCCTCGGTGCATTCCCAGACGCTGACGTCCACCGCTGCTTCGGTCGGACCGTAGAGGTTGTACAGGCGTGCGTGTGGCAGGCGCTCCCGTGCTGCATGAGCCAGATCCGCCGGCAGCGCCTCGCCGCTGCAGACGATGCGCCGCAGGCTGGCGCAGGCGCCGTCCGGCAAGGCATCGAGGAATGCACGCAGCATCGAAGGTACGAAGTGCACAGTGTCGATGCCGGCCTGTTCGATCAGGTCGGTCAAGTAGGCAGGATCCTTGTGCCCACCCGGTTCCGCCAGCACCAGACGCGCGCCCACGCGCAGCGGCCAGAACAGTTCCCACACCGAGACGTCGAAGCCGACCGGGGTTTTCTGCAACACGCGCTGCTCGGGTTGCAGCTGCAGTTTTTGCTGCATCCACTGCAGGCGGTTGTCGATGGCGGCATGGGTATTGACCACGCCCTTGGGCGTGCCGGTGGAGCCGGAGGTGTAGATGACGTAGGCCGGGTGTTGCGGGTGCAGTGCCACCGTGGGCGCTTGCGTGGAAGCGCAGGCCCACAACGCGGCGTCGGCGTCCAGCAGCACGCTGTGCCGATCAGCGCATTGCGCCAGCAGTGCTGCGATGGCGCGATGGGCCAGCAGCACACCGGGCCGTGCATCGGCGAGCATGGCGTCGAGACGCGCGGCCGGCACGTCGCTGTCCAGCGGCAGGTACGCCGCGCCGGCCTTGAGGATCGCCAGCAGGGCGACGACCAGGTCGATGCTGCGCGGCAGGCACACCGCGACAGTGCTTTCCGGTACCACGCCCAGGCCGATCAGGTGATGGGCGAGCTGGTTGGCGCGGGCATCGAGGTCGGCATAGCTGAGTGTGCCGCGGTCGTCGGCCACGGCGATGGCGTCGGGTGTGTGCTGCGCCTGCGCTTCGATGGCGCAGTGCAGGTAGCCCATACCGTCGAGATCGGTGGCGGTGGCGTTGAAGAGCTGCAACTGTGCGCGCTCTTCGGCGGGTAGTAACTCAAGCGCATGCAATGCCGTCTCCGGCGCATGCTCCAGCGCGTGTACCAGCGTCTGCACGGTCTGCAGTAGCAGCGCCGCCACGCGCTCGCTGCCGATCTGTGCCACGCACTGCACATCCAAGGAGAAGCTGCCGTCGGCGGTGTGGTCGTCGACCGACACCGCCAGCGGATAATGGGTGCGCTCCTGCGCGCCGATATGCTGTACCTCACGCAAGACATCGTGCTGCGGATGGGCCTCGTCCTCCAGCACGTGACTGCCGCCGGCATAGCGGTAGTTGAGCATGGCGTTGAGCAGCGGCAGCGTCGGGTCGACCGCACTGCACCGTTGGGCCAGGGCCAGCGGCGCATGCTCGTGATGAAACAGGCGCGCCAGGGCTTGCTGGGTGTGGTGCAGGGCTTGCGCCACGGTGTGGCCGCGACCGCCCAGGCGGATCGGCAGGGTGTTGAGGAACATGCCCAGCACGCGGTCCACGCCGACGCTGGCATGCATGCGGCCGAACAGCACGGTGCCGAACACCACCTCGTCGCGACCGCTGCTGCGCGTCAGCAGGAGCGCATAAGCCAGATGGAACAGGCTGGCCGCAGTGACGCCATGGCGACGCGCCTGGGCGCGTACGCCGTGGGCGAGCGTGGCGGGCAGCTCCTGGCGGAGGTGTTGCAGGCGCTCCAGATCACGCACCGGAGCGAACACCCCGAACGGCGCGGTGGGCGCCTCGATGTCGCCCAGCATCTTGGTGAAGAAGGCCTGGTGCTCCTGCGCGGAGACGCCCGCCAGGGTGTGGGCGACGAAGTCGCGGAACGGCAGCGGTGCCGGCAACTGGTGCTGCTGTCCGGCCAGATGCGCGCGCACCTCTTCGATGAGCAGTTCCAGGGTGGTGTGGTCCATCGCCAGGTGATGGTGCTGCAGGCCGAGCAGCCAGCGGCCGGTGTCCGGATCGTCGGCCAGGTGGGCGTGAATCAGCGGCGCCTGCTGCAGGCGCAGTGCGGCCTCGGGCGCATGCATCCAGTGCTGTAGCGCCGTGGCCGGATCGGGGCTGTCGAAGACGTGCACACGCCGTGGCAACGTCGCCTGACGCCAGACCACCTGCACGGGCACGCGCAGGTGCTGCCAGACCACGCCGGTGCGCAAGATGTCGTGGCGGGCGATGACCTGGTCGAGCGCGTCGAGGAAGGCGGCGCGCTGCTCGGCTGCCGGGAAGGCCAGCAGCGAGGATTGCAGATACGGATCGGCGAGCGGATCGGCCAGGTGATGGAACAGCAGGCCTTCCTGCAGCGGCGCCAGCGGATAGATGTCCTGCACGTTGGGCGTGCCGCCGTCGACGTTGGCCACCACCGTGTCGATCTCGGCCTGGGTCAGTTCCAGCAGCGGCAGCAGATCCGGCGTGATGCGGCGACAGTCGGCCTCGATGCGGTTGGGCGGGACGACCACCTGGGAGGCGCTGTGCAGGCGACTGGCCAGCCCGGCGACGGTCGGCTGGCCGAACAGGGCGCGGACTTCCAGCTGCCAGCCAAGCCGGCGCAGGCGCTCGACCAGCTTGACTGCCAGCAGCGAATGGCCGCCGAGCGCGAAGAAGTTGTCGTGGCGGCCGACCTGCGGCACGTCGAGCAGCTCGCGCCACAGCGTGGCGAGCAGGGTTTCCAGTTCGCCTTCGGGCGCGGCGTAGACATTCGCGACCAGTGCGTCGGTGTCCGCTGCGGGCAAGGCGGCACGATCCAGCTTGCCGTTGGACGTGAGCGGCAACGCGTCCATGTGGACGAAGGCCACGGGGATCATGTACTCGGGCAGGCGCGCGGCGAGCTGGGCGCGCAGGGCGGTTGGGTCCGTGGCCGCACCGTCGCCGACGAGATAGGCGATCAGCCGTTTGTCATCGGCACCATCGGCGACGACCACCGTCTCGCGCACGCCGCAGCCACGCAAGGCGGCTTCGATCTCGCCCAGTTCGATGCGCACGCCGCGCAGTTTGACCTGATGATCGTTGCGGCCGAGGTACTCCAGCGCGCCGTTGGCACGCCAGCACGCCACATCGCCAGTGCGGTACATGCGCTGGCCGGGCTGCTCGGCGAACGGATCGGGGACGAAGCGTTCGGCGGTCAGGTCCGGGCGGCCCAGATAGCCGCGCGCCAGCTGCACGCCGGCGATCTGCAGTTCACCGGCCACACCGATGGGCGAGCGCTGCCGCTGTGCATCGAGCACGTGCAACTGCGTATTGGCGATCGGTCGGCCGATCGGCACGCTGTGGGTGTCGGCCGCGGTGCATTGCCAGACGCTGACGTCCACCGCTGCTTCGGTCGGGCCGTAGAGGTTGTACAGGCGTGCCTGCGGCAGGCGCTCCCGTGTTGCATGCGCCAGATCCGCCGGCAGCGCCTCGCCGCTGCAGACAATGCGCTGCAGCGTCGCGCAGGCGCCGTCCGGCAAGGTCTCGAGAAACACGCGCAGCATCGAGGGCACGAAGTGCACGGTATCGATGTTGGCCTGCTCGATCAGGTCGATCAGATAGGCCGGATCCTTGTGGCCGCCTGGTTGCGCCAATACCAGACGCGCGCCCACGCGCAGCGGCCAGAACAGTTCCCACACCGACACGTCGAAGCCGACCGGGGTTTTCTGCAACACGCGCTGTTCGGGTTGCAGCTGCAGCGCCTGCTGCATCCACAGCAGGCGGTTGTCGATGGCGGCATGGGTGTTGACCACGCCCTTCGGCTTTCCGGTGGAGCCGGAGGTGTAGATGACGTAGGCCGGGTGTTGCGGGTGCAGTGCCACCGTGGGGGCTTGCGTGGAAGCGGTGGCCCACAACGCCGCGTCGGTGTCCAGCAGCACGCTGTGCCGATCATCGCATTGCGCTAGCAGCGCCGCAGTCTCGCGATGGGCCAGCAGCACGCGGGGCCGCGCATCGGCGAGCATGGCATCCAGGCGCGCGGGCGGTGCGTCGACGTCCAGCGGCAGATAGGCGGCGCCGGCCTTGAGGACGGCCAGCAGGGCGACGACCAGGTCGATGCCGCGTGGCAGGCACACCGCGACACTGCTTTCCGGCACCACGCCCAACCCGATCAGGTACTGGGCGAGCTGGTTGGCGCGGGCATCGAGGTCGGCATAGCTGAGCGTGCCGTGGTCGTCAGCCACGGCGATGGCGTCGGGCGTGCGCTGCGCCTGCGCTTCGATGGCGCGGTGCAGGTAGCCCGTACCATCGAGATCGGTGGCGGTGGCGGTGGCGTTGAAGCCGTGCAACTGCGCGTGTTCGTCGTCCGGCAGCAGCGGCAGTTGCACGACGCAGGCGTGGTTATCGGCGACCATGCTGTGCAACAGCGTCACGAACTGAGCCAGATGGCGCTCGATGGTGTCGCGTTCGAACAGCGCGGTGGCGTAGGTGATCTGACCGGCGATGTGTGCGTCCTGCACTTGCAAGGTCAGTTGCAGATCGAACTTGGCGGTGGCGTTGCCCTGTTCCAGCACGCGACTGTGCAGGCCGGGCAGATCCAGCGCGACTTCTGCGTTGTTTTGCCAGACCAGCATGGCCTGGAAAACAGGGTGATGGCCGAGATGGCGCGCCGGGTTGAGCGCTTCGATGACCTGCTCGAAGGGTAGGTCCTGATGGTCCTGCGCGACCAGGGCGGTGCTGCGCACCTGCGCCAGCAGCTCGGCGACCGAGGGATTGCCACGCAGGTCGATACGCAAGGCCTGCGTGTTGACGAAGAAGCCGATCAACGGCTCCAGTTCGCTGCAGGTGCGGTTGGCGATCGGGGTGCCGATCACGGCCTCGTCCTGTCCGGACAGGCGCGCCAGCAGGGTGCCCCAGGCGGCCAATACGGTCATGAACAGCGTGGTGCCGTGGCGCTGGCTCAAGGCCGTCAGGGCCTCGGTGAGATCGGCATCGAGGGTCAGATCGACGCTGTCGCCGCGGTAGTCCTGCAGGGCCGGGCGTGGGCGATCGGTCGGCAGTGCCAGCAGCGCCGGTGCGCCCTCCAGGTGGTCGCGCCAGAAATCGAGTTGGCGTTGCAGCAGCGGCCCATCGAGCCAGCGGCGCTGCCACAAGGTGTAGTCGGCGTACTGGATCGGCAGTGGCGGCAGCGGATCGGGCCGACCCTGGACGAAGGCGGCGTACAGGGCGCCGAGTTCGCGCAGCAACAGGCCGATCGACCAGCCATCGGTGACGATGTGGTGCATCGTCACGAGCAGACGATGGCGGTGCTCGGCCAGCCGCAGCAGGCGGCCGCGGATCAGCGGTCCGTGTTCCAGGTCGAAGGGCGTGTTGGCTTCCTGCTCGGCCAGGCGTTGCGCGTCGGCGTAAGGATCGTGCGCGTGGCGCAGGTCGATGCAGTCCAGCGCAAAGCCGACCTCGGCTGGAGCGATACACTGGATGGCGCTGTCGCCGCTGGCCACGAAGGTGGTGCGCAACGCTTCATGGCGGACGACGATGCGATCCAGTGCCTGCCGCAGTGCCGCCATGTCCAATGTGCCGTGCAGTTCCACCCCGCCGGGCATCGCGTAGGCCAGGTCGGCCTGGGCATCGAGCTGAGCCAGGAACCACAGCCGTTGTTGGGCGAAGGACAGCGGCAGGTTGTCTTCGCGGGGCAGCGGCACGATGGCCGGCAGAGTGCTGGCCGCGAGGCTGTCCATGGCCCGCGCCATCTCGGCCAGGCGCGGCTGCATGAACAACGCGGCCAACGGCAGTTCCAGGCCGAGCGTATGACGGATGCGCGAGATCAGCCGCGTGCCCAACAAGGAATGTCCGCCCAGGGCGAAGAAACTGTCGTGACGACCGATTTGTTCGACGCCAAGCAGTTCGCTCCACAGCGCGGCCAGCATGGTTTCCAGTTCGCCCTCGGGAGCGGCATAGGCCTGTACATCGAAGGCGTCTGTGTCGGGTAGTGGGAGCGCGCGCCGATCGAGTTTGCCGTTCGTGGTCAGCGGGAGGGCATCCAGCCGGACATACGCCACCGGAATCATGGCGTCGGGTAGGCGTGTGGCCAGTTGGGCGCGTAGCCTGTCTGCACCGAGGCAGATGGCAGCGTCGCCCGGTGTCGCGTCGCCAACCAGGTAGGCGACCAATCTGGTATCGCCAGGGCTATCCTCCCGGGCGAGGACGACGGCCTCTCGCACGCCATCGCAGGCGCGCAGTACCGCTTCGATCTCGCCGAGTTCGATGCGCACCCCGCGCAGCTTGACCTGCGCGTCGTTGCGGCCAAGAAAATCCAGGCTGCCGTCGGCGCGCCAGCGCACCAGGTCGCCGGTCTTGTACATGCGCTGGCCGGGCTGCTCGGCGAACGGATCGGGGACGAAGCGTTCGGCGGTCAGTCCAGGGCGGCCGAGGTAGCCGCGGGCGAGCTGACGTCCGGCAAGATGCAGTTCGCCGACGACGTCGATCGGCGCCAACTGGCCGTGTGCGTCCAGTACATAGGCACGGGTGTTGGCGATCGGCTGGCCGATGCCGGGCAGCACGCTGGCGCGCGTGACCTGCGCCGAGGTCGCCACGACCGTGGCTTCGGTGGGGCCGTAGTTGTTGACCAGTTGCAGGCCTGGTACCTGCGCGAGTGCGCCGAGCCGATCGCCGCCGGTGAGCAGCACGCGCAGCGTCGGCGGCAGGCCGGGTTCGCGCAGCGCTATCTCGGCCAATGGTGTGGGTAGGAAACTGCTGTGCATGTCTTGCTGCCGCCACCAGGCGAGCAGCGCACCGGGGTCGCCACTGGCTGCGGCCGGTGCCAGCAACAAGATGGCACCGGCGCACAACGCCGGCCAGATTTCCCAGGTGGCGGCATCGAAGCCAAGGCCCGCCAGCGAGGTGCAGCGTTCGCCGGGCTGCAGGCCGAAGCGCGCGATATGCCAGTGGATCAGATTGCACAGCTGCCGGTGTTCGACCAGCACGCCCTTGGGCTGTCCGCTGGAGCCGGAAGTGTAGATCGCGTAGGCCGGCTGCTGCGGATACGCGGCCGGGGCAGGTGCGGGCGTATCCAGTGCTGCGTCATGCTGGGCGCTGGCGTCGGGCTGGTCCATCAACAGGACACTGATGGTGCGCGGGACGTGGCTGAAAGGCAGCTCTGCTTCCAGCGCGGTGGTGGTCAACAGCACGCACGCCTGACTATCTTCCAGCAGATAGACGCTGCGTTCGATTGGATAGGCCGGATCGATAGGTACGTAGGCACCGCCCGCCTTGAGCACCGCAAGCAGGGCGACAATCAGCTCGGGGCTGCGTTCGAGACGGATCGCAACACGGCGTTCCGGGCCAATGCCTAGTGCGACCAGCCGGGCTGCCAGTCGATCGGCGAGCGCGTCCAGCTCCGCATAGCTGAGCTGTGAGTGGCCGGCAACCAGGGCGATGGCATCGGGCGTGCGTCGGGCTTGCGCTTCGAATAGGTCGTGGACGCAGCCGGCGGCAGGTAGCGCCATCGTGGTGGCGTTGAACTGCTGCAGGAGTTGCCTGCGGTCTTCGTCGCGCAGCAGCGGTAGCTGTGCGATGCGGACTTGATCGTCGGCGAGCATGCCACCGAGCATGCGGACGAACAGGGCCACGTGGCGCTCGATGGTGTCGCGGTCGAACAGTGCGGTGGCATAGCACAGGCCGCCGACGATGCGGTCGTCGGCCTCGTGCAGCGACAGGTCGAGGTCGAACTTGGCGTCGCTGACGGTCTTGTCGATCGGACTCAGGCGCAGGCCCGGCAGCGCGGGTTCGGCGTTGGCTGTGCTCTGCCAGGCGAGCATGACCTGGAACAGCGGGGAATAGGCAAGGCTACGTTCTGGGCTGACTGCTTCGATGACCTGCTCGAACGGCAGGTCCTGATGGTCTTGTGCCGCCAGCGCGGCGGCGCGGACCTGCGCCAGGACTTGGGCGATGCTCGGGTTGGCGCGCAGATCGATGCGCAGCGCCTGGGTATTGACGAACAAGCCGATCAACGGTTCCAGTTCGCTGCGGATGCGATTGGCCACGGGCGTGCCGATGACCACTTGGTCCTGGCCGGACAGGCGTCCCAGCAATACCGCCCAACTGGCCAGCATGGTCATGAACAGCGTGGTGCCATGGCGCTGGCTGAAACGGCGTAGCGCGTAGGTGAGGTCGGCATCCAATGTGATGCCGACGGTGTCGCCGCGGTAGTCCTGCAGCGCCGGTCGGGGTCGGTCGCTCGGCAGGTCCAGCAGGGCGGGGGCGTCGCGAAGATGTTCCAGCCAGAAGTCCCTTTGGCGTTGCAGAACCTGACCGGTAATGTGGCCGCGTTGCCATACGGCGATATCGGCGTATTGCAGTGGCAGCGCTGGCAGTGGATCGGGTTGGCCAAGCGCGAAGGCGGCATAGAGCGTGGTCAGTTCGTGCATGAGCAGGCCCATGGACCAGCCATCGGAAACCAGATGGTGCAGGGTGACGAGCAGGACATGGTCGTCCTCGCCCAGGTGCAGCAGTTGGCCGCGTGCCAGGGTGTCGTGGGCCAGATCGAAGGGGGTTTGGGTTTCCTGTTCGGCGTGGATCTGTGCCTGGGCTTCTGGATCGGGACAGGCGCTCAGATCGTGTTCGCAGAGCCGGAAGCCGACGGCGGCGGCGTCGACGATCTGAACCGGTTGGTCCTGGTGCAGGCCGATGCGGGTACGCAAGATCTCGTGGCGGGCAACGATGCGGTCCAGTGCCTGGCGCAGGGCATGGCGGTCCAGCCGGCCGCGCAGGCGCAGGCCGTTGGGCATCAGATAGGCCAGATCGGCCTGGGCATCGAGCTGGGCCAGGAACCACAGCCGCTGCTGGGCGAAGGACAGCGGCGGCGCCTCGTCGCCGTTGCGTGGCTGGATCGTCTCCTGCGCATTGGCGGCAGGTGCCGCCTTGGACAACAAGGCCCAGAGTCGGTTGGCCTCCTCCTTGGTCAGGGTCGAAATATCCTGCGGAAGCTTGGAGGAGGACATAGGGTTTAGCGTTCCAGTTTGGCTTTGGAGAGAAAGTCCGCGGCGTCGGCGACTTGCAGTTGCTGCAGACGCGTGCTCAGGACCAGATAGGCCATCTGCTGCAGGGTCGGTTGCGCGAACAAGCTTTGGATCGGCAGATCACATTGCAGGTCTCGGCGAATCGCTGCGGACAAGCGCACCGTCAGCAGCGAATGTCCGCCAAGGGCGAAGAAGTTGTCTTGGCGACCGACGCGTTCGAGGCCGAGCAACTCGCACCAAAGTGCGGCCAGCAGGGTTTCCAGCTCGCCCTCAGGGGGCACGTAGAGCTGTGTGGCGAGCGCGTCGGCCTCCGGTACCGGCAAGGCGCGACGATCGAGTTTGCCGTTGGATGACAGCGGCAGGCTGTCCAGTTGCATGTAGGTCGCTGGAACCATCACATCGGGCAGACGCGCGGCCAGTTGGGTACGCAAGGTGTCGGCACCGACGGCGTCATCGTCGCCCACGACATAGGCGACCAGGCGAGTATCGCCGGGCAGATCGTCGCGTGCCACGACCGCCGCCTCGCGCACGCCAGCGCAGCCGCGCAAGGCGATTTCGATCTCGCCCAGTTCGATGCGCACGCCACGCAGCTTGACCTGATCGTCGTTGCGACCGAGGTAGTCCAGTGCGCCGTCGGCACGCCAGCGGGCCAGATCACCGGTGCGGTACATGCGCTGACCGGGCTGCTCGGCGAACGGATCGGGCACGAAGCGTTCGGCGGTCAGGTCCGGGCGGCCCAGATAGCCGCGTGCCAGCTGCACACCGGCGATCTGCAGTTCGCCGGGCACGCCGATGAGCGAGCGTTGCCGCTGTGCATCGAGCACGTGCAATTGCGTATTGGCGATCGGCCGGCCGATCGGCACGCCGCTGGCGTCGGTATCGATATCGGTGCATTCCCAGACGCTGACTTCCACCGCCGCTTCGGTCGGGCCGTAGAGGTTGTACAGGCGTGCCTGCGGCAGACGCTCCCGTGCTGCATGCGCCAGATCCGCCGGTAGCGCCTCGCCGCTGCAGACGATGCGCCGCAGGTTCGCGCATCCGCCGTCCGGCAAGGCCTCGAGGAATGCACGCAGCATCGACGGCACGAAGTGCACGGTGTCGATGCGGGCCTGTTCGATCAGGTTGATCAGATAGGCCGGATCCTTGTGACCACCCGGTTGCGCCAATACCAGACGCGCGCCCACGCGCAGCGGCCAGAACAGTTCCCACACCGACACGTCGAAGCCGACCGGGGTTTTCTGCAGGACGCGCTGCTCGGGTTGCAGGTCCATGGCCTGTTGTCCCCACTGCAGGCGGTTGTCGATGGCGGCATGGGTGTTGACCACGCCCTTGGGCGTGCCGGTGGAGCCGGAGGTGTAGATGACGTAGGCCGGGTGTTGCGGGTGCAGTGCCACAGTGGGCGCTTGCGTGGAAGCGCAGGCCCACAACGCGGCGTCGGTGTCCAGTAGCACGCTGTGCCGATCATCGCGTGGCGTCAACAGCGCCGCGGTCTGGCGATGGGCGAGCAGCACGCCGGGCAGCGCATCGGCGAGCATGGCGTCGAGACGCGCGGCCGGCACGTCGCTGTCCAGCGGCAGGTACGCCGCACCGGCCTTGAGGATCGCCAGCAGGGCGACGACCAGGTCGATACTGCGCGGCAGGCACACGGCGACACTGCCTTCCGGCACCACGCCCAGGCCGATCAGATGGTGTGCGAGCTGGTTGGAGCGGGTATCGAGGTCGGCATAGCTGAGCGTGCCGTGGTCGTCGGCCACGGCGATGGCGTCGGGCGTGCGCTGCGCCTGCGCTTCGATGGCGCGGTGCAGGTAGCCCGTGCCGTCGAGATCGGTGGCGGTGGCGTTGAAGCGCTGCAGCTGCGCACGCTCTTCGGCGGGCAGTAAGTCCAGCGCATGCAATGCCGTCTCCGGCATATGCTCCAGCGCGTGTACCAGCGCCTCCAAGGTCTGCAGCAGCAGCGCCGCCACGCGCTCGCTGCCGATCTGTTCCACGCATTGCACATCCAAGTGGAAGCCGCCGTCGGCAATGCGGTCGTCGACCGACACCGCCAGCGGATAATGGGTACGTTCCTGCCCGCCGAGCTGCTGTACCTCACGCAAGGCATCGTGGTGCGGATGGGCCTCGTCGTCCAGCACGTTACTGCCGCCGGCATAACGGTAGTTGAGCATGGCGTTGAGCAGCGGCAGCGTCGGGTCCACCGCACTGCAACGTTGGGCCAGGGCCAGTGGCGCATGCTCGTGGTGCAGCAGGCGGGCCAGGCACAGCTGGGTATGCCGCACAGCCTGCAGCACATTGTCGTGTGCGCCGCCCAGGCGGATCGGCAAGGTGTTGAGGAACATGCCCAGCACGCGGTCCACGCCGACGCTGGCATGCATGCGTCCGAACAGCACGGTACCGAACACCGCCTCGTCGCGGCCGCTGCTGCGGGCCAGCAGCAGCGCGTAGGCCAGATGGAAGATGCTGGCGACACTGACACCTTGGCGTCGTGCCTGTGCGCGCAACGTATTGGCCAGCGCTGCGGGCAGCGGCCGCTGGATCCGTTGCAGCGCGGCTGGGCCGTGCACCGGAGCGAGCGCGCCGAAGGGCGCGGTGGGCGTGTCGATATCGCCGAGCATCTCGGTGAAGAAGGCCTGGTGGTCCTGCTCGGACATTCCGTTGCGTGCGTGGGCGATGAAATCGCGGAACGGCAGTGGCACGGGCAGATGCAGCTGGCTTCCGCTCAAGTGCGCCTGCACTTCCTCGATGACCAGTTCCAGGGTGGTGTGGTCCATCACCAGGTGATGGTGCTGCAGGCCGAGCAGCCAGCGTCCGGCGGCGTGGTCGTCGGCCAGGTGTGCATGGATCAGCGGCGCATGCTGCACGCTGAGCGCGGCGGCCGGTGCGTGCATCCAGGCCTGCAACTCAGCGGCAGGGTCGGGTCCGTCGAAGACATGCAGGCGACGCGCGAGCGTGGCCTGGCGCCAGACCACCTGCACCGGTGCAGGCAAGCCTTGCCAGGCGAAGCCGGTGCGCAGCATGTCGTGCCGGGCCACGACCTGATCGAGCGCGTCGAGGAACGCATCGAGCTGGTCGCGGGACGGGAAACTGAGCAGGACAGAATGCAGATAGGGGTCGGCGAGCGGATTGGCCAGGTGATGAAAGAGCAGGCCTTCCTGAAGCGAGGCCAGCGGATAGATGTCTTGCACATTGCTCACCCCGCCGGCGACGGTGGCCACGACCGTGTCGATCTCGGCCTGGGTCAGTTCGACCAGCGGCAGCAGGTCCGGGGTAATGCGGGTGCAGGCTGGACCGATGCAGTTGGGCGGGACGATCACCTCGGACGCCGCCGCCAAGCCTGCCGCCAGGCTCGCCAGGGTCGGCGTGCTGAACAGGCTGCGTACGTCCAACTGCCAGCCGAGCCGACGCAGGCGTTCGATCAGTTTGACTGCCAGCAGCGAGTGCCCGCCCAGGACGAAGAAGTCGTCGTGGCGGCCGACCTGTTCGACGCCGAGCAGTTCGCTCCAGAGCACAGCCATCACGTGTTCGAGTTCGTCCTGCGGGGGGACATAGACGTGCAGGTCCAGCGCCTGATCGTCCGGCGCCGGCAGGGCGCGGGAGTCGAGCTTGCCGTTCGGGGTCAGCGGCAGGGCATCGAGTTGCACGTAGGCAGCCGGCAGCATGTAGTCGGGCAGGCGTGTGCGGAGCTGGGTCCGCAGCAGCGCAGGGGTCACGGCTAGCGTGTCGCCGACCAGATAGGCGATCAGGCGCTGTTCGCCGGTGTCGTCGCGGGCAATGACGACTGCCTCGCGTACGCCGTCGCAGCCACGCAAGGCCGCTTCGATCTCGCCCAGTTCGATACGCACGCCACGCAGTTTGACCTGGTGATCGTTGCGGCCGAGGTACTCCAGTGCGCCATCGACGCGCCAGCGCGCCACATCGCCAGTGCGGTACATGCGCTGGCCGGGCTGCATGGCGAACGGATCGGGGACGAAGCGTTCGGCGGTCAGGTCGGGGCGGCCCAGATAGCCGCGCGCAAGTTGCACACCGGCGATCTGCAATTCGCCGGCCACGCCGATGGGCGACAGTTGCCGCTGTGCATCGAGTACGTGCAATTGCGTATTGGCGATCGGTCGGCCGATCGGCACGCTGTGGGTGTCGGTCTCGTTGCATTGCCAGACGCTGACGTCCACCGCCGCTTCGGTCGGGCCGTAGAGGTTGTACAGGCGTGCCTGTGGCAGACGTGCACGTGCTGCTTGCACCATATCCGCCGGCAGCGCTTCGCCGCTGCAGACGATGCGCCGCAGGCTGGCGCAGGCGCCGTCGGGCAAGGCCTCGAGGAAGGCACGCAGCATCGAAGGTACGAAGTGCACAGTGTCGATGCCGGCCTGTTCGATCAGGTCGGTCAGATAGGCCGGATCCTTGTGGCCGCCAGGTTGTGCCAATACCAGACGCGAGCCCACGCGCAGCGGCCAGAACAGTTCCCACACCGACACGTCGAAGCCGACCGGGGTTTTCTGCAACACGCGCTGCTCCGGTTGCAGCTGCAGCGCCTGCTGCATCCACAGCAATCGGTTGTCGATGGCGGCATGGGTGTTGACCACGCCCTTGGGCGTGCCGGTGGAGCCGGAGGTGTAGATGACGTAGGCCGGATGCTGCGTATGCAACGCCGTCACGATCGGAGCGTGTGCGGGAGCCGAGGTCCATGCAGCCGGTTCGGCATCCAACAGCACGGTGTGCAGGTTGTCGCGTTGCGCCAGCGTTGCAGCGGTATCGCGATGGGTTAGCAAGACGCTTGGCCGCGCATCGGCGAGCATGCCGTCCAGGCGCGCTGGCGGTGCGTCGGTCTCCAGCGGCAGATAGGCGCCGCCTGCTTTGAGGACGGCGAGCAGCGCCACGATCAGATCGAGACTGCGCGGCAGGCAGAGCGCCACACGGTCCTCAGGTGCCACGCCTAGGGCGATCAGGTGATGGGCAAGTCGATTGGCGCGCGCGTCGAGCTCGGCGTAAGTGAGCTCCACCTGCGCTTCCACCACGGCGATGGCCTGCGGCGTGCGTTGCGCCTGCGCTTCGATCTGGCGGTGCAGATAGCCGGTGCCGCCCAGGTCGTTCGCGGTGACATTGAAGCCTTGCAACTGGGTATGTTCGCCAGCCGGCAACAGCGGCAGCCGACCGACGCGGACACTGTCGTCGGCGAGCATGCCGCGCAGCAGCGTCACGAACTGGGCCAGGTGGCGGTCGATGCTGCTGCGATCGAACAGCGCCGTGGCGTAGCCCAGGCTGCCGACGATGCGGTCCTGGTGCTCGTCCTCTCCCAAAAAGAGTTCCAGATCGAATTTGGCGTTGTGGCCTTGTGACTGGAGAGGCTGCAGGCGGATGTCGGACAGGGTCAGGTCGGCCGATGCAGCGTTTTGCCACGCAAACATGACCTGGAACACCGGGTGGTGGGCCAGGCTGCGTTCGGGATTGAGCGCTTCGATCACCTGCTCGAAGGGCAGATCCTGATGCGCTTGCGCGGCCAGCGTGTTGGCACGGACCTGGGCCAACAGGTCTGCAAGCGAGGGATTGCCGCGCAGGTTGATACGCAGGGCCTGGGTGTTGACGAACAGGCCGATCAGCGGTTCGAACTCGCTGCGATGGCGGTTGGCCACCGGGCTGCCGATGACCACCTGATCCTGGCCGGACAGGCGTGCCAACAACACGCTCCAAGCGGAGAGTACGGTCATGAACAGGGTGGTGCCGTGGCGCTCGCTGAGCGCCTTCAGTGCTGCGCTCAACTCCGTGTCCAAGGCGAATGTCACGATATCGCCACGGGAATCCTGGAGCGCGGGTCGTGGCCGGTCGGTGGGCAGCGCAAGCAGGGTGGGTGCGTCGTGCAGGTGCTCGACCCAGAACTCGCGCTGACGTTGCAGGATCTGGCCGCTGATCCAGCGTCGCTGCCATACGGCGATATCGGCGTACTGCAGTGGCAATGGCGGCAACGGATCGGGCTGGCCAAGCGCGAAGGCGGCGTAGAGGGTGCTCAGTTCGCGTACCAGCAGGCTCATGGACCAGCCATCGGAAACCAGATGGTGCAGGGTGACGAGCAGGACATGGTCGTCCTCGTCCAGGCGCAGCAATTGGCCGCGCACCAGGGTGTCGCGAGCCAGATCGAAGGGGGTCTGGGTTTCCTGTTCGGCGTGGATCCGTGCCTGGGTTTCTGGATCGGGAGAGGTGCTGAGGTCGTACTCCGAGCATGGGAAGCCGACGTCGGCGGCGTCGATGATCTGCACCGGTTCGCCCTGGTGCAGGCCGATGCGGGTACGCAATGTCTCGTGGCGGGCGACGATGCGGTCCAGTGCATGACGCAGGGCGTGGCGATCCAACTTACCGTGCAGGTGCAGGCCGTTGGGCATCAGGTAGGCCAGGTCGGCCTGAGCATCAAGCTGGGCCAGGAACCACAGCCTCTGCTGGGCAAAGGACAGTGGCAGCGGTTGACCCCGGTCGGCTGGCACGATGGCCGGCAGGGTGCTGGCGGCGGCGCTGTCCAGGGCCTGGGCCAGATCGGCCAGGCGCGGGTGGGCGAACAGCGCAGCCAGGGGCAGTTCCAGGCCGAGCGAGGTGCGAATCCGCGAGATCAGCCGCACCGCCAACAGCGAATGTCCGCCCAGGGCGAAGAAGTTGTCTTGGCGACCGACGCGTTCGACGCCGAGCAGTTCCTGCCACAGGTCGGCCAGCAACGTTTCGCGTTCGCCTTCGGGAGCCACATAGGCCTGAGTGGCGATCGCATCGGCATCCGGTGCGGGCAGTGCGCGGCGATCGAGCTTGCCGTTGGCGGTGAGCGGCAGCGCATCGAGCGGCACATAGGCCGCCGGCAGCATGTAGTCGGGCAGACGGGCGCCGAGCTGGGTGCGCAACGCGTCGGCGTTGAGGACGACCTCGTCGTCTACAACCAGATAGGCGATCAGGCGCCTGTCGCCATTGTCCTCGCGAGCGACCACCGCCGCTTGGCGCACGCCATCGCAGGCGCGCAAGGCCGCTTCGATCTCGCCCAGTTCGATGCGGAAGCCACGGATCTTGACTTGCGCGTCGTTGCGGCCGAGCGACTCCAGCACGCCGTCGGCGTGCCAGCGGGCCAGGTCGCCGGTACGGTACATGCGCTCACCCGGCCGCTCGGCGAACGGGTTGGGCACGAAGCGTTCGGCGGTCAGATCCGGGCGGCCGAGATAGCCGCGCGCCAGTTGCGGACCGGCGATATACAGTTCGCCGGCCACGCCCAGCGGGACCAACTGGTGAGAGGTGTCGAGCACCCACAGCTGGGTATTGGCCAGCGGTCGGCCCAGTGGCACGACGTTGCCGGTGTCATCGCCAAGCACCGGGTGCAGGCTGGCCCAGATGGTGGCCTCGGTCGGTCCGTACAGGTTGCACAACTGGCCGCCGCCGACGCGCAGGCGCTGTGCCAATTCCTGGCTCAGGGCCTCGCCCCCGCAGAGCAGGCGCAGCCCCGTACGGCTCTGCCAGCCTGCGTCCAGCAGCATCTGCCAGAACGCCGGGGTGGCCTGCAGCACGGAGATGGCGTGCCGGTCCAACAGCTGCGACCAGTAGGCCGGATCCTGGATCGCCTGGTCGCCGGCGATGACCACGCGGGCGCCATGGACCAAGGGGGCGAACAGTTCCAGGCCGGCGATATCGAAGCAGACGGTGGTGACCGCCAGCAGGCGGTCCTCGGGCGACAGCGGCAGTTGGATCTGCAGCGCGGCCAGGAACTGGGTCAGCGCATGATGGGAGATCATCACGCCCTTGGGGTGTCCGGTGGAGCCGGAGGTGTAGATGACGTACGCCAGGTGGTGCGGGCTGACGTCCTGCGTCGCCGGGGTGTGCACGGGGTGCATCGCCCAGTTGGCGGTGTCGTCCATGCAGACGCGCACAAGCGGGCTGCCCGGCAGCAGATCGGCCAGCGCGGCTTGGGTGAGCAGGCAGCGCGCCGCGCTGTCCTGGAGCATGAAGTCCAGGCGTGCGGGCGGATAGACCGGATCCAGCGGCACATAGGCGCCGCCGGCCTTGAGCACGGCCAGCAAGGCGACGACCAGATCGACGCCGCGCGGCAGGCAGACCGCGACACGCACGTCCGGACCAACGCCCAGTGCGATCAGATGGTGGGCGAGCTGGTTGGCACGCGCGTCGAGATCGGCGTAGCTCAGTGCGACCGCATCGTCGACCAGCGCGATGGCCTGCGGCGTGCGTTGCGCCTGCGCCTGGATCTGGCGGTGTAGATAACCGATGTCGGCCAAGTCCGCTTCGGTGGCGTTGAAACGCTGCAGTTGCGCCCGTTCGGTTGGCGGCAACAGCGGCAATTGCGCGATGTGTGCAGGTTCGGCGGAAACCATGCCGCGCAACAGCGCCACGAACTGGGCCAGGTGGCGGTCGATGCTGCTGCGATCGAACAACGCCGTGGCGTAGCCCAGGCTGCCGACGATGCAGTCCTGGTGCTCGTCCTCGCCCAAAAAGAGTTCCAGATCGAACTTGGCGTTGTGGCCCTGCGACTGCAGAGGCTGTAGGCGGATGCCGGGCAGGCTCAGCTCGGCCGATGCAGCGTTTTGCCACGAGAACATGACCTGGAACACCGGGTGGTGGGCCAGGCTGCGTTCGGGATTGAGCGCTTCGATCACCTGCTCGAACGGCAGATCCTGATGGTCCTGGGCCGCCAGCGCGGTGGCGCGGACCTGGGCCAGCAGCTCGGCGACGGACGAATTGCTACGCAGATCGATACGCAGGGCCTGGGTGTTGACGAACAGGCCGATCAGCGGTTCGAACTCGCTGCGGTGGCGGTTGGCGACCGGTGTGCCGATGACTACCTGGTCCTGGCCGGACGTGCGTGCCAACAACACGCTCCAGGCGGAGAGTACGGTCATGAACAGGGTGGTGCCATGGCGCTCGCTGAGCGCCTTCAGTGCCTCGCTCAATTCCGTATCCAAGGCGAATGCCACCATGTCGCCACGGGAATCCTGCAGCGCGGGTCGTGGCCGGTCGGTGGGCAGCGCCAGCAGGGTGGGTGCGTCATGCAGGTGCTCAACCCAGAACTCGCGCTGACGTTGCAGGATCTGGCCGCTGATCCAGCGGCGTTGCCATACGGCGATATCGGCGTATTGCAGTGGCAACGGTGGCAGCGGATCGGGAATGCCTTGGGCGAAGGCGGTGTAGAGGGTGCTCAGCTCGCGGACCAGCAGGTCCATCGACCAGCCATCGGAAACCAGATGGTGCAGGGTGACGAGCAGGACATGATCGTCTTCGCCCAGACGCAGCAACTGGCCGCGTGCCAGGGTGTCGCGTGCCAGATCGAAGGGGGTCTGGGTTTCCTGTTCGGCGTGGTGTTGCGCCTGACGTTCGGGATCGGCACAGGCGCTGAGATCGTGTTCGCGCAACGGAAAACAGACGTTGTCGGCGGCGATGAGCTGCACTGGTTCGTCGTTGTGCAGGGCGATACGGGTACGCAAGGTCTCGTGGCGGGCGACGATGCGGTCCAGCGCCTGGCGCAGGGCGTGGCGATCGAGCTGGCCGTGCAGACGCAGGCCGTTGGGCATCAGGTAGGCCAGGTGGGCCTGGACGTCGAGCTGGGCCAGGAACCACAGCCGCTGCTGGGTGAAGGATAGCGGCAGCGGCTTGCTGCGGTCGGCCGGCACAATGGGTGGCAGTGTGCTGGTGGCGGCGTGTAGCAGTGCCTGGGCCAAATCGGCCAGGCGCGGTTGGGCGAACAGCGTGGCCAGGGGCAGTTCCAGGCCGAGCGAGGTGCGAATCCGCGAAATCAGCCGCACGGCGAGTAGCGAATGTCCGCCAAGGGCGAAGAAACTGTCGTGGCGGCCAATCTGTTCGACGCCGAGCAGCTCGCTCCACAGCGTGGCGAGCAGGGGCTCCAGCTCGCCTTCGGGTGGGGCGTAGGCCTGGACGGCGAGCGCGTCGGCATCCGGCGCCGGTAGTGCGCGGCGATCGAGCTTGCCATTGGCGGTCAGCGGCAAGGCATCGAGCCATACGTGGCCGCTGGGCAGCATGACCTCGGGCAGACGTGCTGCCAGTTGCGTGCGCAGTGCATCGGCCGCGAGGTGCTTTGCGTCGCCGACCAGATAAGCGATCAGGCGCTGTTCGCCGGTGTCGTCGCGGGCAATGACGACTGCCTCGCGTACGCCGTCGCAGCCACGCAAGGCCGCTTCGATCTCGCCCAGTTCGATACGCACGCCACGCAGTTTGACCTGGTGATCATTGCGGCCGATATAGTCCAGCGCGCCATCGGCACGCCAGCGCGCCACATCGCCAGTGCGGTACATGCGCTGGCCGGGCTGCATGGCGAACGGATCGGGGACGAAGCGTTCGGCGGTCAGATCGGGACGGCCCAGATAGCCGCGCGCCAGCTGCACGCCGGCGATCTGCAGTTCGCCGGCCACGCCGATGGGCGAGCGTTGCCGCTGTGCATCGAGCACATGCAATTGCGTATTGGCGATCGGCCGGCCGATCGGCACGCTGTGGGTGTCGGCCTCGGTGCATTCCCAGACGCTGACGTCCACCGCTGCTTCGGTCGGGCCGTAGAGGTTGTACAGGCGCGCCTGTGGCAGGCGCTCCCGTGCCTCACGCGCCAGATCCGCCGGCAGCGCCTCGCCGCTGCAGACGATGCGCCGCAGGCTGGCGCAGGCGCCGTCGGGCAAGGCCTCGAGGAATGCACGCAGCATCGAGGGCACGAAGTGCACGGTGTCGATGCCGGTCTGCTCGATCAGGTCGATCAGATAGGCCGGATCCTTATGGCCGTCGGGTTGTGCCAATACCAGACGCGCGCCCACGCGCAGCGGCCAGAACAGCTCCCACACCGACACGTCGAAGCCGACCGGGGTTTTCTGCAAGACGCGCTGCCCGGGTTGCAGCTGCAGCTCTTGCTGCATCCACTGCAGGCGGTTGTCGATGGCGGCATGGGTGTTGATCACACCCTTCGGCTTTCCGGTGGAGCCTGAGGTGTAGATGACGTAGGCCGGATGCTGCGGGTGCAACGCCGTCACGATCGGAGCGTGTGCGGGAGCCGAGGTCCATGCAGCCGGTTCGGCATCCAGCAGCACGGTGTGCAGGTCGTCGCGTGGCGCCAGCGTTGCAGCGGTATCGCGACGGGTTAGCAAGACGCTTGGCCGCGCATCGGCGAGCATGCCGTCCAGGCGCGCGGGCGGTGCGTCGGTCTCCAGCGGCAGATAGGCGCCGCCTGCCTTGAGGACAGCGAGCAGCGCCACGATCAGATCGAGACTGCGCGGCAGGCAGAGCGCCACACGGTCCTCGGGCGCTACGCCCAGCGCGATCAGGTGATGGGCAAGTCGATTGGCGCGCGCGTCGAGCTCGGCGTAAGTGAGCTCCACGTGCGCTTCCACCACGGCGATGGCCTGCGGCGTGCGTTGCGCCTGCGCTTCGATCTGGCGGTGCAAATAGCCGGTGCCGCCCAGGTCGTTCGTGGTGACATTGAAGCCTTGCAACTGGGTATGTTCGCCAGCCGGCAACAGCGGCAGCCGAGCGACGCGGACGCTGTCGTCGGCGAGCATGCCGCGCAGCAGCGTCACGAACTGGGCCAGGTGACGGTCGATGCTGCTGCGATCGAACAGCGCCGTGGCATAGCCCAGGCTGCCGACGATGCAACCGTGCCGTTCTTCGAGCGTCACGTCCAGATCGAACTTGCCCACGGCCAGCGTTTGCTGCATTGGGTGCAGTTCCAGCCCCGGCAGGACGATGTCTCTGTCGGGCGTGTTCTGCCAGACAAACATGATCTGGAACACCGGGTGGTAGGCCAGGCTGCGTTCGGGGTTGAGCGCTTCGATGACCTGCTCGAAGGGCAGATCCTGATGCGCTTGCGCGGCCAGCGCGTTGGCACGGACCTGGGCCAGCAGCTCCGCAAGCGAGGGATTGCCGCGCAGGTCGATACGCAGGGCCTGGGTATTGACGAACAGGCCGATCAGCGGTTCGAACTCGCTGCGATGGCGATTGGCCACCGGGGTGCCGATGACCACCTGGTCCTGGCCGGAGAGGCGCGAAAGCAGCACGCCCCAAGCCGCGAACAGGGACATGAACAGCGTGGCGCCGTGGTGCTGGCTCAAGGTTTTCAGTGCCGCGGTCAACTCGGCGTCGAGGACAAAGTCCACCATCGCGCCGCGATAGTCCTGTCTCGGTGGGCGAGCCCGATCGGTGGGCAGTTCCAATAGGGGCGGTGCGTCATGCAGGTGCTCGACCCAGAAGTCGCGCTGACGTTGCAGGATCTGGCCGCCGATCCAGCGGCGTTGCCACACGGCGATATCGGCGTATTGCAGTTGCAACGGTGGCAGCGGATCGGGCTGGCCAAGCGCGAAGGCGGCGTAAAGGGTGCTCAGTTCGCGGACCAGCAGGCTCATGGACCAGCCATCGGAAACCAGATGGTGCAGGGTGACGAGCAGGACATGGTCGTCCTCGCCCAGGCGCAGCAACTGGCCGCGTGCCAGGGTGTCGTGGGCCAGATCGAAGGGGGTCTGGGCTTCTTGTTCGGCGTGGATCCGTGCCTGGGCTTCTGGATCGGGAGAGGTGCTGAGGTCGTGCTCGCAGATCCGGAAGCCGACGTTGTCGGCGTCGATGATCTGCACCGGTTCGTTCTGGTGCAGGGCGATGCGGGTACGCAAGGTGGCGTGGCGGGCGACGATGCGGTCCAACGCCTGACGCAGGGCCTGGCGATCCAATGTGCCGTGCAGGCGCAGGCCGTTGGGCATCAGGTAGGCCAGGTCGGCCTGGGCATCGAGCTGGGCGAGGAACCACAGGCGTTGCTGGGCGAAGGAGAGCGGCGGCGGTTGCCCGCGGTCGGCGGGCACGATGGCCGGCAGTGCGCTGGCGGCGACGCTGTCCAGGGCCTGGGCCAGATCGGCCAGACGCGGTTGGGCGAACACCGTAGCCAAGGGCAGTTCCAGGCCGAGCGAGGTGCGGATACGCGAGATCAGCCGCACCGCCAACAGCGAATGTCCGCCGAGAGCGAAGAAGTTGTCGTAGCGACCGACGCGTTCGACGCCGAGCAGCTCGCGCCACAGGTCGGCCAGCAGCGTTTCGCGCTCGCCTTCGGGAGCCACATAGGCCTGAGTGGCGAGCGCGTCGGTATCGGGCGCCGGCAGTGCGCGGCGATCGAGCTTGCCGTTGGCGGTGAGCGGCAGCGCATCGAGATGCACATAGGCGGCCGGCAGCATGTAGTCGGGCAGACGGGCGCCGAGCTGGGTGCGTAATGCGTCGGCGTTGAGCGTGATATCGGTGTCGCCGACCAGGTAGGCGACCAGGCGCTTGTCGCCGGTATTGTCTTCGCGCACGACGACCGCGGCCTGGCGCACGCCGTCGCAGCTGCGCAAGGCGGCCTGGATTTCGCCCAGTTCGATCCGGAAGCCGCGCAGCTTGACCTGCTCGTCGTTGCGGCCTAGATACTCGAGGCTACCGTCGGCACGCCAACGCGCCAGGTCTCCGGTCTTGTACATGCGCTCGCCGTGGTGCTCGGCGAACGGATCGGGGACGAAGCGCTCGGCGGTCAGGCCAGGACGGCCCAGATAACCGCGTGCCAGGCCGGCGCCGGCCACGTGCAGTTCGCCAGCCACGCCGATCGGCAGGCACTGGCCGTCGGCGGCCAGCACATAGGCGCGCAGATCGGCCAGCGGCACGCCGATCGGGCTGTGGCCGGGGCGTTGCGCATCCTGTGCAGTCAGCGCATGGGCGGTGACATGCACCGTGGTTTCGGTGATGCCGTACATGTTGAGCAGGGCGGTGCGCTGGCCATGCTGGGCGAACCACGGCGCCAGGGTGGCCGGTTGCAGCGCTTCGCCGCCGAAGATCACCAGGCGCAGGCTGTGCTGCAAGTCGCTGTGTCGCTGTGCATCGAGCAGCGCCTGGAAGGCACTGGGGGTCTGGTTGAGCACGCTCACGCGCTGCTGGCAGAGCAGGGCATGGAACGCGGCGGGATCGCGCGCGATGTGCTGCGGCACCACCACCAGGCGTCCGCCGTGTGCCAGCGCGCCCCACAGTTCCCAGACCGAGAAATCGAAGGCGCAGGAGTGGAACAGGGTCCAGACATCCTCGGCGGTAGGCGCGACGCAGGCGCGGGTGGCGTGCAGCAGGCGCACGACCTGAGCATGGGCAACGACCACGCCCTTGGGCGTGCCGGTGGAGCCGGAGGTGTAGATGACGTAGGCCGGGTGTTGCGGCAGCACGTCGCTGCGCTGCGGTGCGTGCGCCGGCTGCTGCGCCCAGGCGTCGGCCTCGGCATCCATCCACACGGTGGCGATGCGGGCGTCGGTGGGCAGCGCGGCAGCCAGTTCGCGATGGGCGAGCAGCAGGCGCGGCTGCGCATCGTCGAGCATGAAGGCCAGGCGTTCGGCGGGATAGGCCGGGTCCATCGGCAGGTAGGCGGCGCCAGCCTTGAGCACGGCAAGGATGGCCACGACCAGGTCGATGCCGCGCTGCAGGAACAGCGCCACGCGGTCTTCCGGACCGACGCCGTGGGCGATCAGATGATGCGCGAGTCGGTTGGCGCGGGTATCGAGCTCGGCGTAGGAAAGTTCACGCAGGCCATCGACCAGGGCGATGGCCTGCGGGGTGCGGGCGACCTGTTGTTCGAACACGACGGGCAGGCAGCGGGCGTCGTCGAAGGTCGTGTGCTGGCGGGCGAGCATGTGCAGCCACTGCTGGCGTTCGAGCGCGCTCGACAAAGGCAGTCGATCCACGTGGATGTTGTCATCCGCGACGATGCCGCGCAGCAGCGCGACGAACTGGGCCAGATGGCGCTCGATGGTGTCGCGCTCGAACAGCGCGGTGGCGTAGGTGAGCTGGCCGGCGATGCGTGCGTCCTGCACTTGCAAGGTCAGTTGCAGATCGAACTTGGCGGTGGTGTTGTCCTGTTCCAGCACCCGACTGTGCAGGCCAGGCAGATCCAGTGCGACGTCCACGTTGTTTTGCCAGACCAGCATGGCCTGGAAGACGGGGTGATGGCCAAGATGGCGCGCCGGGTTGAGCGCTTCGATGACCTGCTCGAAGGGCAGGTCCTGATGCTGCTGCGCTGCCACGGCGGTGGCGCGGACCTGGGCCAGCAGGTCGGCAACTGAGGGATTGGCGCGCAGGTCGATACGCAAGGCCTGGGTGTTGACGAAGAAGCCGATCAACGGCTCCAGTTCGCTGCAGGTGCGGTTGGCGATCGGGGTGCCGATGACGGCCTCGTCCTGTCCGGACAGGCGCGCCAGCAGGGCGCCCCAGGCGGCCAATACGGTCATGAACAGCGTGGTGCCGTGGCGCTGGCTCAAGGCCGTCAGGGCCTCGGTGAGATCGGCATCGAGGGTCAGATCGACGCTGTCGCCGCGGTAGTCCTGCAGGGCCGGGCGTGGGTGGTCGGTGGGGAGTGCCAGCAGCGCCGGCGCGCCCTCCAGGTGGTCGCGCCAGAAATCGAGCTGGCGTTGCAGCACCGGCCCATCGAGCCAGCGACGTTGCCACAAGGTGTAGTCGGCGTACTGGATGGGCAGTGGCGGCAGCGGATCGGGCTGGCCCTGAACGAAGGCCGCGTACAGAGCGCCGAGTTCCCGCAGCAACAGGCCGATCGACCAGCCATCGGTGACGATGTGGTGCATCGTCACGAGCAGACGATGGCGGTGCTCGGCCAGGCGCAGCAGGCGGCCGCGGATCAGCGGTCCGTGTTCCAGGTCGAAGGGCGTGTTGGCTTCCTGCTCGGCCAGGCGTTGTGCGTCGGCGTCGGGATCGTGCGCATGGCGCAGGTCGATGCAGTCCAGCGCAAAGCCGACCTCGGCTGGGGCGATGCGCTGGATGGCGCTGTCGCCGCTGGCCACGAAGGTGGTGCGCAGCGCTTCATGGCGGGCGACGATGCGATCCAGCGCACGCTGCAGCGCCGCTAGGTCCAATGCGCCGTGCAGTTCCACGCCGCCGGGCATCGCGTAGGCCAGGTCGGCCTGGGCATCGAGCTGGGCGAGGAACCACAGGCGTTGCTGGGCGAAGGACAGCGGCAGGTTGTCTTCGCGGGGCAGCGGCACGATGGCCGGCAGTTGGCTGGCGGCGGTGCTGGCCAAGGCCTGGGCCATCTCGGCCAGGCGTGGCTGGGCGAACAGCGCGGCCAGGGTCAGTTCCAGCCCCAGCGTGCTGCGGATGCGCGAGATCAGGCGCAACGCCAGCAACGAATGCCCGCCCAGGGCGAAGAAACTGTCGCGGCGGCCGACCCGTTCGACGCCGAGCAATTCGCTCCACAGCGCGGCAAGCGTGGCTTCCAGTTCGCCCTCGGGAGCGGCGTAGGCCTGCGCGTTGAAGGCCTGCGCGTGCGGGTCCGGCAATGCGGCCCGGTCCAGCTTGCCGCTGGCGGTGAGCGGCCAGGACGCAAGCACTGTATAGGCGGCCGGCAGCATGTAGTCGGGCAAGCGGTCGCTCAGGGTCGCGTGCACGCTGGACACGGCGATGTCCTGGCCGATCAGATAGGCAACCAACTGGTGGTCGTCGTGCTGATCCTCGCGCGCCAGCACCAGTGCATCGTCGATGCCGGCGCAGCCGCGCAGCGCGGATTCGATCTCGCCCAGTTCGATGCGGAAGCCGCGCAGTTTGACCTGGCGGTCGTTGCGGCCGAGGAAGTGCAAGGTGCCGTCGGCGCGCCAGCAGGCCAGATCGCCGGTCTTGTACATGCGCTGGCCGGGGATGCTGGCGAACGGGTCGGGGACGAAGCGTTCGGCGCTCAGGTCGGGGCGACCGAGATAGCCGCGCGCCAGCGACGCGCCGCCCAGATGCAGTTCGCCGCACGCACCGATCGGCAGCACGTGGCCGGCACGATCCAGCACATAGGCGCGCGTGGCGCCGAGCGGACGGCCAATGCCAATGGGGGCGTCGGCGGCCACGGCCTGGGCGCTGGCCACCACGATGGCCTCGGTCGGCCCATAGGTGTCCAGCAGCGGCGTGCGTGTGCCCTGCAGCCAGCGTTGCCGCATGGCTGGCGTCAGCGCTTCGCCGCCGACGATGACTTGGCGCACGCAAGTTGGGATATCCAGCGACTGCGCGCACAGATCTGCCCAGAAGCGGGTGGGCAGGTCGACCACGCTGATGCCGGCCTGGGCACATCGCGGCCAGAACTGCTCGGTATCGAGCCAGCCATCGTCGCGCAGCACCAGGCTGGCGCCGCTGCACAGGGCGCCGAACAGTTCTTCCACCGAGGCATCGAAGGCCAGCGTGGCGAATTGCAGCACGCGATCCTGTGGGTCTAGCTGGTAGGTGTGGATCAGGTCCTGCAGGCGCACGCTCAGGCTGTGGTGCGCGACCATCACGCCCTTGGGCCGGCCGGTGGAGCCGGAGGTGTAGATCACATAGGCCAGCTGCTGCGGGTGCGGTGGCGGCACCGTCGGGGCATGCTCGGGATCGTCAGAGGCTGCGGCCTGCAGCGCGGCGATGGTCTGCACCGGTGTGGCCTGATTGCCAGCGAACGCTGCGCGCTCAAGCTCGTCGACGAGCAACAGCACCGGCTGGGCATCGGCCAGCACCGCGGCGAGGCGTTCGTCGGGCTGGCTGGGCTCCAGCGGCAGGTAGGCGGCGCCGGCCTTCAGCACGGCCAGCACCGTCACGATCTGCGCGATGCCGCGTGGCAGGCACAGCGCCACGCAGCGGTCCGGGCGCGCGCCCAGCGCGATCAGCCGGTGCGCCAACTGGTTGGATCGACAGTCCAGTTGCTGGTAGCTGAGCGTGGCATCGCCACAGACCAAGGCGATGGCTTGCGGTGTGGCCGAGGCCTGCCGCGCGAACCGCTGCGCTACGGTGCACGGATCGGCCGGGAATGTGTCGCCGGCACGATCGCCATCATGGAAGGCTTGCAGTTGCTGCTGCTGTGCAGGCGCGAGCAGCGGCAAGCGACTTACCCGCGCCTGCGCGTCGCCGAGGATGCCATCGAGCAGGACATCGAAGCTGTGCCACTGCCGCTGGATCGTGTCGGCATCGAACAGCGCGGTGGCAAAGCGCAGGCTGCCGACGATACAGCCGCCTTCGAGCCGCAGATCCAGATCCAGATCGTACTTGGCATCGCGGGCCGGACCGGGCAGGACGTCGCTGCGCAGACCGGACATCGCCAACTCGACATGCGGCGTGTTCTGCCAAGTGAACATCACTTGGAACACCGGCGAATAGGCCAGGCTGCGCACCGGATTGAGCGCCTCGATCAGCTGCTCGAAGGGCAGGTCCTGGTGCGCCTGCGCGGCCAGCGCGGTGGCGCGCACCTGGGCCAGCAACTCGGCGACGGACGGGTCGGCGCGCAGGTCCAGGTGCAGCGCCTGGGTGTTGACCAGCAGGCCGATCAGCGAGGCGGTCTCTGCACGCGTGCGTTGGGCGATGGGCGTGCCGATGACCACCTGGTCCTGGCCGGCCAGGCGCGCCAGCAGCGTGCCCCAAGCGGCGAGCAGGGTCATGAACAGCGTGGCGCCATGCCGCTGGCTCAGCGCGATCAGCGCTTGGGTGCGTGGGGCATCCAGCGTCACCGCGATGGCGGCGCCGGCATAGTCCTGCTCGGGCGGACGTGGGCGGTCGGTGGGCAGGGCCAGCCGCGCCGGCGCATCGCCCAAGTGATCGAGCCAGAACTGGCGCTGGCGTTGCAGCAGCGTCGCGTCGATCCAGCGGCGCTGCCACAGGGTGTAGTCGGCGTACTGGATCGGCAGCGGCGGCAGCGGATCGGGCTGGCCTTGGGCAAAAGCGCTGTACAGCGCGCCCAGCTCGTGCAGCAGCACGCCGATCGACCAGCCATCGGCGACCAGATGGTGCAGCGTCACCAGCAGCAGATGATCGTCCTCGGCGCGCTGCAACAGGCGCGCGCGCAGCAGCGGACCGCGCGCCAGATCGAAGGCGAGGGTGGCCTCCTGCTCGGCATGGCGCTGGGCGGCGGCCCGGGGATCGGAAGCGTGCCGCAGGTCGATGTGCTCCAGCGGCACGCCCCTCTCGACAGGGGCGATGACCTGGGCGGCTCCGTCCTCGGTGGCGACGAAGCGGGTACGCAAGGCTTCATGGCGGGCGAGGATGCGATCCAATGCCCGCTGCAGCGCGGCCACGTCCAGCGTGCCGCGCAAGGCCACGGTGCCGGGCATCAGATACGCCAGGTCGGCACGCGCATCGAACTGGGCCAGCACCCATAGTCGCTGCTGGGCGAAGGACAGCGGCAACGGCTCAGAATGCGGCACCGGCACGATGGCCGGCAGGGCGCTGGGCGCGGCATGGGCGAGGACGAGGGCCAGCTCAGCCAGGCGCGGCCGGGCGAACAAGGTTGCCAACGGCAGTTCCAGGCCCAGCGCACTGCGGATGCGCGCGATCAGCTGCACGCCGAGCAGCGAATGCCCGCCGAGGGCGAAGAAACTGTCGTGACGGCCGACGCGCTCCACGCCGAGCAGTTCGCACCACAGCGTGGCGAGCCGGGTTTCCAGCTCGCCTTCGGGCGCGGCGTAGTCCGGCACGGGCAGGGCGGTGGCATCCGGCGCAGGCAGGGCCTGGCGATCCAGCTTGCCGTGGCTGGAGGTCGGAATGGCTGGCAGCACGACATACGCCGTCGGCACCATGTACTCGGGCAAGTGCGCGGCGAGCCGGTCGTGCAGGTGCTCCACCTGCAGTCCTGCGCCGACCAGATAGGCGACCAGGCGCTTGTCGCCAGGGCGATCCTCGCGCAGCAGCACTGCCGCCTCGCGCACGCCCGGGCAGGCCTGCAATGCCGCTTCGATCTCGCCCGGTTCGATGCGAAAGCCGCGCAGCTTGACCTGATCGTCGTTGCGGCCGAGGAATTCCATCTCGCCGTCGGCGCGCCAGCGGGCCAGATCGCCGGTGCGATACATGCGCTGGCCGGGTTGAGTCGCGAACGGATCGGGGACGAAGCGTTCGGCAGTCAATGCCGGACGGTGCAGATAGCCGCGTGCGACCTGCACGCCGGCGATATACAACTCGCCGGTGGCGCCCACCGGCAATGGTTGGCGGCCCGCATCGAGTACGTACAACGGCGTGTCCGGCAAGGCGCTGCCGATCGACGGCAACAGCGGCCATGTCGCGCTATCCGCCGGCAGCAGGTAGGCAGATGCGACATGGGTTTCGGTGGGACCGTAGTAGTTGTGCAGGCGACACGCCGAGCGCCTGGCGAAGAAAGCGCGGATCGCCGGGGTGATGCGCAGCTGTTCGCCGGCGGTGAGCACCTGCCGCAGCGGACAGTCCAGCGCATCGAGCGCCGGATCGGCCAGCACCGTCTCGGCCAGCGACTGCAGGGCGATGTACGGCATGTACAGGCGCTCGATGCGCTGGGTGCAGACATGACGGTACAGGGCATGTGCATCGCGCCGCTGCGTGTCATCGATCAGCACCAGGGTGCCGCCGGTGCCGAGGGTGCTGAAGATTTCCTGGAAGCTGGCATCGAAGCCCAGCGCGGAGAACTGCAGGGTGCGCAAGGCGTGCAGTTCGGCGCCGGCGCAATGCTCGGCTTCCCACTGCAACAGATTGAGCAGCGGGCCGTGCGGCATCACCACGCCCTTGGGCCGCCCGGTGGAGCCGGACGTGTAGATCACGTAGGCCGCGTGCAGCGGCGACCCGGCGCGCGCCGGTGGCGTGGTCGGCAGGCCATGCCACGCCGCTGGCGCAGCGTCGGCGTACACAACGATCAGGTCGGCCGGCACGGCCAGCGCAGCCGCCGCTGCCGTCGTCGTCAGCAGCACCCGTGCCTGGCAGTCCTGCAGCATGTAGGCCTGGCGCTCGGCCGGATAGGCCGGGTCCAGCGGCACGTAGGCCGCGCCGGCCTTGAGCGTGGCCAACACGGCGACCACCATGGCGATACCGCGCGGCAGACAGATCGCCACGCGCTCGTCGGGGGCCACGCCCAACGCGCACAGGTGGTGCGCGAGCTGGTTGGCCTGCGCCTCCAGGGCGGCGTAGTCGAGCGTGTCGCCGTCGCAAACCAGCGCGATGGCGTTAGGGGTAGCGGCGGCCTGGCGTTCGAAGGCGTGGTGCACCTGGCGGTCGCGGGGAGGCTGCCCAGCGCGGTCGTTGAACGTATAGAGCACCTGCTCGCGCTGCGACGATGTGAGTAGCGGAAGACGCGCCAAAGGCGCATGCGGCTCCTCGAGCAGCGCAAGCAACATCTGCCGCAATGCGGCCAGGGCCTGTTCGGCCAGCGGTACGGGCAGCCGGTCCGGGTTGACGTTGAACTCCAGCACGGTCGGATGCTGCGGGCTGTAGCGCCGGACGAACACGCCCAGCGCGGTGTCTTCGTAGCCGGCGTGCAACGGCAGCATGTGCCAGGCGCCGCCCGCGATCGGCGCATCGCCCAACGCGCTGAAGTCTTCGACCGAAACGCTGATGTCGAATGGCCGCGGCGCCAGCTGACCGGCCTCGCCCAGCTCGCGCAGGGCATGTTGCAGCGGGAAGCGGGCGTGGCGCATCGCCGTACGCAATTGCGTGGCGATGGTGCGCATGGCGGTGGCGATGTCCGCGCGTGGCGCCGCGGCGAGATAGAGCGGCAGCTGCGTGGACAACATGCCGAACATGGCGCGTTCGATGCGGTTGTGGCGATTGTGGATGGCCAGGCCGATGGCGATCGGCGCCTGATGGTTGCCCAGGCGAGCCAGACAGTTGGCCAGGCAGGCGACGATCAGGCTGGTGAACGAGCCGCCCAGGCGCTCGGCCAGCGTGCTCAGGCCCAGGAAGAGCGGGGTGTCCAGCACGCAGTTCAACTGCACGCTCGGCTGATGGCCGAGCGCGACCGTCGCAGCGGGATGCAGCGGCTCCGGTCGCATGTTCAGGCATGTGCGCCAGTACGCCAGATCGCGCTGATAGCGACTGGAGCCGATATACGCCACGTCGGCATCGAGCGCTTGCAGGTAGGACGGAGCGGGCGGCTGGTCGGGCTCGCCGCGCAGGCACTGGTTGTAGCAATCGACGACCTGCCGGGCCAGCATCCCCATGGAAACGCCGTCAGCGATGAGGTGGTGGCACAGGTAAAGGCAATAGCCGCGGGTGGCGGAGGCCTGCAGCCACTGGATGCCCCACAGCGGTTGGCCGTAGCCCAAGAACGAGCGTGTCGTGGCTTGCCGGATATGGGCCAAGGCGCGTTGCTCGCCATCGGGACCGGCGGAGTAATCGTGCCAAGGCAGGGAAAAGGACAGCGTCTCCAGTACGCGTTGGCCTGGCAGCGGCGAGCCTTCGACCAGCACGGTGCGCAGGGCGTCATGGCGTGCGACGACCGCGGCGACGGCCTGTTCCCATATATCGCGGCGCAGATTGCCTTCGAAGTGCATCACGCAGCCGATGGTGTAGCTGGGCTGGTCCGGTGCGAGCAGCTGCCCGAGCCAGACGCCTTGCTGCGCCGAGCTGAGCGGATGCACGGGATTGGTCACGGCAGGGGGCATATCGAACGGGGTCATGCAATCACCGTGGTGCCAGGAGGAACCGGCGCAGTGGCCGTCGATGGAGGAGTGCTGTCGCACACGCTGGATACCCACCACTGCGCCAGGGTCTGGCTATGCGGTTTGGCAAGAACGGTCATATGGTTGCCGGGTCCTTGCCAGGGACGCAGCTCGGCGGCGTAGGCAGCCCATGCCTGGCGCAGCCGCAGCTGCTCGGCAGCGTGTTGCTCGGGCTGCAGCCGGGTATCGTCGACCAGGACCAGATGCAAGGTGCCTGGGTAGGGCCTGGCGGGGATGTAGGCAGTACGGCAGCAATGCGCGAAGGTGGTCAGACTGCCGCGCAGCGAATCGGGCCGCGAGCGTGGCGGCATCAGGCCATGCTCGACCATGAGTCGATGCAAAGCCTGGATCAGTGCCTCCTGGTCGAGGCGGTGCAGGGTCTGGCGGTCGATGCCCAAGGGAGCGTGCAGGCGCAACTGCAAGGCGTCGAGAAAGTCGTCCACGATGGTGTCGCGGCTGCAGTCCTGCGGGCCGCCGGCCTGGCTCGGGGGGGCGGTGTCGATCAGGGTCAGACTGCTGGCCGGTCGGCCGAGCGCATGCAGACGCAGCGCCATCTCATACGCCACCCAGCCGCCGAACGAATGGCCGATCAGGTGCAGCGGCGCAGCGTTGGTCGCGATGGCGGGCAAGGCGTCGAGATAGCGCTGCGCGGCCAGTTCTACCGAGCCGAATGGCAACTGGCAGCCATCGGTGCCGCGCGGCTGCATGCCGATGACGTTGCAGGCCTCGCCGAGGGCGCTGCTCAGATCGACGAAGCCGGTCACGCTATCGCCCGCGCCTGGAATACACACCACGGAGCGCTGCGGTCGTGCCTTGGCGGTGCATAGCGGTAACGCGGGCTGGTAAATCACCGATACGGGCTTGGCATCATCACTGCCAAGCGCGCACGCAACGGATTGGCCGAGTGCGGCGATATGCTCGGCTTCGATCAGCGTGATGTGGCTGCCTGCAACCGGGATCCGCTCGATTTGCGCCGCTGGCAACAGCCATTGCCAACCATAGGCATCGGTTGCCGGTTGGGGCTCCACGGCCTGGAACAGATGCAGTCGGCACGTCGTCGGCAGGGGGTGGGACAGGAACGTCGGCCACAGTCGGTTGAAGGCGGTGCTGGTGACCGAGATGCGTAGCAGGTCCTCGATCGTGGTTTGCTCTTCGGCCGCCAATTGCGCCAGCGTTGGATCGCTTTCGCAGGCGTGGAGCATGTCCTGATAGGTGCTGTCGCGGATGCGATCCAGCAGTGCATTCAACCCGGCCTGGACGTCACTGCGGGCTCGATACGAGCGATGGCGCATCGCTCCTTCGAGCTGGCGGACCAGGGCGTTGCCGATGGCCTGTTCGAGCGCGTCGGTCTGCGGTGGTGCCGATGGCAGATCGCAATCGAGCAATCCCACGAAGGGCACGGACTGGTCATGCATGCCCAGGTGCTGGGCAATGGCATAAGCCAGCAGGCCGCCGGAGGAGTAGCCGAGCAGGCGATAAGGGCCCTGCGGTTGCACTTGCTGGATCAGCTCGACCATCTGCGCGGCCAGCGCTTCCAGCGAGGCCGGTAACGGGTCCGGCCAGGGCAGGGCATAGACAGGAATGTTCGGATCGATATGTGCCGCCAGTTCGAAGGCATAGGCGATATCGCCCGTGCCGGTCGGCACCACAAACAACGGCGGACGTGTGCCCTGGCGACGGACAGCGAGGGCACGACTGCCCAGGACATGCGTGCCGCCGAGCAGACATTCGGCCTGCATGCGCAAAGTGGGATGCGCGTACAGCAGATTCAGGGTCAGCGGCAGACCGAGGCGATTGGCGGCGGTCATCAGTCGCATCGCCGATAGCGAGTGACCGCCCAGCTCGAAGAAATGATCGTCGCGGCCGATGCGCTGCGGCCCCAGCACGCTGGCCCACAGCTTGGCCAGGCTGCGCTCGATTTCATTGGCCGGCGCAATGTAGCCGTGGCACACCGTCATGGCGGCGTCGGGTACCGGCAAGGCGCGACGATCGAGTTTGCCGTTGGATGTCAGCGGCAGGCTGTTCAGTTGCATGTAGGTCGCTGGAACCATCACATCGGGCAGACGCGCGGCCAGTTCGGTACGCAAGGTGTCGGCACCGACGGCGTCATCGTCGCCCACGACATAGGCGACCAGGCGGGTATCGCCGGGCAGATCGTCGCGCGCCACGACCGCCGCCTCGCGCACGCCAGCGCAGCCGCGCAAGGCGATTTCGATCTCGCTCAGTTCGATGCGCACGCCACGCAGCTTGACCTGATCGTCGTTGCGACCGAGGTAGTCCAGCACGCCCTCGGGGCGCCAGCGCGCCAGATCGCCGGTGCGGTACATGCGTTGACCGGGCTGGTAGGCGAACGGATCGGGGACGAAGCGTTCGGCGGTCAGGTCCGGGCGGCCCAGATAGCCACGCGCCAGCTGCACGCCAGCGATCTGCAGTTCGCCAGGCACGCCGATCGGCGCCAGGCGGCCATGCGCATCCAGCACCTGCAGGCGGGTATTGGCGATGGGCCTGCCGATCGGCACGGTGGCATCGTCGGCACCGGTGTATTCCCAGGCACTGACACCCACCGCCGCTTCGGTCGGGCCATACAGGTTGTACAAGCGGGCCTGCGGAAAGCGTTCACGCACCGCGTGAGCCAGATCCACCGATAGCGCTTCGCCGCCACAGAAGATCCGCTGTAGGCTGGCGCAACGCTGGTCGGGCAGTGCTTCGAGAAAGACCCGCAGCATCGAGGGCACGAACTGCACGCTGTCGATGCCGGCCTGCTCGATCAGCGCGATCAGGTAGGCCGGGTCTCTGTGGCCGCCAGGTCGGGCCAGGACCAGACGCGCGCCAACGCGCAGCGTCCAGAAGATCTCCCACACCGACACATCGAAGCTGATCGGGGTTTTCTGCAACAAGCTGTGCTCTGGCCGCAGCCCCAGTGTCTGCTGCATCCATCCCAGCCGGTTGTCGATGCCGGCATGGGTGTTGATGGCGCCCTTGGGCTGTCCGGTGGAGCCGGAGGTGTAGAGGACATAGGCCGGGTGCTGCGGCAACAAGGTCGGTACCGCCGGCGTCTGCGTGGGAGCGGCGCGCCATGCAGGCTGGTCTGCGTCCAGCAGCACGCAGTGCAGCTCATCGCGCTGGCCCAACAGTGCGGCGGTGTCGCGGTGCGCAAGCAGCGCACACGGCTGTGCATCGGCGAGCATCCCGGTCAGGCGCCCAGGCGGCAAGTCCGGGTCCAGCGGCAGATAGGCGCCGCCGGCTTTTAGCGTGGCCAGCAGCGCCACGACCAGGTCGATGCCGCGCGGCAGGCACACGGCCACGCACCTGTCCGGGCCGACACCCAGCGCGATCAGATGGTGAGCGAGCTGGTTGGCGCGGGCCTCGAGCGCAGCGTAGCTGAGCTCCTCCTGGCCTTCCACCAAGGCGATGGCGTGTGGCGTGCGTTGTGCTTGCACTTCGATCTGGCGATGCAGGTAGCCGGTGCCGGCCAGATCGATGGCGGTGGCGTTGAAGTGCTGCAGCTCCGCGCGTTCGTCCTCGGGCAGCAGTTGCAAGGCGTGCAGCGCGGTGTCCGGCGCCTGCTCCAGCGCCTGGACCAGGGCCTGCACGGTCTGCAGCAGCATCGCTGCGATACGTTCGGCGCCGATCTGCTCTACGCAATGCACGCCCAACGAGAAGCCAGCGTCCTCGGTGTGGTCGTTGACCGACACCACCAGTGGATAGTGGGTGCGCTCCTGGCCGCCGAGTTGCTCTACCGCGCGCAGAGGATCGTGCTGGGGCAGGGTGTCGTCGGTGATGACGGTGCTGCCGCCTGCGTAGCGATAGTTGAGCAAAGCATTCAGCAACGGCAGGGCGGGATCCACATCGCTGCAGCGCTGGGCCAGCGCCAGCGGTGCATGTTCGTGATGCAGCAACTGGGCCAGGCACAGCTGGGTGTGGCGCAGCGCCTGCAGCACGCTGTGGCGGCGGCCGCCCAGGCGAATCGGCAAGGTGTTGAGAAACATGCCAAGCACACGGTCCACGCCGGCGCTGGCATGCATGCGTCCGAACAGCAGGGTGGCGAACACCGCCTCGTCGCGGCCGCTGATCCGCGCCAGCAGCAGCGCGTAGGCCAAGTGGAACAGGCTGGCGGCGCTGACGCCGCGGCGGCGCGCTTGGCTGCGCAGCGCCTGGGCAAGTGCCGCGGGCAGCGGCAAGTAGACCTGTTGCAGCGAGGCGGGATCCTGTACCGGAGCGAAGACCCCGAACGCAGTGGTGGGCGTGTCGATGCCGGCGAGCATTTCGGTGAAGAAGGCCTGGTGTTCCTGCTCGGAAATTCCGCCGTGGGCATGGACGATAAAATCGCGGAACGGAAGGGGCGCTGGCAGATGCCGCTGCTGTCCGCTCAGATGCGCCTGTACCTCCTCGATGACCAGTTCCAGCGTGGTGTGGTCCATCACCAGGTGATGGTGTTGCAGGCCGAGCAGCCAGCGTCCGGAGGACGGGTCCTGGGCCAGGTGCGCCTGGATCAACGGAGCCCGCTGCGGGCTGGGTGCGGCGGTGGGGGTGTGCATCCAGGCCTGCAAGTCGGCGGCCGGATCGGCTCCGTCGAAGTGATGCACACGGCGGGCGAGCGTGGCCTTGCGCCAGACGACTTGCAGTGGCGCGCGCAGGCCTTGCCAGACAAACCCGGTGCGCAAGCTATCGTGGCGGGTGATGACCCGGTCGAGCGCATCGAGGAAGGCGTCGAGCTGTTCTTTCGACGGGAAGCCGAGTACGGACGAGTGCAGATAGGGATCGGCGAGCGGATCGGCCAGGTGGTGGAACAGCAGGCCTTCCTGCAACGGCGCCAGCGGATAGATGTCTTGCACATTGGCCACGCCGCCGTCGACGCTGGCCACGATTGCATCGATCTCCGGCTGGGTCAGCGCGACCAGCGGCAGCAGGTCCGGGGTGATGCGGGTGCAATCGGGACCGATGCGGTTGGGCGGGACGATCAGGCTGGAGGCGGTCTGTAGATTGGCGGCCAGTCCAGCAAGCGTGGGCTGGGCGAACAAGGCCCGTACATCGATCTGCCAGCCGAGCCGGCGCAGGCGTTCGATCAGTTTGACCGCCAGCAGTGAGTGACCGCCGAGGGCGAAGAAGTCGTCGTGGCGTCCGACCTGCTCGACGCCGAGCAGCTCGCTCCACAGCGTGGCCAGGACGTGTTCGAGTTCGCCTTGCGGCGCGACATGGGCCTGCAGATCCAGCGCCTGAGCATCGGGAGCCGGCAGGGCGGCGCGATCGAGCTTGCCGTTGGGGGTCAGCGGCAGCGCCTCGAGCTGCACGTAGGCGGCCGGCAGCATGTGGTCTGGAAGGTGCTTGGCAAGTTCGAGACGCAGCGTTGCCGGGTCCGCAGGTGTGGCCTCCTGATCGGCGACCACATAAGCGACCAGGCGTTTGTCACCAGTGTGTTCGCGGGCGACAACCACCGCTTCTTTTACGCCATCGCAGCCGCGCAAGGCCGCTTCGATCTCGCCCGGTTCGATGCGGAAGCCGCGGATCTTGACCTGCGCGTCGTTGCGGCCAAGGAAATCCAGGCTTCCATCGGCCAGCCAGCGGGCCAAGTCGCCGGTCCTGTACATGCGCTCACCGGCCTGCTCTGCGAACGGATCGGGGACGAAGCGTTCGGCGGTCAGGCCGGGGCGGTGCAGATAGCCCTGGGCCAGCTGCGCACCTGCCAGATGCAGTTCGCCGGCGACGCCGATCGGCGTCGGTTGGCCGTGGCGAT
>Ga0308160_10000774_pt1 | contig 53325 bp, 54 predicted proteins | sample PhyFR1_FD_201036 | JGI IMG/M metagenome (GOLD analysis project Ga0308160, IMG submission 201036) | Phyllosphere microbial communities from UC Gill Tract Community Farm, Albany, California, United States - DLSLF.R1 | ecosystem: Host-associated > Plants > Phyllosphere > Unclassified | place: USA...
TGGCGCGCGACCTGGCCGCCGTCTCGGTCGACAAGGACCTGCTGCGCATCGCCCTGAACAACCTCCTGAACAACGCGATCAAGTACAACCAGGCCGGCGGCAGCGTGGTGCTGGCCGCCGAGGAAGGCGACGCCGATGTCGTCATCGCGGTGCGCGACAGCGGCATCGGCATGACCCCGGAAGACCGCGAACACGTGACCGAGAAATTCTTCCGCGTGCGCGAGACCGGGCCCGAACAGCGCGGCGGCCACGGCCTCGGCCTGTATCTGACCAACCAGATCGTCGAGCTGCACCACGGCCGCCTGACGATCGACAGCGAGCTCGGACACGGCAGCGTGTTCTCGATCCACCTGAAAAAAATGCCAGCCCTGGCCGAAGGAGGCCAAGTGTTATGAACAAACGCACGATCCTGCTCGTCGACGACGAACCGCACGTGATCCGCGTGCTGCGCCTGATGCTCGAGCGCGAGGGCTATGAGGTCGCCAGCGCCAACGACGGCGCCGAAGCGCTGGAAAAGATGGCCGCGCGCCGTCCCGACGTGATGGTCAGCGACATCCAGATGGCCGGCATGGACGGACGGGAGTTGTGCCGCACCGCGCGCGCACGCTATCCGGACGAATGCTTCCCCATCTTCGTGATGACCTCGATGACGGCCTCCAGCGAGCGCGAATGGGTGCGCGATCTGCTTGATGTCGATTTTCTCGAAAAACCCCTCAGCCCACGCCAACTGATCGCGCGCCTCGCCACGCACTTCGCCGGCGCCGCCCCCCAGCAGGAGAATACCCATGCAGCCTGACGCCCTGAACGAGCTCGATTTTTCCCGCTACGCGCGCTGGCTGCGCCGCGTCACCGGCGTCGAACACGATTTCGCCGTCTGCGACGCCTCCGGCGCCCTCGCCTGGACCGCGCGCGGCGACAGCGACATCGGTCGCTGGATCGGCGAACGCTGCGCGGCCGGCTTTGCCTGGGGCGGTGTCGGCGACGGCATGCAGCGCCATGATGCGGACACTGCCACGCTGCTGTACATGGCCATTCACGGCAAGAGCGGCCTGCTCGGCTACCTGGCGGCGCGTGTCGCCCGCCTGGCCGAGGCCCCGACCGCATGGGACCTGCTGGCCGAAACCTTCGAGGACATCGCCGCCGGCATCGCCGACGACGTGGCCGCCAAGCGCGAACTCGACAGCATGGCGCTGGAACTGTCCGAGCGCTACGAGGAACTCCACCTGGTGTATGCGATCGACAAGCAGGTCCAGCAGCTCGAACCGGGCGCCGACCTGTTCCAGAAGCTGCTGCAAAGCTGGGCCGAGCACATGGACGCCGACGTCGCCGCCTTCGTCAAGCCGGGCGAGAACCTGTGCGTGCACGCGACCAACCTGTCGGCGCCGATCCACAACCTGGACCTGGTGCTGGTCGAGATGCGCGGAGATTTGTATCGCTTCACGCACTCCGCGCGCGCTCCGATCGTCATCAACGACGTCAACGACCCGCGCCGTGCCTACATCTTCACGGACCTGCCTTATAAACTGCTGTGCTGCCCGGTGATCCACGATCGCAGCGTGGTGGCGATCCTGGTGCTGGCGAACCACCTGACGAAACCCGATTTCTCGAACAGCGACCGTAAACTCGGAGAGCTGCTGGCGAACCAACTGTCCGGCCTGTCGAAGATGTACGGCGCGCTGGCGGAAACGCAGAAATTCAACGAGCAGATGGCGAACGCCCTGATCGAGGCGGTCGAAGCCAAGGACCCGTACACGCGCGGCCACTCCGAGCGCGTGCACTACATCGCGATGCAGATCGGCGAAGTCATGCAGCTCTCCACGCGCGACACCGACGACCTGTTCTGGGGTTCGCTGCTGCACGACGTCGGCAAGATCGGCATCCCGGATGCGGTGCTGTGCAAACCGGGCCGCCTGACGCGCGACGAGTTCACCTTCATCATGGTGCACCCGGAGCGCAGCTACGAAATCCTGCGCCACATCGACCGTTTAAAGGGTGCGGTGCCGGGCGCGCGCCACCATCAGGAAAAATACGACGGCACCGGCTATCCGCATGGCCTGAAGGGTAACGACATTCCGCTCAACGCGCGCATCATCGCGGTGGCCGACACCTACGATTCGATCACCAGCTCGCGTGCCTACCGCGCCGGACGCAGCCACGAAGTGGCGATGGCGGAGATCAAGCGCGTGGCCGGCAGCCAGCTCGACCCGAGCATCATCAAGGTGTTCGAGGAAGTCTGCGCTTGCGAGCCGGAGTGGATCGCCCGTTTCAACATTGCACGCGAAGCAGTGGGAGTTGCCGCGTAAATGAACGATGCCGTGACCCGCAGCCGCATCGGCTCGATGACCTACCTGGCGCCGTCGATGGCGCTGGTGGCCGTTGACGCCATCGATGCGGTGGAAAGCGCGATCGCCGAATGCATCGCCCAGCACCAGGTCAGCATCGTGCTCGACCTGGGCAAGGTGCCGCTGCTGTCGGGCCGGGCGCTGGAACTGATGACGCGCGCGGCCAGCCGCCTGGGCGCCCTGGGCGGCTGGCTGAAACTGGCCTATCCGAGCCCGCTGCTGCTCGACATCCTGACGATTACCGGCGTCGCCGACCAGGTGGCCTTGTATGACGCGCCCCAGGCGCCGGCCAAGCCCGCGCGCCCGCCCGGCCAATTAAAGCTGGGCGACATCCTGGTCGAACGCGGCATCGTGACTGCAAGCCAGGTGGCGGAAGCGGCGCGCCTGCAGGAGCAGACCGGCAAGCGCATGGGTTTCATCATGGTCGAAAAGAAGTGGCTGTCCGAAGCCGCCCTCTTCCAGGCCCTGGCCGAGCAGCTCGATCTCCCTTTCGTCAGCCTGCGCGCCGGCCTGTACGACCCGACCGCCGTCTCGCTGCTGGAACGCGACGTGGCGAAACGCCTGAACGTGATCCCGCTGTTCGTGGTCGAGAACACGCTGACCATCGCCACCGGCGAGCCGCAGGCCGTGCACAGCATCGACGAGATCCGCGCCCGCACCGGCTGCCGCATCCGCGTGGCGATGGCGCCGCCGGCCGACATCAACCGCGTGCGCGACGACGCCTACGGCGGCACCATGCCGGATTTTATCCACAGCGAGGCGGACGACCTCGAGCTGGTGGAAAACCAGATCCCGGACGACTACACGCAAATCGACCAGATGGCCGGCGCCAGCCCGGTGATCAACATGGTCAATGCCGTGATCCAGCGCGCGATCCACGACAACGCCAGCGATATCCACATCGAGATCTCGCGGAATAAATCGCGTATCCGCCTGCGCATCGACGGCATTCTCTATGAAGTCATGTCGCCCCGGATCGAGCTGCATCCGGCGATCGTCTCGCGTTTGAAGGTGATGGCGCATCTCGACATCGCGGAACGGAGATTACCGCAGGACGGCCGCATCCAGGTCATGACGCAAGGCCGCACGGTCGACCTGCGTTTTTCATCCCTCCCCGGCATCTACGGCGAGAAGGTTGTGCTGCGCGTGCTGGATAAAAACCAGTCGATCCTGGATGTCGACAAACTGGGCATGAACGGCGGCGCGGTGGACACCTTCAAACGCCTGCTCGGGCGCAGCCACGGCCTGATTCTTGTCACGGGGCCGACCGGCAGCGGCAAGACCACCAGCCTGTACGCGGCGATCAACTACCTCAAAAGTATCGAGAAGAACATCGTCACGATCGAGGACCCGGTCGAGTACCAGCTGGACATCATCAACCAGAACCAGGTCAATGATGCGATCGGGCTGACCTTCCCGAAAATCCTGAAGCACGTGCTGCGCCAGGATCCGGACATCATCATGGTCGGCGAGATCCGCGACCGCCAGACCGCGGAGATCGCGGTGCAGGCGGCGCTGACCGGACACCTGGTGCTGACCACCCTGCACACCAACGACACGCTGGGCGCGGTGGCGCGCCTGGTCGAGATGGGGGTCGAGCCGTATTTGCTGTCGTCGGCCCTGATCGGCGTGATGGCGCAGCGCCTGGTGCGCCGCATCTGCCCGGCCTGCAAGACCGGCTACCTGGTGCCGCCCGGCGCCGCGCTGGCGTATGGCTGGAAGGGCGAAGGCAACCTGAAACTGCAAAAGGGCCGCGGCTGCCCGTCCTGCTACGACTCCGGCTACAAGGGCCGCCTGGGCATCTACGAGCTGCTCGAAGTCGGACCGGAACTGCAGCGCATGATCGTGGCGAACGCCAGCAAGGATGCGATGGCGCAGCACGTAGGTGCCAGCGGCCACCGCGACCTGTACGCGGACGGCATGGAACGCGCCTTTGGCGGCGACACCACGCCTGAGGAAATCGCGCGCGTCGTCCATTCCTTGTAAGGAAGCGCCATGGCTATCGAATGGAATGACCACCCGCTGACCCCGACCGCGACCGAGCTGGCCGGACCGGCCAAGGCGGCCGCACGCAAGCCGGCCTGGCACCTGACGAAGGACGCGCGCATCGGCAGCGCCGACCGCATGCTGTTCACCGAACGCCTGGCCCTGCTGCTGGAGACCGGCGTGCCGCTGCACGACGCGCTGCGCGCCCTGCACGAGCAGGCCGGCAAGCCGCGTTTGAAGGCGATCATCGGCGAGGTCGCGGATGACATCGTCGGCGGCCAGCGTTTTTCCGAAGCCCTGCACAAGCACCCCGACCTGTTCCCGCCGACCTACATCAACCTGATCGGCGCCAGCGAGGAAGGCGGCTTCCTGCCGGAAGTGCTCGAGCAACTGGTCGACATGGACGAAAAACAGGAACGCCTGCGCAGCACGATCGTCTCGGCCCTGTCCTATCCCGGCTTCCTGATCGTGTTCTCGATCCTGGTGGTGATCTTCATCCTGGTCGCCGTGTTCCCGAAGTTCTCGGTGATGTTCACCTCGATCTACGACGAACTGCCGGTGACGACCAAGATTTTCATTTTCGCCAGCGAGGCGCTGACCCGCCATGGCGCGCTGTTCGGCATCGGCACGCTGGCGCTGCTGGCAGGCGCCCTGCTGGCGCTGCGCCGCCCCGACGTGCGCGAAAAGCTCGACCGCCTCAAATTGCGCCTGCCCTTCGTCAAAGACATCTTCATCAAGATCTATCTGACGCGCCTGCTGCGCGTGATGGGCATTTCGCTCGAGCGCGGCGTGACCATCCTCGCCACGCTGGGCGCTTGCCGCAACGTGATCCCGAACGCGGAATTCCAGCGTTTTATTGGCGAACTCGAAGTGCAGGTGACCGAAGGACGGGGCATCGCCGCCGGCTTTCGCGACAGCCCGCTGATCCCGGTCAGCGTCAAGCAGATGATCGATACCGGCGAGCAGACCGGCACGCTGGGTCGCGTGATGGGCCGCGTCGCCGACTTCTACGAGCGCGACCTGACGCGCCAGCTGAACGCGCTGGCGAAGATGGCCGAACCGGTGATGCTGCTGGTGATGGGCATCCTGGTCGGGACGATCGTCACCTCGATCATCCTGCCTATTTTCAAAATGTCACGAGCTGTGCATTAAAAAACGACAATTTGAAAAAGTAAATGCGCCGTAGCAACAAAAGAACCGTTTGTTCATGCTACTCTTCGTTGCTATCCGTTAAGAATTTGCCTGTCAGCAAACTTCACTTAACCTTATTCTAAAATGATGATGACCTCCACTTTCCGCCGCCATGCCGCCAAAGGCTTCACGCTCATCGAGCTCCTGATCGTCGTGATCATCATTGCGATCCTGGCGGCGATTGCGATTCCGCAGTTTGCGAACAGTTCCAACGACGCCCAGGAATCGGCACTCGATGCTAACCTGAACACGGTGCGTTCGGCCATCGAACTGTATCGCGTGCAGCACAACAACCGCTTTCCAGGCGTGGCTGCGTCGAATGGCGGCGACGCTGCCGCCTGCAACGCTGCGGGAGGCGCATTGGGAACAGGCGCGGTGAATACCGACGTCGCTTTTACTAACCAGCTGACCGGCTTCTCGAATGCGGCAGGCCAGACCTGTACCGTCGCGGCGGCAGGCTTCCTGTTCGGCCCATACCTGCGCGCGATCCCGAACGAGTCGATCGGCAACAATAACACCGTCAATATGGATCTCGTCGTCGGTGCTCCTGCACCGGCTGCCGGCGGTCTCGGCTGGCGTTTCAACACCATTACCGGCCGCTTCATCATCAACAATTCGACGCCGGACCGTCGTAACGTTCCGCTGTCGAACCACTAAGCAAGCGGCTTCCTTCGCCATGGGGGTGCTGGTCGCTAAGACAAGGCGGCAAACCGGTGTCACCTTGGCGGAAATGCTCATTGTGGTTGCCGTGGTGGCAGTGGCTGCCTCGCTCGCCATCCCCAGGGCCGACCCGCAGGCGGCGTTCGCCGCCGATGCCGCGGCCGGCGAAATAGCCCGCGCCCTGCGCTTCGCCCAGCGCGAAGCGATCCGGACCGGAACCTACCAGCAGGTCAGCGTGGACCCTGCCACCCAGGTGCTGCGGGTCTACCAGCCCGCCACGTCCGGCACCACCACCACCCGGCATCCCGTCGACAAACGCGATTACCAGATCAGCTTCGCAGCAAACGCCATGCCGCGCGCCACCATTGTCAGCGCCGTTTTCAAGTACGAGGGCGGACCCACGACCAATTTCGCCTCCTTCGGACCGGATGGCGCGCCCTCCTACGTCGACACCAGCAAACTGAGCCAGTTGTGGAGCCTGCTGAGCGGTACCAAGGACGTCGATCCGCTGAAGGAAGACGGCCTGGTCACGATCCGCTACGGGAACGTCGAACGCGTGGTGCGCGTGGCCCCGGTGACGGGCCGGGTGACGCTGTGAAGGCGGCCGTTCGACAGCATGGCTTTTCGTTCGTCGAAGTCATGGTGGCCGTGGTGCTGCTGGCCGTCTGCGTCGTGCCGATGGCGGAAGCGGTGCGCAACGGCTTGTCCGCCTCGACGGCCGCCGTCGACAAGGCCCAGGAGCTGCGCTGCATGAAGAATTCGATGGAAACCGTCCTCGCAGAGTCGTACCAGACCTTGTGGAGCGCGGCCGTCAAGGACGGCGGCACCAGCTATGTGCTGCCCGAGGACACGGCCTGCGAACGTGTCGTGCGCAGCCTCGCGCTGGTCCTGTGCGAGCAGTGCGCGCCGGTGCCGGTGCCGCTGGCCGCCGGCGCGGCGCAAGACCGGCTCGAGTCGGCCATGCTGTCGGTCTCGCTCACCTCGGACAAGGGGTATTCGTTCACGGCCCTGGTGGCGCGATGAGCCTGCGCTTGCCCGCCCGCGCACAGGGCCTCAGCCTGGTCGAACTGCTGGTCGGACTGGCCATTACCGCCCTCGTCATGGCGCCCCTGGTGCCGATGCTGCAGACCGCCTCCGCTGCCGCCGGCGTGGGACAGGAACAGATCGCCCTGCAACGCGACGCCGATTTCGTCCTCGAACGCGTCGCCGCGCGTATCCGCGCCACGCCCGCTCCGGCCACCCTGGCCGGCAAGCCGAGCAGCGACTGGCTGAAACCGGCGGTCTACATCTACAATGCCGATACCGGGGTGCTGGTCGAACAGCAGGGGAAGGAAAGCTATGTACTGGCCGAATCGGTGACGGCCTTCAAGCTCAGCGCTCCCGTCAACGACAGTGCCCAGCAGCTCATCAACATAAATTTGAGCATGACCCGTAACGGCAGCAGCACCAGCGCCATGGCGACGGTGCGCATGGGGACCGCACAGTGAAGGCCCTGCCTCTGTCTCAGCGCGGCATCCTGCTGCTGCCCGTGGTCCTGACGCTGGCCGTGGTCGGCACGCTGGCCTACGCGATGACCCGCGAGGCCGGCATGAATGTCGCCGACATCGACGCCCAGTACGATATCGAGGTGGCGCGCTACCTGGCGTCGAGCGGCGTCCAGTACGCCAAGTGGCGGGCGGCCAAAGGCGGCTGCGACCAGTATGCCGCCAATTTCGGCACCCTGACCCTGGGCGACGGAACTGTTGCCTTCAACAAGATCGTGGCGTGGAAAAAGCCGCTTCTGACGGTGACCGTAACCGCCACCACCAACCGCAACAAGGCAGGCGGCGCGGTCAATGTGCTGAGCCGCGAGGAACTGATCGTCGATGCCACCGAAGTCAAGCAGGCTACCATCATCGGCCCCGGCGACGCCGACACCACGATCGTCTACAACGGCGGCGCCAGCGTATTCAATGCCGACACCCTGACCGCGACCGAGGGCAGCGCGCATCCCCTGATCCTCTTCAAGCTTCCCCCCGATCTGGACCGTGCATCGATCATCCAGGCCGATTTGCGGGTCACCAAGAAGTCGGGCAATGCCAACCAGCCGGGGCGCTCCCTGGCGGTCCACCGCATCACGCGCGACTGGACGAAAACCCCGACCTGGACCACGCCCTGGTCGCGCGAAGGCGGCGATGTCGTCGACACGCCCGCCGCCAGCGTCGTGATCGACCCGGGCAGCAGCGCCTTCAACGGCGCCTATGTCTGGCGCATCGATCCGGTCGTGCAGACCTGGGCCAGCGATGCGTCGCAAAACTTCGGCGTGCTGCTCAAGCCGACCGCTTTATCGAACGTGTCCTTCTACAGTTTCGACGGTTCCAGCAAGCCGGAACTGTCCGTGCGTTATTTCAAGCGCTGCTCCTGATTGAACCTACAGCCATGAAAACAACTGCCCCTACCCTCAGCAATCTGTCCGGCGTCTGGTCCTGCCTCGACTTCGGCGTGCCGGAACTGCGCGAGTACGCCACGCCCGTGATCACGCGCGAAACCCGCAAAGGCGTCGCCCTGCTCAGCCTTGTCGCCCTGATGTTCCTGGCCCTGGCGGCCGTCATCTCGGCCGTGTTCGAGCTCGGCACCCTGTACACCTATACCTACGGCGTGCTGAGCGCCCTCGCCCTGCACATCTATTTGTCGAGCGCAAAGGTCGAGCAGCTGCGCGCCCTCTACCTGCTGGCGATGCTGCTGCTGGTCGTGTGCGGCTCTTCGCTGGTGCTGCTGGCGCAGCGCTCGGGCCACCTGCATGCGATGCTGCTGCTCTCCGTCGCGGTCCTGATCATGCTGGTGCCGGTGGTGCCCTGGGGCCTGCGCGAGGCGGCGCTCACCACCGGCGCCATCTACCTGATGTTCACCGCCTCGACTTACCTGAGCCGCTTCCGCTTCGCGGCGCTCGACCTGTGGGTGCTGCAGTGCCTGATGCTGGTGGCGGCCGTGATCTCGCTGGCCCTTGTCGCACGCGCGCTCGGCCTGCGCAAGCACGACCTCGCGATGCGCTTCCAGCTCGAACAGGCGCAACGCGAGCTGACCGAACTGGTCAACCGCGACCACCTGACCGGCGCCTGGAACCGCAGACATATCGAGCGCGACTTCGACCGCGTGGTGGCGCACCACCACGGCCAGGACAGCGCCTGCTGGTTCGGCCTGTTCGACATCGACCGTTTTAAATCGATCAACGACACCTTCGGCCACGGCAGCGGCGACGAAGTGCTGCGCGCGGTGCATGCGGCCTTTAGCGACTTGCCGGGCGACGTCGAATACCTGGCGCGCCTGGGCGGCGACGAGTTCGCGCTGCTGATGTGCGGACATGATGTGCCGGCGCGCGTCGAGGCGGCGCTGGCCTCGATTTCGAGCAGGATGACGGCGCCCCTGCCGGGCGGCGTCACGCCGACCGTCAGCCTGGGCCTGGTGCGCCTGGCGCCGGGCGACAGCCTGGATTTCGACGCCGCCTACAAGCGTGCCGATGAACTGCTGTATGAAGCCAAGCACACGGGCGGCAACACGATCCGTTCGAACATCGAGGGGAAAGCCGCCGCATGAAGTCCTGGTTCACCTCCTTGCTCAACAAGGGCGCCGCGCCGGCACCGATCGGCGTCGACTTCGCCGCCCAGCGCCTGAACATGCTGCAAAGCGCGCCCGGCCCCGCTGGCCCGGTCGTGCGCGCGGCCGTTTCTCTTCCTTACCCGCTCGAGCGCGCGCAGCTGCTGGCCGATCCGCGCCGCCTGAAAACCTTTGTGCGCGAAGCGCTGGCGGCGGCGCCCTTTGCCGGCCGGCGCGTGGTGTCGGTGCTGGCGCCGAGCGAGGTGCGCATCCTGCCGCTGACGGTGCACGTGCCGGATGGCCACAGCGAACCGCAGGCGGTGGCAAAAGCGGTGCGTGACCAGCTTGGCGCGGCGGCCACGGAATCGGTGGTCGACTACTACCAGGTGCGCAGCGTCGATGCCGCCGGACCTGAAAAACAGGTGTTGGCCGCGGTGGCGGCATCGAACAAGGTGCTGGCCTACCTGGAGACGCTGCGCAGCGCCGGCCTGGAGCCGGTGGCGCTCGATATCGGCCCGGCCGCGATCGCGCGCCTGCTGGCGGCGATGCAGGACGATTTCGAGCAGTCGGTCCTGCTGATCAACTTTGGCGCCAGCAAAAGCTATCTGACCGTGATCTGGGGCCGGCGCCTGATGCTCGACCGCGAGATCGACTTCGGAGAAATGCAGCTGGTCGACCGCCTGTCGCGCGCGCTCGGGCTGAGCCTCGATGTGGCGCTGGTGCTGCTGCGCGAGCACGGCATCGGCACGCCGGCCGGCGCACAGTATGGCGCAGGCAGCGGCGCGGCGCCCGACATCGGCCGCACCGTGCGCGAGATCCTGTACCAGGAATTCGCGGCGCTGGCCGAGGAGCTGGTACGGACCCAGGTATATGTGGCTTCGCGCACGCGCGGCAGCGCGATCAGCCGCGTGTACCTGAACGGCAGCGTGGCGCGCTACCGCCACATCCAGGAGCGGGTCGAGGAGCTGGTACGGCTGCCGGTCGAACTGCTCGACCCATTCGCGGCCTTCCAGGGCGCGCCGATGTCGGCGCCGGTCGGCAGCGACACGCACGGCATCGCCCTGGCCGCGGGCCTGGCATTACGGGGAGAAGCCCATGGCTGATATCGACATGATCCCGCGCAGCTACCGCGAGGGGCTGCGCGTACGGCGCACCTTGACCGTCTACGGCGCCGCCCTGGCGCTGCTGCTGGTGGCAGGGGGCGCGAGCAGCGCCCTGCTGCGCTGGCGCCTGGCGCTGGAAACGCCGCGCCTGGAGCAAAGCCGCGCCACCTCGATCCAGCTCGGGGCGATGCGCTCGCAGCTGGCGAGCGCGCAGGCGCGCAAGGACCTGCTGGCCGAGAACGTGGCGGCGCTGGCGACGCTGCGCGGCGGCGGCGAAGTGACGGCGCTGGCCGCCAGCCTGGACGGCGCCCTGAACGAGCGCGTCTGGTTCGACCAGCTGCGCTTTGCGCGCACCCAGGAACAGCTGCAGGCGGCACCGACCCCGCTGCCACCGGGGACCGTGCAGGCGCGCGCGCCGCAAACGGGCGCGCTCCAAGCATGGCGTCTCGGCAGCCAGATCGAGATCGCCGGCCAGGCGCTCGACAACGGCGCGATGAGCGCCTTCCTGGCGGCGCTGGCGGCCGACGGGCGGCTGTCGGACGTACGCTTCCTGAACAGCAGCACGGCGCCGCCCGAGGATGGCGGTACCGTCAGCTTCAAGGTCGCCGCCACCCTGGTCAAGACGGGAGCGACGCCATGAACGCCAGCCTGATCCGCAAGGCCGCCGCACTGCCGGCGCGCCAGCTGCACCTGATGGGCGGCGGCCTGCTCCTGATCGTGGCCGCCGCGCTCTGGTTCTATGCCCTGCGCGCGCCGCTGGCGGCGCTGCGCGCGGTGCGCGCCGAACAGGCCCAGCTCGCGCTCGTCGCCAGCGACCCGGCGCAGCTGTCCGCGCAGCTGGCCGTACTCGAAAGCGACAGCGCGGCGCTGTCGAAGCGCTTCCAGGCCGGCCCGGCGGCCGCGCCGGAGCAAGCGCTGGTGCGCCTGGTCGGCGAACTGGGCAAGCTGGCCCAGGCCCAGGGCGTGACCCTGCACGGCGTCACCCCGGCGCCCGACGAAGTGGTCCTCGCGTTCGTCCAGTCCGGCTTCGATGCCGAGGCGAGCGGCAGCTATGCCGGCCTGCTGGCCTGGATGAACGCGATCGAGCGCGCGCAGCCGAACCTGGCCGTCGCCGGCTTCGAGATGCGGCCAGGCGAGACGCCGGGGCAGGTCGCCATGAAAATCCGTATCGCGGCCTACCGGCCGCAGGAGAACAAGCCATGAAGCCGAGCGTCATCATCCTGCTGGCGCTGGCCGCCGGCGCGGCCCAGGCCCAGCCCCTGCGCGACCCGTTCGCGCGCCCTGCCCTGCCGGCACCGAGCGTGGCGGCCGAACCCGAGGCGCCGCATACGGTGCCGCGCCTGCGCGCCGTCATGGTGGCGCCAGGACGTGCGCTGGCAAACATCAACGGCCAGATCCTCGCCACCGGCGAGTGGTTCGGCGACTATCAACTGATCAAGGTGGAAGAACGCGGCGTCACGCTTAGTAAACGTGGCGTGAAAAGCGTTCTGGTACTGGACGAGGCATCCCGCAAATGAAGCAGAACCTGTTGAAACCGATCGTATTGGCCGCCCTCCTCGCTGCCGCCTTCGATGCCGGGGCCGCCAAGCGAAGCGGCGTCCAGCCGCCGACCGCGGTGTCGTCGACCGCATCGTCCACCACCGCGCCGGCAAGCAGTTCCCCCACCTCCTTCGTATTTCGCGACACCCCGATCGCCGAACTGTTCGAGATGATCTCGCGCCACGACCGCGTCAACATCATGCTGGGCAAAGGCGTGACCGGAAATGTCGCCGTCAGCCTGTACGACATGACACCGCGCCAGGCGATCTACGCGATCGCCGAAGCCGGCGGCTACCAGGTGATCGAGCGCGACAAGGGCTATGTGATCGTCAACCCGGCGCAGCCGGCCGACGCCGGCGTCGGCCCGATCGGCCAGCTGGAAGTGAAGGCCTTAAAAGTGCTGTATTCGGAGCCGCAGCTGGTGGCCGACATCCTCACCAAACACGTGGGCCGCGGCGGCAAGGTCACCGTGCTGCCGTCGCGGCGCATGGTGGTGGTCGAGGACACGCGCGAGGGCCTCAAGCGCATCGAGGCCCTGCTGCGCGAGATCGACACCCAGCCGCAACAGATCATGATCGAAGCGAAGATCCTCGAGATCACGCTCGACGAGAACGAGAACTTCGGCATCGAGTGGAACAAGGTGTTCAGCGCCAACGGCGTCAACCGCATCGGCACCAGCGCGCTGGTGCCGGCGAATGGCGCGGGCCTGGTCTTCAATTACGTGAACAAGAACGTCGACCTCTACCTGAATGCCCTCAGCAACAAGGGACGGGTGCGCACGCTGGCCACGCCGAAACTGCTGACGCTGGAAAACCAGGAAGCGAGCACGAACATCGGCGACAAGCTGGGCTACCGCGTGACCACCACCATCAACAACGTCACCAGCGAATCGATCCAGTTCCTGGAAACGGGCGTGATCCTGCGCGTGACGCCCTCGGTCGATACGGACGGGCGCATCGCCCTGCGCGTGCGGCCGGAAGTGAGCTCGGGTTCGCTGCTGGGCGGGATCCCGTCGAAGAAGACGACCGAGGTGAACACCCAGCTGGTGGCGGAAAACGGGCAATCGATCCTGATCGGCGGCTTGATCAAGACCAGCGCCGGCCTGCGCCGCACCGGGGTGCCGATCCTGGGCGAGGTGCCGGGTCTCGGTAAACTGTTTTCGAACGACGAAACGACGGGCAGCTCGACCGAGACCATCGTCCTGATCACGCCGCGCATCGTGCCGACGCGCGCCAGCGGCGCCGATGCCCAGGTCGTGGAGCGGGTCCAGCAGGCCGAAGGCGAAATCGAGCGTCAAGTGAAGGGACCGGCGATCCTGCCTTGACGCCGCGTTGGCGCAGCCAATAAAAAACGGCCTCCTCGGAGGCCGTTGTCGTTTGCGCAGCGTGTTGAAGCTTACGCCGCCACGCCCGCGTTGTGCGCCTGCTGGTCCGCATGGTACGAGGAACGCACCATCGCGCCGACGGCCGCGTGGACAAAACCCATCTCGTAGGCCGCTTCCTCGAACTTTTTAAATTGGTCCGGGTGCACGTAGCGGCGCACCGGCAGGTGCGAGTTCGACGGCGCCAGGTACTGGCCGATGGTGAGCATGTCGATGTCGTGTTCGCGCATGTCGCGCATCACCTGCAGGATCTCCTCATCCGTTTCGCCGAGACCCACCATGATGCCGGACTTGGTCACCGCGTTCGGGTACATCTTCTTGAAATCGCGCAGCAGCACCAGCGAGTGCTGATAATCGGCGCCCGGACGCGCTTCCTTGTACAGGCGCGGCACGGTTTCCAGGTTGTGGTTCATCACGTCCGGCAGGCCGTCGGCGAAGATGTTCAAGGCCTTTTCCAGGCGGCCGCGGAAGTCCGGCACCAGCACTTCGATCTTGGTGTTCGGCGACAGGGCGCGGGTCTTCTGGATGCACTCGACGAAGTGGCCGGCGCCGCCGTCGCGCAGGTCGTCACGGTCGACCGAGGTGATCACGACGTAGGACAGGCGCAGGTCGGCGATGGTCTTCGCCAGGTTACCTGGCTCGTTGACGTCGAGCGGGTCCGGACGGCCGTGGCCGACGTCGCAGAACGGGCAACGGCGCGTGCACTTGTCGCCCATGATCATGAAGGTCGCGGTGCCCTTGCCGAAGCACTCGCCGATGTTCGGGCAGCTCGCTTCTTCGCACACGGTGACCAGGTTGTTCGCGCGCAGGATGTCCTTGATCTCGTAGAAGCGCGAGGAGGCGGTGGCCGCTTTCACGCGGATCCAGTCCGGCTTCTTGAGGCGCTCGGCGTCGGCGATCGGCACGATCTTGATCGGGATGCGCGAGGTCTTATTCGCACCCTTCTGCTTGTCGGTGGCGTTGTAGGCGGGAGTCAGACCGGTATCGGTGTCGGTAGTCATATCGCTCTAGCCCGGGAGGGCTTCAGTTGGTTTGTTCGGTTCGGAGATCACGGCCAGGTGCCGGACCAAGGCTTGCGCCAGCGCCTGCTGCACGTCCGCCAGGGGCGCTTCGACGCCCATGGTGCGCATGTCGACGGTGGACAGGCCGGAATAGCCGCAGGGGTTAATCCAGGAGAACGGAGATAAATCCATCGCCACGTTCAGCGAGACCCCGTGGTAGGTGCAGCCGTTGCCGCGCACCTTTAAACCGAGCGCGGCGATCTTGGCGCCGCGACGCGGTCCTTCGGCAATATAGATGCCGGGCGCCCCGGCAATGCGCTCACCGCCGAGATTATACGCCGCCAGCACGTCGATGACCGCCTGTTCGATTTTTTCCACAAATTGCCGGGCGTACAACTTGCCACCAGGCTTGTTGCGGCGCAGATCCATCAGCAGGTAGATCACGACCTGGCCGGGACCGTGGTAGGTTACTTCGCCACCGCGGTCGGTTTGCACCACGGGAATGTCGTGCGCTGGCACGCCTTCCCCCTGCAACAGGTGCGCGCGGTCGGCTCCCAGGCCGAGGGTGAACACGGGTGGATGCTCGACGATCCAGAGCTCGTCCGGCGTTTCAGGCGTGCGCGCATCGGTAAACGCGCGCATCGCGGCAAACACGGGTTCGTAGTCGGCGCGGCCCAGCTCGCGAATCAGCGGGCTGGCGGGACGGGTGGGTTGCATGGGATCCGGTCGGGAAGGTGGACAGCCCCGACATTATATGCCAGCGCCGTCCGCCTTGCCCGGCTGCGGCAGGCCTTGCCTGCCTGATAAGGCTTAAAGAACGATCTTGACCATCGGGTGGGAGGACAGGGTGCGGTAGATGTCGTCCAGCTGTTCGCGGCTGGTCGCGCGCACGATGCAGGTCAGTCCCGTGTAGTTGCCCTTGCCGGAAGGACGCACTTCCATGCGGCCGTGGTGGAAGGTCGGGTCGAAGCCGGTCACCACCTCGACGATCGTGTTGGCGAAGGCGTCATGCGTGGGGCCCATCACCTTGATCGGGAAGTCGCTCGGGTATTCGATGAGGGATTCTTTGGGGTCCATGGTGGCTCCTGTGCAAACCGACATTGTAGCCAATGCGCGCCGGGCGCGTGCGATTGCTGAAAGGACACTGCGGGATGCTGCGCAGTGGTCCTTCCTGGTCAGCGCTCCATCTGGCGCGCGCCGCGCTCCTGCTGGCGCCAGTTCTCCGCACGGCGCGGCGGCGCGGCCTGCTGCGCCGGTTGCGGCGCCGGCGCGGCCGCGACAGGGGCCGGCGCAGGAGCCGGAGCGGGCGTCGGTGCAGGACGCGGTGGCGGTGGCGTCACCGCCGTCACGACCGGCCGCGGCATCTGTGCCTGCGCATGGGCGCGCGCGGCTGCCGCCTCCATTGCCGCGCCCACGCTGCCGCGCGCGCCGAACGGCGCCGACGGCTGTGGCTGTGGTTGCGGCTGAGGCTGCGTCTCGCGCTCGGCACGCTGCTGGAAGCGCTGGCGCCGGCCATCCTCGAAGGCCTCGCGTGCCTCGCGCTGGGGCCAGTCGCGCTGGAGTTGCGGTGGCGGCGAGGTGATCACACCCGGCTGGCGCACGAAGCCCGATTGCGGCGGCGGCGATTGCACGAAGGAGGGCGGCGGCGTGGTCGTTACCGGGGCCGGCTGGGGTCCCGCCTGGCGGCGCCAGCCGTCGTGCCCCTCGTGCCCATCACGATCATTGCGCCGGCCGTCCGGACGGCCATCGCCGTCGCGGTCGCGCCGTTCCCAGCGGCCATCGCGGCCATCATTGCGGCGTGCGTCGTCCTGGCCACGCTCGCGCCAGTGGCGCGGCGCCGGCGGCAGCGCGCCGGGTGCTCCTTGCCAGTTGGCCGGCGGCCGCACCAGCGCATCGTGTCTGACCACGACTTCGCCGCGGCCGCCAAAGCGGTCCTGCGGCACCACGGTCAGGCCACGCTGGCGGTAATCATGACGGCCGTCGCGCTTGCCGTCATATTTGCCCTCGTGCGGATTCAGGCGGCGCAGGTAGCGGTCCGACAGCCGGTAGCCGGGCACGAAGCGGTCATACGGCGAGAGCGGATACCAGCCCTGGGCGATGGTATTCACGCCGATGCTCCAGCCGGCGCCGCCGACCCAGCCGACCAGGGCCGGTGCCCACACCGGGTAGCGCTCGAGCCGGCCCGGAGCCCAGCCCCAGCGGTTGTTGAGCTGCACCCAGCGTCCGTAATGGAAGGGCGCATAGCCCCAGGGCGCGTTGTCGACCCAGGTCCAGCCCCAGGGAGAAATCCAGGTCCAGCGGCCGTCGCGGTAGGGCACCCAGCTCGAGGAAACCGCAGGCAGCCAGACGCTGCCGTATTCGCTGTTCTCGGTCCAGCTGCCGTAGCGGTCCAGATCTTCGTAACCGGTCATCTCGGCCGGCACGTAGCGGGTGGCGCGTACGGAATCGAATTCGCGGTCGCGCAGGGCGGCCCAGTCGTCGAAGGCATCCGTCATCGCCTGGGTCATGCGCAGGTCGAGGCCCTGCATCTCGGCGCTGCGGCCGCTGCGCACGGTCAGGCGTTCGCCATTGCCCTCGACCACGGCGACGCCGTCGAACACGCGGATGCTGCTGGTGTCCTGCATGCGTTCGGCGTCGATGCGCAGGCGGCCCGGCTGCTGCAGCAGCACGCGCGTTTGCGGGGTGGTCAGTTCGAAGCCGGCCGCGACTTCCGCGTTGACGACGCGGATGCTGGCGCTGCCGTAGTGCAGGCGCAGGCGCAGTTTCTCGTCGTCGAGCTGGACGACTTCCAGGGCCGAGTCACTGTCGAGGCGGATCGCGCTCGAGCCGATCCGCAATTCGGTGCGGGCGCCGGGGGCCGTGGAGATGGTCTGGTTCGAGGTGACCGGCCAGTTCACCAGCGCGGCATTGGCGGCTTCGCCTTCGCTGCTGACGCTGACCTGCCCCTGGGTGAGAGATACGCGCCCGACCCGGGCCGGCGGGTCTTCCTGCGCCAGGGCAGTCGTAGAACACAAGGTGGAACACACCGCCAGCGCCAGCAGCGTTGCGGACTTCATCGAACGGAGGTTCATCATCGGCTCCAGGCGGGTGGGACGGAATACGTCGACCTGATTACACCGCAAGCACCCAGGCCACGACAATCGGGGTTACAGTCGGTTGCAACTCATATACAACCGATACATGAGGCTGCCTCAGGCGCCGGCGCGCTTCACGAAGAACAGCATCGATCCGACCACCACCAATACGGCGCCGAAGAAACGGTTCTGGATGCGCATCGCGCGCGGATCGCGGAACAGGCGCTGCATCGACGCGGCCAGCGTCGCATAGCCGTGCATCACCAGGCTGTCGATGGTGACCATGGTCACGCCCAGGATCAGCAGCTGCGGCAGCAGCGGCGCGTCTTTCGAGATGAACTGCGGCAGCACCGCGACCATGAAGATGATGCCCTTCGGATTGGTCGCATTCGTCAGGAAGCCGGTCAGCACGCGCTTGCCAAAGGAAGGATGGGCGGCGAGACCCGCGCTGCTGGCCTGCGGGCCGGACTGGTCCTTCGAGCGCCATTGCGACACGCCCAGGTAAATCAGGTACAACGCACCGACCACCTTGACCACGAAGAAGGCCGTGGGCGAGGCCAGCAGCAGCGAGCCGACGCCGGCGCCGGCGATCGCCAGCACCAGGATCAGGCCGAACTGCAGGCCGAGCACGGTGGCGCTGGCCTTTTTGACGCCATAGGCCAGGCCATGCGACATCGACAGCACGGCGCCGGAACCGGGAGAAATGGCGATCACGGTGCCGGCGATGACGAAGGCGATCCAGGTGGCGAAGGACATGGGGAGAATTCGGGGAAACTGAAAAGACGGAGGCGCGCGGCATCATGCCGCAGCGCCGACCGGATGCCCAAAGGGCGTGCGGGTATTACTTCTTGCGCGGATTAACGGCAGTCTTCAGGGTAGCGCCAGCCGAGAAACGCGGGGTCTTCGATGCGCCGATCTTGATGACTTCGCCCGTTGCCGGGTTGCGGCCCTTGCGCGCTGCGCGCTTGGTCACCGAGAAGGTGCCGAAGCCGGTGATGCCGACCGTGTCGCCTTTTTTCAGACGCTCAGTGATGATCTCGATGATCGTGTTGACCGCGTTGTTGGCCGCAGTGCCCGACATCTCGGTACGCTTGGCAAATTCCGCGATCAGTTCGCCTTTTTTCATGGTGCCTCCGGGGTTGAAAGAGCGGAAAGAGTAGCACAAATGTTTGCCACATGTAACTTTCTCGCGCCCATATGTCCTCGTGTTGCACCAATGCCCGTTTTTTCGGGCATTTTTAAAGCGTGCCTGTCAGAGCAGGCTCGGTTCGGCGCCACTCGCTGCCAGGCGGGTGCGCAGGGCGGCGTTGATCAGGGTCTGGTAGCCGGTGCCGCAGCGCTCGGACAGATTGCGGAACTCGTTCAGCACCTCGTCGTCGAGGTAGATCGTGATGCGCGTCTTGCGCTTCGGCGGGCGCGTGCGGCGCAGCGGGGCGGCATTCTGGGTTTGGCTCGGGTTCAGGGTCGAGGTCGGTATCATCGTCATCTCCATCGGCAAAGGCGAGGCTGGCGTACCGCAGCCTTCGATACTGACTATACGTATCTGTTGACCGGGCCGCGCGGCGAAAGCGACGAGCTGCAGATTTTCGGGCCTGAAGCGCAATTTATCGCGCTGAACCGTGTGCCCGCGGCTTCCGCGCTCGGTTAAGATGCTGCCATATTGCTAATTCTCAGGAGTACTCCATGGCTGCAGGCAGTTTGCTCGCATTACTCGACGACATCGCTACCGTCCTCGACGACGTCACCGTGATGAGCAAGGTGGCGGCCAAGAAGACCGCCGGCGTGCTCGGCGACGATCTGGCATTGAATGCGCAGCAGGTCACGGGCGTCGACTCCTCGCGCGAGCTGCCGGTGGTCTGGGCCGTGGCCAAGGGTTCGCTGATGAACAAGGCGATCCTGGTGCCGGCCGCGCTGCTGATCTCGGCCTTCGTGCCCTGGCTGATCATTCCATTGCTGATGATCGGCGGCGCCTTCCTGTGCTTCGAAGGCGCTGAAAAACTGGCCCATAAATTCCTGCACAGCCCGGAAGAAGATGCGGCCCACAAGGAAGAGCTGGCCAGGGCGCTGGCCGACCAGAACGTCGACATGTGCGCCCTCGAGAAGGACAAGATCAAGGGCGCGGTGCGCACCGACTTCATCCTCTCGGCCGAAATCATCGTCATCTCGCTGGGCACGGTGTCGCAGATGCCGTTCATGCAGCAATTGGCGGTGCTGATCATCATTGCGCTGGTGATGACGGTCGGCGTCTATGGACTGGTCGCCGGGATCGTCAAGATCGACGACGCCGGCCTGTATCTGAGCAAAAAGACGAGCGGTTTCGCACGCAGCCTGGGCGGCATGCTGCTGGCCCTGGCGCCGCGCCTGATGAAATTCCTGTCGATCGTCGGCACGGCGGCCATGTTCATGGTCGGCGGCGGCATCATCAGCCACAACTGGGAAGCGCTGCACCACTATTCCGAAGGCCTGGCGACGGCGATGGGCGAAGTGCCGGCCATCGGCGGCATGCTGCACGCGATCGGGCCGGTCGTCTTCGATGCCCTGGTCGGGGTCGTGGTCGGCGTGCTGGTCGTGATTGTCGTCACCCTCGTCAACAAGCTGCGCGGCAAAAAGGAGACGGCTGCGGCCCATTGAAACCTTTGCTGCACTGCAATGCCGATTTTCCTTACGCCAGCCTGACGTAAAGACAACTGTTGCATTTCGGTCTATCGCACTCCTTGCAAATTGACATGCTCGGGTGCGCCCTCCAGACTGGACTGAGCCATAGCCGTTCAGACCACCTTGTGAGGGAAGATCCATGCAAAGAAACACGAAGAAAACGGTGCTGTCCCTGTCGATCGCCGCGATGTTTGCAAGCACGGCCTACGCCCAGGAAAACACCAGTACCGAAAGCAGCGCCGCCACCGTCGTCGTCACCGGTACCCGCGTGGCCAACCGCAGCGCGCTCGATACCGCCGCCGCGGTCGACATCATCTCGGCCGACACCCTGAAAAATACCGGGACCACCGAGATGAACCAGGCGCTGTCGATTGCATTACCTTCCCTGAACTTCCCGCGTCCTTCGCTGACCGACGGCACGGATACGATCCGCCCGGCCACGCTGCGCGGCATGGCGCCCGACCAGACCCTGGTGCTGGTGAACTCGAAGCGCCGTCATTCGTCCTCGCTGGTCAACCTGAACGGTTCCGTCGGCCGCGGCTCGGCGGCCGTCGACATGAACACGATCCCGACCGCGATCGTGAAAAACATCGAGGTGCTGCGCGACGGCGCCGCCGCCCAGTACGGCTCGGACGCCATCTCCGGCGTCGTCAACCTGCGCCTGCGCACCGACCGCGACGGCGGCGAAGCGAGCGTCACCTATGGTGCGCGCTTCACCGAATACGACCTGTTCAACGACGTGTCCCCGGCCGGCGGCACCTGGAGCGGCCCGGCCAAACGCGAGCGCACCGACGGCCAGAGCGCCACGGTCAGCGCCTGGAAAGGGCTGCCGCTCGGCGAGACCGGCCACCTGACGATCGCCGCCGAATACAAGGATCAATCGCGCACCGAACGCGGCGGCTACGACATGCGCCAGCAATACCCGCGATTGGCCAACGGCGCCTTCGATCCGCGCGAAAACACGATCAACCGTTTCAATGCCTGGTACGGCGACCCGGAAATGCAGCAGACGACCCTGTTCGCCAATGCCGGCAACGACCTCGGCAACGGCATGAAGGCCTACGGCTGGGCCAGCTACCAGAAGCGCGAAGCACGTTCCAGTGGTTTCTTCCGCACGGCGCGCGACGACCGCAACGTCATCTCCATCTATCCGGACGGCTTCCTGCCAGTGATCGCCCCGACCGTCGACGACTTTGCCCTGACCGGCGGCCTGACCTGGACCATCGGCGACTGGGACCTGGACACCTCGCTCGGCTACGGCAAGAACAAGATGCAGTTCGAAATCCAGAACACGCTGAACCGCTCGATCGGCCCGACCAGCAAGACCGAATTCGATGCCGGCGGCTTCTCCTACGACCAGCTGGTGTTCAACCTGACCGGCGTACGCAAGCTCGACGTCGCAGGTCTCTCGTCTCCGCTGAACATCGCGGTCGGCACCGAAGTGCGGCGCGAAGGCTATGAGCTGTTCGCCGGCGAACGCGAATCCTGGGATTACTTCGGCGAGCGCCTCGCCAGCGGCGCCCCGGCCGCACCGGGCGCCCAGGTGTTCCCGGGCTTCCGTCCGGCCAACGAGGTCGATACCCACCGCACCGCGGCCGGCGCCTTCGTCGATCTGGAGGCGAACATCACGCCGGAGCTGCTGGCATCGGCCGCCATCCGCGCGGAACATTATTCCGACTTCGGCAACAGCCTGGCCGGCAAACTGTCCGCCCGCTACGACTTCACCAAGAGTTTTGCCTTGCGCGGCTCGCTGCAGAACGGCTTCCGCGCGCCGTCGCCGCAGCAGCAGAACTTCACGTCGACCTCGACCAATTTCATCAACGGCGTGCCCTTCGAGATCACGACCTTCAAACCGACCGACCCGGTCGCCGTGGCGCTGGGCGCCCAACCGCTCGACGCCGAAAAATCGGTGAACCTGTCGCTGGGCGCGGTGCTGCGCTTCGACCGCATCAGCCTGACGGTGGACGCCTACCGTATTAAAATCCGCGACCGCATCGTGCTGTCGGAGAACCTGACGCAAGCGAACGTGCGCGACTACATCGCCTCGCAAGGTTTCATCGGCGTGGGCGGCGGCCGCTTCTTCATCAACGGCGTCAACACCACCACCGACGGCGTCGACATCGTCATGAACTGGCCGGTGAATGCCGGCGCGGCAGGGCGCTTCGACACCACGCTGGCGGCCAATTTCAACAGCACGGAAGTGACCAAGACCCCGGTCACGGCCCAGCTGGCGGCCCTGAATCCGGCGCCGGTGCTGTTCGACCGCGCCAACATCATCGCCATCGAAGAAGGCCAGCCGAAGAACAAATTCAGCGCCAACGTCAACTGGAAACTGGGGCCTTGGGGCGCCACCGCGCGCGCCACCCGCTACGGCAAGACCATGACCCCGGGCACGACGGCCGCCTTCGACTTCCAGCTGGGTGCGAAGACCGTCGTCGACCTCGAAGGCCGCTATGCGCTGACGCCGAAGCTGACCCTGGCCCTGGGTGCCGACAACGTCTTCGACCAGTATCCGGAAACGCTGCCGCCGGCCCTGAACACGACCGGCAACACGCCATTCTCGAACTACTCGCCGTTCGGCCGCTCGGGCCGCTTCGTCTACGCCCGCGCCAACTACGCGTTTTAAGTTGAACCGAGGGTACTAAACGCGCCCGGGGATTTTTTCCCGGGCGCGTTTTTTATTCGATGCTTGCCGGGATCTTCTCGCGCCGTCCTGCTGCGACCCCATCGCGCACGGCCCAGACCAGGGACAGCACCGACATCCCGGTCAGCATCCAGCTTGCCCAGCCGTAATCGACGCGCACCAGCGCCGTCGCGTCGGCATGCCACCACACCAGCGCATACCCGATCAGGGTGATCAAGACGCCGAGACTGATGAACAGCAGCAGGTGCAGCACGCGCTCGGGCACCGGCAGCACACGCGTATCGCCCTCGACAATGACGTCGTACGCTGAGACGATTACCTCCGCCAGCAGCAGCGCGGCAATGAACCAGACCCAGGCGCCGTGCCACTGGTACCAGGCCAGGCTGGCGAAGAGAAGGGCGAAGATCGTCTCGCGCGCGGCGTGCAGCGCTTCTTCGGACGCGGCGTCGCCCCGTTTCGGCAGTTTGGCCAGCAACTCGTGGTTGACGATGATGTCGAGAAAGCCCAGCCCGCCATGCAGCAGGAGCACATAGACATAGGGCGGCATGTTTTTCCCGTCTGCTCTAGACTGGGTTCAGTCGCGCCGCAGGACCATCGCGCCCAGCGCCATGCCGACGGCGAAGGCGGCATACACGCCGGCCAGCGATTTTCTAGACAGGCGCTTCTCGTAGCCCGGCTTCAGGCGCTCGGGCGTCATCTTGTAATCGGCGAAGCAGGCGATCGCCGAGGTGGCGGCGGACGCGGCCAGGGTCACCCGCACGTCTTTGTGGTCGAGCTTTTCTCCAGCCAGCTTTTCGAACAGGACCGACCAGAAGGTGGCGCTGAGGTGGTGGATCGCATAGCCGGTGATCGTGTATTTCAGCGAAAAATCGTCGTGCTCGGCCGCCTCGTCGCCCCAGATCCAGTGGCTGACGGCGTTCGTCGGCGCATAGGCGCTGCCGGCCTCGAGACGCCCGAGCAGGGCCAGGGCGGCGGTGGAAACGATGCTGGAAGCGGCGCCGCCGACCAGGCCGCGTTGCATGGAAGTTGACCAATCTGCCATAGTGTTCATCCTCGACTCGGTGAAAGGAATTGCATGCGGATCTTGCTCACAGGCGCCAGCGGTTTCATCGGACAGCACCTGCTGCAGGCGCTGCTGCTTGAGGGCCACCACGTCGTCTGCGCGGTGCGCACTCCGAAAGAGAGCAGCGATCCACGCCTGCGCTATGTGCATGCTGACTTCGCCAACGATACCGACAAATCCATCTGGCTGGCGCGCTTGTCAAGCGTCGACGCCGTCATCAACACGGTCGGCATTTTCAGGGAGTCGGGCCGGCAAAGCTTCGAACGCCTGCATACGCTGGCGCCGCGCGCCCTGTTCGCCGCCTGCGCCGAATCCGAGGACGTGCGCCTGGTAATCCAGCTCTCGGCCCTGGGCGCCGATGCGGAAGCGGACAGTGCGTATCACTTGTCGAAAAAAGCGGCCGACGACTACCTGGCTGCGCTACCGGTGCGCGCCTACATCGTCCAGCCTTCCCTGGTCTACGGCAAGGAGGGGGCCAGCGCGCAAGTCTTCAAAACCCTGGCCAGCATGCCCGTGTCCGTGCGCTTCGGCAGCGCGCCGCAACTGGTGCAGCCGGTGCACATCGACGACGTCGTCGCCGCAATGATTGGCCTGCTGCGCCACAGATTACCGCTGCCACCCGGCACGACGGCGCGGCGCGTGCCGCTGGTCGGGCCCGAGGCCCTGTCGTTCACCGATTACCTGGCGCGCCTGCGCAGTGCCATGGGAATGAAACGGCAGCTGGTGCTGCCGTTGCCCGGCTTGTTGTCTCGTCTGCTCGCGAAAGCCGGACGCTGGCTGCCCGGCGCACTGCTCGACGAGGAGGCCTTGCGCATGCTCGACCGCGGGAATACGGGCGATGTCGCTCCGATCACCCAGCTGCTGGGCCGTGCGCCGACGCCGATTGCCGCCTTCGTCACCGATCCGCGCGCCGAACGCACGCAAGCAAAACTGGGCTGGCTGCTGCCGATTTTGCGCTGGAGCATCGTCGCGGTCTGGATCATCACGGCCATCGTCTCTTTCGGCCTGTACCCGGTCGAGGCCAGCTACGACTTGTTGGCGCGCAGCGGTATCCCGCCGTCCCTGCAGCCGCTGATGCTGTACGGCGCGGCCAGCTTCGACCTGCTGCTCGGTCTCGGTATCGTGTTCCTGCGGCGGCGGCGCTGGCTGTGGCTCGCACAATTGGGCCTGATCGGTTTTTATACGCTCGTGATAGCGTTCAAGTTGCCTGAATTCCTGCTGCATCCCTATGGGCCCTTAACGAAAAACCTGCCTATGCTGGCCGCCATCTGGCTTCTCTACGAAATGGAAGAATAATGGATTACGTCGTCATAAAATGGCTGCACATCCTGTCGTCGACCTTCCTGTTCGGCACCGGCATCGGCTCAGCCTGGTACATGCTGTTTGCCAACATCAGCCGCGACGTGCGCGCGATCGCCGTGGTCAGCCGCAACGTCGTGATCGCCGACTGGGTTTTCACGGCCACCACCGCCGTGATCCAGCCCGCCACCGGTTTTTACATGATCCACCTGGCGGGTTACCCCTTCCACAGCAAATGGATCATGTGGTCGGTGGCCCTGTACGTGCTGGCCGGCGCCTGCTGGCTGCCGGTGGTCTGGATCCAGATGAGACTGCGCGACCTGGCCGCCGAAGCGGCGCGCACCGATACCGCCTTGCCGCCGCAGTACTGGCGTCTCTTCAAAACCTGGGTAGCGCTGGGGGTGCCCGCCTTTGCCGCCTTCGTGATCATCTTCTGGCTGATGGTGGCGAAGCCGATGTAACGGAACAGGGCTTGCAAGCGGGCGCAGTAGAATGGCCCGCATTCATCCAGCAAGGAGTAGACGATGCGGGCTTACCAGATTCTGCCGGGCGAGAACATCGACGGTTTACGGTGCGTGAATTTTCCCGAACGCGAACTGGCGCTCGGCGAAGTGCGGGTGCGCGTACACGCGGTCTCCCTGAACTACCGCGACCTGATGGTTGCCAGCGGCAATTATCTGGTGAACGTCGACGACCCCATCATCCCCTGCTCGGACGGCGCCGGCGAAGTTTTGGCCGTCGGCCATGGCGTCACGCGCCTGCAGGTGGGCGACCGCGTCGCGGCCTCCTTCTTCCCCTACTGGCAGGACGGGCGCACGTCTCCCGCTAAAATCCGCCACGCGCTGGGCGGCGACATCGACGGCATGCTGGCCGAGGAAGTCGTGCTGCACGAGGATGCCTTGGTAAAAATTCCGCCGCAGCTGAGCTATGTGGAGGCATCGACCATGCCCTGCGCCGGCGTCACCGCCTGGAATGCGATCTTCGAGTCGAGCAACGCTATCAAACCGGGCGACACCGTGCTGCTGCTGGGGACAGGTGGCGTCTCGGTGCTGGGCTTGCAGATGGCCAAGGCGGCCGGGCTGCGCACCATCATCACCTCGTCCAGCGACGAGAAGCTCCAGCGCGCTCGCGAGCTGGGCGCCCATCATACGATCAATTACCGCACGATTCCCGAATGGCAGGAAGAAGTCCTGCGCGCCACCCACGGCGCGGGCGCCGACGTGGTGCTGGAAGTGGGCGGGCAGGGGACCGTCAACCGCTCGGTGGCATCCTGCGCGATGGGCGGCAGCGTCGCCATCATCGGCGGCGTCAGCGGTTTTGGCGGCGAAGTCAATCCGGCGACGCTACTGGCCGGCGCCAAGCGCATGGTCGGCATTTTTGTGGGCAGCCGCAGGATGCTGGAACAGGTGATGAGTTTCGCGGCGACCAGCGGGATCAAGCCAGTGGTCGATCGCGTGTTCGGGTTCGACGAAGCGAAAGAGGCCTACCGCTACATGGAATCGGGTTCGCACTTCGGCAAAGTGGTGATCAGCGTCACCGGCTGAGCGTTCAGCGGCCCTCGAAACGCACCAGCTCGATTTCAAATAATTTGGGCCAGAATTTACCGGTCACGTAGAGCTTGCGGTGCTTGGCATCATAGGCGATGCCGTTCAGCACCGCGTCGACCGAACTGGTGCCGCGTTTGTCGCGCGGCAGCAGATTGGTGAGGTCGATCCAGCCGGTCACCTTGCCGCTGGCCGGGTCGATGCGGGCGATGACGTCGGTGCCCCAGACGTTCGCATACAGTTCGCCGTCGACGATTTCCAGTTCGTTCAGGGAATCGATCGGTTTGCCCTCGGCCGTCACCTGCACCCGGCGCACTTCCTTCAAGCTGGTTGGGTCGAGCACGCGGATATTCGCGCTGCCGTCGCTCATGTAGACGTTTTTCGCATCGCTGGCCAGGCCCCAGCCTTCGCCCTCATAGGGGAAGCGCGCCTTCATGGCGAAGGTCTTGGCGTCGAATACATAGCCGGTCTTCGATTGCCAGGTCAGGCCCAGGATATTGTCGCCAAATGCCGTCGAGCCTTCGCCGAACACGTCCTTCGGCAATTCCGCCTTTTGCAGCACCTTGCCGGTTTTCAGTTCGATGCGGCGCAGCGTCGAGCGGCCGGTGAGGCCGGTCGTCTCGTACAGGTGGCCGTCGCGGAAGAACAGGCCCTGGGTGAACGCCTGCGGATCGTGCGGATAGGTGTTCTTGACGATGAAGCCGTAGACGGGAATGGCCGCCATGGCGGCACTGCAGGCGCAGCTCGAGAGGACGAGGGCGGCGAGGGCGGCAGGTTTCAGCATGCTGGAATGGAGCGGTTATGCGAGGCGATCACTGTAGCATGAGGCGGGCACGGCCGCAGCTATACATAGGCCAGCATGCGGCCGCAGGTGATGACGCCCAGCCAGAGCAGGATCGACAACGCGGCGCCAAAACGGGCCAGCGGCGGCGCGGCGTGTTCGCGGTCCCAGCCCGCCACGCTGCGGTAGGGCAGCAAATGAAAGGCGAGCGCGTTCAGGCCGGCGAGGGCGATCAGCACCAGTTTTAGAAGAAAAACGCGATTGTTCGCCAGCTCGACCGGATGGGCGCTGAACAGCAGCAGCCCGGCCGGAATCACCAATATCAGGCTCGCCAGCGCCCAGCGCAGCAGGTGCCGGCCGAGGTCGGCCACCGGCAGCGTACGGGCAAACCCCAGCACGCGCAGGTCGAACAGCACCACGCTGCCGACCAGCACGGCGAAGCCCGCGATGTGGACGATCTCGACGATCGGATACAGCCAGGCGCCTTCGCGCATCGCGATCGACAAGGGCGTGGCCGCCAGCGCCTCGAACACGCCGGCACCGGCCGCCATCAGCGCAGCTCCGTCTTCTTGCCCTCGATCGTGATGTTTTCGGCGCGCAGTTCGTCGCCCTTGCTGCGGTGTGGATAACCGTGCACCGTGGCGCGCTGGCCCGGCTTGAGCATCTCCCTGGCCAGCCCGCGGCTTTCCATGCGCGAGGGCGGCGCCAGCACCACGAGCCAGGTTTTGTTGTCGGCCGTTTTCAGGCGCACGAAGCCGTGCGGCTGCTCGTAGCCGGCCTGCTCGATGGTGCCGCTCAGGTCGAGCGGCTTGTCGGACTGGTATTCGCTCCAGCCGTGGTGGGCAAGTGCGCCGGCGCTGAGGACCAGTCCGGCGGCAAACAGGGTCAATCGTTGCATGACGTGTCTCCCGGTATGCGACCCGCCCGATTCTACGCCCGAATGGCCGCGTCGCGTGTGGCTGCGTCTATCGTGCCTTGGCGATGTCGCGCGCCGGCAGCGGCAGGCGCCCGATGGGCTCGAGCTTGCCGTCGCGCAGGATCGTCAGCACCATTTCCCCGGGCGCCAACGAGGCGCCGGTGAGGGCGCGGATGTTGACGTCGTGGGTGACCAGCACCAGCGGCGTCGTCTCGCGGCGCGCAGCCAGGCGGGCGCGCAGGTCGCGCAGCTTGGCGGACGCTGCCTTGTCGTCGTCCTCGAACATCGAATCCAGGCTGGGTTCCGGCTCGGCGCGCCCGAACGCCAGTTTCGCCGTATCCAGGCAGCGGCACCAGCGGCTCGACCAGACCGCGCCCGGATTCACGCCGCGTTCCTTGAAGGCGGCGCCGATCGCCCGCGCGTCCTGGCGGCCTTTATCCGACAGGTTGCGCTGGGTGGCGCACTGGTTCAGCGTAAAACCGGGCGGGTCGCCGATCCCTGGTGTGGTGGCCGCATGGCGCATCAGGACCGTCACGCCGCCGGCGCGCAGTTTCTGCCAGAGGGCGTCGTCGTCCAGCTCGGCAGCGAACGAGGGCAGGCTGGCCCATGCCAGGAATAAGGGGAACCAGGGCGCGCGCATGAGAGTCTCCGGGCCGGATGCGGGTCCCATCATTATGCGATTGCCGCCGCTTGCCAAGCGCACGCCTTATGTTAGGCTTTATGCATTGGATCTGATGAGAATGACAATGCGAAGCACCCTGCACCTGCTGGTTCCCCTGTTCGCCGCGTTTGTGACGGCGCCCTTGCACGCTGCACCCAGCTGCGCCGCCTATGCCGGCGAGCTCGCTGCCATGGTGGAAGCGGCCGACAGCCTGCGCAGCCAGGTCGATTACCTGGCGGCCCCGAGCGACGCGGCAGCAAGCGAGCGGCGCACGGCGCTGGAAGGCGTGGAGCGGGCGAATGCCGAACGCCTGAGCGCCTGGATGACGGCCTGCGGCTGGCCGCGGCGCAGCGTCGAAGGGGTGCAGGCGGCGCGCGCCGCCTGGTTGATCGCCCAGCAGGCGAGAAGCGATATCGCCTTCCAGCGCCAGGTGGTGCGCCAGCTCGAACTGGCCGTGCTCGATGGCGAAGCTTCGGCCATGCACCTGGCGGCCGCTTCCGACCGGCTGGCGGTGCAGGAAGGGCGCCCGCAGCGCTACGGCACCCAGCTGCGCCAGGTCGCCGGCTGCGGCTGGGATTACTTTCTTCTGGACGACCTGGCACGGGTCGAGGCGCGCCGCAAGCGGCTCGGACTACCCTCGCTGGAAGAGCACAAGCGCGCCATCAACGCCCTGGTCACCGTGCAACGCTGCACCTCGCCGCTGTCGGACGCCCTCGGCAACGCACAGTAAACATACAATATAAATCGTTTAATTTGTATTAACCATATAAACGATATGATCGATGTTTTGCGGCTTTTTTCGGCATCTTTTTAGTGGCTTAAAAAATGCCGAGAGACAATAAAAAAGCCCGAAAAATCGGGCTTTCGTTTTTAAAAGCTGTCCTTCTTTTTAAAAGCCTTCCAGAACCACCTTGCCGCTGGCCGCGCCGCTTTCGATAAAAGCGTGGGCCCGGCGCAGATTCGCCGCGTTGATCGTACCCATGTTCTGGGCCAGCGTCGTGCGGATGCGGCCGTCGTCGACCAGTTGCGCCACTTCGTTCAGCAAGCGGTGCTGGGCCTGCATGTCCGGCGTAGTGAACAGCGAGCGGGTAAACATCAGTTCCCAGTGCAGCGAGATGCTCTTGCGCTTCAGCAGGCGCACGTCGATCGGTTCCGGATCGTCGATCAGGGCGAGTTTTCCCTGCGGCTTGAGCGCATTCACGAGGGCCGCAAAATGTTTATCGGTATGGGTCAGGCTGGCTACGTAATGGACTTCGCCCAGGCCCGCGTCGCTCAATGCCTTGTCGATGGACACGCTGTGGTCGACCACGTGGTGCGCACCGAAGATGCGTGCCCATTCGCGCGTTTCCGGACGCGAGGCGGTGCCGATCACGGTGATGCCGGTCAGCTGGCGCGCCAGCTGCACCATGATCGAGCCGACGCCACCGGCGGCGCCCACCACCAGCAGTTTTTCGCCTTCATGGCCGCCCAACTGCAGGCCAAGGCGGTCGAACAGCATTTCCCAGGCCGTGATTGCCGTCAGCGGCAGCGCCGCCGCCTCGGCAAAGCCAAGACTGGCCGGCATACGGCCGACGATGCGCTCGTCGACCAGGTGCAGTTCGCTGTTGCTGCCGGGGCGGTGGATGGCGCCCGCATACCAGACCCGGTCGCCCGGGCGGAACAGCGTCACTTCGGGGCCGACGGCGCGCACGATGCCGCTCGCATCCCAGCCCAGCACTTTTGGTTCCGCTTGCGCCTGCGCCGGCAAGCCGCGCCGCACCTTGGTGTCGACCGGATTCACGGACACGGCGTGTACTTCGACCAGCAGGTCGTGACCGGTCGCGACAGGGTCAGGCAGCGTGATGTCCTGCAGGGCGAGTTCGTTATCCGCAGGCAGGGATGCGTAGGCGGCAATGGCTTTCATGATGGTCCTTTGTCAGTGTTGAATGAAGTTCAGTGTAGCGGCTCAGGATTGCGCTGATTAGACCTTATAATCCGGAAAGACTATCCAGCGGAGCGAACAATGAAACTCGATGCCATGGCCTTGTTCGCCCAGGTGGCGGCCAGCGGCAGTTTTACGCAGGCGGCGCAGATCGCCGGCGTACCGAAATCGACGGTCAGCGCGCGCGTCGCCGAACTGGAAAGCGGACTCGGGGTGCGCCTGCTGCACCGGACCACACGCCGCCTCAGCCTCACCGCCGCCGGCCAGGTCTATCTAAGCCATTGCCAGGCCATGCTCGATGCCGCCAACGCAGCCGACGCGGCGATCTCTCGCCTGCGCGACGAGCCGGCCGGCCACCTGCGCCTGACCGCTCCGGAAGCGTCCGGCATCCTGTTGCTGCCGCCCTTGCTCGCCGCCTTTCACGCATTACACCCGGCAGTCAGCGTCGAATGCGTAATCACCGACGCCCATCTCGACCTGGTCGCCGAACGCATCGACCTGGCCCTGAGAACAGGCCAGCTGGCCGATTCCTCTTTCGTGTCGCGCCGCGTGGGGGCGGTACGCCGCGTGCTGGTCGCATCTCCCGCCTACCTGGCCACGCACGGCGCGCCCCAGCACCCGCTTGACTTGTCGCGCCATCGCCTGCTGCTGCACGACGTCTTGCCCCAATGGCCGCTGCATGCCGACGGCAAGGTGGTCCACTTGTCCGCCGCCGAATCTCCGCTGCGTGCCAACAACCTGAACACTTTGCGCGGCCTGGCGCTGGCCGGCGCCGGCATCGCCTTGCTGCCCTGGTTCATGGTGCGCGAGGCCCTGCTCGACGGCAGCCTGCAGCTGGTGTTGCCCTCGTACCCGCCCACCGACAACACGTATTACGCCGTCTATCCCGGCCGCAGCCACCGCCCCGCGGCCCTCAGCGCCTTGCTCGAATTTATCGATCAGTTCGGGCTGGCAAGCTATCTCGCCTGAGCTCTCGCTGCATGAATCAGCCGCAGCTAATTGTGCGCCGGTTAGCTGGTCCTTGCTACTAAGATGGTCGTAACGGAATGACAACCCATTCTGCGCTGCCTGCCGCCTGCGCCGGGACCGGCGCGTCCGAACCATCCAGAAAGGATCCACCATGACCGCTCCCGAGCGCTATCCGCTCACCCTGCGCATCAACGGCCAGGAACACGCAATGCAGATCGAAGCGTGGGTCACCCTGCTCGACCTGCTGCGCGAGCGCCTCGATCTCACCGGCTCGAAAAAGGGCTGCGACCACGGCCAGTGCGGCGCCTGCACCGTCCTCGTCGACGGCAAGCGCATCAACTCCTGCATGACCCTGGCCGTGATGCAGAACGGCCGCGAGATCACCACCATCGAAGGCCTCGCCGAAGAGGGCAAGCTGCACCCCCTGCAGCAAGCCTTCATCGACAACGATGCCTTCCAGTGCGGCTACTGCACCCCGGGCCAGATCTGCTCGGCGGTCGGCCTGATCAACGAAGGGCAGGCGAAAACCGTGGCCGACGTGCGCGAGCTGATGAGCGGGAACGTCTGCCGCTGCGGCGCCTATCCGGGTATCCGCAAGGCCGTCTGCGCGGTGGCCGATATCAAGGATGGCGACAATGCGGTGCACGCGATCGTGCCGGGGACGGTGCCGGCATGAACCCATTTACCTTTTCCCAAGCCGACAGCGCCGAGGCTGCGCTGTCCCAGGTGGCGCACAACGCCAGCTTCGCCGGCGAAGCCGTACGCTTCATTGCCGGCGGCACCAACCTGATCGACCTGATGAAGGAAGGCGTGATGGTCTCGAGCCGCCTGGTCGACATCAACCGCCTGCCGCTCGACGCCATCGAAGAAGAGGGCGACGGCCTGAAACTGGGCGCCACCGCCAGGAATGCCGATACTGCCTACCACCCGCTGGTGCGCGAACGCTATCCACTGCTCACCGCCGCGATCCTGGCCGGCGCCTCTCCCCAGCTGCGCAACATGGCGAGCAATGCCGGCAACCTGCTGCAGCGCACCCGCTGCTACTACTTTTACGACCTCGGCACGCCCTGCAACAAGCGCGATCCGGGCAGCGGCTGTTCCGCGATCGGCGGCGTGACGCGCCAGCACGCGATCCTCGGCGCCAGCCCGCACTGCATCGCGACCCACCAGTCCGACATGTGCGTGGCGCTGGCCGCGCTCGAAGCCACGGTGCACGTGGAATCGGCACGCGGCAAGCGAGAAATCCCCTTCGCTGAATTCCACCGCCTGCCCGACGACGCGCCGCAGTACGACACCGTGCTCGAAGCGGACGAGCTGATCACCCATATCTCGCTGCCGGACGCGCGCCGCTATGCGGCCCACTCGGCCTACATCAAGGTGCGCGAGCGCCTGTCCTACGCTTTTGCCCTGGTCTCGGTGGCGGCGGCGCTCGACCTGGGCTCGGATGGCGTGATCCGCAGCGCGCGCATCGCGCTCGGCTCGGTCGCCCATAAACCCTGGCGCAAGCCGGAGGCCGAAGCGCTGCTGGAGGGGCAGAAGGAAGACCCGATGCTGTTCGGCCGCGTGGCGGACCTGCTGCTCGAGGGCGCCGTCGGCCAGGGCCACAACGATTTCAAGATAGGACTGGCGAGAAAAGCCATCGTGCGCGCGCTGCAGACCGCGGTGCGCGGCACCGTCACCAACACCGGAGAAGCGCATGACTGACCTGATCCAGGCTTTAAAGACGCCCGTGGCCGAACCAGGTACCGGGGCGGTCGTCACCGGCACCGACGTCAAGCGCGTCGACGGCCGCGCCAAGGTCACGGGCGCCGCCCGCTACGCGGCCGAGCATCCGGCCGAGAACCTGCTGTACGGCGTGGTTGTCAGCGGCACCATCACCCGTGGCCGCATCCTCGACATCGACACCTTCGATGCGATGCAGATCGAGGGCGTGGTCGAGGTGATGAGCCACCTGAACCGGCCGAAGATGCGCTCCGTCGATCTCGCCTACAAGGACATGACGGCGCCGCCCGGCTCGCCCTTCCGGCCCTTCTACAACGAGCACATCATCTACAACGGCCAGCCGGTGGCGCTGGTGCTGGCCGAGAGCTTCGAAGCGGCGCGCCGCGCGGCGGCCCTGGTGCGCGTGCGCTACGAGGAAGCCGAATACGACACGCGCCTGACGGCCAACCTGGAGCGCGCCCACAAGCCGATCCCCCTGCGCGCCGGTTTCGAGCCGCCGCCGCCGGAAAAGGGCAATGCCGAGAAAGCCTTCCAGGCGGCGCCCGTCAAAATCGAGGCCGAGTTCCATCACGGCGTCGAGCATCATAATCCCCTGGAGCTGTTCGCATCGACCGTCATTCGTGGCGAGGACGGCCACCTGACGATCTACGACAAGACGCAGAGTTCGCAGAACAGCCGCTGGTACGTCTCGCACGTATTCGGCCTCTCGAAGGACAAGGTCACGGTGCGCAATCCGTATGTGGGCGGCGCCTTCGGTTCCGGCCTGCGTCCGCAATACCAGCTGCCCCTGGCGGTGATGGCGTCCCTGCATTTGAAACGTTCGGTGCGCGTGACGCTCACGCGCCAGCAGATGTTCAGCTTCGGCCACCGTCCCGAGACGGTGCAGTGGGTGAAACTGGCGGCCGAGCGCGACGGCACCCTGGTCTCGATCCAGCACGAGGCGATCGGCGAAACCTCGCGCCTCGAGGATTACGTCGAAGTGGTCGTCAACTGGTCCGGCCTGCTCTACGCCTGCGACAACATCAAGCTCGGCTATAAACTGGTGAAACTCGACCAGTACACGCCGATGGACATGCGCGCGCCCGGCGCCGCGCACGGCATGCACGCGCTGGAAGTGGCGATGGACGAGCTGTCCTACGCGCTGAAAATGGACCCGCTGGCGCTGCGCCTGAAAAACTACGCCGAGCGTTCCCCGGTCGACGACAAGCCGTATTCGAGCAAGGAACTGCGCGCCTGTTATCAGCAGGGTGCCGAGAAATTCGGCTGGTCGCAGCGGCCGCTGGCGCCGCGTTCGCGCAAGGAGGGAGAGGAGTGGGTCGGCTGGGGCATGGCGACCGGCGCCTGGGATGCGCTGCAGATGTTCGCGCGTGCCAGCGCCGTGATGCATGCGGACGGTCGACTCGTGGTCTCGAGCGCGGCGACCGACATCGGCACCGGCACCTATACCGTGATGGCGATGATCGCGGCCGAGGCCATGGGCCTGCCGCTCGAACGCGTGACTTTTCAATTGGGCGACTCGACCCTGCCGGCCGCGCCGGTAGAGGGCGGCTCCTCGCACGTAACCACGGTCGGCTCGGCGGTCGCCGGCGTGTGCGACAAGCTGCGCCTGACCTTGTTGCGCCATGCGCAGTCCGACCCGGATTCGCCGTTCCGTAACAAGCGTTTAAAAGATGTCGAGTTCGCGGGCGGCGTAATGCGCCTGAAAAAGGATCCGGCCACCTTCATCGCCCTGAGCGCCATCGTGCGCCACGCGGGCCGCGAGCGGATCGAGGAAAAGTATTTGATGCTGCCGCAGATGCTCAAGCAGCGCAAATTCCGGCGCATGGTCCATTCCGCCGTGTTCGTCGAGGTGCGGGTCGACGAGGAACTCGGCATCGTGCGCGTGACGCGCGTGGTCAGCGCCATTGCGGCGGGCCGCATCATGAACACCAAGACCGCCGGCAGCCAGATCGTCGGCGGCGTGGTCTGGGGCATCAGCCAGGCGCTGCACGAGGAAAGCCATACCGACCACCGCTTCGGACGCTTCATGAACCACAACCTGTCCGAATACCACGTGGCCGTGAATGCCGACATCCACGACATCGACGTCCTCTTCGTCGAAGAAGACGACCGCATCGTCAGCCGCCTGGGTGCGAAGGGCGTGGGCGAGATCGGCCTGGTGGGCGTGGCGGCGGCGGTGAGCAATGCGATCTACCACGCGACCGGTAAACGCATCCGCAGTACGCCGATCACGCCGGACAAGGTGCTGGCGGGAGGGCCTTAAAACCCCGTCAAGCCGCGCTCGCAGAGCCAATCGACGAACACGCGCACGCGTGCCGACAACTGGCGGCTGCGGGCGTAGACGACCGATACCGGCAGCGGCGCCGCCCGATACGCCGGCAGCACCTCGACCAGTTCTCCCCGCGCCAGCAACTCGTCGACGCCATGGCGCGGCACCTGGACCAGGCCGAGGCCGGCCTGGCAGGCCGCCAGATAGGCGTCGCTGCTGCTCACCGAGATCAGGCTGCGCATTTTGAGACGCCGCGTCTCGCCGCGTTCGACGTATTCCCAGGCCAGGTCTCGTCCGGCGCGGCTGGAGAAGAAGCTGACGGCCAGGTGGTTCGCCAGATCGGCCAGCGTCTGTGGCGTGCCGTAGCGCGCCAGATAAGCGGGAGCAGCGACGTTCACCTGCTCCATGTCGCGGACGCGGCGTGCGATCAGGTTTGAGGCGGCCAGCGGCCCGACGCGCACCGCGCAATCGACACCCTCTCCCACCAGGTCGACGAAGCGGTCGCTGGCGGCCAGGCGCACCTGGATGTCCGGATACTGCGCGAAGAAGCCGGGCAGGGCCGGGATGATCGACAGGCGCGCCAGGCGCTCGGGCAGGTCGACCCGCACCACGCCGCGCGGTTTGGTGCGCGAACCCGTAAACAGGGCCTGGGCGTCGTCGATGTCGGCCAGCAGGCGCAGGCAGCGCTCCAGGTACAGGGTGCCGTCGTCGGTCAGCGTCACCTTTCGCGTGGTCCGGTGCAGCAGGCGCGTGCCGAGCTCGCGCTCGAGTTCCTGCACGATGTGGGTGACGGTGGCGGCCGGCAGGGACAGACGTTCGGCCGCCTTGCTGAAGCTGCCGAGGGTGGCGACCTGAGAAAACACACCCATGGCGCGCGCGATGTCCATGACTGGATTCTTTGGCTGAGTTGAATAATGAATTGATTTTAAGCCTATTTATCCAACAGGGAATAAGACCTAGACTGGCTCCTATCGATCACACAGGAGAACAATATGGCAAACGTCAAAGTGGCAATCGTCACCGGCGCCTCGCGCGGCATCGGCCGCGCCATCGCGTTGCGCCTGGCGCAGGAAGGGTTCGCGGTGACCGTGAACTACGCCAGCCGGGCGCAGGATGCGCGGGAAGTGGTGGACGAAATCGAAAAAGCCGGCGGCCGCGCCATCGCGCTGCAGGGCGACGTGGCGCAGGCGCCTGACTGCGCGCGCCTGTTCGACGAAACCGAAAAAGCGTTCGGTGGCGTCGACGTCATCGTCAACAATGCCGGCGTGATCCAGCCCGGCACCACCCTGGTCGCCGATACCGACGACGCCCTGTACGAGAAGATCTTCGCCATCAACACCCGCGGCACCTTCAACATGCTGCGCCTGGCCGCCACGCGCCTGCGCTCCGGCGGGCGCATCGTGAATTTTTCCACCAGCGCGATTGGCCTGGCCATGCCGGGCTACGCCGTGTACGGCGCGGCCAAGGTGGCGATTGAGACCATGACCAACATCTTCGCCAAGGAGATGCGCGGCAAGGGCATTTCCGTGAACGCCATGGCGCCGGGACCGACGGCGACCGACCTGTTCCTGGACGGCAAACCGGCCGAACTGGTCGAGCGCCTGGCCAAGGCCGCGCCGCTGGAACGCCTCGGCACCCCGGAAGACATCGCGCACACGGTCGCCTTCCTGGTCGGGCCGCAGGGGGAGTGGGTGAATGGGCAGACGCTGCGGGTGAATGGCGGGATCGTTTGACAGGCGCCGCCACGATGCTAAACCTGGGTCGTGGGCTGTGGCGGACGTTGTTCTACTGGCGCTTCGACTCGGTTATTGAGGTAGACCTTGAAGATGCGTGCCGTCTCCGCCGGGAACGGTTTAGCTGCGAAAAACGCCTGTTTGATAGCCTCGTCGAAACCGGGCAGTTGGGATTCCTGCAATTTGACCATGCCGACCACTCGGCCGTCCGCGTCAAGGGAGACCTCGAATCCGACGACGTAATCGCCGGGCTTGGTATTTGCTAGAGGCGTATAGCCCAGCCTCGGCAGGTGTTGTTGCAATTGCGCAAGTGTTGGCGGATTGGCGCGCGGGTCAAATGCAAGCTCGGCGGAATCGGTGTGGGCCCGCTGGCCTTTGCGTCCTGTCTGGCTGTTGTAGATAAAAAATGCGGCAATCGCCAGCACGACCAGCACGAACAGATGGCTCCAATTCTTGTTGCGCTTTTCGATGCGCTGTTCCTCGACCTCCTGCGAGGCGGGAAGATGCTCATGCCAGTAGGCGACGTTGTCGGCATTCGTCACCACCGTCAGCAATGCCGGAAAGTAGGTTTCCATCTTGCGCAGTTCCCCGATGTTTTGGAAGATCTCGCGCGGATCCGCTTGCTTTTCGCGACGCAGAAGCATGGCAATCCGTTCCTGCACCGAACGCACGGCAATCGCCTGGTTGTCGAAAACAGCACGTTCGTCGATTGCCGCGTTCAGCACAAATCCGGCATAGTCGAATTGCACCAGGCGGCGCCGGTCGCAGGCCCAATCGAAAGCCGCCACCGCGGCGGGGAATAGCGCTTCATGGCCGGGGCGCCAGCCGGCGGCCAGCAATCGCACCACCCTTTCTTCAACCTGTGTCCGCGCGCCGATGTTGAACAATTCGTCATCATCCAAACGTTCCAGCAGCAAGGCATGCCAGGCCTCGGGATCGCCCAAGCGCTGATTCTGCGCCAGTGCCTGGCGCCCGGCCTCGAAGCGTTCCCAGACAGCGTCGGTAAGCATCGTTTCGTCCGGCCCAAACTGGGCCAGCTGCATGTGTGATTCTACCTCCCGCTGCAGTCCAGGAAGGTGCGCTGCAGGCACCTCGCCTGCAGCCCATGCGAGCGCCGACTCGTAGGCTTCGCGCAGCGCCTGAAAGCCGCCGGCGTCGGCTTCCAGGTCGATCTCCTTGAGCCGGCGCGCGTAGGCACGCCGGATCGTGCGCGCATCGGCCGTCTCGTCCAGGCCTAGCGCATCAAGGAAGTCGTATGTCGATTGCATTACGACCTCACGTCTCCGGCAGCAAAAAACTCTGGTGCTCGAAGTAATCGAGGACCTTGACGAACTGTGCAGCTGCCGGGACGATGCGGTGGCGGTCTTGCGACTCGAGCGCATGTTCGAAGGCCATTACCTGCTGACCCAGCTCTTCGCGCGGCGTACCGCGCAGTTGCTGGTATAGGCGCTCGCCGCGCGCGAGTAGGGTGCGGTTCGCCATCTGGTCACGCGGATGGATTTTGAGTTCCGACAGCGCAGCAAAGCGCTGGGCGATCTCGGCCTCGCTCAGCAAGCCAGGATTGCCTTCGATAACGAGCGCATGCACCTCGCCGCTCCGCACCACGGTCGCCTCGACCTGCAGCAAGCCGTTGACGTCATAGGTCAGGCGCACGTCAACCGGATTTTCCGCACAGGGTGCCGGCGGCAGCTTAATGCGCAGCTGGCCCAGCTTGATGTTGTCCTTCGCCATGCGCGCTTCACCCTGGTAGATGTTCAGCTCGACGACCTGCTGGTTGTCCCGGACCGGAACATAGCGTTTGACCCGGCTCACCGGAATCACCGTATTGCGCTCGATGATGGGGTCGAAGTGCCCCTCCGAATAGCGTCCGCCGTCGAGGGCAATGGCCGTATCGGTGCCCAGCGAATACGGCGCCACGTCGGTCATCACGACTTCGTCGAGCGCCGCATCGTTCATTTTCAATCCCGCCTGCACTGCCGCACCCAGCGCCACGACTTCGTCCGGATTGATGTCGCAGGCGGGGAAACGTCCGAACATGCGCGCCACCATGCGCCGCACGGCCGGCATGCGGGTTGCGCCACCGGCCAGCACGATATTGTCGAGTTCCGCGATCGGCAGGCGCGCATCGCGCAGCGCCCGTTCGACCGGATGGCGCAGGCGCGCCAGCAGGTCGGCGCAGCATTGCTCCAGCAGCGCCTCGTCGAGTTCCATCGCGTATTCCGCCTTGCCGTCGCCGACGCGGATCGATGCCTGCGGCGCTTCGCTCAACGCGCGCTTGGCCAGTTCGACCTGCGCGTGCAGGCGCTGCATGAAATGGGCGTCACCGCGCAGCGCCGGCGGCACCTTGGCGTCGTCGAAGAAACGTGCCACCAGCTGCGTGACGAAATCCTCGCCGCCAAGGACATTGTCGCCGGCCGAGGCGCGCACTTCCATTACGTTCTCGAACAGGTCGAGGACGGACACATCGAAGGTGCCGCCGCCCAGGTCGAAGACGAGGAATTTGGTTTCGCTGTCGCGTTGGTGGATGCCGTAGGCCAGCGCGGCGGCGGTCGGCTCGTTGAGCAGGCGGTCGACCTTCAGGCCGGCGAGCTGGCCGGCGGCGCGTGTGGCCTTGCGCTGGGCATCGGAAAAATAGGCGGGCACCGTAATGATGGCTTCCTGGATCGGCTGTCCCAGCGCGGCCTCGGCGTCTTCCTTCAGCGAGCGCAGCACCATGGCCGACAGCTCCTCCGGACGGAAGCTGCGATTGCCCAGGGTCACCGTGCTGTTGCTGCCCATCAGGCGCTTGAAATTGGCGGCGCTTGCACGCGGATGGGTCTGCAGACGTTCGCGCGCCGCGCGCCCGACCAGGATCGAACCGTCGTCATCGATACTGACGCAAGAAGGCGTCAGCAGTTCACCCACGCTGTTCGGAATCAGGCGTGCTTGCCCGTTTTCCCATACTGCGATCAGGCTATTCGTCGTGCCCAAATCGATTCCGACAATCACTTTATCCTCGCTAGGCCAAAGATTGCAAAAATGCATCATATCCTAGCGATGGAGCGAATTCCACGTAAATTATTACCAAAGTGGAATCATGTGTTACCCGGCCTCTTCTCAGCCGATCCGGATGTCGTAGTGGACGTCGTTCCGATCCCGTTCCTCGGGGCCGGCCACCAGGTAGCTGTCCCAGCCCAGCCGCCCACGTTCGCTGCCTTCGCACAGCGTGAGCGGCCGCACGTCGATTGCGCGCAGCACCAGTTCGATCTCGTATTCGAGACACAGTCCGGTGAACAGGGTCAATAAACTGGCCAGGGCGCGCGCCGCCAGGCCGCCCGGCAGGAAGGCCGTAAAACCGGCGTGGTCGAGCGGGCCGACGACCAGGCGCAGGCGCAGATCTCTCTGCCAGACGCGTTCGCCGGCCATCGCGCAGCTGCCGAGGGTGGCGCTGGCGCAGCCCAGGGTGCTTTGCTGCGCCGGCGGCACGGCGTACCAGGCGCCGACGAATTGTTCGACCTCGACCGGCTGGCCGAAATACTCGGACAGCACGCGCGCCATCTGGACCGCGGAAACGGGGCGCTGGCGGATCGCCGCGGCAAAGTAGGCGATCGATTCGTCGAGCACGGCGCCCTGGTCGGCGCGGGCCAGGCGCCGGCGCAGCGCAGGCGGGCCGAGGCCGGCCAGGCCCAGCAGCAGCGGCAAAAAACTGTCCTTGCCGCTGCGCTCGTATTTCAGGTGCAGCCGGTACTTGCGCCAGGCTTCATAAAACAGCGCCAGCGAGCGGTTCGAAAAGCTGTCCAGAAAAGACCGCGGGCCTTCGTCCTTGTCGTTCGCCTGCTGCTCGGCCACGCGTTCCGTGTAATGCGGCGGCAAGATTCCCTGTCCGCCCAGCAGCCCCATGAAGGTCGGCGTGAGGCGCACCCATTTTAATGTGCCCTCCTGCAGGGCCCCGCCGAGCGCTGCGGCATCGGGCGCGACGGGCGGGTCGGGCTGGATCGCTTCCAGCTGGCTGGCCGGAAAGCGCAGCGAGATCGAATTCTGAAAGCGCAGGAAATTAGCGACGGCATTTTGGTCCGGCGCGCCATGCTTGCGCAGCCACAGTTCCAGCATGCGCACCGCCTGGAAATACTCGAAGCGGTAGGGCTCGCGGAACAGGCGCTCGATTACAGCAGGCTCAAATCGCCGCTTTTCGCTGTGCATGTATAAATCTCTTCCCCGCTTTTCGCCGAGACGATCACCAGCTGCGTAAAACTGTTGGCATGCACGTACAGGGCAAGAAAACGTTCGACGATGTGGGTAAAGGCGTGAATGCCGCTGCCGACGAAGGCTTCCTCGTCGATGGCGAGGCGCACCTGCACCCCGCGCACCAGGCAGTTGAACGGATTACCGGCGAGCCAGGCGGTGGTCGGCTGCTGTTCGATGGAGACGATGCCGCCGATCTGGCGCTGCGAGGAGGGAGAACGCGGCAGGTCGTACAGCGCCAGCATCTCCCTGAACGCTTCCACGCCGCCTGCGCTGATCGACAGGTGATTCAATGACAGATGCGAAATCAGGCGCCAGTGCGCACTGCGGCCACTCGGAAAACGCCAGGAGTGAGAAGGTTTGCGCAAGAAGTGGATCGCGCGCACATTCGAGCCGCCCTCGAGGAACAAATCGCCGCCGGCCTGGCCATAGCTCAGCTGCGAAGGCAGGTCGCGGTTCGAGCAGGTCAGTTCCAGATTGAGCGTGTCGGTTTCGACCGCGGCCGGATCGAAGTCGATATCGACGATGGCGATCTGCGTCTCGAAACCGGGGCTGCGTTCCGCCAGGGTCTCGTCGCGCCGCATCGCCCAGTAGTGGCCGTTCTGCTCGGCCGTCTGCGCGTGCTGCAAGGAGTAAAACGGGCGAAATTGCACCACGGTTTCGCCCTGCGGCGTCTGGCGCACCAGGTTCACCGAATCGATCGATTGCACCTCGAAGGCATAGGCGCGGCGCGCATCGGCCAGCACCGGGTAGCTGGGCGTGGTGTGGGTCAGGCGGATCGGCTCGCCACGCTGGCGGAACAGGTTCACGACCGGCGTGCAACCGAGCTGCAAGTGCCTGGCCGACAGGGTGCCGAGCAGGCGCGCCATGTTCGAGTCGCTGCGGATGCCGGACAGGGCCAGGTGCAGGGTCACCGAGGCCGCGCCGGGAATGATGGCGCCCAGGGCGGCGAGGTCGATGTCGAAGAAATTGAATTTCTCGGGGAAGCAGAAATACTCGGTCCACAGGCGGTAGGCGGCATGCGAGCGGGCCGGAAAATCGATCACGGATTCGTCTTCGCCAAAGCCGGCGGCGCGGATCGGAATGGCCGGCAGCGGCAGCCAGCGGCCGCACTCTCCCACTTCGACCCAGGCGCCGACGGTACGCATGAACAGGGCGTCGCGCAGGGCCGCGCAGAACGAGGGTTCGCCATCGATGAAGACGCGCAGCAGGGGACAATCCAGCTTCTGGAAATCGAGCTGGCCGGCGCTGGCGGAGATGCTCAGGCTGATGCCGGCCGAGGCATTCGCCGGCGCCTCTACCCGCTCGGGCGCGCGCAGGATGTCGGAAAAGCTGACTTGACTGAAGGCCAGCGGAGCGATGGTGACCGGGTACACGGTGCGGAAAGTGCAGGCGGCGCCGCGCACCGGACGCGTCGTCAACTGGGTGCCGCGCGCGATGCTGGCGGCCGCGCTTTGCTGGGCCGCGCCCGTGCAATCGAAGCGCGCGATCGAGCACGAGGGAAAGGGACGCAGGTAGTGCGGATACAGCACGTCGAACAGGGCTTCCGTGAATTCCGGATAGTCGTCGTCGAGGCGTTTGGCAATGCGCGCATTGAGCAGGGCGAAGGATTCGATCATGCGCTCGGTGTGCGGATCCTCGCACACTTCTCCGCTGATCAGGAGGCGGCCGGCGATCTTCGGGTAGCGCTCGGCGAACTCGCGCAGGCTGCGCCGCAGGTAACCGAGTTCGCTTTCGTAATAGGGCAGTAATTGATCCACTGATCAGGCTCCCGCCGGCGCGGCGCGGCCGGCCTTGCTGATGCTGTAGCTGAGGGTCGAGGGTTGCAGGACGGCGTCGAAGTTCACGGGCTCCTGCAAGGCGCTGGCGACCAGCACCCCGGTAATCGAAAAATCCAGGCGGTTCACGGCGCCCGCGCGCATTTCCAGTGAGGCCTTGACCTTGCGCAGGCGCGGCTCATGATGAGAAATCGTCTTTTCGATGCAGGCGCAGATCAGGGCCCGGTCCGAGGGGCTCGACAAGGACAGCTCGGCGAAATCCTTCATGCCATAGCTGACGAGCGAACGGCTGCACTCCGGATAAGCCTTCAAAAAATCTTCCGGCAATACGGCGCGCGTGTTCAGCAGCGCTTCCAGGTCGCGCGCGACGGCGTCTTTCATCTCTTCCGCCGCAGAGCGGGGCGCGTGGCCCTGACTGGCGCGCGCGGGCACGCCGAGCAGGCGGTCGAACAGGCCTGGCGTAAAACGGGTCATCGGATGTCCTTGTCGAATGGCCGGTCAGCTCGGTAGTGTCACCGCGCAAACTTCGTCGAACCTTGAAGAAAGCTAAGGAAGCGTGATGGCGTTGTGCAAAGTCCACGTTTGAGACAACGCAAGTACGCGCCATCGGTGGCGGTCTACTGTTTCCGTTGGCAAAGACGAGCTCAACAACAACGACAGGACGACAGGGACATGACGAGCAAAGTACTCTGGGGCGAAGGCTTGTTGCTGCGCCCCCAGCATTTCCAGCGCCAGGACCAGTACCACGAGCATTGCCTCCATAAGGGGATCAAGGCGGTGCACCCGTATGCCTGGGGCGTGGAGCGCTTGCAGGTCGACCGCGAGGCGCTGGCGAACAACGTGTTGCGCATCCTCGACCTGGCGCTGCGCTTCCAGGATGGCGAATTGGTCGACGCCCCGACCCTGGACGCGCTGCCGGAGACCATCGATTTGAGCCTGCTGCAGCAATCCCAGCAGACGGTCACCTATTACGCCGCGCTGCCCGGCCTGAAACCATTTACCGGCAATTTCGTCACGCCCGGCCAGGCCGCCAACACGGCACGTTTCATCCAGGCGAACCAGGAAACGGCGGATTTATATACGCAGGCGGCGCCGGTGCAACTGGCCTACCTGCAAAAGTCGGTGCGCCTGCTGCCGGACTCCGAGCCGCGCGACGCTTATGTGCATTTCCCCCTGCTGCGCCTGCGCCGCGCGGCCGTCGGCGGCTTCGAGCTCGACCCTGGTTTTGTTGCGCCCAGCCTGACGCTGGCCACTGCTGCCCCGCTGTTCCAGCAGCTGCGGCGCCTGCTCGACGCGCTGCAGGCCAAGGTCAGGGCCCTGTATGGCCACCACCGCGAGCCGAGCCGCAACGTGATTGAATTCCGCTCCGGCGACATGTCCTCGTTCTGGCTGCTGCACACGGCCAGCTCCGCCTACGCCACGCTGACCCACCATTTTCATCATCCGAGCCTGCATCCGGAACGCCTGTACGAGCAATTGCTGGATGTGGCCGGGGGCCTGATGACCTTCTCGAAAAGCTGGACCCTGGCGGACTTGCCGCCCTACCAGCACGCCGACCCAGGTCCGGCTTTTACGAAACTGCACACCATCATCCGCGAACTGCTCGACACCGTGATCTCGTCGAAATACTTCGCGATCGCCCTGAGCGAAGTCCGGCCCTCGTACCACATCGGCGCCCTCGATTCCGGCAAGATCGACGACAAGACCACCTTTTATATTGCCGTCTCCGCCGACATCCCGGCCGTGCAGCTGGTCGACGTCGTGCCCCTGCGTTTTAAAGTCGGCGCGCCGGACGATGTCGAGAAATTCGTGCTCTCGGCGCTACCGGGCGTGCGCCTGCAATACACGCCACAACCGCCGGCGGCGCTCGCCGTGCGGCCCGACACCTGTTATTTCATGCTCGAATCGAAAGGGCAGATGTACGAGCGCATGCTCAAGGCGCAATCGGTTTCGATTTATGTGCCGGCGGGGATGAAGGAGTTAAAGCTCGAGTTACTCGCCGTCGCGGCTTAACAATCGTATTGGAGACACCATGTCCGGTCCCCTGATCGTCCTCGGCGACAAAACCTCCCACGGCGGTTCCGTCATCCAGGCCTCGCCCCATAGCGACAGCGGCGGCGTCCCCATCGCCCGCATCGGCGACAAGACCGTCTGCCCGAAACACGGTCCGAACCCGATCGTCAGCGGCGACTCGTCCCTGATCATCGACGGCCAACCTGCCGCCCGCCACGGCGACAAGACCGCCTGCGGCGCCTCCCTGATCGCCAGCCAGCAAGCCACCATCGATAATCTCTGATCGACACCATGACTTCGACCACCGTTTCTCCGCCACGCCCGCTGCCCGGCTGGCTGAAAACCGCCTTGCTGGCCGGCGGCGTCTTTGCCCTGTGCTGGGGCGCGGCGATCGCTTACTGGCGCGCGGCCGAGAATGCGCCGGGAACGGGGGAGTTGGCGCTGGTCCTGCTGGGCACACCCTTGGCCCTGCTGCTGGCCTTCTGGATCGGCAAGAAGTTCGTGCTGAGCCGTCCCGCCGTCGCGGCAAGCGCCGGCACGGCGCAGGCATCGCAAGCGGCGCCGGCCATGTCACCGTCGCCGCCGCTGGCGATCCTGGCCGCCGCCCTGCGTGCACCGCACGGCGATTCGCCGGAAGAATTGGCCAGCGCAATAGCTGGCAATCAGGCACGGCCCGACCTCGACCCGGAGCTGATCGACGACGACGGCTTTCCCGTGACGAGCGCGCGCAGCGAGGCGGCCGTCGACGAGGCGCTGCAGGAAGAAATCCGGGAATGGTTGATGTTGAACGGCATGGCCGAACTGCACCTGGGCGAGGCCCATTGGCGCGCTCTGAGCCTGGGCACGGCTGTCGTGCGCGACCTGGCGAACGAGGCGATGCTGGCGCTGTCCGCCGATTTTATACAAGCCATGCAGTTGCGGCTGCTGCCGCTCCTGCCGGCGGGCTGGACGGTCGAGCAGCGCCATGCCGTCGGTTTGTGGTTCAAGCATACGGTGGCGCAATTCGGCTGGCCGCTGGAGCACCTGACCCGCATCGATGTCCCGCGCGACGCCGGCCTCGCCCTGATCCTCGGCACGCGCGACGCCCAGGTCGCCACCCTCGTGGTCGCCTGCGATTCCTGCATCGACCAGGAAACGGTCGACGTCTGGTCCGCGAACGGCACGCTGCACAGCGCCACCCGTGCCCAGGGCCGGATTCCGGGCGAGGGCGCGGCCGGCCTGCTGTTGACGAGCCTCGATACCGCCAGCAAGCTCGACGGCGCACCGTTCGGGCAACTATATGCCGTATCCGACACCCGGCGCGAAGTCTCGCTGGATAGCGCCAAGCGTCCCGAAACCAAACGCCTGACCGAGCTTGCCGAACGTACGGCCCATGCCGCCGGTATGCCCTTGTCGGACATTGCCGCCCTTGTTGCCGACACCGACCACCGCAGCAGCAGGACACTGGAACTGATGAGCCTTGCCGCTTCCGCGCTGCCCGAACTCGACGCCACGACCGACGTGTTGTGCAGCGGCGTCGCCCTGGGCCATTGCGGCGCCGTGCCGATGATTGGCGCACTCGCGCTGGCGCGCCATGCTGTGCTGGCCAACAATGCACCGGCTCTGTTCCTCAGCAACGACGACCCGTTTACCTGCTGCATGGCCGTGGTCGGTCCGCCGCCGGTGCCGGTTTAGCCTGCCTGAGTGCGACGCCACCTGCAGGGCGTCATCTGCGGCGATAAACGGCTACCATCGATCCCATGGTTCATTACGCCAAGGAGATCGTTATGGCTGGAAATAAACAGTACGACGCAGGAACGAGCAGAGCCGGTGCAGACACGCGCGGCCCGGATTCATTGTCGGGCAGGTCCGATCCCGCGAATGCCGATACGGGCCAGCGCCAGCAGGATGCCGGCCACTACACGGGCGCCTCGCAACAGAAGGGCGACCGCGACGGCGGCATCGTCAGCGCGCCACCGGAAAGCAATGTCGGCCCGGCCGGCGCGGCACAAAGCGACCGCAGCGCGAACGCGGCCGCCCAGCAGCGCATGACCGGGGCCGCCGCCGGCGGCAGGCCTGGTACTTCGGATACCAGCCAAGGTGCTGGACAATCAGTCGATGCTGCCGTGACTGGCACTAGTACCGACGAGCTGGCCAAGCAGACGCCGGACAAGCCGGGCGGAGCCGACTCGCGCTGATGGCATTTTGCGCTGTCGAGCAATAAAAAAAGCCCGGGAAGCTTGCCCGGGCTTTTTGTTGTGGCCGTTTAAAACTTACTCGACCGTCACTGACTTCGCCAGGTTACGCGGCTTGTCGACGTCGGTACCACGTGCCAGCGCCGTGTGATAGGCCAGCAGCTGCAGCGCCGCCACGTGCAGGATCGGGGACAGTTCGCCGTAGTGTTCCGGCAGGCGGATCACGTGCAGGCCCTCACCCGAGGTGATGCGCGAGTCGACGTCGGCGAATACGTACAGCTGGCCGCCGCGGGCGCGCACTTCCTGCATGTTCGATTTGAGCTTTTCCAGCAGCGCGTCGTTCGGGGCGATCGTCACCACCGGCATCTCTTCGGTCACCAGCGCCAGCGGGCCGTGCTTCAGTTCGCCCGCCGGATAGGCTTCGGCGTGGATGTACGAGATTTCCTTCAGTTTCAGCGCGCCTTCCAGGGCGATCGGATAGTGCATGCCGCGGCCCAGGAACAGGGCGTTTTCTTTACGAGCGAATTCTTCGGCCCAGGCGATGATCTGCGGTTCCAGCGCCAGCACCGAGGCAATCGCGACCGGCAGGTGGCGCATCTGTTTCAGGTGTTCGGCTTCCTGCTCGTCCGTCAGGCGGCCGTTGACTTGCGCCAGCGTCAGGGTCAGCAGGAACAGGGCGGCCAGCTGGGTCGTGAATGCCTTGGTCGAGGCGACGCCGACTTCGACGCCGGCGCGGGTGATGTAGGCCAGTTCGCATTCGCGCACCATGGCGCTGGTCGAGACGTTGCAGATCGTCAGCGTGTACGGCATGCCCAGGCTGCGCGCGTGTTTCAGGGCGGCCAGGGTGTCGGCCGTTTCGCCGGACTGGGAAATGGTGACGACCAGGGTCTTCGGATGCGGCACGCTGTCGCGATAACGGTATTCGCTGGCGATCTCGACGTTGACCGGCAGCTTGGCGATGCACTCGATCCAGTATTTGGCGGTGAGGCCGGCATAGTAGCTGGTGCCGCAGGCCAGGATCAGGACGCGGTCGATGTCCTTGAAGATCTGGTACGCCTTGTCGCCGAACAGTTCCGGCATGATGCCGGTGACACCCTCGAGGGTGTCGCCGATCACGCGCGGCTGCTCGAAGATTTCCTTCTGCATGTAGTGGCGGTATGGACCCAGCTCGGCCGCGCCGGTATGCGCGTGCACGGTCTTGACTTCGCGCTCGACCGGTTTACCCTCGCTGTCGACGATCCAGTAGCGCGACAGTTGCAGGTCGACGACGTCACCCTCTTCCAGATAAATGATCTGGTTCGTGGTGCCGGCCAGCGCCATGGCGTCGGAGGCGACAAAATTCTCGCCTTCGCCCACGCCCAGGATCAGTGGCGAACCCTGGCGCGCGGCGACGACGCGGTGCGGTTCTTCGCGCGAGAACACGGCGATCGCATACGCGCCGTGCAGGCGTTTCACGGCTTGCTGGACGGTGTCGAACAAATCGCCGTTGTACATGTGGTCGACCAGGTGGGCGATGACTTCGGTGTCGGTCTGGCTGGTGAACTCGTAGCCGAGTCCCTTGAGTTCGCTGCGCAACTCATCGTGGTTTTCGATGATGCCGTTGTGCACCAGGGCGATGCGCGCCGTTTCTTCGTTCGGAGAAAAATGCGGGTGCGCATTGTGCGAGGCCGGGGCGCCGTGGGTGGCCCAGCGGGTGTGGGCAATGCCCGTAAAACCTTGCAGGCCGGTGCCCTGGATCTGCGTTTCGAGGTCGGCCACGCGCGAAGTGCTGCGCGAACGGGCCAGGCGGCCTTCGACATGCAGGGCGACGCCGCAGGAATCGTAGCCGCGGTATTCGAGGCGTTTCAAACCCTCGATCAGGATAGGGGTGATGTTACGTTGAGCAACTGCGCCGACGATACCGCACATGAACAGACCTCGTTATAAAAATTAGCAATGAAGGATATCCTACGGCAATGCAGATGAAATATGCTTTCAGAACGCGGCATTTTTTGATATAAAATTTCACGTGTCCTAGAGGATGAAATATTCTTTCATTTATGTCTTACTTTTTACGTTAAATTTCATGACGACTGATGCTAGCCTGGATGAACTTGATCGTCGCATCCTGAACGCCCTGCAAACTGATGCATCGCAGACAAATGCGGAGCTGGCGGAACAGGTTCACGTTTCGCCACCCACTTGCCTGCGCCGCGTCAAGCAGTTGACCGAGAATGGTGTTATCGCGCGGCAAGTTGCGCTTGTCGATCCGGAGAAGGTCGGGGCGCGCCTGACCGCCATCGTCGAGATCACGCTGGATATACAGGCGGCCGAGCGCATGGCGGAATTCGAGAAACTGGCAGCGCGCGAGGAGGCCGTGATGCAGTGCTACCGCGTCGCGCCGGGCCCGGATTTCGTATTGATCATCCAGGTGGCCGACATGCCTGCTTACCATGCGCTGGCGCACCGTTTATTTGCCACCCACGCCAACGTGCGCAACGTAAAAGCCTATTTTTCGACTTTCAGAAGCAAATTCGACACCCGGATTGCGGTTTAACAGGCTGTGGATAATCCTGTGCAGAAGGGTGTGCAATGACAGCGGATATCCCCTGCATAAGCGGGTGGATATCCCTGTGATTTGATGGTCGATAAGCCTTGTACAACCGGTGGATTACTTCGGCTTTTTCACTGGACGGGTCCAGCCTTCGATGGTCATCTGCTTGGGACGGGAAATCGTCAGCTTGCCGGCCGGCGCGTCCTTGGTCAGCGTGGTGCCGGCGCCGAGCGTTGCGCCCTTGCCGACCGTCACCGGTGCCACCAGCTGGCTGTCGCTGCCAATAAAGGCGTCGTCCTCGATCACCGTGCGGAATTTGTTGGCGCCATCGTAGTTGCAGGTAATGGTGCCGGCGCCGATGTTGACGCGCGAGCCGACTGTCGCATCGCCGACATAGGCAAGGTGGTTCGCCTTGCTGTGCGCGGCAACCTGGCTGTTTTTCACTTCGACGAAGTTGCCGATGTGGACGTCGTCGCCCAGTTGCGTACCTGGACGCAGGCGCGCATACGGGCCGATCTGCGAGGCGGCGCCGACCACCGCCTCTTCGATATGCGTAAACGGTTTGATGTGGGCGCCGGCGCCGACCGTGGCATTCACCAGCACGCAGTGCGGGCCGACTTTGACGCCGTCGGCCAGTTCCACCCGTCCCTCGAACACGCAGCCGACGTCGATCACGACGTCGCGCCCACAGATCAGTTCGCCACGAACGTCGAGACGCGCCGGATCCATCAGCGTGATGCCTTTTTCAAGCAGTGCATTGGCGATGTTCAATTGATGACGGCGCTCGAGTTCGGCCAATTGCACCTTGCTGTTCACGCCCGCCACTTCCCATTCGCCTGCAGGCGAGGCCGAGACCACTTCGACGCCGTCGGCGACTGCCTGCGACACGATGTCGGTGAGGTAATACTCGCCTTGCGCATTGTTGTTCGACAGCGCGGCCAGCCAGCGTTTCAGGTGGCGCGTCGGAATGCTCATGATGCCGCTGTTGATTTCGCGGATCGCGCGCTCGGTTTCGCTCGCATCCTTTTCTTCGACGATGCGCACGATGCGGCCGTTTTCGCGCACGATACGGCCCAGACCGAAAGGATTGGCCTGCTCGACGGTGAGAATGCCGAGCTTGTCGCTACCGGCGGCCTCGACCAGGCGGCGCAGCGACTCGCTCGTCGTCAATGGCACGTCGCCGTACAGCACCAGGGTCGGCACGTTCTCGTCGAGTTGCGGCACCGCCTGCATTACGGCGTGGCCGGTACCGAGCTGCGGCTGCTGCAGGGCGGTGTCGATCGGCGCTTCGCCATCCCGGGCCAAGGTGCCCACCATCTCCGGCACCGCTGCGCCCCCGTGTCCGTAAATCACGCATAATTTACTCGGCCGCAGGAGGCGGGCCGTATCGATGACATGCTGCAACAGCGGCTTGCCCGCCAGCGGATGCAACACTTTAGGCAGCGCGGATTGCATGCGCTTTCCCATGCCGGCGGCGAGGATGACAACGTTCATAAGCCGTATTCAATAAGAGTTAATAAGATGAAAAAGTTTAGCACGCATGACCCCTTGTTCCAGCGCACGCGTGGATTGTTCCTGGTGATCTTGCTGGCATTGCTGACCGCTTGCAGCACGATCCGCTTCAGCTATAACCACGGCGACACCCTACTGTACTGGTGGCTCGACGCCTATGTCGACTTTGAAGGCGATCAGTCCGATTGGGTCAAACGTGACATCAGCGAACTGTTTCAATGGCACCGCAAAACCCAGCTCCACGATTACGCGGCCCTGCTGAGTAGCTTCCAGCGCCAGCTGGCCGGCAATCCGACCCAGCAGGATTTATTGAACGATTACCGCGAAATCCGCAGCCGCACCGAAACCCTGGCCATGAAGGCGGTGCCGGACATGGTCGACCTGGCCCGCTCGCTCACCCCGGACCAGATCGAGCAGATGGAAAAGCGCTTTAACAAGAAAAACGACGAATACCGCCGCAAGTTCGTCAGCGGCAGCGTCGAAAAACGCAACGAGGCGCGCTTCGACAAATCGATGGAACAATTTAAATTGTGGTTCGGCGGTTTCAGCAACGAACAGGAAAAGGCGCTGCGCCGCGCCTCGGATGCGCGTCCGCTCGACAACAATATCTGGCTCGAGGAACGTATTTATCGGCAGCGCAAGATCCTGGCCCTGGCGCGCAAGATTCAGGCGGAAAAGCCGAGCAAGGAGCAGACGAACACGATGATCACGGCGCTCATCCGCGAGTTTTTTACGCGCATGGACGCGCCCGAACGCAAAGGGTTTTATGACAGTTATATCAATGCGACCTCGAATTACATCCTGACGGCGATCCGGATTGCCACGCCGGCCCAGAAAGCCCACGCCCAGAAACGCATGCAGGGGTGGATCGACGACTTCAATGCGCTGGCGAAGGAAGCCAAATAAGCTTGGTGTATAGTGCGCGCCATGCAGAAAAGTAAATCCCAGGGCGCGCACGGCCGCCCCCGTCTCGCCCCGCAACAAGTCCGCATCATCGGCGGCGAGTGGAAACGGCGCCTGCTGCCGGTGCTCGACGCCCTCGGCCTGCGTCCGACGCCCGACCGCGT
>Ga0308160_10000778_pt1 | contig 52991 bp, 46 predicted proteins | sample PhyFR1_FD_201036 | JGI IMG/M metagenome (GOLD analysis project Ga0308160, IMG submission 201036) | Phyllosphere microbial communities from UC Gill Tract Community Farm, Albany, California, United States - DLSLF.R1 | ecosystem: Host-associated > Plants > Phyllosphere > Unclassified | place: USA...
ACAGCATCTTGGCGCTGGTGCCCAGTTCCAGGATCGGGAACAGGTCGGTCAGGTAGTCGCGCAGGATGTTGCCGGTCACCGAGATGGTGTCCAGGCCGCGGGCCACGCGCTCCAGGGTGTAACGCATCGCGCGCACCTGCGACATGATCTGGATGTCCAGGCCGCTGGTGTCGTGATCCTTCAGGTAGGTCTTGACCTTCTTGATCACTTCATTCTCGTGCGGACGGTACGGGTCCAGCCAGAACACGGCCGGCATGCCGGAGTTGCGGGCACGGGTGACGGCCAGCTTGACCCAGTCGCGGATCGGGGCGTCCTTCACCTGGCACATGCGCCAGATGTCGCCCTTCTCGACGTTCTGCGACATCAGGACTTCGCCGGTGGCGATGTCGGTGATGTTGGCGATGCCGTCTTCCGGGATTTCGAAGGTCTTGTCGTGCGAACCGTATTCTTCCGCCTGCTGCGCCATCAGGCCCACGTTCGGCACAGTGCCCATGGTCTTCGGATCGAAAGCGCCGTGCCATTTGCAGAAGTTGATGATCTCCTGGTAGATGCGCGCAAAAGTAGATTCCGGGATGACGGCCTTGACTTCCTTCAGGCGGCCATCGGCGCCGTACATCTTGCCGCCGGCGCGGATCATGGCCGGCATCGACGCGTCGACGATCACGTCGTTCGGCGAGTGGAAGTTGGTGATGCCCTTGGCCGAGTCGACCATGGCCAGCGCCGGACGGTGTTCCTGGCAGGCGTGGATGTCGCGCACGATTTCTTCGCGCTGCGAATCCGGCAGGGTGGCGATCTTGTTGTACAGGTCGGCCATGCCATTGTTGACGTTCACGCCCAGGCTGTCGAACAGCGCGCCGTGCTTCTCGAAGGCGTCCTTGTAGAAGGTGCGCACGGCGTGGCCGAACACGATCGGGTGCGAGACCTTCATCATGGTCGCCTTGACGTGCAGCGAGAACATCACGCCGGTCTTGTGCGCGTCTTCGATCTGCTTCTCGTAGAAGTCCAGCAGGGCCTTGCGGCTCATGAACATCGAATCGATGATCTCGCCATCCTGCAGCGACACCTTCTGCTTCAGCACCAGGGTCTGGCCGCTCTTGGTCAGCAGTTCCATCTTGACGTCGCGCGCGCGGTCCAGCGTCATCGACTTTTCGCCATGATAGAAGTCGCCGCCGGTCATGTGCGACACGTGGGTGCGCGAGGCCGGCGACCATTCGCCCATCGAGTGCGGGTTCTTGCGCGCGTATTCCTTGACGGCCTTCGGCGCGCGGCGGTCGGAGTTACCTTCGCGCAGGACCGGGTTCACGGACGAGCCGATGCACTTGCCGTAGCGTGCCTTGATTTCTTTTTCTTCGTCGGTCTTGGGATCGGCCGGGTAGTCGGGCAGGTTGTAGCCCTTGCCCTGCAGTTCCTTGATGGCGTTGACCAGCTGGCCCACCGAAGCGGAGATGTTCGGCAGCTTGATGATGTTGGCGTCGGCTTCGAGGGTCTTCTTGCCCAGCTCGGTCAGGGTGTCAGGCACGCGCTGCTCGGCCGTCAGGCGCTCGGGGAACTGGGCCAGGATACGGGCCGCAACCGAAATGTCGCTTTCCTGAATCTTGATGCCGGCAGGTTTGGTAAACGTGCTGACGACGGGCAGGAAGGCGTGGGTGGCCAGCAGGGGCGCCTCGTCGGTTAAGGTGTAGATGATGGTCGGATCGCTGCTCATACGCTTTTTCCTCGGTGTTCGCGAAGGGTAGGGAAACTGATACTAAAATGATATCGACTGTCTGGAGGCTCACGGGTCACGCAGGCCGTTAGGCGATGATCCTAACCGATCTAACCCGAAGCGCGGTGCTTTTCGCCGCGCCGCAAGTACTGCCGATGACTGCTTGGTGCACCTTGCTAAGCGGCTAAGTCTTATATAAGACAGAAGACAAGCGCCATATTATGCACCGCTTTTGCAGCGGATACCACCTTTTCGCGCGCGCAGCCAATCGCGCGCCACAGCCCGCAGGCCTGGCGCATTCTCCTCAACACGAGTCTGGCAACCAGTCCGGAGGCTGCAATGCTGTCGATGCGCATGCGTTTGCCCTTGCCCTTGTCCCTCGCCGCGCTTCTCTATCTCCTGCTCGGCGCCCTGCTCGCTGCCTGTGGCGGCGGTGGTGGCGGCGGCAGTCCGCCCGGCACCGGCGCCCCGCTTCCTCCGCCGCCACCGGTTTCCCAGCCGCCCGCGCCCACACCCCTGACGCTGGCCCTGGCGCCCTTCGCCAGCAACCTCGCCAGCCCGACCTTCCTCAGCGCGCCGCCGGGCGACGCCCGCCAGTTCATCGTCGAGCGCGCGGGCCGTATCCTGCTGATGCAGAACGGCGCGCTGCTGGCCCAGCCTTTTCTGGACATCCGCACGCTCACCGACGTCACCGGCGAAGGCGGCCTGCTGTCGCTGGCCTTCGACCCGAACTACGCGGTCAACGGCCGCTTCTACGTCTACCGCACGGACGCCAGCCACGACATCGTGGTCGAGCGCTACACGGTGTCGGCCGATCCGAACCGGGCCGATGCCACCTCCGGCATCACCATCATCCGTATTCCGCACCCGACCTATGTGAACCACTTCGGCGGACTGGTGGCCTTCGGCCCGGACGGCTATCTGTACCTCGGCACCGGCGACGGCGGCTCGGGCGGCGACCCGCCCGGCAATGCGCAGAACTTGAACTCCCTGCTCGGCAAACTGCTGCGCCTGGACGTGAGCAATGCCAGCGCCTCGGTGCCGTACACGATCCCGGCCACGAATCCCTACCGCGGCCAAGCAGGCAGCAGGCCCGAGATCTGGGCATATGGCCTGCGCAATCCCTGGCGCTTCGCCTTCGATGCCGACAAGCTCTACATTGCCGACGTCGGCCAGGACCAGCGCGAGGAAGTCGACCTGGCGTCCAGCGCCCAAGGCGGCCTGAACTACGGCTGGAACAGGATGGAAGGCAGCATCTGCTACGGTGCACAGAGCTGCGACAAGAGCGGCCTGACGCTGCCGGTGCTCGACTACAGCCACAGCGATGCAAGCAGTCCGTGCTCGATCACCGGCGGCTACGTCTACCGCGGCGCGGCGATCCCGGAACTGGCCGGACGTTACCTGTATTCCGACTACTGCGCCGGCTTCCTGCGCAGTTTTAATGGCGCCGACGGCAGCGCTGGCGAACAACGCGACTGGAATATCGTCAAACCCGGCCAGGTCGCGTCCTTCGGCCGCGATGGGCAGGGCGAGCTGTATGTGCTGACCGGGAACGCCATCTGGAAGATCGTCCGCAAACAATAAAGGCGGGCGCGCCGTGATCAGCGCTTGACGTAGAGTGTGTTCGACATCTACTGCAAGCACGGAATCACGATGACAAAACGCAACGACAGCCTCCTGCTTGCCGCCGGCGTGCTCGGCGCATTCGGCGCCGGCCTGGTCGCGGGCAAAGCCCTGGTCCGCTCCACCCCGGCAACGGCGGATACCCTGCCCCAGGCCAGCATCCTCGACACGATCGCGCTCGGCCTCGAGGTCTTCGCCCCGGCCGTTGCCAAGGGCGCCATCATCCGCCGGCCGAAGGTGGTCGGCATCGCCGAACGGCTGGCGCTGGACCGGCGCGCCGTGCAGCGCATGCAAAAACTGCGCAACAAGTATGGCGAAGGGCCGCTGATGCTGCGCCTGCCGATCCGCAAGCAGGCGGTCGTGCTGGCGCCCGCGCACGTGCACCGCGTGCTGAACGAATCGCCCGATCCGTTTTCGCCCGCCAGCAGTGAAAAGCGGGCGGCGCTGTCGCATTTCGAGCCGAAGGGTGTGCTGATCTCGCAGGGTGAGGAACGCAGCGAGCGGCGGGCCTACAACGAAGCCGTGCTCGACCACCGGCAGGCGGTGCACAGTCTGGTCGACAGCTTCCTGCCCAAGGTCGAGGAAGAAGCCGGGCGCATGCTCGCGATCGCGCGCCGCCGGGGAGAACTCGATTGGGACGCCTTCGCCCGCGGCTGGTACCGGCTGGTGCGGCGCGTGGTGTTCGGCGAGAGCGCCGCCGATGACCAGGAACTGAACGACCTGACCGTCAAATTGCGCCGCAACGCCAACTGGGCCGTCTTCCACCCGAAGGACAGACAAGCGCAGGCCCAATTCTTCGAGCGCATCGATACCTACCTGGCGCGCGCCGAAGCCGGCAGCCTGGCCGGCATGATGGCCGGCATGCCCGCCACGTCCGCGATGGTCGATATCGCGCCCACGCAGCAGGTGCCGCAATGGCTGTTCGCCTTCGACGCCGCCGGCATGACGACCTTCCGTGCGCTGGCCCTGCTGGCCACCCACCTGGACCAGGCGGTACGCGCCCGCAAGGACATGCGCAGCGACCCGGGCAAACAGCATCTGCCCTTCCTGCGCGCCACCGTACTGGAAGCGGTGCGCCTGTGGCCGACCACGCCGATGATCCTGCGCCAGACCACCCGTGAAACGCAATGGGACAACGGCACGATGCCGCCGAAGACCGGCGTGCTGGTCTACGCCCCCTTCTTCCACCGCGACGACCAGCGCCTGCCGCACGCCGACCTGTTCACGCCGGAGCTGTGGCTGAAGGAGCGCAGCGACAAGGACTGGCCGCTGGTGCCCTTCAGCGAAGGCGCCGCGGGCTGCCCGGGCCGCAATCTGGTGCTGCTGCTGGCCAGCAGCATGCTCGCGACTTTGCTCGACGGCCGCGCGGTCGAACTGGCGCCCGGCCGGCGGCTCGATCCGGCCAGGCTGCCGGGGACGCTGGACAATTACACGCTGCGTTTCAAGTTCACCGAATAGCGCTTAACCCCCTATTTGCCTGAATGGATCCAGCGCCATATCGATCAGCCGCCGCTTGCGCACCACGATCTCGGCCGCCGCCGTCATCCCGTAGCGCAACGGGTACGCCGTGTCGCCGACCGTGTAGTGGTCGCGTTCCAGTGCAATGCGGCCTTCGTAGACCGGCTGCTTGGTGAGGTTCGACATCTTGGTGGCCGGCGAGATCGTCTGCAGCGTGCCGCCGATGATGCCGTAGCGCTGGTAGGGAAAGGCGTTGAATTTCAATTGCACCGGCAGGCCCTCGCGCAGGAAAGCGCGGTCCTGCTCGGCGATCTCGACTTTCAAGATCGGCCTGGTGTTCTTCGGTGCGATGCCGCCCAGCGGCATGTTCGCCTGGATCTTGTCGCCGGGCTGGGTCGAGGTGACCTCGGTGATGACGCCGTCCACCGGCGCCAGGATGCGCAAAAAATTGTCCTTGTCGATGTTCTCGAACTGGATGCGAGACGCCGCGTCGGCCACCAGGCGCGCCGTCTGCACCTGCAAGCGCAGTTTTTCCTCGACATTGGTGGCTTCGCGCGTGGCCGCTTCGTACTGCAGGCGCAGCGAGGACAGCTGCTGGCCACTGGTTTCCAGCTGCGACTTCGCCTGCGTGGTTTCCAGGCTCTGGCGGGCCGTCAGCTCACCGACGCGCGATTCCGCCACCCGCACCGCGTTCTCGGCGGCCTGCAGCGCGTTCTTCTTGCCCTCGACCTGCAGCTGCGAAACCCCGCCGCCGCCCGGCAGCGCGAACAGGCGCTCGTACTTGGCGGCCTCGTCGCGCGCCGCGGCGGCGGCCCGGCGCGCATCCTCGAGGTTGGCGCGCGCTTCCTGGGTCTGCGCGCGCTGGCCCTGGCTGAGCTGGCTGGTACCCTCGGCCAGGCGGCGCTGGTGTTGGCGCTCTTCCGTCTCCATCGCTTCCTTCAGGGCCGCCACGCGCTGTTCCAGCAATGCCTTCTTTTGCGGGAACTCCTTCCACTCGCGTTCGGCATCCTCGAGCTTCAGGCGCGCCTCGAGCGCATTGCGCGCGGCCTCGATCGCGCCGCGCGCGTACAGGCGCGCCACCACGTCGCCCTTCAGCACCGGCTGGCCCTCGGCGATGTAGATGTTGGCCAGCTCGCCGTCGATCGGCGCATACAGGCGCCGCACCTCGGACGCCGGCACCAGGGCGCCGGGCGCAGTGACCAGCACGTCGGCGCGGCCGAAGAAGGACCATAGCAGCCCCGCCAGCACCAGGCCCACCATGACCTGGATCGCCAGCCGCGTGTAGCGCCACGGCTCCGCGGTCAGGATGCCGATGCCTTCGTCGCTGTGGTCTTCCAGGGCACCGATCAGCGGCTGCAGCGTACCGCCCAGCTTAGGCCTTGCTTTACTGCTCGTTGCCATTGCTCCCTCCCGTCAGCGCCAGTTTGCGCAGGTCGCTCGCCAGCCGGGCATAGGTGTCGCGAAATGCCGGCACGTAAGAGGCGATGGTGGCGGCGGCGCGCTGGAGCGCCTGCTGCTCGTCCTGCCATTGGCCGAGGATGCGGCGGATGCGACCCTGGTCGGCCGGGCTGCGGACCGGCGCCGCCGCGCCGCCGCGTGCGGCGATGAATTGCTCGACTTCGCCGATCCACGCGACCTCCGCCACCAATGGTGCGGCATCGGCATTGTCGTGGCTGAGGCGGCGCATCCGTCTCACCGCTTGGACGGCGGGACCGAAGCGCCCCGCCTGCAGATGCGCCATCCACGCCGGCAGCTCGGCTTTTAGTAATGCCTCGGTACCCAGCGCGCGCAGTTCGGCGTTGTCCGGATCGCTCTTCAACTGTTCGGCGGCCAGCGTACTGGCGGTGGCGGCGTCGCCGCTGTCGAGCAGTCCCTGCAGACGGCGCTGGGGTGCGCCGGCTTGGTGAAACACCAGCACTGCACCCAATACCAGCGCGCTCGCGAGCATGAGCCAGCGCCGCAGCTTTGCCTGGTCGGCCTCGCCGGCCGCGCCCAAGGCGTCGAGCAGGCCGGCCGCCATCAGCGCCAGCTTGCCGCGCGGCCGTTTGCCCGGTTCCTCGGCCGTGGATGGCGCCTGCGCCGGGTTCACCTCGTCCTCCTGGGCGGCGGCGCGGTCGACGCAGAAGATGTCGAGGAAGGAGCCGGCCGCGGCGACGAAGGTGGTGTGGTCGGCATCACCCACCGGCGCTGCGGACGCCGGCGCGGGCGAGGAAGCGTGCGCAACCCGGGTGACGGTCGGATCGGCAGCAGCCGATTCAGGCGGCTGCTCCCACTGCAGCCCGACGCGGTACACGAAATGGTGGCCGCCGAAGGCCAACACGTCGCCGTCTTCTAGCGCGTGCGCATGCTCGTCGAGCCGGACTGCGCCGATAAAAGTGCCGTTGGTGCTGCCCAGGTCCTCGATCCAGGGCCGGCCGCCTTTCAGGAAGATGTGGGCGTGGCGCCGCGACAAATAGCCGACCTGGTGCGGTTCCCTGTCGCGGTAGCGCGCGAAGGTGTCGTCGACCTTGCTGATCAGGAAAGGGAAGCTGGTGACGACGATGGTTTCCAGTCCCAGCTCGGGACGCTCGGGCGTGAGACTCAGGCCGGCCAGGCGCGCCGGCGGGGCGGCGGGCAGCGCGGCGGCCTGCAGGTGCACGCGGTAGGACAGCACATGCGCGAAGTCGATCTCGTCGCCGTCGCGGAGGCGCACGATGGTCTGCTTCACCGGCGTGCCGTTGACGGTGGTGCCGTTCTTGCTGTCCAGGTCCGCCAGCCAGGCGCCGCCGTTCTCGGTAAAGATGCGCGCATGCCGGCGCGACAGATCGCCGACGATGTCGGGCGGATAGCCGGCGAAGGGCTGCTCGGTGCGGCCGATGGCGAACAGGCTGTCCTCGATGGCGACCGGACCCAGCTCGGGATGGGTCAGCGCTTCGAGCACGATCGCGACGCGCTGGCTTGCCGATGTCTGCATGGGGGCCAGCACTTCCTCAGGCGCCATCATTTGCCCGCCACATCGCGCACCTCGCTCGGTGGCCAGCCGCCGCCCAGGGCTTTATATAAAGTCACCGTGTCCGACAGGATCTGCTGCTGGTTGGCCAGCAGCGCCAGCTGGGCGGACAGCAGCGAACGCTCGGTCTCGAACACTTCCAGCTGCGACACCACGCCTTCCTTGCGCTGGGCGTCGGTGGTGGTCGCCACCAGCTGCAGCTGGTCGACCTGCTGCTGCAGCTCGCTTCTCTGCTTCTTGTGCGCGTCGAGGTTGACCAGCGCATTCTCGACGTCCTCGAAGGCCGCCATCACGGTGCTGCGGTACTGCTGCTCGGCCACTTTGGTCTGCGCCTCGCTGGTTTTCACGCGCGCCTTCACGCCGGGATCGAGAATCGGAAAGTTGATGCTGGGGAGCAGACCGAAGGTAAACGACTTGAGCAGGGAGCCGAGCGCGAAGCTGGACGTGCCGCCGCGTCCGGTCAGGCTGATCGACGGCAGCTGGGCCAGCTTGGCCTGCCCGGTCAGGTTGTAGGCTTCCAGCACGCGGTACTCGGCGGCGACGACGTCGGGCCGGCGCTTGAGCAGCTGCGAGGGCAGGCCGCCCGGCACCTCGGGCACCTTGACCCGCTCCTGCAGGCGCCCGGCCGGCAGCCGGTAATCGCCGGCCGGCACGCCGAGCAGGGTGGCGAGCGCGTTGCCGGCCAGCGCGCGCAGCCGGCCCAGCTCGATCAGGTCCGTGCTCAGGCGGTTGACCTCGGCCGACTGCTGCAGCACGCGCGTGTGCGGAATCAGGCCGTTCTGCTCCATCGCCTGGTAAGTGGTGAGGATCTCGCGGTTCTTGGCCAGCGCCTTCTGCTGCTGATCGATCTGTTCGTCGAACTGCAGGATCTGGAAATAGGTCGTCGACACGTCCGCCACCAGTTTTAAGTAACCGGCGCGCCAGTCGGCCTCGCTGGCGGAAAACTCGGACCTCGAGGCCTGTACGCCCTTTTCGACCTTGCCCCAGATGTCGATGTCCCAGTTGGTTTGCGTCGCAAGGTTGAACTGCTTGGTGAACTTCTGGCCGGTGCTCTTTTCGAAACTGGCACCGGCGCCGGCATCCAGGGTCGGCAGGGCGCCGGCGCGCGCTTCGCCGATCTGGGCATTGGCCACGCCGATGCGCGCCGCCAGCACCGCCAGGTCGACGTTGCCGGTAATCGCGCGGTTGACCAGCTGGTCCAGAGTCGGGTCGCCGAAGCCGCGCCACCAGTCGGGCACGATCAGCTCGGCGCGCGAGAAGGGCACATTCGCCGAATTCGACCAGGCCGCCTTGGCCGGCGTGTCGGGGCGCTGGTAGGGCCGCATGCTGACGTCGGCGCAGGCGCCCAGCAGCAGCAGGGTGACGGCGATAAACAGGCGTGCGAAAAGGCGAGCCATGCCTCACCCCGCCGGCTGGGCCGTCCACGCCCTGGCGTCGACGAACACCTGGAACAGATTGCCGTCGATATGCCCGGCATCGCACTCTTCCTGCATCAGGTCCAGTGCCTGCTCGACCGGCACCGCCTTCTTGTACGGCCGGTCGCCCGCCGTCAGCGCATCGTAGATGTCGCAGATGGTCAGGATCCGCGTCTGCACGCTGATCTGTGGCCCCTTCAAACCCATCGGATAGCCCGAGCCGTCGAGCTTTTCGTGGTGGCCGTGGGCGATCGCCGGCACGCCGCTGAGGTCGCGCGTCCACGGGATCAGCACCAGGAAGGAATAGGAATCGACCACGTGTTCCTCGATCTGGCGCCGTTCGTCCGGCGTCAGGCAGCCCCTGGACAGGCTCAGCGCCGCCACTTCGTGTTCTTCGAGCAGCGGCAGGGCCAGGCCGTCCGGGTCGTGGCAGCCGTAGTGGACGATGTCGCGCAGGTCGGGCAGTGCGCTGCCGCGCGAGACCGCCGGCTCGTTGGCGCTGCGGATCGTCGCCAGGAAGCCGTCGAGCCGCCCGCTTTCCTCGCGCAGCCAGGCTTCGATGCCTTCCTTCTCGGTACGGAAGCGGCCTGCGCTCCAGCCTTCCTCGAGGTGGCGCTGCGCCAGCGTGTGGTAGGCGTGCCGTTCCATGCAGGCGCGCGCATACAGGAAGCGCTGTTCGAGCAGGCGCATGTCGGCGTGGTGCAGCTTTTTCTCCTTGCGCAGCACGTGTTCGCGCACGCCGACCTTGCCGAAATCGTGCAGCAAGGCGGCGTAACGGATTTCGCGCAGTTGCGCCTTGCTGAAGGAAATGCGGCGCACGGCCGGGTCGTCGGCGCGCTCGAGCGCAACCGCCAATGACTCGGCATAGGTGGCGACGCGGAAGGAGTGGCCGGCAGTGACCGGATCGCGCTCCTCGATCGCCTGCACCGAGGCGCGCACGAAACCGTCGAGCAGGCGCTGGATGTCCGAATACAACTGGAAGTTCTTCAGCGCGACCGCGGTTTCGGCGCACACGCCGGTCAGCAGTTCGAGATCGGCGTCCTCGAAGGCATAGGGGTCGGACGAGCTGTCGACCTGGATCAGCCCCAGCACTTCATCGCCGACGATCAGCGGCGCGCACATGGCGCTGCGGATGGCCTGGGCGACGATCGAATCCTGGGCCGCGAAATGGCGGTCCGACAGCGTGTCGGTGGACAGGATCGCGCGCTTCTTGCCCAGTACTTCATCGACGATCGTATGTGACAGCCGGGCTTGGCGCGGGTCTTCGACCGTGCCGTCGCGGCGCCGGGCCGCCACCGGTTCCGGCGGGTCGCGTTCGCTCTGGCGCAGCAGGATGAAGGCGCGCTCGGCCAGCGGGAACAGATCGAAAATGAAATTCATGATCTTTTCGCTGAGCGTCTCGCGATCCGTCACCACGCCCAGCGCGATGCTGACCTGGGCCATCGCGTGCAGTTTCAGCACCGACTGTTCGAGTTCGCTGCGGCTGGCCTCGTGCGCATCCGGCGCCGATAGCGCCACCGGCGCATATTGGGTGGCGTCGACGCTCTTCCGGATCACGGTCGGCATGCTGGCGGCGCGCGGCGCGACCAGCGAGCGGAACACCAGCTGGGTGGAGGCCAGCGCCAGCTCGTCGCCGTCCTCGAGCTCGCGCCAGGCGCCGGGCAGCAGGCGCTCGCCGTTGACGAAGCTGCCATTGGAAGAGTGCAGGTCCTCGACCGACCAGGTGCTGCCGCGGCGGCGCAGGCGCACGTGACGACGGCTGATCGTGTGCAGCGGGATGCACACGAACTGATCCGACGGCAGCGCATCCTGGCGGTCGCGGCCGATCACGACTTCTTCGTGCAGCGGAAACAGCTGGGGCTTGGCCGCCCGGTTACCGAGCAGCTCGAGATAGGCGCTGACCCCGCCGTTCGCCTGTGCAGGTGCTTGTCCCGTCATCCGCCCTCCCGAACGCGCGCATCGCCGAACTGATAAGACAGCGGCGCGGCGTGGCAGTTCGCCGCCGTGCTTATTTGACTGTAATCGTGATCTTTTTCGACTGCACCGAAGGCTCGAAGGTCAGGTGCTGGTCGTCGCCCATCACCAGCTGCAGCGTGTGCCGGCCCGGCGTCAGCTCGACCGTGGTCTCGGTCTCGCCGGTACCGAAGTGCAGGTGCTGGCGGTCGTTCGGGATCTCGACGCCGGGGCCGGGGGTATCGGCGTCGATCAGCAGGTGGTGGTGGCCGGTGTGCGGGTATTTCACGCCTTTCGGCGCGACCCCCATGTTGCGCAGGCCGAACCAGACGCGGATCGGCTTGCCGCTGGAAACCACCTGGCCGTCGTTGGGCCAGCCGATGTACAGATAGGCATTCGGCGGCGCCGGCGTCGCTGCCACGGCAGCCGAGATGGCGGTACCGAGCAGGGCGGCAGTGAGCAATGTGCGCATGGGATCTCCTCGCTCACTTGACCGTGACCGTGATCTTCTTCGAATAGATCGGCGGATCGTGCGGGATATGGTCTTTGTCGGCCAGCAGCAGCTGCAGCGTGTGGCGGCCGGGCGGCAGCTCGATGCGCGCTTCGGTCTCGCCGGCGCCGAAGTGCAGGTGCTGGCGGTCGCTGGCAACCGGCTCGTTCATGTTCTCGGGCAGGTCGACGTCGATCAACACGTGGTGGTGGCCGGTGTTGGCGATGTCGGTGCCCTTGGGGGCGACGCCCATGTTGCGCAGGCCCATGCGCAGCCAGAAGGCCTGGCCGACGGTTGTGCCGTCGCTGGGCCAGATGAAATACACCTGGGCATTCCGGGGCGCCGGCGTGCGGGCCAGCACCGGCATCGATGCCAGCAGCACCGCAGCGAGCAGCAAAATAAGTGGTTTACGCATTCCGGCAGCATCCATCAGGCGTGCGTCCCGCCCTCTGTGGCAGCACAAAGAGTCGGACGGCACAATTGCGACGCAGAGTGGTCTAAATGGATTGTGGCGAAAACCGGGGGACTTTGTGCGGACCAGATTCTCGATCCTGTGCGGCCTGGCCGCGCTGGCAATGACGGCGGCGCCGGGCATGTGGGCCGAGGCCGGCGTCGTGCCCAAGAACAGCGCCGAGCAGTTCGAGCTGGCGTTCTGGAATTCGGTCAAAGACAGCAAGCAGGTCAGCGATTACGAAGCCTATCTGCACGCCTATCCCAAGGGGCGCTTCGCCGCCCTGGCGCGGGTCCGCATCCAGCAGCTCAAGAGCGCACCGCAGCAGCCACCGCCCCCGACATCGGCTCCGACGCAGCAGGCAGCCACAGCGCCCGCTAGGCCGGCAGACAGCAAGCCGGCCGCGGCCAACAATGCCGGCAATGCCAGCAATGCGGTCAATGCCAAACCACAGCAGGGCAAGGCGGTCCCGGCACCGGCGGCGCCCGGCGGTGGCCAGCAAGCGCTGACTGCACCGGGCATGGCCGGCGCCGTGGCTGCCGTCAAGGATTGCGACGCCTGCCCGCTGATGGTGGCGCTGTCGCCGCAGCCGTTCACGATGGGCAGCAACGGCAGCGACCCCAGCGAGCGGCCGGCGCACAAGGTGGCGCTGCGTACGCCCTTCGCGATCGGCAAGTACGAAGTCACGGTCGGCCAGTGGACGCAATGCGTCAAGGCCAGCGTGTGTCCGAGCGTGCCGTCGGCGGCGAATGCGGCCGAGAATTTGCCGATGCGCGACGTCAGCTGGGACGAAGCCCAGCTCTACCTCAAATGGCTGAGCACGGTCAGCCGGCGGCCCTACCGGCTGCCGACCGAGGCCGAGTGGGAATACGCGGCGCGCGGCGGCACCAGCACGCGCTACTGGTGGGGCGAGCAGATGAAGGGCGGGAATGCCAGCTGCCAGGGCTGCGGCGAGCCGTGGAAAGCCGACGCGCCGCCGCCGGTCGGCAGCTTCGTCGCCAACCCTTTCGGTCTGGCCGACATGAACGGCAGCGTCTGGGAATGGGTGCAGGATTGCTGGCACAGCTCGTACAAGGGCGCACCCGCGGATGGCAGCGCCTGGGTCGACAACGCATGCCAGTCGCGCGTGATCCGCGGCGGCTCCTGGCGCGAGAACAGCAGCTACATGCTGTCCACCACGCGTTTCAAATACGATGCCAGCGTGCGCCAGTCGCAGAATGGTTTCAGGGTGGCGCGCACGGTCAAATAACTAGAGCGTCTAACAAGCCTCAGAGCAAGGCGCACCGTCGAAAACAGTACGCCAGTACGGCGAGACGGTGCAACGCCGCCATGAGGTTTGTTAGGCGCTCTAGCGTTTGGCGTGGGTTGTGATTTGCAAGAACTCCACCGCAATCGACCCGGCGCCGTGCGATTTGGCAACCCGGTCCAGCTGGGTTTCCAGCGCCTGCAGATAACCCCGTCCGGCTTCCGTATCCGGGCGCACGTTATCGAACAGGGGCACCGGCGTGGCCAACAACACCAGCATCTCGGTACCGAAGGGCGCGCCGATCATCCAGTTGCCGAGGTTGCCCACGGTGACCGTATGGCGCGGCGGCGCCAGAGTCTCGCGTTCCGCCGCATTCGGCAGCAGGTGTACGACGTGCCCGTCGAGCACGAAGTAATCGACCGCCATATACGACTGGACATTGGGCGTGGTCACGTCGACCATCAGCGTATCGCCCTCGCGCAGCTCGGCGCCGCGGCCGCTGGCCGGATTCAGGCGCAGCGAGCTGCCGCCGCCACGCATGTGATAGGCGCTCCAGTAGCGGCCGAGCACGCCCAGCAGCGGGCACTTGTCGTCGGCGACTTCCTGCAGCGCCAGCTCGACCCCAGTCACGCCCGGCAGCGGAGCCAGCGTGCTTTTCAGGCGCGCCTGGCCGATGCTGCGCGCCAGATAACCCTGCACCTGCACCACATGCCCCTTGATCGCCGGCGCCAGGGCCGAACAGGGCAGCTTCGCCAGCGCCGCGGAGACCGTCTCCAGGCTGGGCGCCGCCGCTGCGGCAGCTGCCGGCGGTGCCTGCGCGCGGGCGGCATCGGCGCCCTTGTCCACAGCGACGATGGGTGCGGATGGCCCTGGCGCCGCCTGCTCGGTCGAGGGCCGCAGGAACAGGCGCAGCGCAAAGAAGACGACCAGGGCCGCGGTGCCGGCAACCGCCACCCCCATCAGCGCCGGCGGACGGTGCCAGGTCTCGTCCGCGCCGATATCGTGCAGGAACTGGTTGACGCTGGGCGTGCGCTGCTCGCGCTGGAAGGACAGCGCGCAGCGCAGCGCCCGCCACTGCCGGTGGCCGAGGCCGGGCGGACGCTGCGGACGCAGGCCGCCATCGCGCGCCTGGGTGGCGGACAGGCGATTGAACGGATGACGCCCGGTCAGCAGCTCATAGGTGATGCAGCCGAGCGCATAGATGTCGTCGCGCGGATCGGGCTCGCGGTTTTCCAGCATCTCCGGGCTGGCATAGGCCGGCGTCAGCGCACCCAGGCTGCCGGGATCGAACACTGTCACGTCGGGCGCCTCCTCCGCTTTCTGGAACACGCGGGCGATGCCGAAGTCGATCACCTTGACGCCGCCGGTATCCGTCAGGATCACGTTGGCCGGCTTGAAATCGCAGTGCACGAAGCCGCGCTCGTGCGCATAGGCCAGCGCCTTGCCCATGCCGCGCACGATCTTCATCGTTTCCTCGAAGGACAGCGCGCGAAAGTCGGGCGCGCGCAGCAGCTGGCCCAGCGATTTGCCGGGCAGGTATTCCATCGTCACGTAGACCATCGAGCCGTCGCGATCGAAGTCGTACACCGACACGATGTTGGCGTGGGCCAGGGTCTGCGCCTTGCGCGCCTCGCGCTGCAGGGCAATCAATGACTTCGGATGCCCCTGGAACTGCACGTTCAGCACCTTGATCGCGATATATGGATGGCGGTCGGCGGCCTCCAGCTTGCGCAGGTCGAGCGCTTTATAGACGGTGCCCATGCCGCCGAAGCCGATGCATTCCTCCAGCACGAAGCGGCCGTTGAGGGTATCGCCGACACCCTTCATGCGCTCGGCCGGGGCCTCGGCATTGCCGGCGCTGCCACCTGAACCCGCATTCGTACCGGCACCGGGCTGGGTCGGCTGCATGGGCTTGGTCTGAACAAACGTTTCCTCGTCGCCCAGGCGCTGGCGCAGGCGCTGGCGCGCTTCGATCGCGCGCGCGATGCGGCGCTCGACTTCGCCATACACCTCGGCCGGCAGGGGCGAGCGCCGGTGTGCCTCGTTGAGCGTCTTGAGCAGGTTCGACACGCTGTCGGAGGTGCTGATCAGCAGCTTGTCGATGCGCGCAAACATCTCGGCCTGCCCAAGGGAGCCGCTCTGGAACAGGCGAAGGGTGTCGGCAAGGCTTTCCATGTCAATCCTCTGACAGTGGCAAACGCTGCGAATTCACCGCAGATGCGTTGTGTTGTGACCGGCCAAACAGTGTCGCGAAAGCTGTTGGAAAAAACCCGGCGCTTCGATGGCTTTCGATGGCGGAAGCACAAGAAAAGCGGCCAAAACCCGGGCTTCGGGGGCTGGCACGCTTCTCGCAAAGAGAAGGGTGAGCACGACGAAACCGGCTCACCAACCTAACCACTCTCGAGGAGAAGCGACATGAAAACCCTGACCATCAAAGACCTGGCCCTGACCTGCGAACTGGACCGTGACGCCATGGCGCGTGTGCGCGGCGGCTACAACATGCAGCAGCAATCGCATTCGCTGGTGCCGATGCCGAGCTACAGCCCGACCTACAGCTCGTCGATCGACGCCCGCCAGGGCCTGCAGCAATTGCAGGACGTGGTGAACGCGACCGCCAACGGCTCGGCCTTCATCGACGGCGTACACGCCACCAACAACACCGACCAGTTCGGCCAGAACAACATTGCGGTGTACCGCTGAAAAAGCAGCCGAACCAAAGGAGAAACCGCATGTCTTCCATCCAGATCCACGACCTCGCGCATGCAAGCCGTCTCGACCGCCATGCGATGGCGGCGGTCCGCGGCGGCACCCTGGGCGCGCCGAACGTCAACGTCAACATTGCGCTCAACCAGCAGATCGCGCAGTTCCAGGACATCGGCGTGAACGTGCTGAACAACAACGGCGTGATCGGCGCCGGCTTCACGGGTCCCAGCATCGAGCTGAGCCCGCTACAGTGGGCGAAGAACGAGGCAAGCCTGCCCCGGTTCTGAACGATCGCCCGCCACCACCACGCCAGCCCGGCCATCCTTGCGATGGCCGGGCTGGCACCCATTCAACAGAGCGTCTAACATAATCCTCAGGGCAAGGCGCATCGTCGAAGACAGTACGCTAGTACGGCGAGACGAATGCAACGCCGCCATGAGGGTTATGTTAGACGCTCTAAGGAGAATAGTATGGCTACCATTGTTATCAAGGATCTGTCGGATAACCTGGAACTGGATCGCAAGGCAATGCAGGCGATCAGCGGCGGCTCGCGGCTGCGCTCGCAGGTGCGTGCGGCCGGCAGCGCGCCGGCATCGTCACCGAAGATCGTCGATTTCAAGACCGGCGCCGTGCCGCGCGGCACGCCACCTGATAAAACCAAATAAACTGTTTATAGTATTCAGCTGTTTTTACCCAAGCCGCCCGGTCTACAAAACCGGGCGGCTTTTTTCGTCCCTGTCCAGACCGGTGTTGGGCCACGCCGCACAGGCTATAAGCCGCTGTTGGTCCTCGCCCACCAGATCCCCCGCCCACAGGCCTAAAACGAAGACAGCCCGTCAACAAAAGGCCCGTTCAAGCCCGGTTTCGGACATGGCACGCATTCTGCTCATACCTAATCGAGCGCAAAACAAAGCGCTCTTCCAAACCAACCTCGATCTACACCGTAAGGAGAAACACCATGAAAACCCTGATCATCAAAGACCTGACCCGTACCAACGAACTGGACCGCACCGAAATGGCTGCAGTGCGCGGTGGCCATGGCAAGAGCATGCCGTGGATGCCGGTCTACAGCCCCTCCTACAACTCGTCGATCAAGACCGACCAGAGCCTGATGCAACTGCAGGACGTGCAGAACCTGACCGCGAACGGCTCGGCCTTCATCGACGGTGTCCACGTCACCAACAACACCGATCAATTCGGCCAGAACAACATCGCCGTTCTGTAACAGCCCCAACTGAACCCATTCAAGGAGAATCGACATGAACACCCTGATCATCAAAGACCTGGCTTGCACCTCCGAACTGAGCCGCAAGGAAATGTCCAGCGTACGCGGCGGCCACGGCAGCAGCAAAGGCGGCTATGGCATGGGGATGCCTTCGTACTCGCTGTTCCCGGCGTCCTCGTACAGCAAGTCGATCGATGCCTCGCAGGATCTGCGCCAGGCCCAGCAAGTGGTCAACGAGACCGCCGACGGCTCGGCCTTCATCTCCGGCGTGCACGTGACCAACAACACCTCGCAGTTCGGCCAGAACAACCTGCTGGTCGGCTGAGCGCCAGGACTGCGCAAGGAGAACGTCATGTCATCGATCGTGATTCAAGACCTAAGCCGTACACGCGAACTGAACCAGCGTTCCATGTCCGCGGTGCGCGGCGGCACCAAAGGCGTCGGCAGCTTCGGCCCGAACGTCAACGTCAACCTGAACCTCGACCAGCGCATCGGCCAGGTACAGGACATCAAGGTCAACGTCCTGAACAACAACGGCGTGATCGGACCCGGCTTCGTCGGCCCCGATGTGACCCTGAGCCCGCTGCAATGGGCAGCCAATAACGCTGCCATCCCGCTGTAAATCGTTTATCTCGTTTATTTAATCAAGGAGCATCATCATGAAAAACCTGACCATCAAAGATCTGGCCCTGACCCAGGAACTCGACCACGCCGGCATGGCTGCTGTACGCGGCGGTCACGGCAGCAGCAAAGGCGGCTATGGCCCGTGGTTCCCGTCGCCCGAACCGAAGCACGTCAGCAACTCGCTGGACGCGTCCCAGGACCTGACCCAGCTGCAGAAGGTCGTCAACGCGACCGCCAACGGCTCGGCCTTCGTCGACTGCGTGGACGTGACCAACAACACCCACCAGTACGGCCAGAACAACCTGTTGGTGGGCTGAACCTGACCGGCGGAGGCCGCGAGTGTCAACGCGCTGCGCGGCCTCCGCCAAACATTGAACCAAAGCTGCATTCGACTGGTCTTCTCATCATGAACCAACTCCGCATCCATGACCTTCGCTGCGACCGGACTCTCGACACACGGGCGATGGCGCGCATCCGCGGCGGCGACGGCGCGGCCTGGTGCTTCGGCTGGATCCAGCCCTATCTGCCGGCCCAGTCGCGCGGTGCACAGCCGGTCATCAATTTTTACCAGATCAACAATTACGCCGACCAGATGATCAACCAGTTCCAGTCGGTCAGCGTCAGCAACGCGGCGCCGAATGCCGTCATCACCGTCGGCGTGGACGGGCGCAGCACCAATAATGGAAAACTCGACGGAACCCTTTGATGGCATGAGCGCCGCATGAACAAAGACGCGCAACTTCGCTGGACCTCGGCGGCGCGCAGCGACATCGGTCTGGTGCGCAGCAATAACGAGGACATGGTGCTGAACCGGCCAGAACGGCGCCTGTGGGCCGTGGCCGACGGCATGGGCGGGCATGCCTATGGCGAAGTGGCGAGCCGGATGACGGTCGAGGCGCTGGACGCGCTGCCGGCCGGCGAGCCGTTGCAGCAGGCGGTCGCGCAGGCGCGTGTCTGCCTGCTCGGGGTGAACAGCGCGCTGGTGGCGGAAGCCATCAATCGCAACGTGCCGGTGATCGGCACCACGCTGGTCTTGCTGCTGGCATCGGGCCGCACCGGCACCTGCATCTGGGCCGGCGACAGCCGCATCTACCTGTGCCGCGGCGGCAGCCTGCACCAGCTCACGCGCGACCACAACCAGTTCGAGGAACTGCAAATCAGAAACCACCTGTCGCGCGAGGAAGCGTCGGCGTATCCGGGCGCGAACATGATCACGCGCGCGCTCGGCGCGGCCACGACGCTGGAGCTCGACGAAGTCCAGGTGCAGGTCAGCGACGGCGACATGTTTTTGCTGTGCAGCGATGGTTTGAGCAATGCGGTCGGCGCGGACGCCATGTTCGGCGCCTTGACCTGCGGGGACTGTGCACAGGCGGCGGATGCCCTGATCCGGCTGGCCCTGGCTGCGGGTGGGCGCGACAATATCTCGGTGGTGGTGGTGCGGGCGGATGACGTCGAGCCGGATCAGACCGTGCTCAATCCGTGCCTGTGAAGCTTGTCACTGTTCGTCTTCGGGACACAGCGGGGAGTAACGCCAGGCTTGCCAGGACAGCAAGGCAGCCGCATCGGCATCGCACTCGGCACGGTAGTGATGCTGGTGCGTGTCCAGCAGCTCGCGCTCGCCCTCGGTGAATCCCAGCGCCTGAAGCTCTGCAGCAAACCGCTCGAGCGGCCCGTAGGCAAACAATTCATGATGCCGATCCCACACCACCGTCGCCTTGTCGGACGATGAATGCAGCCAGATGTCGAAGCGGGCATCCTGCGCCAGATAGCTGCCGAACCTGGTCATGAACGCGTGAAATGCCTCGATCGACATCTCGGGGCTTTGGTAACGGCCCGCTTCGCCTTCGCCACGCGGCGTGTGCAGGACGTAGAGCACGAAATACGGCGGCGCCAGGCAGCTGGCCAAGCGTTCGAAGACTGCGGGCTGGCCGCCGGGGACACCGGCAATGAGGCGCGGCTTGCCGCTTGCGTTATCCAGCGCGTACTGTGCCGCAAAGACGTGGGGCTGCCATTCGCCGTCGATCAGGTGGGAAAGCTTGTGCATGCTCTACTGTAGCATCGTTCAATGCCCAGCCTGGCCATCGCCCGGCCCACGCTGCCGAAAATCCTTCGAATGCAGGCCATGTTTTTTCAGCAGGATCTGCAGGTGCGAGCGGTTCATGTCCCAGCGCCGCGCCAGTTCGGCCACAGTGCCGCCCACGTCTTTCAAACCACGCTCCAGGCAGGCGCGCTCGGCTTCGTCGCTGGCGGCGCGCTTGGCTTCGGCAAGCGATGCCGGGGGTGCTGCCGGCGCCGCCGTGGCTGCTGAAGCCGGCAGCGCGATCGATGCGGTCGCGGTCGTGGCCGATGCCAGCGCCGACGCGGCGGCAGGGCGGATATCTTCCGGCAGCTGCGCCAGGTCGGCGACATCGCCTGCCAGGCAGGACAGGCGGTACATCAGGTTGCGCAGTTCGCGGATGTTGCCGGGGTAGGCGTACTCGAGCAGAAAGCTGCGCAGGCGCGGACTCAACACCACCGGGCGCCGTTTGAGAGCCTCGGCCGCCTCGTCGCCGTAGTAGGCCAGCAGCAGCGGGATCTCGTCCTTCCTGTCGCGCAGCGGCGGCAGGCTCACGTGGATCACGCTGAGTCGATAAAACAGGTCTTCGCGGAACTGTCCCTCTTCGATCAGCTTGCGCAGATTCTTGTTGGTGGCGGCAACGATGCGGGCATCGACGGCGATCGTCTCGTCCGAGCCGACGCGCTGAATCTCGTGCGACTGCAGCACACGCAGCAGTTTCACTTGTCCCTGCAGCGGCAGCTCGCCGATCTCGTCCAGGAAGATCGTGCCCTTGTGCGCGCTCTCGAACTTGCCCTTGCGGTCGGTGGCCGCACCCGTGAAGGCACCGCGCTTGTGGCCGAACAGTTCAGATTCGATCAGGCTCTCGGGAATCGCGCCGCAGTTGACGGAGATATACGGCTTGTCGGCGCGCGCGCCATTGGCGTGCACGACCTTGGCCATCAATTCCTTGCCGGTGCCGCTTTCGCCGTCGATCAGCACCGGTAAATCGGTCGGCGCCGCCTTTTCGGCCGTCTCGAGCGCGTCGAGCAGGCGCGGGTTGTCGCCGAAGGTGCCCTCGAACACGAAACTGCGCGCCAGCAGCGCCTGCTTGCGTTCGCCGGATGTCTGTTCCAGCTTTTCAAGGGGCTGACTGCCGGGCTGGCTGCCGAGCGCCTGCACAAAACGCTCCTTGTGCGACAGCTGCATCACCTCGTCGCGCACGGCATTCGCCTGGCGCAGCAGCTTTTCGATTTCGGGCCGGTCCAGCGAATTTGCCCAGCGCAGCGTGGAGCGCAGAATTTCGAGCCGCTCCAGCAGGCCGGCATAGGACATCATGGTGCCGCGCGGCGGGAGGTTCTGGTTGAACAGTTTCATGCCGCCGCTAACTGCTTTTGGACGAGTTCATAGTACATCCCGCGCCGCGCCAGCAATTCCTCGTGCCGGCCCTGCTCGGCGATATGTCCCTCGTACAGCACCACGATCTTGTCGGCCCGCATGATGGTGCTGAGCCGGTGCGCGATGATCACGGCCGTGCGTCCGGCCAGGATGTCGTGCATGTTGGCGATAATGTTGCTCTCCGATTGCGTGTCGAGCGCCGAGGTGGCTTCGTCGAACACCAGCAGGCGAGGGTCGTGGTAGAGGGCACGCGCAATGCACAGTCTCTGCACCTGACCGCCGGACAGGCCGACGCCGCGCTCGCCCACCACCTGCTCGTAGCTGAGCGGCATCTTGCTGATGAAGGCATGGGCATCGGCCATCTTGGCCACCTGTTCGATGCGGCGGCGGTCCGGGCTTTCGTCGCCGCTGGCGATGTTCTCGGCGATGGTCCCGGAAAACAGCAGATTGCTCTGCATGACGTAGCCGACCTGGGCCCGGTAATAATCCTTGTCGATGCCAGCCATGTCGTAGCCGTCGACCATGATCTTGCCATCGGTAGGCATATAAAAGCCGACCAGCAGCTTGGCCAGCGTGGTCTTACCGGAACCGCTGCGCCCGACAATGGCGATCAGCTCGCCGCGCCGCATGTCGATGCTGATATTGTCCAGCACATAGGCTGTATCGTCGCCGCCGTAGCGGAAATAGACGTTCTCGAGTTTGATATCGCCCTGCAGGTCGGGCAGCACCACGCGGCTGGCGGCGTCGGATGGTTTCTGTTCCGGCTCGATGTCGAGCACGTCGCCCAGTCTCTCCATCGCCACGCCGGCGTCGGCCAGGCGGCTCCACAACGCCACCAGGCCCATCAGCGGCGCGAGGACGCTGCCCATCAGTGCGTTGAAGGCGATCAGCTGGCCGATCGTCAGTTCGTGCTCGAGCACCAGGCTGGCGCCGGCCCACAGGATGGCGATCGTGGTGCCGGCATTCAGCAGCTGGCTGGCCAGGCCCACCAGGATGTTGAATTGCTGCGCCCGGTACTGGGTGTCGAGCGCCTTGACGTATTTCTTTTCCCATTTCAGGCGCACCGGCCGCTCGCTGCCCATGCCTTTGATGGTCTCGACGCCGCCCAGCGCCTCCATCAGGAAGGCGTGGGCATCGGTCGAGGCATTGAAGACCTCGCGCGCGTACTGCTTGATGTGCGGCGTCGTCAAAATCGTCAGCGCCATGATCGGGATGACGAAGGCGATCAGCAGCAGGGTCAGCTTGACGTTGTAGACGAACAGGATGCTGAAATAAATGAACACCATCAGCAGGTTCAGCATTGTGGTGACGGTCGACTCCGTCAAGAAGGCGCGGATGGTCTGGTTTTCCTGGAAGCGCGCGATGATGTCGCCGGTTTTGCGCTTGGCGAAAAAGGAGAAGGGCAGCGACATCGTGTGCTTGAAAAAGCCCGCCATCATCGAAAAGTCGAGGTTGCGCACCATGTAGTTGGCGAGGTAGGCGCGCACGGTGGCCATCAGTTGCGAGAACACGTTGGCGATGATCAGACCCGTGATCAAGAGATGCAGCAGGCTCACATTCTGGTGCACGACCACGCCGTCGAGGATATTCTGGATGATCAGCGGCGGCACGATGCCCAGCATCTGAATGACAAAGGTCGCCAGGAACAGGTGCAGCAGGATCGTGCGATAAGGCCGCAGATAGGCGACGAAGCGCAGCCAGGGCGAGCGCTCGACCGCGGCTTGCGCCATGTCCTGGCTGGGCGTGAAGACCAAACACGTGCCGCTCCAGCCGCGCTCGAACTCTTCCACCGACATTTTTCTGAAACCGACCGCCGGGTCGGCGATCCACACCTGGCGCTTCGAGATGCCGTACACGATCACGTAATGGTAGCCCTCCCAGTGCACGATGAAGGGCAACTCGAACCCTTGCAGCGCATCGAAGGTGCATTGCACGCCGCGGCTGGAAAAGCCGAGCGTCTCGCCGGCGCGCGCCAGGCTGTCCAGGGTCGCCCCCTGGGTCGTCACGTTCGCCAGTTCGCGCAGTTTACCCAGGGTCACCTGCAGGCCGTAATGGCGGCACAGCATGGCCAGGCAGGCGGCGCCGCAATCCATCTCTTCGGCCTGCTCGACCAGGGCGAAGCGGCGGATCACCTTTTCGCCGAATTCCGGCGTCGATTCCAGGTCCAGGCGCAGCGGGCGCTTGCGGCGCTCGGCCAGCTTCTTCTGGCGCTCCAGCTCGCGCTCGAGAAAGCGGATGCGGTCTTCCAGCACCTCGCGCAGGCCGGCATTGCGCTCGAGGATGGCGTGCGCGGTCTTTTCGGGAATCACCAGCAGGGTAGCGGGCGTGACGGCCACCGCCGAGGCCATTTGTTCCTGGCGCATCAGGCAGGCTTTTTCGCCGAAGGTCTCGCCGGCTTGCAGCGTCGCCAGGGTGTATTCCTCGGCGCCGTCGCGGTAAGTCAGTTTGACTTGTCCCTGGCGCAGCACGTACAGGCGACGATCCTCGCGCCCGTCCTGGGTCAGGATTTCCTTGCCGGCCGCGACCCGCTTGACGCCGACGCTGCGCACGAACTCTTCCAGCTCCTCCTTGCCGACCTTGCCGCGCAAGTCGAACAGGCGCGCCACCAGGCCGCCGGCGGAACTGATCGCGACATAGCTGGTGACGAAGTCGCGCGCTACCTGGTTGCGCGCCAGCACCGGCTCGATCGCGCTGCGCGGGATGAACCACAGCTCCGTTTTGAGGGAGGCGCGCGCCGACAGTTCGTGGTGGACGTCGCGCAGCATGGCGATGTCGCCGATGACTTCGCCCGCTTTGCGCACGCCGATGCTGACCTCTTTGCCGTTCTCGTCGGAAAACACGCGCACCGAGCCCGCTTTGACGACAAACAGGCCCTCGGCCGGTTCGCCGGCCTTGCAGACCGTATCGCCGAAGGCGTAATGGCGCACCTGGATCGCTTCCGCCAGCTGTTCCAGGTCTTCCTCGGTGAACGGCGACAGGATGTCGACCGAGGACAGGAAGCGGGCCGGCGACTGCGCTTGCGACTGGGTTTCCATACGTCGTCGCCAGGCTCGGCTACGGCACGGCGCACGCTTCGATCACGTGCTCCTGGGCGCGCGCCATCAGCCATTCCTCGCGCAGCAGGCGGCGTATCTCGGCAGACGTGTCGGCATCGAGGGCGGCCGGGTGCCTGGCGTTGACGCAGAAGATTTCGTAAAAGGCGCCGTCGGGCGAGGGGAAGGGGCCGAGTAACTCTCCTTCGCGCGCATTGAACACGCGCGCTTCGATATCGGCCTTGAGCGAGCCGCGCAGCACCTTGCCGATCACGCCGCCCTGCTGGCGGGTGCCATCGTCGATCGAATGTTCGCGCGCCATCTCGGCAAAGGCTTCCGGCTCTTCCTGCAGCACCGACATCATTTCGCGCGCGGCGCCTTCGCCGTCGAGCACGATGTGGCTGACCTCGACGCTGTCGAAGCGCGGCGAGTTCAGCGAGAAGTATTGCGTCACCGCCTGCTCGCTGCAGACCTGCGCCAGCATCTTTTCCTGGTACAGGCCGTCGACGATCCAGGTCTCGAATTCGTCCAGCGAAACGCCGAGCGCATCGAGGTAGTGGTTGGTATCGGCGGCGCGGTGCAAGCCCAGCGCGCGGCGGAATTCGTCGGCGCGTTCCTGGATCTGCTCGGGCTGTAATTGCACACCAGCTTGTCGCGCGGCGCGCGCGGTAAGGCGGTCGCGCACCATCTGCTCGACCAGACCTTCGAATTGCCCGCTCAGTTTCAGGGTGCGGATGAAGTCGTCGGTGGTGATGACCTCGTCGTCGATGCGCACGATGCCTGCCATGCTCCCTCCTGGCGCCGGGTGGTGTCCGGGGCAGGAGTTAGAGCGTGCTGGGGGCTGAAGGTTCGGACCTGGGTAGTCTGCTGCGTTCACGCTACAGAAGCGCAAACGGGCTGCGATCGATGATCAGCGCCATTAAGATGGGCCGGCATATTGATGAGTGATCCCTGTCCTGAATCGCCATGAAAGGAGATCCGCCATGAAGCTGCTGCCCATTGTTGTTGCCCCCTTTGCCGCTCTCGTGCTGGCCGCTTGCGCCTCGGCCCCGGAGAGTCCGGGAAAGACCTACACGCACGTGCCGCGCACGGAGAAATGCAAGCCGACGTCCGAAAAGAAGATCGCGGCGCTGTTCGAGCGCTGGAACGATGCACTGGAAAGCGGTGACCCGCACAAGGTGGTTGCCAACTATGCGGAGGATTCGGTCCTGCTGCCGACCGTGTCGAACCAGCCCAGGCTGACGCCAGCGGAAAAGGAAGAGTATTTCGAGAAGCTTCTGCTCGAAGAGCCGTCCGCCCGGATCGACCTGCGCCGCATCTATCTGGGCTGCAACGTCGCCGTCGATGCCGGGCTGTACACCTTCACCTTCGGCCGGACCGGGCAAGTGGTGCCGGCCCGTTATTCCTTCACTTACCGCTGGGACGGCGAGCAATGGCTGATCACGAGCCATCACTCGTCGGTGTTGCCGGAGCGGGAGTAATTATCCAGGGAGCCCCTATGACGCATGGTGTCGTAACCAGAAGAAGTTTCATGCAACAGTCGGCGATGCTGCTCGGGGCGTCGGCGATCGGTCCCACCGCATTGGCCCAGACCAGCTTGATGGTGCGTCCGGAGTGGCAGTCGTTCAAGACCACGCCGCGCTACGATTCGTTCATCAAGGCGGTCAAGTTGATGAAGGCGAATACGAATGCCAACGATCCGCGAAGCTGGGCGTACTGGACGAATATCCACCTGCGGCAGTGTCCGCATTCGGTGTCCTATTTTTTCGCCTGGCATCGCGGCTATCTGTACTATTTCGAGCGCCAGTTGCGCGCCGTCTCGGGCGACAGCAAGCTGGTGCTGCCGTACTGGGATTACTACGTGAATCCGGCATTGCCGGCCGAGTTCACGAACCCGAATGGCGGCAATCCGCTCTACGTACCGCGTATCAATACCAATGTGCGGCAAGCCTTGAGCCTGGCGCCGTTTTCGTCGACGCTCATCAATTTTCCCCGCGGTACGGCCAATGCCTTCGAGCCGAGTTTCGAGGACATGCCGCACAACCCGGTGCACGACATCATCGGCAGCTGGATGGCCGATCTGCAGTCGCCGACCGACCCGATTTTCTGGCTGCACCATGCAAATGTCGACAGGTTATGGGTCGCCTGGGTCAATGCCGGCGGCGGACGCAGGATGCCGGCCCTGACGCAAGCCTATTGGTCCGGCTCGCACACGTACACGAGCTCGCTCACGATGCCGCGTTCTTACACCTACGGCACGCGCACGAGGCTGGCATACAGCTACCAGAACGAAACCTTCCCGAGCCGGTTGCCGCTGGCGTCGGCAAGCCTGCAAACGGCGCCGGACAACCTGCAGGCAGCGCTGCCGCCCGTGGGTTCGTTCCGGCTATCCCCGTCACGCCAGACCAGCGAACAGAGCTTCGCCATCGGCGGCGCGCTCGACGTCGGCCTCGATGACAGCTCGGTCAGCGTTCAGTTGCCGGTGAGCTCGGAAAATGCGCAGACCCTGGCAAGAATCGCGACGGGAAGTGCAGCCTCGCTGCCCGGCAGTTCGAAACTCTACCGTTCCGTCCAACTCGTTCTTGATAACGTCGACCTCACCGAAGCGGGAAAGGGCGGAGGATATTACTACCAGGTGGTCCTGAACATTCCTGTGGGAGACGGCGCCACGAACAAGCCGGGAAGCATCCTTATCGGCACACTGGGCGCGTTCAAGATCAGCGGCGCGGCGCATCACGGCGGCCCGGTCCGGTTGCGCTACCGGATAGGGCGCACCGCCTTCAGCAGGATGGCGTCGAAGGCCGGCATGCTGTCGGTGTCGTTTGTGCGGATCAATGGCGACCAGAGTCCGGCAGGTGGGGTCATCGGTCTTGGCGAAGTACGGCTGGAAACGTCGACCGAGGACGAGGAGGTCTAGCCGTCTCCGGGCAGGGGTCGTGTGTATCGACAACGCGAGGTGAAACTTCATGTCGAATGTGTCTGTTCTGATTGAAGCGAAACGCCCATCGTTACTGCAGCCATCCGGTCAGCCGGTGCCGGAGGGCGAAGTCTCCGTTACCTGCTACGACACCGTACCGCCAACGCTCGAAGCGGAACTCGAAGGCTTGTATCACCACATCAATTCCTCGCTCTGCCACCATGCGGTCGCACGCAGGGCGCGGGATGCGTATGCCTATGTGGCGCGCCGGGGAGACCAGCCCCTGGCGATCTTCCTGTTCCAGCGCCTGGACAGAAGCATCGAGGTCTTCAATGAAATGATGCAGCTGGCACCCGAAGAGATCGAGCGGTTTGCGAGCTACGTTTTCAGCCGTTTTCCATCCGTTGCGCGCATTGCCTTTTCCAAGATCGGGAAGGATATCGGGGCGCTCTCGCTACCCTGGCAGCAATACGGGGATGCCGAAGATATCGTGGCCAGTCTGCCCGACAAGCTGGACGCCTATTCTTCCCGCCTGGGCGCCAAGACCCGCTACAACATCAGGCGCCAGATGAAGGCGATCGCCGCCGACCATCCCGGATTTTCCTTCCAGACCTACGAGAACGGCGCGATCGCCGAGCAGCATGTGGCAGGCCTCATCGAACTGAAAAAGGCCAACATGAACGAAAAGCGCATCAAGTTCGGCATCACGCCGGACGAAGCGTCATGGATGACCGAACTGGCCAGGACCAATGGTCTGCTGGTCGTGGCCCTGCTGGACGGCAAAGTGTGCGGCGGCAGTTTGAGCTTTCGCCTCGGCGACCATTATTTCGCGCTGCTGAACGGCTACGATGCGCGCTTCGCGAAGTACAGCCTGGGCATGCTGTGCTGCTATCTGGCCATGACGGAAAAGATCCAGCGCGGCGCCCGGGAAGCGCATCTGCTGTGGGGACGGAACCCCTACAAATTCAAACTGCTGGGGGTCGCACGCGATGTGGCGAACCTGGACATCTACCGGTCGCGCTGGCATTACTGCCAGTATGGCAGCCGCGTCTTCCGAAACGCCGTGGGCAATCTCGTCGGCAAGCAAAAACGGATGCTGCTGGAAAATGAGCAGCGCCGTGGTGTGCTGCCGTCGCTGGCAGGCGGGATCGTCAGGATGCTACGGAAAATCAAGCGCTCAACTTTCCGTCCCGTGCGCTGACTATCGGGTGAGCGGCGGCATGCCACGCGCCGCGCAGCGCGCATCGCCACCGGAATGTATGCTGTAGCTCCCGTCGCCGGACGCGACAGACCATGCAGGGAGGCAGCAGGAATGAAAACGGCATCTTTGGAGGGCAAGGTCGCCATCGTCACCGGCGGCGGCCGCGGACTCGGGCATGCGATGACCCTGGGCCTGGTCCGCGCCGGCGCCAGCGTCGTCATCTCGGCCGCGCGTCAGACGGACGAGATCCGCAAGGTTGCCGACGATATCAACGCGGAACTTGGCGCGCGCCGCGTGCTGGCGCTGCAGGCGGACGTGACCCGGGAAGCCGATTGCCGGCATCTGGTCGACCAGGCCATCGCTGCCTTCGGCGGCCTGCACATCCTGGTCAACAACGCCGGCCGCGGCATGAAATATGTGAGCCCGACCTTCCTGACCGAAGCGACGCGCTTCTGGGAGGTCGACAGCGATACGTGGCGGACGATCGTCGACACCAACGTCAACGGCCCGTTCCTGATGGCCAAGGCGGCTGTGCCGCACATGCTGGGCCAGCGCTGGGGCCGCGTCATCAATATCACGATGAACATTGAAACCATGCGCCGCGCCGGCTTTTCGCCCTACGGCCCCTCCAAGGCCGCGCTCGAGTCCGAAACCGTGATCTGGGCCCAGGACCTGGCCGGCTCCGGCGTCACCGTCAACGGCCTGCTGCCCGGCGGCGCCACCGATACCGGCATGATCCCGGACGGCGTTCCTGACGCCGTGCGCCGCCAGTTGCTGCAGCCGGAAGTGATGGTCGAGCCACTGCTCTGGCTGGCCTCTGAGGCCGCCGCGAACATCACCGGCGCCCGCCTGAATGCGGCGCGCTGGGACAATACTCTGCCGGCCGAACAGGCTGCCGCAGCCGCGCTCGAAAACGCAGGCTGGGCTAACCAGGCTTCACACTAAGCAGAAGACGAAAGGAACATCGTGGATCTCAAGCTCACCAACAAACTCGCCCTGGTCAGCGGCAGCACCGCCGGCATCGGCCGGGCCATCGTCGAAGCGCTGGCACGTGAAGGCGCGCGCGTGATCGTGAACGGGCGTACGCAAGCTGCCGTCGATGCGGCGATCGCGGAAATCAAAGCCGCCACCGGCGCGGATGCACTCGGATTCGCCGGCGATCTTGGCACCGCTGCCGCCGCCGAGGAGATCAAGCGCCAATACCCGGATGTCGACATCCTGATCAATAACCTGGGTATTTTCGAGGCCAAGCCATTCGAGGACATTCCCGACGATGACTGGATGCGCTTTTTTGAAGTGAATGTGCTGAGCGGCGTACGCCTGGCGCGCCTTTACCTGCCATCGATGAGGCAGCGTAATTGGGGCCGGATCATTTTCATTTCGAGCGAAAGTGCGATCCAGATCCCCACCGAGATGATCCACTACGGCACCACCAAAACCGCCCAGCTCGCGGTTGCGCGCGGTCTTGCCGAAACGGTGGCGGGCACCGGCATTACGGTCAACAGCATTCTTCCGGGTCCGACCAAGTCGCGCGGCGTCAGGGACTGGGTCGAATCGCTGGGCAAGGCGCAAGGCATGTCGTTCGAGCAGACCGAGAAGGAATTCTTCGAGAAGGCGCGTCCGACCTCGCTCATCAAACGCTTTGCCGCGCCGGAGGAAGTCGCTTCGCTGGTGGCGTATATCGCCAGCCCGCTGGCGTCCGCCACCACGGGCGCAGCCTTGCGTGTGGATGGGGGTGTGGTGAAGAGCGTGGTGTGAATGCCCTGATGCAGGCTTGACCAAAGCAAAAGCCCGGCGCTTCCCCCTAATGCCAGTCAGTTAAGCTGACTGGCATTTTTCATTGGAAACCTGGATTTGGGCTGTTTAACGACTCTTGGATACGAGCGCGTTCGTCGCTCAGGCAAGAGATAGGCGTGCGCCTGCTTAGCTCTTGCCGCCGGCAGGTCAATGCCTTAAGTGACTGGCATTGGGCGCTTCCGCCGGGCTTTGCACTTGTGACCAAGCTCCGTAACGGAATTTTTATCTCACCGCAGTCGCCGAAATGGAAAGAGTGATTACTCCACCGTCACCGACTTCGCCGAATTCCGCGGCTTGTCGACGTCGGTGCCGCACGCCTGCGCCATGTGATAAGCCAGCAACTGCAGCGCCGCAATGTGCAGGATCGGCAACAGCAAACTGTAGTGCTCCCGCAAACGCATCACATGCCGCAACGGCGACCTCGCGGTAGACCTTCTCCATCATCTTTTCCTGATACAGACCGTCGAGGGTCCAGGTTTCGAATTCGTCCAGCGAGACGTCCAGCGCGTCGAGATAGTATTTCGTGTTGGCAGCGGCGCGGTGCAGGCCGAGCGCGGCAGAAGTCGTCGGCGTGTTCCTGGATCTGCTCCGGCTGCAGCTGCAGGCCGCATTGGCGCGCGGCGCGGGCCATTAGGCGATCGCGTACCATCTGCTCGACTAGGTCTTCGAACTGCCGCTCAGTTTCAAGGTGCGGATGAAGTCCTCGGTGGTAACACTTTGTCATCGATGCGCACGATGCCGGACATGGCTGTTCCTGGCCCCGGGGTAAAGCCCAGGCAGAAGTTAGAAGGGGTCCTAGTAGACGAAGGTTCGCGGGCGGCGACGGGTAATCCCTGCCCTCGCACTAAATAACTACCTTTCAGGCTTCAAACTCAGTCCCACTTTGCTGACCCAGCTTTAACACCACTCCTTACAGGGGCAGCGCGCTGACAGGGCAGCCGATACGAGGTTCGCTCCAAAAGAACGTTGGCTCAATTATTGGCCTTCAACATGAGCCCTCGCAGTCGTTCGTTGCTTAGCAAATTGTTTTGAAAAGATCGGGTAACTTACCCGTTTTCTCTACTACACAGGTATAATTCATTGCAAGAAAACAAAGGAGCTGCTATGCGCTTGGTCACTACTCGTGATGCCATAAGGCTCACAGGATTGTCTCCTGATCAACTTAGAGAGTGGACAACTCGCCGCGCGCTCATTCCTGCAGACGTTAAGCCTAAGGGACATGGTTCCCCAGCTCAGTTTTCCTGGCAAACAATTTTATTGCTACGCTTGGCAGTCACACTTCGGGATCGTTTCAAACTTGAATTGCAATCAAATCAAGTTCTATTTAATGGTCTTAGCGAAGAACTTAAAAGGGTCTCGTTCCTCTCACTATGGGATAGGCATCTCTTATTACATGGCGGTGCAGAATGGGAATTAAGCGGCACTTCTACAACACTAGATATAAAGACCGACTTGATCGCATTGAAGCTTAACCCACATCTACAAGTTCTTGCTGAAGGCTTCGCGCTGCCGCAACCGCAGCCACACATACAATTTTCGTTATTTGCACCAGCCAGCATCAGTTCACCCAGTCGGAAAGCGATGGGTTGAACACGTTTTATATCGTCTGACACATTGAGTTTAAAGGTATTGATATGAGCAGTTTTGCGTTTGTAAGAGCGCTAACAGCAACCGGATATTTGCTTCCGAATGGCGAGGCTGCTCCTGGATTAGTTCTTCCAAATAAAGTCGAGGACTCGCGTCTTCGCGGATTCTTTTCCGAGAACCGTGGTCGCCTTGATGCAGATGCTGTTTTCACAGCACAAAATGTACCGACAACAATCTTTAAAGATGCGGGTGAAGAATACCCAACAGAGCAGCAGATTTTTAGTTGGCATGAAGCTGCTTGGAATATGGGCTCCGCCCCTCTTCTATGGGTCATTACGCCTACAGATATCAGATTATATGATTGTTTCGCTGCGCCAAGTATTGAAGAAATTACTTCAGCTAATTTGTTACGCGCTTTAGATATATTTGAACTTCAATCAATTGAGCGTCTAGGTACTCTCGAAAGAATGTGCGGACGATATGCGACTGAAACTGGGGCATTTTGGACTAGTGACATCGGCAAAAAAATTGACCGAAAAAATAGGGTAGATCGTACGCTCTTGAGCGAGATTAAAGAACTTGAAAAAAGGCTAACAGATCTCCCAAATAAGTTGCCAATAACAAAAGATAACGAGAGGCAAACATCGCGTGATTTTGCTCAGCGTCTAATCGGACGAGTTATCTTCACGTCATATCTCCTTGACCGTGGTATCGCTCAACCATTCCTTCCACGTGAGATGCCTAAAACGATAACCGGTATGCTCGCGGATGTTAAATCTGCATTTCAGCTATTTCGTTGGCTACGCGTCACTTTTAACGGTGATTTGTTCCCTATGGATGATCCGGGAGCTGAACACGAACGCCTAAACGAAAGCCATTTGGAACTTCTTCGTGAGTTTACAGAAGGATGGAGTCTTGTATCTGGCCAGCGTCGATTATTCAATTTTCGATTTGAAGTCATTCCGGTTGATCTTATAAGCTCTATTTATCAGCAATTTGCACGTTCAAGCGACGAAGCAGAGGCCGATGAGCACGGACTTCACTATACACCTATTGAGTTGGTCCATCTAACATTAGATCCTGTATTCGAAGGCCTCCCATCGAGCGCTCGCATAATTGATCCAACATGCGGTTCGGGCGCTTTTCTCGTTGAGGCTTTTCGGCGTTTAGTATGGAAAGGAACTAAGGGTAAACCAGCGAGCCGAAATTTAGTTCGTCAGATTTTATACAAACAGCTTTATGGCATTGATATTAACAAATCGGCACTAGGTATAGCTGCATTCAGCTTATATTTAGCAGCCCTTGAACTTGATGAAGAACCGGTCGTAGATATTTCCGATTTGAAGTTCCACCGACTTATTAATACTACACTTTTTGAAGCCGACACGGTAAACGAAGAGTTACCGGCCACTATTACAGATAGGTCGTTCGACGCTGTAGTGGGGAATCCACCCTGGACCTTTGTACGACATGTTAAGCCAAAGGCTAAGCGAATAGCCGAAAATGATGAGACTATTCGACCAAGGCGGAGTCCTGACCAAGAGTTTTTGTGGGTGGCCACTAAGCTAGCGGGAGCGTCCGGTCGGATCGGAATGATCATGAAAGCGTCGCCTTTTTTCTCTAAAGATCAACATGCTATCGATGCACGCAACGTCCTGCTTCGTCGACTGGCACCTGCTGCCTTAATTAACCTTTCGGCGCTAAGAAAAGAAGGATTGTTTCCTGATGCAACCGGTCCTGCATTGTTAGTTTTCGCACGCTGCGCTCTGATGGAAAAAGGTGACCAATTGTTATTGGGAAGCATACCATGGACCCCAGATTTTAAGCGCAACGGCTTATTTAATATAAGCCCTGATGATTTTAAAAATGTACAATTATCAAGAGTGCTGAAATCTCCCGGAATGTTAAAAGCCGCAACTTTCGGTACCGCGAGGGACGGGTGGCTAGTCGAGAAACTAGAGAGACGTTTCAAAACACTTGAACACTCTCTAAACGACCTAGGACTTCAAAGACTGGTTGCTCGAGGTCAAGGATTCAAGGTTAACGGTGAGGGACTTAGTGCTGTTCCACCTGAATATAAGGATATGCCTGTACTAAATGCCGATAGCTTTAAAGCTTTCCGTATTGACAGTAAAAAACTACCGCTTTTTAAACAGGATTTCTTACACCGAACTCGTAATTTAAGTATTTTCAAAGGTCCGCTACTCATTTGTCCCAAAGGTAGTTTTAGTAACAGTGCTGAAATAGGGCGCTATAGCGCTGCCGTCTGTAAAGACGACATACTTTATAATCAAAGCTTTTATGGAATTTCATTTTTCGATTCTGAAAGCAAGTGGGCAAATGTACTTACGGCAATTCTAAATTCCAGCTTAACAACTTTTCAATTAGCATTTGCTGGCGCTACTTGGGGATTAGAACGACCTACAATCGAGCCGAATGATTTGCTAAGCATTCGCGTGCCGAATATTAAATTTTTAGAACCAGAGTTAGTTGATTCAGTATTAGTTGCAGAGAAAGCAGCGGCGGCAGATCCAAGTAATATAGCAGCGTTAAATGCACTCGACGAGGCGGTATTTGATCTTTATGAATTAGAACGTGATGAAATGGTCATTGCGCTTGAAGCCATTTATCGGGCACGGATGCAGTTGGCGGAATCACGTCAAGATCGGCTTAGATTTGTTGCGCCACCAAAGAAAGACACATTAATAGCATATACTACTGAATTTATTAAAGTCGTTAATACGTTTCTTCGTGCGAAGGGTGCTCGTCACTTAGAAGGTGTAACCTATCCTGTCTCTCACTGGGAGCGTTCACCTGATGGTCTACCTGGTCTCGCTGCCGTTAAATTTATTATGGTAAATGGAGCGGCTCCAGAAAGTCCAATAATTCACGACGGGGATAGTCTCGAGCTTGCTCAGCTTAGCGCTATACTGCGTGGTCAAGTGAATGAACACGTACCCCCATATTTAAATGAACGACGGCATTTACGAATTTATAGTGAAAACGCACTGCTTGTTCTAAAGCCGGCGGAGAGTAGGTATTGGACGAAAACGATGGGTCTGAACGATGCAGATGTTGTTCTTGCAGACCATTGGATGAAAGGGCGCCATGCGATTCATGCCTAATAATGCCATTGGTAGGCCATCATTTGATTTGAACGACGACGAAATTTCTTTGGTCATTGACCTACTTTGCCAAGGAGCGGCGGAAGCGAGACCATTTGTTAATAAAAATATGCTTGAAGTTCCGCTTACGATCTTGGTAAGAAAGGCAATGTTGCGAGTTAAGCGTAAGTTGTCGCTCAGTAATATTGAGGTACGAGGTGAGCAGGAAATATTGGATATATATAGCAATGATCCAAGTGTACAAGGTCGAATCGACATAACACTTAAGTTTATGCACCAGTTCTCAGATGAAGACGCCTATGTAGGCGTCGAATGTAAACGTTTAGCTGATGGTAACAAAAGCCTAAACAAACTTTATGTCTCTGAAGGGGTAGCGAGGTTTGCAACCGGTAAATACGGTTCTGGCCATACTGTAGGGATGATGCTAGGCTACGTCCAAAAACTCCCATCTGATAAAATTGTTAAAGAAATTGACAGTCAGGTGCAAACAGCATATGGAACTCAAGCTAAATTTGCTCCGGCAGTTCCACACTCAAAAGCACTTGAAATTCACACAAATTCGGTGCCGCAAGGTACAGGCGGCCATCAAATCGAACTAACGCATATTTATGTGGACATGGCAATCCCGTTGCCCACCGCAGCACTCAGTCCTTCTGGTAGCGTCAGTGTCTAACATCAACTAATAGTCATCAAAGAAAATAAAGTCTCATCAGGACCACGACCTGGTCAGCGACTCGGCGTTATCCAAATAAACGCCTTAATGTCGACCAGCACCAAGTGGCCGGGCGCGAGTCCTAGGGGATGGTCCTGAGAGAGAATACTCATGCCCATGCCTGTCATCATTGCCGGTTCGATAGTTTCATTGCTCGGCATTCCCAAAAGCAACCGTACTTATAGTTCGACGACCTGACGATTGAAGTCACGGACCATAACGCGTTCGCCCAGCAGTTTGAAATAGCACATTTTGTCTTCGACGAAACTACGTCGATGGTAGCCGTTCCATTTCTTCCAGATCTCCCAACCCAACTCGCACGTCGTACGCAGAATGTCGTTGCTTACATTGGCACCGAAGCGACTCGTCTTCCAGGGTTTGGCGCTCTTGAGGATTAGGATAACTGCATGCGTGGCGCCCAAAGCGATGGCCTCATGAAAGTCATTCGTTTCATCTACTCAACAAAGTCAACTAAACAAGATTGCTGCAGAAACGCTAAACGGCAACTGAGATGTATCGCTTGCCGCAACATCGCGATCAAAGTCTGCACGTGTGTAATCGCGCGGATAGTAGGAAAAGCTCTTCAGGTTGAAATATGCATCTGCGTCCATGTAGCGCCGCGACAACGCTAGGCTTGCGGCCTCAGCTGACTTTGCGTCGAAATCGTGGCTGAGGTGAATCATCGATATTCCACTGTCGTCCGCACTGCTTGGGTCAACAGGCACAGCGCCACTTCCTGACCATTCATGCAAAAGAATGTTCGCAGTTTTGGGCGGACCATAGGCCACGACTGGGCCCACCGAAACTCCGGAGATCGAATCCTTATGCTCATCGAGAAACGAACGCGTCTCATCGAGAGTCTTAGTCGTCTCTCCTGCATATAGCAAGATATTGACCTTGGCAGCAATCCCATGAGCACTGCATGCTCGAAGTAGACTCGAGGCTCGTTTCAGATAACGGTCCGGATCGCGTGATTTTCGCATGTTTAGAATTTGCGTCGGCGATGCTGTTTCAAGCCCAAGATCGAGCACTTTCATGCCAGCGTCAGCGAGACAAGAGATCGTTTCAGACGTAAGCGCATCAACTCGGCTCTCTGTCCGCCACGAGATATTGAGGCCGGTGGCCTGAATGGCATTCGCTAGACCTGTGCCCCATTTCTCATTAGGAGCGAACATTGAAGCTTGGAAATAGGGTCGGATCTCACTACCTCCGTACTGGCTAGCAACTACTGCGAGCACACTTGCAATCTGTTCCGGCGTACGAAGCTTCTCCAGCCGGATATCCCGTTCCTCGCAGAAGGCGCAGCCCATACCACACCCTCGTGAGGCCTCAATGCTTGGTTGATAGCGCTTGAAGCCTGATACCAAGGGATGATTCAGAACATCATCTGGTGTCGGCGCAGGTAGCCGGCGTAAGTTCGGGGTGCTCGTGAGCAGGCTTGCTATAACTGGTTCTGCCAGCCCTGGTATGAGTAGGTTCGCTTCGGGCAGTTTCGCATGCAACCATTCCGGATCTGGACCAACTACCCACCGTCCGCCGACAATAATCCTGGCGTCCGGATCAACGTCGCGCACTAGTCGACAAAAGGTCTGCGCCCACGGAAGGGCGTAAAAGCTAGGAATCGACAGCATCACAGGCAACCGAGATGGAAATACGCCTTTTTCTAGCAGCATGGCGAGCAAGTCAACGGGCTCAGTATGTTCACCATGCACTAGCATGGTCTCGGTCCCCATTGAATCTAGGATCGTTGCCAGCGACAATGCACCATAATTAAGATAGAGTTGCCGCCTAGCAAGGATATGATCGCGCTTCTTAGGTGATAACATTCCGGCGGAAACGAATACAACTACATTTGAACGCTTCATTAAATACCATCATTTGCTTGAGTTAAGAAAGAAGGATACACGTGCCATTCATAAGTATCGAGGGTATTGACGGGAGTGGGAAGACAGAACAGGTTAGGCTGCTTGTTGCGCGTCTCAGAAATGTCGGCCAGACTGTGATGCAGACAAAGGAGCCGGATGGCGGTCACTTAGGTGCAGAGGTTCGGGCAATATTGACTCGCCCTGATCGCCAACTCACTCCCGCAGAGCAACTGTTGCTGGTAAGCGCTGCTCGATTTGATCATGTTCGAAGTGTTATCCGGCCAGCGTTGGCGAGAGGCCAGTGGGTTATCTCTGATCGCTTCATCGACTCAACTTATGCGTTTCAGGTCGCCGTGTCTGACGCCGATCTCCACCAGCTGTTCCAATCCACCCGCGAGATCGCCGTGGGGGCCACGCTCCCAGATATCACGATCATCCTCGACCTTCCTCTCAAAATAGCTTGTGATCGAAGAGGATTGCGCTGCGATGGTGTTCTCGATCCAGCAGAAGCGACGCGAGACTTTGCCTTGATTCGCGAAGGTCTACTCGCGGTAGCACGCGATGATCCCAAGCGCTGCCATGTTATCGATGCGAATCAGACGCTTGACGCAGTGGCGCACGATATCTGGTGCATCATCGAGCACTTGCTATAACGCACAGGTGCAAATAGGTAGCAAGTGTCGCAAAAACTATAATTATGAAACTCAGGGCCGTCTCATGAATCCTCAGACCCGCAGCTTGCTAATCCAGCGTGTGATCGACTCGCTCACGAGTATGGGGCCTGGCACGATCTTTGAACGGTTTGGAGTCGTTTTTATAGAGCGGTTATGTGGCGTGAGACTTGTCCAGCGAGGGTCGTCGGTCGGTGGCAGTCCGGTTGGCGGCGCGCTAGATGCGGTGTCAGAAGATGGTCATGTCGTGGTCGAGGCTTCGATCATGAAAGGATATTTCTCCGGTTCGATGTCCAAGCCATGGGGCGATCTCAATCACACACTGACCTTGGCACCATTTGCTCAAGACATCTATCTGCTGAGTTCTCAACGCGCGGAAACCGGCGTGATTGAGGCGATGACTAACACTGCCTTGCAACAGGGTCGGATGGCTGGGCGAAGGCTGCATCTCATGGACAGTCGGTCTATTGCAGAGGCTATCATTGATACGCTGATGCTTTATGACGATGCGATCGACGATTTGGCCCAGCATCTGCCCGTCCTGGCCGAGATCCGCGATGATCACCCTTTGTCATTGAGTGTTCCGCCGCTGAGCGCGCTTTATGTTAAAAATGAGACGGTTGATATAGAACTGGACCGACGACTTGAGAGTGAGGCTTGTGTAGAGATTGTTGGAATTGGTGGTATCGGTAAGTCTCAGGCGGCCGCTGCTTGCCTGCTGCGTAACGAGGAACACTTCCATTATAGATTCTGGGTTAATGGTCGAGACATTGACAGCGTCGAGCGGCTCTCGTCAGTGCCGGTTCGGCGGGGCGGTGCCGAGCGCAATGTCAGTGCTCTACTGCGTAGAAATCGCACGTTTTTGGTTGTGGACGACGCGAATCCTAGCCTCTCGGTCGACCAACTTGCTAAGTTATGTGGGCCAGATTCACGAATCCTGATCACACGACAGAATCCTTCATTCGGAGCCTTCGCCATGCCTACTATGGACGCTCAGCAAGCCCGAACATTGCTCAGTAGAGGCCTTGATACAACTGTGCCCAGAAAAGCATTTCAAACGATCTGGGGCGCTATTGGAGGACATCCGCTGAGCTTGGTATTACTTAATACCGCTGCTCGCCAAGGTGTGTCATGGAACGACCTCGCGGACGATTGCGCCAATGTCGCCAAACTGCCGGTTGACGGTGCACGGCTCGCTGACCGTATCCTTGGACGCCTAAAACCGGCAATTGAGGAGGAACTGTGTCTGTTTCAGTGGGCGGACCAGAGCCACTGTGATCGCGCCTTCTTTAAGTATATTGTTGGACTAATGCGCTTGAGAGCCTTCGAAGAACATGGTCTAACTGCGCCTGAAGGCGCTGCGTCGATTCGTATCCATGATATCGTCTTCACGGCCCTGAAATCGTTAAATTGGCTAACCGACGAGAAAGCGCGAGAGATCGACGCTCAACTTGAGGAGTTCATTCTCCAAGAGATTCGCAAGGACGGACATGGCCTACAGCTAATAGCCTCTCAGCTGAGAGACAAGATCGCCGGCAATGTTGCAAAGGGCGATAGGCGTGCCGCCTTTCTTTATGTTTTGTCGATGGTCTGGATGGGTAGCGCCATTCCGATCCATTTGTTGCCCAATCCACAAGAAGAGGCGCAACGGCTTAAGTCGTTGCACGCGGCCGACAACGATGTGGCCATCCTAGTTGTCCTTGAGTCCATTGAAGCGGTCGAACGTAGTCTTAGACAAGCATCAGGACCTGATGCTGCCATTGCATGGCTAACGACAGCCGTTAGAGCGTATGACGACCTTGCGGCCATGGTAGGCCTTAGTGTCCGGCAGGCCGCCGAAATCAAGCATCATCGTGCTAAGACGCACAGCATCTTGGGAGAACATGACGAAGCCGAGCGTTTGTTCGAAGAGGTAGTTGGAACCTGCCCTCTGAACGAAGCCAAGCTTCAGCTCGTGCGGTCTTTCAGTCGCAAGCCGCAAGACCACGAGAAAGCAAAGCAATATGCATCAGATATCATCGCAGTGAAGCTGGGTGGCGGCAGTGTCTCCCCTTCATTGATGATGGCATTGGGCGATGCGCTCAATAGCGCGCGTCAGACTTGGGCAGGCGAACTCATCGCGCAGCATGAGGAACTATTTCTATCGGAAGCGTTATACAGTGCGGCCATAGGTATACCGCAAGGCTATCACTCAGTCGCGAGCTTTGTCCGCGCGCTAGTTTGGTATGCACCGGATAAGGTAGAGAGGGTATTAGCACGTCTACCTGAACCATCGCCGTGGATGCTAGACGATGACCAGAGCCGCGGTGGCTACGCGGAGATCATGCTACTCGCGTCAGGCGTTTGCGACGAATCTATTTATTTGAATCGGGCGCTTGAAGCTTATGAGACACTGAAAGTGCCGAACCACTACCAGAAACGCAAATGGGGCGAGACGCTTTACAAGCTTGGTCGCGCGCTGGAAGCGGAGGCCATCCTTGAGACAATTGAAGATAAGAGTGGCTGGATCTGGTTGGCCCATAATTTGTCGCAGGTGAAATTTGAGCTAGGTAAGTTCGAGGAAGCTCTAAATCTTGTCAATGAGTCCGTTACGGGTGCAACTGGTGCAAACGAAAAATACCGTAGCAGCTTCCTTCTGCAGCGTGTCAAGGTGAAGATCGCGCTACGTCAGGATCCCACAGACGATATCGCGGAGGCCCGTCGATACACGACCAATCCCGGTCTTCTCAAACAATTTTCAATTATGGCCGGCTTTGTTGGGGTAGAGGGGGATCATCTCATTAAGCCCCGATACGGATAAAAGATCATGTATTATTTCGTCAAGGCCTAGTCCGCCTGAGCTACGAGCGGCTCATACCTGACTGAAGTTCAAATTCCAAAGTAACTATAATCACCCACTGCACGATTTGCCCAAGACGTGGACTGTTTAAGCGCTCTTCGTTGATCCACAGTTTAACTTGGAGAATCGTCATGCCAGTCGGTATTTCGAATATCGCGCACGCTTTGCGCGACTACGCAGCATCCACTCCATCTCCCATTAGCTTGAGCCATTGCCAGCAGCTGGTCGCTGCAGCGCTGGGATACAAGTCTCTTGCGTCCTATCAGGCCGCCGAGAAGCAAGGGGCCGAAATTACGGACCTGACCGAGGTCAATCACATTTTGGTCGACCGAGCCTTGTTGTCTATTCGTGCCAAGGATTTGAATGTAGGCATACCGCCATGGATGCTGGAACCAATGGTTGCCCAAGCGTTTGAACAACGACTGCCAGCAGCGCAAATCCACAACTCCACAGATTCGTTGGAAGGGAAGCTGAGCGATATTGTTTCCGCCCAGGTTATGGAAAGCGACAACGTCAGCGGTTTGATGGCAATGACCAATTCGAACGGGCCGCTAGATGTGCACGTCGAATTTGAGTTCAATCCAAGCAAACGGCCCCTGACCCGCAGTATTGCGATTCCTATGCGGGTACAGGTCGTGATGAAAATCGATGAGGACCGGACATACATTGGCCATCGGATCGCTGTCTCGTGCATCACCGGTTTGGAATGCCTTGGCCAGGCGTGTTTCGGTCGAGTATCGGTTGTAGTGTCGCAGGCGAAAATGGATTTCCCACTCGAGGAGGACTACGACTTCGAGCCACCGCGTCGACCGCAGTCGGAAATCTATTCCGAACTACTCGGAATCCATGTTGACGACTTAGGCGCCTTGGCCGACGTTGAACCTGAAGAGCTGACAGGACACACCGGCGACATGAGTTATGGGTACTTGTTGAACTTCGAAGAATCGGCAACTCCAGAGCAGGCAGAGATGATTCTCCGCCGGCACGGGAGCCTAATGATTGAGGTGCCCCCCTTGTTCTTTGAGGACGTTGTGCATGATGACTGGCCCAACTAACCCTACTGTTGGGCACATGAGCGACCGTTGAAAGGACATGTATAGGGGCTAAGTCGCTTTGTAGAAGTAAATGGTTGCCAGGACAATTCTCCATGACTTTAGTTAGTCAAAGGGGCTTTCTTGGCATACCCGTGCGTTTACTCCACCGTCACCGACTTCGCCAAATTACGCGGCTTGTCGACATCGGTACCACGCGCCAGCGCGGTGTGATACGCCAGCAGCTGCAGCGCTGCCACGTGCAGGATCGGCGACAGCAAACCATAGTGTTCCGGCAGACGGATCACGTGCAGGCCTTCGCTCGAGGTGATCTGGGTATCGACGTCGGCGAAGCAGTACAACTGGCCGCCGCGGGCGCGGACTTCCTGCATGTTCGACTTCAGCTTTTCCAACAGAGCATCGTTCGGGGCGATCGTCACCACCGGCATCTCTTCGGTCACCAACGCCAGCGGGCCGTGCTTCAGCTCGCCTGCCGGGTAGGCTTCGGCGTGGATGTACGAGATTTCCTTCAGTTTCAAAGCGCCTTCCAGAGCGATCGGGTAGTGGATGCCGCGGCCCAGGAACAGGGCGTTTTCCTTGCGCGCGAATTCCTCGGCCCAGGCAATGATCTGCGGTTCCAGCGCCAGCACCGCGCTCAGCGCGACCGGCAGGTGGCGCATCTGCTTCAGGTAGGTCGCTTCTTCCTCGTCGCTCAGGCGGCCGTTCACTTGCGCCAGGGTCAGCGTGAGCAGGAACAGCGCGGCCAGCTGGGTCGTGAATGCCTTGGTCGACGCCACGCCGACTTCGACGCCGGCGCGGGTAATGTAGGCCAGCTTGCACTCGCGTACCATCGCGCTGTGGGCGACGTTGCAGATGGTCAGGGTGTGGGTCATGCCCAGGCTGCGCGCATGCTTCAGCGCGGCCAGCGTGTCGGCGGTCTCGCCGGACTGCGAAATGGTCACCACCAGGGTCGACGGGTGCGGGACGCTGTCCCGATAACGGTATTCGCTGGCGATCTCGACGCTCACCGGGATCTTGGCCACCGATTCGATCCAGTACTTGGCGGTCAGGCCGGAATAATAGCTGGTGCCGCAGGCCAGGATCAGCACGCGGTCGATCTCTTTAAAAACGCGGAACGCTTCGTCGCCGAACAGTTCCGGCATGATGCCGGTGACGCCTTCGAGGGTGTCGCCGACCACGCGCGGCTGCTCGAAGATCTCTTTCTGCATGTAGTGGCGGTACGGGCCGAGTTCGGCGGCGCCGGTGTGGGCGTGCACGGTCTTGACTTCGCGCTCGGCCGGGCGGCCGTCGACGTCGACGATCCAGTAGCGGGCCAGCTGCAGGTCGACCACATCGCCCTCTTCCAGGTAGATGATCTGGTCGGTGGTGCCGGCCAGCGCCATCGCGTCCGAGGCGACGAAGTTCTCGCCTTTACCCAGACCGACGATCAGCGGCGAACCCTGGCGCGCGGCGACCACGCGGTGCGGCTCTTCGCGGCAGAACACGGCGATCGCATAGGCGCCGTGCAGGCGCTTGACGGCCTGCTGTACGGTCTCGAACAGGTCGCCGTTGTACATGTGGTCGACCAGGTGGGCGATGACTTCGGTGTCGGTCTGGCTGGTGAAGTTGTAGCCGAGCTCGGTCAGTTCGCGGCGCAGCTCGTCGTGGTTCTCGATGATGCCATTGTGTACCAGGGCGATGCGGGCATTCTCTTCGGTCGGCGAAAAGTGCGGGTGGGCATTCTTGGTAGCCGGGGCGCCGTGGGTAGCCCAGCGGGTGTGGGCAATGCCGGTGAAGCCCTGCAGGCCGGTTTCCTTGATCTGGGATTCGAGTTCGGCCACGCGCGAGGTGCTGCGTGAACGCTGCAGACGCCCATCGACGTGCAGAGCAACGCCGCAGGAGTCGTAGCCGCGGTATTCAAGGCGCTTCAAACCTTCGATCAGGATAGGGGTGATATTGCGCTGGGCTACTGCTCCGACGATACCGCACATGATGGACTCCAATAAAAATTAACAGATGTCACTAATGTAGAGTAGGCGCCATGAAATTTGCTTTCTAAATCCACCTCTTTTTGATAGATTATTTCATGACCTCATTACCGTGAAATATTCTTTCAAATTATCTATAAAACTTTATAAAAATGTCGACAGAACCCGAAATCCTGGACGAACTTGATCGTCGCATCCTGAACGCCTTACAGGTTGATGCCTCGCATACCAATGCCGAGTTGGCGGAATTGGTACACGTGTCGCAGCCAACTTGCCTGCGGCGCGTCAAACAGCTGACCGCGAACGGTGTTATCGAACGGCAAGTTGCGATCGTATCGCCGGACAAGGTCGGCGCCAGATTGACCGCCATCGTCGAGATCACGCTGGATGTACAGGCGGCCGACCGCATGGCCGAATTCGAAGCCGTGGTCGCCGATGAAGCTGCCGTGCTGCAGTGCTACCGCGTCGCACCCGGCCCCGACTTCGTGCTGATGGTGCAGGTGGCGGACATGCCGGCCTACCACGCGCTGGCGCATCGCCTGTTCACCACGCACAGCAACGTGCGCAACGTCAAAGCCTATTTCTCGACCTTCCGCAGCAAGTTCGAGACCCGCATCCTGGTCTGAACCCGGCAACACACAAGTCATCCACAGGGGATTGTGGATAATGTGGATAAGCTGTTTACCTGTAAACTTTGCTTCCGCAAAAGTAGTACACAGCTCATCCACAGGACGATGTGGACAGATTGTGACACTGCTGCATTCTTGAGCAAACGGCTCTCACAGTCGTGATAAGGGCACGTTTTGGCTCACCCACATCCCGTTTTACGCACTGTGGATAAGTCATGCAGCCGGCATGGTGTGTTGGTCAGCAAATCCAGCCTTCCATAACGACAACAGGCCCGCCGGATGACCGTGCGGGCCTGTGGATGACTTTGTGGATGACCACCTGAAAACCCTGTGCAAAGCCGGTGGATCAGACTGTGTTTATCTTGTGATCTTCCTGTGGCTTTGCTGTGGGTTCGCTGTGCGCAGGCGGTGGATTACTTCTTCTTGACCGGACGGGTCCAGCCCTCGATCGTCATCTGCTTCGGGCGGGAAATGGTCAGCTTACCGGCCGGCGCATCCTTGGTCAGCGTGGTGCCGGCGCCCAGCGTCGCGCCCTTGCCGACGCGTACCGGCGCCACCAGCTGGGTATCGCTGCCGATAAAGGCTTCGTCTTCGATCACCGTACGGAACTTGTTGGCGCCGTCGTAGTTGCAGGTGATGGTGCCGGCGCCGATGTTTACACGCGAGCCGACGTCGGCATCACCGACGTAGGCCAGGTGGTTTGCCTTGCTATGCGCGGCAACCTTGCTGTTCTTCACTTCGACGAAGTTACCGATGTGGACATCTTCGGCCAGCTCGGTGCCCGGGCGCAGGCGCGCATACGGGCCGATCTGCGATTTCTCGCCGACGATGGCGTCTTCCAGGTGGCAGAAGGGTTTGATCTGCACGCCGGCGGCGACTTTGGTGTTCACCAGCACGCAGTTGGCGCCGATCGTCACGCCGTCGGCGATCTCGACGCGGCCTTCGAACACGCAGCCGACGTCGATCGAGACGTCGCGACCGCAGATCAGTTCGCCACGCACGTCGATGCGGGCCGGATCCAGCAGGTGCACGCCCTTCTCCAGCAGCGTATTGGCGATGTTCAGCTGGTGGCGGCGCTCGAGTTCGGCCAACTGCACCTTGCTGTTCACGCCGGCGACTTCCCACTCGGCCGACGGGTGCGCGGACACCACCGGCACGCCGTTCGCGACAGCCTGGGCCACGATGTCGGTCAGGTAGTACTCGCCCTGGGCATTGTTGTTCTTCAGCGCGCCGAGCCAGCCGTTCAGATGTTTGGTCGGGATGACCATGATGCCGCTGTTGATTTCCTTGATCGCGCGCTCTTCTTCGCTGGCATCCTTTTCTTCGACGATGCGGACGATGTTGCCGTTTTCGCGAATGATGCGACCCAGGCCGAAGGGGTTGTCCTGGACCACGGTCAGGATCGCCAGCTTGTCGTCGCCGGCCGCATCGACCAGGCGCTGCAGGCTGGCGCTCGTGGTCAGCGGCACGTCGCCGTACAGCACCAGGGTCGGTGCATTTTCGTCGATCTGGGGCAGGGCCTGCATTACGGCGTGGCCGGTGCCCAGCTGCGGCTGCTGCAGCGCGGTATCGATGACGATGCCTGCCTCGGTACCCCACTCGTGTACCGCACTCGGCACCGCTGCGCCGCCGTGTCCGTAGATCACGCATAATTTAGTCGGGTTCAGGCTGCGGGCAGTATCGATAACATGCTGCAAAAGCGGCTTGCCGGCAAGAGGATGCAGGACTTTTGGCAGGGCGGATTGCATGCGCTTTCCCATGCCAGCGGCGAGGATGACTACGTTCATAGGTGCCGTTCTCAATAGAAAGTGTAGTTGAATAATATGAAAAAGTTTAACACGCCCCAACATTTGTTCCAGCGCGCACGGCTGCTGTTTCTGGTCGCGCTGATGGCCATGCTGGCTGCCTGCAGCACCATCCGGTTCACCTATAACCACGGCGACACGCTGCTGTACTGGTGGTTGAATGCTTACATCGATCTGGACAGCGATCAGTCCGACGAGGTCAAGAAAGACATCAATAACCTGTTCCAGTGGCACCGTACGACCCAGCTGCGCGATTACGCCGGCCTGCTGAACAAGATGCAGCGCCAGATGGGCGACGGCAACGTCACCCAGGAAGAGTTGCTGTCCGATTACCGCGACATCATGGCGCGCACCGAGCTGCTGGCCTTCAAAGCCTTGCCGCAGCTGGCCGATCTGGCAATGTCGATCAAACCTGCCCAGATCGCGCAGATGGAGCAGAAGTTCGCCAAGAACAACGACAAGTTCCGCAAGGAGTTCATGAGCGGCAGCGTCGAGGACCAGCACAAAGCCCGTTTCAAGAAGGCGATGGACCAGTTCGAGCTGTGGTTCGGCAGTTTCAGCCGCGAACAGGAAGCGCAATTGCGCAAGGCGTCGGACGCGCGTCCGCTGGACAACGACGTGTTCCTGCAGGAGCGCGTGCTGCGCCAGAAGAAGATCGTGGCCCTGCTGCGCCGTGTGCACGACCAGAAGCTCAACAAGGACCAGACCATGGCCGCGATCCACGACCTGCTGCGCGACTTCTTCGGCCGCATGGACGCGCCGGAGCGCAAGGCTTTCTATGACGCCTATGTGGACAGCACCTCGAAATACATCCTGACCGCCATCAAGCTGACCACGCCGCAGCAGAAACAGCACGCGCAGCAGCGCATGCAGGGCTGGATCAACGATTTCAACGCGCTGGCGCAGGGGAAGTGAGGGCGGGTGGGCATGCTATAGTCCGCCCCATGCAAAAGAAGTCCTCACACAAACCTTCCTACCCGCGCCGTCCGGGCCCGCCGCAGCAAGTCCGCATCATCGGCGGCGCCTGGAAACGCACCCCCTTGCCGGTGCTCGACGCTTTCGGTCTGCGTCCCACCCCCGACCGCGTGCGCGAAACCGTGTTCAACTGGATCCGCCACCAGGTCGACGGCGACTGGGACAGCCTCGACTGTCTCGACCTGTTCGCCGGCAGCGGCGCCCTCGGCTTCGAAGCGGCCAGCCGCGGCGTCCGCTCGGTGACCATGATCGACACGCTCGGCCCGGTGGTCCGTCAGCTGGAAACGATCAAGGACAAGCTGAAAGCCGACAATGTCCGCATCCTGCGCGCCGATGCGCTGGCGGTGGCGCGCGACCTGGCCCAGCGCGGCCAGCGTTTCGACGTCATCTTCCTCGACCCGCCTTATCAGCAGGATTTCCTGAGCCAGGTCCTGCCGCTGTGCGCCGGCCTGCTGAAGGAGGGCGGCCTGGTTTACGCGGAGTCGGGCGCAGCCCTGCCGTTCGGTGAGGCAGAGGGCGAATCGCCCGAATGGTTGTCGGGCTGGCAGCTGGTCCGTGGCGACAAGGCCGGGATGGTGCATTTTCATTTGCTGAAGTTGCACTAAAAAGCCGCAAATCTGCCCTACAGCGGGGCGGCTGCCGAATTTTCAGGCATAATGCGCGCTTATTCAGGTGCATTCTCCCAGGGAGCCGCAATGGTTGTAGCCGTTTATCCAGGAACTTTCGATCCGCTGACCCGCGGCCACGAGGATTTGGTGCGTCGCGCATCGGGTCTGTTCGACACCCTGGTCGTCGGTGTTGCCGACAGCAAGAACAAGAAACCGTTCTTTTCGCTCGACGAACGCCTGGAAATCGCTAACGAGGTGCTCGGCCACTATCCGAACGTGAAGGTCGAGAGTTTTTCCGGCCTGCTCAAGGATTTCGTGCGCCAGCATGATGCGCGCGTGATCGTGCGCGGCCTGCGCGCCGTGTCCGACTTCGAGTACGAGTTCCAGATGGCGGGCATGAACCGCTACCTGCTGCCCGACGTCGAGACCCTGTTCCTGACCCCGTCCGACCAGTACCAGTTCATCTCCGGCACCATCGTGCGCGAGATCGCGATGCTGGGCGGCGACGTCTCCAAATTCGTGTTCCCTTCGGTCGACCGCTGGCTGCAGAAGAAAATCGCCACCCTGGGCACCGTACCGAAGGCCTGATTCCTACAGGTTTTATTAAAATGGCTTTGCTGATTACCGACGACTGCATCAATTGCGACGTGTGCGAGCCCGAGTGCCCGAACGACGCGATCTCGATGGGCGCGGAGTTCTACCAGATCGATCCGCACAAGTGCACCGAATGCGTCGGCCACTTCGACGAACCGCAATGCGTCGCCTTGTGCCCGGTCGCCTGCATCCCCTTCAATCCCGAGTGGCGCGAAACCCGCGAAGAACTCCAGGCCAAGTACGAAAAGCTCACTGCTGCCAAGGCTGCAGCCTGAGTTCGTCCAGACGCGCGGATGGCATGTTGCATGACATGCTAATCTGCCGTCATGGACAAAGCCCCCGAGGGTGCCGACACGCCGGCGCCCGAGCTTCCCTCTTCGGTCAATGAAAACATCGGCACCATCGCCGAGTTCTATGAACGTAATGAAGAGCACGCCTCGACCACCCAGAAAGTGGTCGAGAAGATCGCGCGCTTCCTCGGCAGTCCCGGCTATGTGATCGCCAATCTGGTCCTGATGCTGGTCTGGATCGCCGCCAATCTGGGCGCCGAAGAGATGGGCTGGCAGACCTTCGACGAGCCGCCTTTCTTCTGGCTGCAGGGCATCGTCGGCCTGAATGCCTTCATCATCTCGACCACCGTGCTGATCCGCCAGAACCGGATGTCGCGCCTGGCCGAGCACCATGCCCACCTCGACCTGCAGGTCAATCTCCTCACCGAAGAAAAGAGCAGCAAGATCATCGCGCTGCTCGAAGAACTGCGGCGCGACATGCCCGGCGTGCGCAATAAAACCGACCGGGAAGCGGACGAATTGGCGAAACACGCGGATGCGAAGGCCGTGCTGTCCGCTATCGAACGCGAACAGGGCGACTGCAACTAGACGTACCCTGTCGGCATCCACGCAACATCCCTTCCCACATCCCCGATTGGCCGTGTTGCGCGGCAATATCCTCCTGTCCCCCTTTATAGCTGCTTCCGGTAACTATCGGTTGTGCGCTTGCAGCATGGAAATAGTCGTAAATATTTAATTTGGGCAAATTAAATGGTGCTATATTTATTATCAAAAAAATAGCACGTTCATACTTTTCCCCAGGGACCAGGAGACAAAATGATTAGAAACATGAGTATCGGCCAGCGCCTGGCCGTAGGCTTCGGCTTCGTGATTGCCTTGCTGATGGTATTGGCGGGGATCTCGTATCTGCGGATGGAAAGCCTGAACAAGGAGATGGAAACGCTGGTGCAGGTGCGCTACGCCAACACCGTGGCCGCCAACCGGGTGAAGGAAGACGTCAGCGAAGCCACGCGCAGCATGCTGAACGTTCTGATCATGAGCGACCCGGACCAGATCAAGAAGGAACTGGCGAATACCGAAGCGAGAAGCGCCAAGGCCAGCGCGGCAGTGGCGGACTTGGCGAAACATGCCACCGACACCGAGGGCACCGAGATCCTGAAGGCGATCGCCGTCATCCAAGATAAATTCCTGCCGGCCCAGACCAAATTCATCGGCCTGGTCAACGAGGACAAGAAGGACGAGGCCATGGTGAAGTTCATGTTCTCGCTGCGCCCCCAGCAAGCCCGCTATTTCGAGCAGCTGGATAAATTCGTCGCCTACCAGAACGCCGCCATGAACCAGGCCGGCAAGGATGCCGCCGCCGTGACCCGCCGCACCGAGATGCTGATCCTGGTGCTGGCCGGCGCCGCCTGCTTCCTGTCGCTGGGCGTGGCGATCCTGTCCACGCGCAGCATCACCGGGCCGCTGGCGCAAGTCGTGCAGATCGCCCAGCGCGTCGCCGACGGGGATCTGACCAGCGAGATCGCCGTCGACAGCCGCGACGAAGCCGGCCAGATGATGGATGCGCTGCGCCACATGAACGCCAGCCTGATCCGCATCGTCGGCGAAGTGCGCTCCAGCACCGAATCGATGTCCGGCGTGTCCGGCGAAATTGCCAGCGGCAACCTCGACCTCTCGAGCCGCACCGAAGCCCAGGCCAGTTCGCTGGCCCAGACCTCGCACTCGATGCGCGAACTGACCGATACCGTGCAGCAGAACGCGGACAACGCACGCCAGGCCAACGCCCTCGCGGCCCAGGCCTCGGAAGTGGCGGCGCGCGGCGGTTCCGTGGTGTCGCACGTGATTGCCACCATGGGTTCGATTACGGACTCGTCGAAGAAGATCGTCGACATCATCGGCGTGATCGACGGCATTGCCTTCCAGACCAATATCCTGGCCCTGAACGCAGCGGTCGAAGCCGCCCGTGCGGGCGAGCAGGGCCGTGGTTTCGCCGTGGTGGCGAGCGAAGTGCGCAACCTGGCGCAGCGCTCGGCGGCGGCGGCGAAAGAGATCAAGTTGCTGATCAGCGATTCTGTGGATAAAGTGCATGAAGGCAGCCACCTGGTCGAGCAGGCCGGCGTGACGATGGCCGAGGTGGTCGAGAGCGTGCGCCGCGTGACCGACATCATGGCCGAGATCACTGCCGCCAGCGTCGAGCAGAGCGCCGGCATCGCCGAAGTCAGCCAGAACATCGTCGAGATGGACCAGACCACGCAGCAGAACGCGGCGCTGGTCGAAGAGGCGGCAGCGGCGGCGGCGGCGATGCAGGAGCAGGCGGCGCGTCTGGCGCGCGCGGTCAGCGTCTTCAAGCTCGACCCGGCTGCGGTCCAGGAAATCGGCGCGCCGGCACCCAGCCCGCGGCTGACGCTGGGCTAACTTATTACAACAGTGCATTACCGTTCAATCCGAGGAGACACAAGCATGACTTCCACCTTCACCACTTCCTTCACCCGCCGCCTGGTCGTCAAGGGCATGATGGCCGGCGCCCTGCTGGCGGCCGCCGTCAGCCTGCCGGCCCAGGCGTCGGTCGACGTCAACGGCTACAAGTTCGAGGACACCGCCAAGGTCGCCGGTAAAGACCTGAAACTGAACGGCGCCGGCATGCGTACCAAGCTGATCATCAAGGTGTATGCCGCCGGCCTGTATCTGCCGGAGAAGAAGACCGCCGTGGCCGACATCCTGAAGCAGGAAGGCCCGCGCCGCGTGACCCTGCAGATGGCGCGCGACATCTCGTCCGACGACTTCGGCAAGGCTTTCATGGATGGCCTGAACGAAAACGTCGACAAGGCGGAAAAGCAGAAGATCGTGGCCCAGATCGGCAAGATGGGCGAGCTGTTCGCCAGCGTCGACGGCCTCAAGAAAGGTGACGTGCTGCACCTGGACTGGATCCCGGGCACCGGTACCCAGGCTGAGCTGAACGGCAAGAAGCTGGGCGAAGCCATCCCCGACGTCAATTTCTATAACGCCATCCTGCGCATCTGGCTGGGCGACAAGCCGGTCGACAAATCGCTGAAGCCGGCCCTGCTCGGCGAAGCTAAGTAATTCCCCTTTTCTGATCCTGGTTTGGGCGGCCCCGGGCAACCGGCGCCGCCCTTTTTTTTCGTCCCGATTTTTTTACTGCGTGGCTGCCATTTTTTTGTCGGGGGTGGGCCCCCATCTGGCATCACGAAGGCGCTAACGAGGCACGCGTTCGACCGGATCGATGTAACGCATAATCGCCCATATATCGCTACTCTTATTGAACTTCGCTGTTTGTGATGGCATCTCATCTATATATGTCAGCATTGTGATCTCTTCGTACGCCCTTGATTTAAATAAGACAGCGTTTATGTACATATCGCGTGGAATCGACAAGTATCGGTCATCGTCTTTCATCCTCTCGCTATAACTCATCAATTAATGGATATCCTGCCGTGTCTTCGATATTCGATTCCATGCACAACGCATAGCATACCGACTAAATGTTAAATTGCTCGGTTAAAAATCCCCAGAAAACCGGAGCGACCGGAAGTCGACGGCGATTCTTCATTCCCACTCGGTGGGAGAAGAGAAAGCGGTAGCAGGCGCGAGCGACGGACGAAAAAAAACGGCGCCGGTTGCCCGGACGCCGTTCAAGGAGAAAGACGGTACGAAATGGTCAGGAACGCAGGGCGCCGGCCTCGCTCGAAGGGGTCAGACGCAGCTTGCGGCGTGCCAGCGCGTCCTTGGTCGGACGCGGGCGCAACACCAGCACCAGCGCGCGGGCGATACCGACCAGCAGAGGACGGAAGAACATCAGCAGGGCGCCCAGCAGCAGCAGTTCGGCCATGCTGACGAACAGCTGCGTGAAGGGCACGGCGTTCAAAGGTAGCTGGAACAGGGTTTCGGCGAAAGACATGGTGCTAAGGCTCGGTTAAGCGTACAGGCGTGTTTAGATGTTAAGGTTCCATGTCACTATAGTGCGACGCAACATATAAATCTAATCACGTTTC
>Ga0308160_10000780_pt1 | contig 52671 bp, 47 predicted proteins | sample PhyFR1_FD_201036 | JGI IMG/M metagenome (GOLD analysis project Ga0308160, IMG submission 201036) | Phyllosphere microbial communities from UC Gill Tract Community Farm, Albany, California, United States - DLSLF.R1 | ecosystem: Host-associated > Plants > Phyllosphere > Unclassified | place: USA...
GCGTCCATCTCGTAGGCTGCGGCCGACCCGATCAGCACCGGCGCGATCGCGGCCGGGAGGGTGCGGGGACGGGCGCCCTGGATCCATTGTGCGGCTGTGGCCACGTTCAGTACCTCGTTGCTTGGGGTGGCGGCCTGCTGGGGAACAGGCCTGGTGGAAGCTTCTACTATTTTCCCTGATGCAGGGCGACCAGCCGAACGGCCATGCCCAGCCGGTCCGGTTTCCCGTTGGGGAGCATCAGCAGTTCGTCGGCGAGATGGACGGTCTTGGGTGCCAGCGCACCGGTCAGCGGACCTGCCGGGCCGGAGTCCAGAAGGGCGCGGAATTCCGCCGCGGCGTCCTCCGATCCGTCGGTCAGGACAACGTACGCGGCCAGTGCTTGCCCCCATTCGGCGGAGGGGACGCCGGTTACGAACGCGGCGCGCACCCCGTCGAGCCGTTCGAGTTCCGCCTGTACGTGCGCGGCCGAAACCTTGACGCCGCCGGTGATGACGACGTCGTCCGCGCGGCCCTGCACCGTGAGGGTGCCGTCGGGGGCCAGGGTGCCGAGGTCGTTGGTGCGGTACCAGCGGAGGCCGTCGCGTTCGACGAAGGCCGACGCCGTCAGGTCGGGCTCGCCCAGGTAGCCGGCCGCCACCGTGGCGCCGCCGAGCAGGATCCGCCCGTCGGCGTCGACCGCCACCTCGACGCCCTCCAGCGGGACGCCGTCGTAGACGCAGCCGCCGCTGGTTTCGGCCGAGCCGTAGGTGGTGACGACGCGGACGCCGGCCTCCCGGGCCGCGGCCAGCAGCTCCGGCGATGCCGGGGCGCCGCCGAGCAGGACGGCGTTGAACCGGCGCAGCGCGGCCAGCGTGTCGGCCGAGGGGTCATCGAGCAGCCGCTGCAGCTGCGTGGGCACCAGGGAGGTGTAGCGGAGAGTGTCGGTCAGCTCCCCGGCGGCCGCGGTGAAGGCCCGGGGGGTGAACCCGCCGGAGAGGTCCATGGCCCAGGGCCGGGTGCCGGCGAAGAGCGAGCGGACCAGCACCTGCACCCCGGCGACGAACTGCACCGGCAGCGCCAGCAGCCACTGGCCCTCGCCGCGGAGCGCGATCGCCGTCGCCATCGAAGAGGCGGCGAGCGCGTCGACGGTGAGGATGGTGGCCTTGGGGGTGCCGGTGGACCCGGAGGTGCGGACCACGACGGCGGCGCCTTCCACTCCGGGGACGTCCACCAGGCGGGCCGCGGGGGAGCCGTCCGGGCCGGCCGAGAGTTCGACGGCGGGGCCTTCTCCGCCGAGGGCGGCGGCGAGGGCTGTCAGGACCTGATCCAGGTTGGTGGCAGTCACGGCGGGCCTAGAAGTAGTAGGGGAACTGGGACCAGTCCGGGTCCCGCTTCTCCAGGAAGGCTTCCTTGCCCTCCACAGCCTCGTCGGTCATGTACGCCAGGCGGGTGGCCTCGCCGGCGAACACCTGCTGGCCGGCCAGTCCGTCGTCGGCGAGGTTGAAGGCGAACTTGAGCATCCGGATGGCCTGCGGGGACTGCCGGGCGATGTCCGCGGCGTACTCCAGCGCCACCTCCTCGAGCCGCTCGTGCTCCACGGCCTCGTTCACGGCGCCCATCCGGACCATGTCCTCGGCGGAATATTCGCGGGCCAGGAAGAAGATCTCGCGGGCGGCCTTCTGCCCGATCTGGCGGGCCAGCAGCGCCGAACCGTAGCCGGCGTCGAAGCTGCCGACGGTGGCGTCGGTCTGCTTGAACTTGCCGTGCTGGCGGGAGGCGATGGTGAGGTCGGAGACGACGTGCAGCGAGTGGCCGCCGCCGGCCGCCCAGCCGTTGACGACGGCTATGACCACCTTGGGCATGGTCCGCATCAGCCGCTGGACCTCCAGGATGTGCAGCCGGCCGGCGCGGGCCGGGTCGATGCTCTCCTGGGTCTCGCCGTCGGCATACCGATACCCGTCCCTGCCGCGGATCCGCTGGTCACCGCCGGAGCAGAACGAGTGGCCGCCGTCCTTGGGGGAGGGGCCGTTGCCGGTCAGCAGCACCGTGGCCACGTCCGGGGTCATCCGGGCGTGGTCCATCACGCGGTAGAGCTCATCGACGGTGCCGGGCCGGAACGCGTTGCGCACCTCCGGTCGGTTGAACGCGATCCGCACCGTCGGGAGGTCCCGGACCACGGTGCCGTCCGCGGCGCGCTCCACCTGCCGGTGGTAGGTCATGTCCTGCAGGTCGAACCCGGACACGGTGCGCCACCGGGAGGGGTCGAAGACGTCGGATACCTTGGCGGGGATTTCGTTGCTCACAGACCGAGTCTAGTAATCGGCTCAGCTGATGCAGAACTCGTTCCCCTCGGGGTCCGCCATCGTGTACCAGGAATGCGGTCCCTCGTTGGCGGTCCAGAGGTAGGTGGCGCCGCGGGCTTCGAGGGCGGCGCGCGCCTCGTCCTTGTCGCCGCCGGCCAGGTTCACGTCCCAGTGGACCCGGTTCTTGACGGTCTTGGGTTCGGGGGCGGTCTGGAACAGGATCCTCCGCGTGGCCGGCTTGCTGGCCAGGTCCTCGGGCGGCCGGATGGCGGCGCCGGTCCGCCAGACCAGCTTCCCGCCGTGGCGGAGGGTGTCCGCCTCGGTCGCGAAGCCCTGCTCGATCATGGACCGGATGAAGTCCTCGTCCTGCGGCTCCACGGCCCAGTCCAGGGTCTCGGCCCACCAGTCGGCGAGGGCGTGAGGGTCGGTGCAGTCGACGGCGATCTGGATGTTCAGTGTCATGGCAGAAACCTACGACGGCGGCCCGCGGGGCGCCAGAGGCCGCGGCCCGGCAACCGGCTAGCTACTGCAGCCGGTCCAGGACGTCCGGCGGGATCGCGTAGATGAAGATGACGGCCAGCAGGTTCTTGGCCGCGTGGACGAAGTAGGAGAACATCAGGTTCCGGCCCGTCCAGACGTACACGAACACCAGGACGGCGCCCATCGCGATGTACGGCATCAGCACCGGGAGCGTGAGCGCCTCCTGGCCCACGATGTGCAGCCCCGCGAAGAGCACCACGGAGAGTGCGCTGCAGACCCAGATGTTGAGCTTGCGGCTGAGTTTGCCGATCAGCAGGTGCCGGAAGATGTACTCCTCCACGAACGGGCCCACCACCACCAGCAGCGGCACCATCAGCCAGGCCGGCACCTGCTGCATGAGAGCCTGCAGCCCGGCCTGGTTGGCGGAGGTCTGCGGGGGCCCGGTCAGCGCCACCAGGACGGCGGTCAGGATCATGGCGGCCACCACGGATGCCGGCACCATCAGCAGGGTGAACCAGGGGCGGGTGGCCAGGACATGCAGGTCCCGCCGGACCACGCGGCGTGCCGCGGTCAGCGCCAGCGCGCCGATCACGCCGTAGAAGATCAGGTTGATCGCGTACGACGCCGCTGCGGGGTTGGGGGAGAGCTGCAGAACCACCGGCGTCAGCAGATCCGCGGCGGTAGCAAAGAACGCTGCCACGGCCACGTAGATGCCCGCGGCGGTGAAATCCAGCCGCGAAAACACGTAGAAATCCGGTCGCGGTGCCGGGATGCGGCGGAGATCGGTGCCCATGGAAACAGACTATCCGGCGGCGGCCCGGTGTTGCCCGCGTCACGGCAGGGCCGGCCGAGCTAGTACGATAGATGAGCCGCGCGACGCCGAGCCGCAGCCGGCTCCGGTACCACCGGCTGCCCCGTTTGCCGGGCCGCCCCTGCTGCCGAACGCCCGGAAAACGCCGCCCTGTCCCGGCCAGATCCCCAACCGCAAGGAACAGCTGTGCCTCAAAGTACCTCCACAGACAAGCAAACCGCGGCCGCCCCCACCGCCGTCGACTCCTCCCTCAGCGCCGAGGGCTACAAGAAGTCGCTGAGCGGCCGCCAGGTCACCATGATCGCCATGGGTGGCGCCATCGGCGTCGGCCTCTTCATGGGAGCCGGAGGGCGCCTCGCCTCCACCGGCCCCGCCCTGGTTTTCTCCTACGCCATCGCCGGCGTCATCGCCTACCTGCTGATGCGGGCCCTCGGCGAGCTCATCATGTACCGCCAGACCTCCGGCTCCTTCGTCAGCTACGCGGGCGAGATGTTCGGCCGCAAGGGCGCCTACCTCTCCGGCTGGATGTACTTCATCAACTGGGCCATGACCGGCATCGCCGAGCTGATCGCGATCGGCCTCTACTTCCAGTTCTTCTTCCCCAACGTCCCGGTCGAACTGACCGCGGTCGCCGCGCTGCTGCTCCTGGTGGGCGTCAACCTGCTCAGCGTGAAGGCGTTCGGCGAGTTCGAATTCTGGGCCTCCGTCCTGAAGGTCGGGGCCATTGTGATCTTCCTTGCCGTGGGCACCTTCATGGTGGTCACCAACGCCAAGGTGGGCGAGGGCCACGCCTCCGTCACCAACCTCTTCGCCGGCGACGGCGGCATGTTCCCCAAGGGCGCCTTGGTGATGATCCTGGTGCTCAACGCCGTGATCTTCGCTTACAACGCCATCGAACTGGTCGGCATCACCGCCGGTGAAATGGAGGACCCGGCCAAGGAAGTCCCCAAGGCCATCCGCGCCGTCGTCATCCGCATCGTTGTCTTCTACGTCGGCTCCGTGACCCTGCTGGCCATGCTGCTGCCCTCGGACCAGTACAAGGCCGGAACCTCGCCGTTCGTCACCGTCTTCGGCCAGATGGGCCTGCCCTGGATGGGCGACGTGATGAACATGATCGTCATCACCGCGGCGCTGTCCTCCTGCAACTCGGGCCTGTACTCGATCGGCCGGATCTTCCGCACCATGGCCAACAACGGCCACGCCCCGCAGTGGCTGACCCGGATGTCCAAGACCCACGTGCCCTACGCCGCCATCCTGGCGATCGGCGCCGTCTACCTGGTCGGCATCCTGCTGAACATCTGGCTGGGCGGCTCGCACGCCTTCGACCTGGCCCTGAACACGGCCTCGATCGGCGTCATCTTCACCTGGGGATCGATCTTCGCCAGCCAGATCGCACTGCGCAGGATCAAGGGCAACGACGCCTCCTCGCTGCCCATGCCGGGCTCCCCGTGGACCAGCTGGGCCGGACTCGTGGCGCTGCTGGCCATCACCGTGCTGATCGGCTTCGACACCATGACCAGCAAGACCGGCGAGGTCTTCCAGCTGGGCCTCTGGACGCTGGCCACCATCCCGTTCTTCGCAGTGGTGCTGTGGCTGGGCTGGCAGAAGGTCAAGCACAACGCCCCCAAGAGCGAGCTCTACAGCTAGCTCCTCCTGTTCGGACGCACGGTTCGGACACACGGACGACGGCGGTCACCCGCGCTGCGGCGCGGTGGCCGCCGTCGCCGTTTGAGCCGCCGTCCGGTCGCGGGCGCGTCGCCGTTAGCCCTTGAGGTGCCGGGCGAAGTGATCCTCGATGCGCCGCCAGGCCTCCGGAGCCGACGTCGGGTCCGGGCCCACACCCATCACCCGCAGCAGCGGGCGCAGCGGCCGCGGGCCGGCCTCGACGTCGTTGAGGAAGGCGTGCCCCGCCGTCGGGAACTCCTTCACGTCGTGACTGACGTTGAGCCGTTCCAGGACATCGGTGAGCTTCTCCGCGGCTCCCGGCAGCCCCCGGTCCCGGCCGCCGTAGTTGGCCACGATGGGGCACGCCCCGGCCAGCTCCCGCTCCGGGTTGGAGGGCAGCTTGCCGTAGTTCACCGCGGCCGCGTCGAAGCCGTCGTTGGCCAGCAACAGGGCAAAGCCGCCGCCCATGCAGAAGCCGATCACGCCCACCTTCCGGTTGGTCCGGCCCGAGTCGAGAAGCCAGCGCCGGGCCGCCTCGAGGTCGGCGAAGGCTTTGCCCTGACCCGAGGCCAGGGAGCGCATGGTGGAGACCAGGCATCGGCGCGCGCCCCCATCACTGAAGAGGTCCACGGCCAGGGTGAGGTAGCCGGCGGCGGCCATCCGGTCCGCGTGGCGGACGGTGATGTCGTCCAGCCCGAAGACCTCGTGGATCATCAGCACCGCCGGGAAGGGACCCTTTCCGTCCGGAGTGGCCAAATAGCCCCGAAGCCTCAGGGAACCGTCCGGCCCGGCCGGGCCGAGGTCGACGTTGTGCAGGTCGGTGCTGCCGGCGGTTGGCCGGTTGGCGGGGCTGGCCACGGGGGCTCCTCGATTCGTCGGTGCGGGGCGGTGTACTGGCAGGGTGAGGGATAAAAAACGACGCCGGGCACGCCCCCAAAGGAGCGCCCGGCGTCGTCGGTCATCGCGGCGGGACGGCTAGTCGCGCCGGACCGCGTCCTTGACGTTCTCGCCAACCTTCTTGGCATCTGCGACCACCTGGTCCTTCTGGCCTTCGGCCTTCAGACGGTCGTTGCCGCTGGCGGTTCCGGCAGCTTCCTTGGCCTTGCCACCAAGGTGCTGCGCTTCGTGCTGAATCTTGTCGCCGAGACCCATGGGGAACCGCCTTTCTCTCCGGTTGGCTGCTTCGGTTCCAGCATAAGCAAAGCATGCTTACTAGTTCAAGTCTTTTCCGGTTGGAGCTAGGCTCGACGTCATGAAACCCGGCAAGCCCCGAATCACTGCACCGCGCCTCCCGGGCCTTCGGCTGAACGACCTGCAGGAGGATGCGGACCCCGACTTCCGCCGCGGGGAACGCTATGAGGGCCGCGCCTACCGGCGGGCCGTGGCCGACGGGCTGGACCTCGCCGGAACGGACTTCGTCGAGTGCTCGTTCGCCGGGGTCTCCTTCCACGAGACGCAACTGCGCGGCGCCGGATTCCGGGACTGCGTCCTGTCCGACCCGAACGCGCCCGTGCTCACCGCCGCCCGGGCGGCGTTGACGGAGGTGGAGATCCGCAATCCGCGCTGGGGCTCCGCCGAACTCTACGAGGGGCGCTGGCAATCGGTGCGGATTGACGGCGGAAAGCTCGACTACGTCAACCTCCGCGGCGCCACCCTGGTGGACGTGCGGATCAGCGACTGCATCATCGGGGAGCTGGACCTCGGCGCGGCCACGGCCACCCGGCTGGTCCTGAAGGACTGCACGATCGGCGCCCTGGACTTCACCGGCGCCCGGCTCAAGGACGTGGACCTGCGCGGCAGTGACTTCCGCGCGGTCAGCGGCCTGGGCAGCGTGGCCGGGCTGGTGGTTGACGGGCGCCAGCTGGACCTGCTCGCGCCGCTGCTGGCCGGGCACCTGGGGATCACCGTCGCCTGAGCCGTAGGGCATGCGCCGAAACGTCACGCAGGCGTCCCCGGTTGACCCTCTTGACCCGCCGTGTAATCTTTATAGAACGAACGGTCGGTAATTTATTCTGCTGCCGGCCCCCTCTCTGGTGAAGGATGTTCTCATGGTCGAGGCTTTTCTCGTTGGCGGTGCCCGCACCGCGGTTGGCCGGTACGGGGGAGCCCTGTCCGCGGTCCGTCCCGACGACCTGGCGGCGCTGGTGGTCCGTGAGGCCGTCGCCCGCGCCGGCGTCGACCCGGACGCGGTGGAGGAGGTCATCCTCGGCAACGCCAACGGAGCCGGCGAGGAAAACCGCAACGTCGCCCGGATGGCCACGCTGCTGGCGGGCCTCCCGCTGCACATCCCCGGAATCACCGTCAACCGGCTTTGCGCCTCCGGTCTGAGCGCCATCATCATGGCCAGCCACATGATCAAGGCCGGCGCCGCGGACATCGTGATCGCCGGCGGCGTCGAGTCCATGAGCCGGGCGCCCTGGGTGCAGGAAAAGCCGCACACCGCCTTCGCCAAGCCCGGCCAGATCTTCGACACCTCCATCGGGTGGCGCTTCACCAACCCGCTGTTTCAGAAGGGTGAACTCTCCCGCGACGGGAAGATGACCTACTCCATGCCGGAAACCGCGGAGGAGGTGGCCCGGGTCGACGGGATCACCCGGGACGACGCGGACGCGTTCGCCGTCCGCTCGCACGAACGGGCGCTCGCCGCGATCGCAGCAGGCCGGTTCGCCGACGAAATCGTTCCGGTCACCGTCAAGACCCGCAAGGGCGAGACCGTGGTCGACACTGACGAGGGCCCCCGCCCCGGCACCACCGCCGAGGTGCTCGCCGGGCTGCGCCCCGTCGTCGCGGGCGGCTCGGTGGTCACCGCGGGCAACTCCTCCACCCTCAACGACGGCGCCTCCGCGATCATGGTCGCCTCCGAGGCCGCCATCCGTAAGCTCGGCCTTACCCCCCGGGCCCGCATCATCGCCGGCGCCTCCGCCGGCTGCGAGCCCGAGATCATGGGCCTCGGCCCGGTCCCCGCCACCCGCAAGGCCCTCGCGGCTGCCGGGCTAGGCGTCGGCGACATCGGCGCCGTCGAACTCAACGAAGCCTTCGCCACCCAGTCGCTGGCCAGCATGCGCCGGCTGGACCTGGACCCGGACATCGTGAACCGCGACGGCGGTGCGATCTCCCTCGGCCACCCGCTCGGCTCCTCCGGCTCGCGGATCGCCATCACCCTGCTGGGCCGGATGGAACGCGAGAACGCCAAGGTGGGCCTCGCCACCATGTGCGTGGGCGTCGGCCAGGGCACCGCCATGCTCCTGGAGCGCGTCTAATGGCCGCCGGCGGCCTGGACACCACAGGCTTCGCCACGCTCCTGGTCGAGGAGCGCCCCGACCGGCTGGTGGTGCTGCTCAACCGGCCCGAGGTCCGCAACGCGATCGACCAGCAGATGGTCGACGAGCTTCACCGGGTCTGCGCCCATCTGGAACAGACCCCCAAGGTGCTGATCATCGCCGGGACCAACGGCGTCTTCGCCTCCGGTGCGGACATCGCTCAGCTGCGCGAACGCCGCCGCGACGACGCACTGCAGGGCATCAACTCGACGATCTTCGTCCGGATCGCCAAGCTGCCGATGCCGGTCATCGCGGCCCTCGACGGCTTCTGCCTCGGCGGCGGCGCTGAGCTGGCCTACGCCGCCGACTTCCGCATCGGCACGCCCGAGGTCCGGATCGGCAACCCCGAAACCGGCCTGGGCATCCTGGCCGCGGCCGGAGCCAGCTGGCGGCTCAAGGAACTCGTCGGCGAGCCTGTGGCCAAGGAAATCCTGCTGGCCGGGACCGTCCTGCGCGCCGACCGGGCCCTCGCCGTCGGCCTCATCACCGAAGTCCACGACGCGGACCGGCTCATGGATGCCGCCCACGATCTCGCGGACCGGATCGGCCGGCAGGATCCGCTGGCGGTGCGGATCACCAAGTCCGTCTTCCACGCCCCCGCCGAGGCGCACCCGCTGATCGATCAGCTGGCCCAGGGCATCCTCTTCGAATCCCAGGCCAAGTTCGACCGGATGCAGGCGTTCCTGGACAAGAAAAGCGACAAGAAGAGCGCTAAATCAACTTCCACACCTCAAGACCAGCACGACGGGACGAAGTAACCATGAGCAATTCCGCACAGTCCGCCCCCACGTCCGACGGCGTTCTTCCCCGGCTCGTCGGGGTGCTCGGCGGCGGCCGCATGGGCGCCGGAATCGCCCACGCCTTCCTGATCAAGGGCGCGGACGTGTTGGTGGTCGAACGCGACGAGCAGTCGGCCGAGGCTGCCCGCGAGCGGGTGGAGTCCGCCGCCGCCAAGAGCATCGAGCGTGGAGCCGTGGACGGCAACCTCGACGAGATGGTCTCCCGGCTCGCCGTCTCCGTGGACTACGACGATTTCAAGGACCGTCAGCTGGTGGTCGAGGCCGTTCCCGAGGACTGGGACCTCAAGGTCACCTCGCTGCGCGGCATTGAGGAGCGCCTGGCCGACGACGCGTACCTCGCCTCCAATACGTCCTCGCTCTCCGTGAACGGGCTGGCGCGCGAACTGGCGCGGCCGCAGAGTTTCCTGGGCCTGCACTTCTTCAACCCGGTGCCGGCCTCCACCCTGATCGAGGTGGTCCTGGGCGAGCAGACGTCGGACGCGGTGGCCGCCGCGGCGCGCGGCTGGGTCGAGGCACTCGGCAAGACCGCCGTCGTCGTCAATGACGCGCCCGGCTTCGCGTCCTCCCGGCTGGGTGTCGCGATCGCGCTGGAAGCGATGCGCATGGTCGAGGAGGGCGTCGCGTCCGCCGAGGACATCGACAACGCCATGGTCCTGGGCTACAAGCACCCCACCGGCCCGCTCCGGACCACGGACATCGTGGGCTTGGACGTTCGCCTGGGCATCGCCGAGTACCTCGCCTCGACCCTGGGCGACCGCTTCGCGCCGCCGCAGATCCTGCGCGACAAGGTGGCCCGGGGCGAGCTCGGCCGGAAGACCGGCAAGGGATTCTTCGACTGGAACAGCTGAACCGGCCCAAGCGGGCCGTCCTCCCGGCCCCCTTGAGGCCGCAGCGCCTAGCCGGAGTGCGTGGCCAGTGAGTCCAGCGTCCGCTTCATCCCGTCCATGGCCGGGTCTGCGAGCTTCTGGAACATGGGCCGGGCGATCGGCTCGGCCAGCTTCATCCAGCCCTTGAGCTGGAATTCCGCGGTGTAGTTGACCTCGCTGCCGGAGCCCGCGGGCCGGACCTCAATGGTGTCCACCGAGATGACGCTCTTGTTCTCGCCGCGAAGCACGATCTCCGAATCGGAGAGCTTCACCACCTCGTAGGTCAGGCTCTGGCGCTTGCCGCGGAACTCCGCCTCCGCGTGGTACCGGTGGCCCACCGCGACCGGGCCATCGGTGAGCTTCTTGACCACCGGCGTTCCGGGGTCCCACTCGGGCGTGTGTTCGAAGGCGGAAAGGTAGGCGAAGGCCTTGCCGGCCTCCAGCGGGGTGCGGACCGTGCCGGTGACTGTGATCATGGGCCCAGCCTACCCACGGCGTCCAGCCCCGGCCGGGGGTCCACCGCCGCCCGCGGGCCTAGGATGGTGCCGTGAACCCCTTCCAGCCGCTCACTCTGACCGGCCGCTACGTCGCCCTCGAACCCTTGGACCACAGCCACCACGGCGGGCTGGTGGATGCGGTGCGCGACGGGGAGCTGTGGAAGCTCTGGTACACCGCGGTCCCCGCCCCGGAGGCCATGAGTGCCGAGATCGACCGGCGGCTGACGCTGCAGGCGGCCGGCTCCATGCTGCCGTTCACCACCCGGCTGCTCAATACCGCCACCGGCGAACCCGGCCGGATCATCGGCATGACCACCTACATGAACATCGACGCCGCCGTGCCCCGGGTGGAGATCGGCTCCACCTGGAACGCCGCCTCCGCGCACGGCACCGGCAGCAACCCCGACTCCAAGCTGCTGCTGCTCCGGCACGCCTTCGAGACCTTGGGCTGCCCCGCCGTCGAATTCCGCACGCACTGGCTCAACCACCAGTCCCGCGAAGCGATCGCCCGGCTCGGCGCCAAACAGGACGGTGTGCTGCGCAGCCACACCAGGAGCGCCGACGGCGCGCTGCGGGACACCGTAGTGTTCTCGATCCTGGAGCACGAATGGCCCATGGTCCGGAACAACCTGGAGTACCGCCTCGCCCGGCAACGGCCCGGCAGGGAACCGGCCCCATGAACGCCGAGGGAGCCGTGAGTGGGGCGGTCAGCTGGGACGGGGCGGTGAACGCGTGGCACGTCGGCGGGGCGGTGTACCGGATGGGCCGGCGCGAGTGGCTCACCGAGGCCGGCTGGCGGCAGGCGTACGACGCCGGGATCCGCACCGTCATCGACCTGCGCAACCCGGAGGAGATCCGCCGCCGCGAGACGGACCCGCGGGTGCCGGAGACGGCGCTGGCGCCGTTCGACGTCGTGCATGCGCCCACCGAGGACCCCACCAACGAGGAATTCCGGGCCCTCTGCGTCCCCTACCTGAACAACCCCGCGTCCTACCCGGACAACGCGCGGCTCTTCCCGGACCGGATGGTCCGGGTGTTCCGGGCCATCGCGGCGGCACCCGCCGGCGTCGTGCTGCACTGCTCCGCCGGCCGGGACCGCAGCGGCATGATCGCGGCGATGCTCCAGGACCTCGCCGGGGCGGGCGAGGACGCCATCGTGCTGGCCTACGAGCGGGCCATGCGCGGCATCAACGAACACCACCGCGTCTCCCCGGTGAAGCACCCGCACGAGCGCTACCTGACCGAGGCCGAACTGGCGCCGCTGCTCGCGACCCGGCAGGCCAGCCTCCTGGAATTCCTGCACAACCTCAGGACTTCCACATTTTTGGGCCACAATGGCGTAACGGAAGGGGAGCTGGCGGCCATTCGGGCCAAACTCGGACGCTAAAGTGACCGGGTGAAGATAGCAAAAAGCGTTCCTGCGCTGCGGATGACGGCCGCCGTGGCCGTCGCGCTCGCCGGAGCGTCCCTGGCCGTTCCCGCGCTCGCCGAAACGGGCCCCGTCCAGCCGACACCCGCCGCCACCTCCAGCCCCACGGCCTCAGCCGGGGCAACGGCCGCTCCGACGACGTCGCCCGCGCCGGCTTCTCCCTCGCCGGCCTCACCCACAACGACGGCTACCGCCGCCCCCACCACTGCGCCGGCCCCGGGCACCAGCGAGGCCGGCCTCGCCGAGGCGACGCTCCGCGACCTTGGCATGACCCTCGAGCAGTTCAACGCCGCCGGTGAGCTCGCCCGCCGCGCCGCCGACGCCCTGCCCTCCCTGTCCGGACTGCCCGGCTACGTCGGCATCAGCATCAGCAACGGCAGGATCGTCGTCGACGGCCAGGGCGCCGAGCTGCAGGCCAGGGTGGATGCCCTCAACGCTGTCGGCCCCACGGCCGTGTTCACGCTCGCAGCCCCGGCCGCGCCGGAACCGGCACCGAGCGCCGCCGACCTCATCGCTGCCAGCACCGACCAGCTCTTCGCCGCCTACGTCCGCGACGTCGGACCCGCAGGACTGCAGGCCGTGGCCTACGCCGGCGGCCACTTCGTCATCCGGACCGGCGGCGTGAACGCCGCCGAGGAAACTTCCGCCACCCCCGCCCCGGCTCCTGCAGCGACGGGGACGCCCGCTCCCACCGCGGGAGCGACGAACGTCCCGGCGGGCACCAGCCCGGCCCTGACCACGGCCGCCCCGGGCAAGATCTCCCCGGCCGCGTTCGTGGCCCGCTACAAGAACGTTCAGCTGGAGAAGTCCGCCCCGATCACCACCGAGGCCAGCACCGATTACTTCGGCGGCCAGGGCTACGTCACGGATGTGAGCACCATCTGCTCCGCCGGGTTCGGCGCCTATGATCCGACCGGGCTCCCGCTGATCCTGACCGCCGGCCACTGCGCCGAAGACGGCATCAGCAAGACCACCACCGTGGAGCCGCCCGCCGCATCAACGGCGGGCGGGGCGACCATGCCCCTTCCGACCACCCGCGACACGCTGGGCACCTTTGGCTTCAGCCAGTTCGGCGGCCCCGGCAACACCGCCATCACCGGGACGCAGGACAGCCCGGGCAACATCGGCACCGACATCGCCGTCATCCAGGGCCTCACCGCCGGCGTCACGCCCCGGCCCGCTGCCACCACCTGGGACAACGTGGCCAACCCGGCGCCGTCGTCGGTCAGGATCATCGGCACCCTCGCCCCCGTCCAGGGCCAGCCGGTCTGCCACTCGGGCCGGACCAGCGGCTGGAAGTGCGGCACCGTCGACACCGTGGGCATCATGCTCATCCCGGGACGGGCCAGCGTTGGGCCGAACTACGACAACGATCTGCGCGCCGTCCGTGCGTTTGACTCGACCACGGTGAAGTCCGCCGGCGGCGACTCGGGCGGGCCCTGGATCAGCGGCAACTTCGCCGTCGGCACCCACACCGGGGCCGAGACCCAAAACGGGACCCAGCTGCGCGCAATCGCCGCCACCCTGCAGGATGCCATGGCCACGATTCCCAACGTCCAGCTGCAACTCTTCCTCAACGCACCGCAGCTCGACGGGACCGTCAGCGGCGCAACCCTCCAGCCCGGGACCACGATCCGCGGAAAGGTGGCGGCCGCCCCCGCCTCCGCCGTCGCCCCCGGCTCCTCGGTTCGTCTGACCCGCGACGGCGGCGCCAGTGTCGACCTTCCGGTGGACAAGGACGGCACCTGGTCCTTCACGCTGCCGGCCACCGAAGGGAAATACTCCTACACCGCGGCCACCGTCAACGGCTTCAGCCACTCGGAAACCACCACGTTCGCCCTGACGGCCTCCGTGCTGACCGCCCCCGCCATCACCACCCCCGCCCAGGTCCCCACCGCCGCGGCACCGGCCACGATCGAGGGCACCGGAACCCCGGGCAACATCGTCGAGGTGACCGGCGCCGTCACCGGCTCAGCCACGGTCGACGCCGATGGCCGCTGGAGCGTCCCGTTCGGGAGCGGCCCGCTGTACGGCAAGCTCGCGGTCTCGGCGGTGCAGACCTCCCCGGGCCACGAGGACGGTCCCGCGGCCACCGCCCTGTACCTGGTCCAGCCGCCGGTCCCTGCGCTGGCACTGTCCCTCGACGGGGCCACGTTCCGGCAGGACGCGCTGCCCACGACCATCTCCGGCACCGGAGTGGAGGGCGCCTCGGTCAGCGTGAGTATCGACGGTGTCCCGCTGGATGCCGGCCAGGGCGGCGGCCCCGGCGTCGGCGGCAAGGCCGTCTCCGGCTCACTGGCCCTGGCGGTCCTCGCCACCGGCGGACGCTGGTCCGTGCCGTTCCCCACGGGACTGGCCACGGGACAGCACACGCTGACCGTGTCCCAGTCCCTGGACGGCATCGCCTCCGCGCCGCTGTCCTCCACGTTCTCGATCAGCGCACCGGTGGCGGCCGCCGCCGCGGCCGTGTCCCCGGGCCGTTCCGCCGGGACTCCCGTGCTCGCCAGCACCGGCGCCGGCGGACTGGTTCCCGCGGCCGGAGCCGCCGCGGCCGCGGTCCTGCTGGGCGCCGGCATGCTGGTCCTGGGCCGCCGCCGGAAGCCGGCGGCGCAGGAGTCTGCCCGGTAAACCGGACTGCAAGGCAGCCCGGGGCAAGGTTCCGGCAGGCGGCCCCCGGAAACCCCAGCAGGCACAACAAAGCCCGGCGGGACGGAACCTCCAGGGTCCGGTCCGGCCGGGCTTTGCGTTTAGCCGAAGTTCGCGACGTAGCTTGGCTTGCCCACTTCGGCGGTGGTCACCGGGGCGCCGGTGTCGTTGACCACGTGGTCCAGCGTTCCCGCGCCCAGGTTCACGGTCAGCAGCCCGTGCAGCTTCACGCCCGGGGTGACCGGGACCTCGAAGCCGCGGGTGGCGTGGATCGAGGGATCCACATTGGTGTAGACGTAGCTGCCGCCGCCCCAGAGCTCGTGGGACCGGACCGAATCGGCCACCTTGTACCCGGCCCAGCCGAGGACGCCGTCGTGCTGCCAGGCGGCCTGGTTCGGCGCGTCGTAGGGCAGTTCGTTCTGGAAGAAGACCGTCCGTCCGCGCTCACCGTTCCAGGTCATGTTGTACTTCTGGTAGTGCTCCACGAACAGGCCGGTGGCGGTGACGTCGTCGCCGTTGATGGTGACGCCGTTGTCCGCCGTGTTGGTGTCCCAGCCCACGCCGCTGCCGTGGTCCGCGCGCCAGGCCCAGATGTGGTCCAGGAGCACGCCGTCGCTGTTGACCTCGAGGCTGACAGAGGCCTTGCCCACGTGCGGGCCGCCGATGCGGAAGAACACGTCGTGCAGGGCCGTGGGATTGGCCGGATCCCCGTGCCTGCCGGAGCCGTCCGTGTGGGAGGCGTTCCCCTTGGCCTTGCCCAGCCGCATCAGCGCCGGGGAGTTCACGGTGCCGGCGTCGATGGTGAGCCCGGCGACCTGGACGCCGGAGACATCCGCGACCTCCAGCGGAACGGCGCCGCCGACGGCGGTCAGGGTGGTCATGCCGAGCCCCAGGACCACGGTGTTGGCACGCTTGACCTCAAGGGTGCGGTCGATGTTGTACACGCCCGGGGTGAAGAGCAGGTTCTTGCCGCGGGCCAGCTGGACGTTGATGTCCTTGGCCGAATCGGCGGGCGTGGCCACGTAGAAGTCGGAGAGCGGCACGCTGCGTCCCGCCGTCGGACCGTTCTCCCAGGTGGTGCCCGAGGAATTCTGCCGGGCAGAGGGAACGAACACGCTGTAGCTGCCGGCGCCGTCGATGGTCAGGAACGGCTTTTCGCGGCTGACCGGGGTGCTGGCCAGTGTGGTGTACGGCGGGTCCGGGAAGGACTGCGCGGGTGCTCCGTTGACGCCGGAGAAGACCTGGTTCCAGACGGCGTTGGACCAGCCGCCGAGGCTGCTGTCGCGGACGTAGTACTGCTGCTGGGAGCCGTTGATCACGAAGCCGGTCTTGGAGTCGGCGATGAAGCCGCCGCTGGCGTACTGCGGGCCGGCGGTGCAGTAGTCCATCAGGGTGAGGTTCCCGCCGGTGACGTTGACCCGCCGCATCGGCGAGGCCTGCGAGGCGGCCCAGAAGTTGGCCGAGGCGCGGCAGCCGTCCAGGCCGGTGACGTTGATGGTGAGGTTGGAAACGGACCGCCAGAAGTTGTTCAGGGCGATGCAGTTGTCCGCGGTCAGGCAGCGGTTGTAGGTGTCCACGTGGCCGTTGATGGTCACGTCGGTGGGGGAGTTGCCCAGGCCGGCCACCTCGGTGGAGTAGCCCACCTGGATGATCAGCGGCGTCTCCGCGGTGCCGTAGGTGCCGGGCTTGAAGAGCAGCGAGTAGCGGTTGGTGCCCATCTCGTCGTCGACCTGCTGGGCGGCGATGGCGTCGACGGTGGCCTGGATCTGCGCCACCGGCATGCTCGGATCGAAGACCCGGACGTTGGGGCCGAACGCGGTCGCGGCGCCGGGGGCCGGCTTTGCCGCCGCGGCGGGCTGCGCCGGAGCGGTCTGTGCAGGAGCGGACGGTGCAGGAGCGGACGGTGCCGGTGGGGTGGCGGGGGCTCTTGGGACGACGACGGTGGCGGGCGCGGCGCCGGCCCCTGCGGGTACGGCGGCGGTGGCCGCGGTGCTGCCGGCCAGGGCCGCGGCGAGGGCGACGACGCCCCCGACGATCAGCCGGCCTGCGCCGTGCGGGGAGGTGCGGAGGCCCGGCGGGGACGCCGGGCGGGACGTAAAGTGGGCTAGCGGCATTGCTCGGCCTGCTCTCTGTGGGGGTGGCGGGGCTCCGTGCGGAATGTTGTGGGAGCGCTCCCGCCGGGAAGCGTAACACCGGCTCCGGATCCCGGCAAGGGATCTTTAGCCGCCGATGAGGATGGGTTGACAAGCCAGTGTGATGTGCGACACCATCCTCGTGAGAGCGCTCCCACCATGAAAGTGGGAGCGTTCCCATGAGGGTGAAGGGACGCCAGGAGTCCGCACCCGCCCCATCACCCACCCCGACGAAGGAGTCCCCGCGTGAAATTCCCCCGCAAACTCGCCGCGCTGTCGGCGTCGGCCGCCTGCCTCACCCTTGCCCTCAGCGGCTGCGGCGCCGACGCCCCGAAGAGTTCCGGCCCCTCGGGCGAGACCGGCAAGGAACCGGTGACCCTCACCATCGCCACCTTCAACGAATTCGGCTACGAGGATCTGATCAAGGAGTACCAAACCCTCAACCCGAACGTGACGATCCAGCACAAGAAGGCCGCCACCACCAACGAGGCCCGCGACAACCTCACCACCCGTCTGGCGGCAGGTTCCGGGCTCTCCGACATCGAGGCGATCGAGGTGGACTGGCTCTCCGAGCTCAAGCAGTACCCGGACAAGTTCGTGGACCTCAAGGATCCCGCCGTGGAAGGCCGCTGGCTGGACTGGAAGGCCAAGGCCGCCACCACCGACGACGGCCACCTGATCGGCTACGGCACCGACTCCGGCCCCGAGGCCGTCTGCTACAACTCCTCCCTGTTCAAGGCCGCCGGCCTCCCGACCGACCGTGAGTCCGTGGCCAAGATGCTCGGCACCAGCTGGGACAGCTACTTCGACGCCGGCAAGAAGTTTGTCGGCGCGAAAACCGGGCCGGCCTGGTTCGACTCCGCCGGATCCGTCTACCAGGCCATGAGCAACCAGCTGGACAAGGCCTACGAGAACGAGGACGGCTCGGTCATCGCCGCGGACAACCCCGCCGTCAAGGACACGTACACCAAGGTCCTCGACGCCTCCACCAAGGACAATCTCTCCGCCCACCTGAGCCAGTGGAGCAACGACTGGGTGGCCGGATTCCAGTCGCAGAAGTTCGCCACCACCCTCTGCCCGGGCTGGATGCTCGGCGTGATCGAGGGCAATGCCGCCGGCGTCAAGGGCTGGGACGTCGCCAACGTCTTCCCGGGCGGCGGCGGAAACTGGGGCGGCTCGTACCTGACCGTCCCGACCCAGAGCAAGCACCAGGCCGAGGCCAAGAAGCTGGCCGCCTGGCTGACCGCTCCGGAGCAGCAGATCAAGGCTTTCACCGCTAAGGGCACGTTCCCCAGCCAGGTCCAGGCCCTCTCCAGCGAGGCCCTGCTGAGCCAGACCAACGCCTTCTTCAACAACGCCCCGACCGGCAAGATCTTTGCCGAGCGGGCCAAGGCTGTGGGGGCCTCCCCGTTCAAGGGCCCGAAGTTCTTCGCCATCAATGACGCCATGCAGCAGGCCCTCACCCGGGTGGACGTGGACAAGTCCGACGACGCCGCTTCCTCCTGGACCAAGTTCCTCGCGGCCGTGAAGTCCCTCTAAGCCATGGCAGTAACGGACCGGGTCAGGCTCCAGGGGCCCACGGGCGGCAGCACAGACGACGGCGGCCGGAGCGTGCGCCGGCTGGCGTTCTCGCAGCGGCTTTCGCGGTGGGACGTCAAGATCTCGCCCTACCTCTACATCTCGCCGTTCTTCCTGCTGTTCGCCCTCACGGGACTGTTCCCGCTGCTGTACACGGGCTGGGTTTCGCTACACAACTGGAACCTGATCGGTGGCCAGGGCAAGTTCGTCGGGTTCGATAACTTCGGCTTCGTCCTCGGACAGCCCTACTTCTGGAACGCCGTGGGCAACACCGTGAGCATCTTCCTGCTCTCCTCGGTGCCGCAGGTGGTCCTGGCGCTGCTGATCGCGGCGGTGCTGGACGCCAACCTCCGGGCCAGGACGTTCTGGCGGATGGGGGTTCTGGTGCCCTTCGTCGTCGCTCCCGTGGCGGTAGGCCTGATCTTCAACAACCTGTTCGCGGACCAGTTCGGCCTGGTCAACAACGTGCTGCAGGCTGTGGGCCTCGACCCGGTCCGTTGGCATTCCGACCAGCTGGCCAGCCACCTGGCCATTGCCACCATGGTGAACTTCCGCTGGCTGGGCTACAACGCGCTGATCTTCCTGGCAGCCATGCAGGCCATCCCGCGGGACGTCTACGAGGCGGCAACGATCGACGGCGCCGGGCGGCTCCGTCAGTTCCTCTCGGTGACGGTCCCCATGCTGCGCCCCACCGTGATCTTCGTGGCCATTACCTCCACGATCGGCGGGCTGCAGATCTTCGACGAGCCCCGGGTCTTCGACCAGTCCGGGCTCGGCGGCGCGGACCGGCAGTGGCAGACGCTGACCATGTACATCTGGGAACTCGGCTGGGGGCAGCGCAACTTCGGGCGGGCCTCGGCCGTGGCCTGGCTGCTGTTCCTGATGATCGTGCTGATCGCCCTGACGAACTTCCTGCTCACCCGGCGCATCGCCAATCAAGGAGACCGCTCATGAGCTCGATCCCCATGATCCGACAGTCCGCCGGCGCGGGCGCGGCCCGGAACGCCGAACGGCGCCTCAACCGCACGGGCGGGCCCGGGCGGAACAACAGCACCCAGCGGAACGACGCCGGGCGGGGCCGGGGCGGCGCCGTCCGCCGCCCCGGAGTCCTGACCTACGGCACCCTCACCGCCGTCGTGCTCGCCTCGCTGTTCCCGCTGTACTGGTCCTTCCTGGTCGGCAGCCACGACAGCACGGCGCTCAGCAGGGGTATCCCGCTGCTGCCCGGCGGGAACTTCCTGGCCAACGCGGCGAAGGTCTTCGACAGCATTCCCTTCTGGAAGGCCATGGGCAACAGCATCCTGGTCTCCAGCGTCACGGCCGCCTCCGTGGTGGTCTTCTCCACCCTGGCCGGCTTCGCCTTCGCCAAGTTGAGGTTCCGCGGCAACAAGGCCCTGCTGGTCTTCGTGATCGCCACGATGGCGGTCCCCACCCAGCTGGGTGTGGTGCCGCTGTTCATCGTCATGGCCAAGCTGGGCTGGACAGGCTCGCTCTGGGCGGTCATCTTCCCCGGCCTGGTCACCGCCTTCGGCGTCTTCTGGATGACCCAGTACCTGAGGGACGCCCTGCCCGATGAGCTGATCGAGGCCGTGCGGATGGACGGGGCGTCGATGATCCAGGCCTTCTGGTACGTCGGCTTCCCGGCGGCCCGGCCGGCGGCGGCCATGCTGGCCCTCTTCACCTTCGTGGCCACGTGGACCAACTTCTTCTGGCCCTTCATTGTGCTGGACCCCTCGAACCCCACCCTGCCGGTTGCCCTCCAGCTGCTGCAGGCGGCGCACTTCGTGGATTACTCAGTGGTGCTGGCCGGGGCTGTCCTGGCCACCGTCCCGCTGCTGCTGCTCTTCATCGCGGCAGGGCGCCAACTCGTATCAGGAATCATGCAAGGAGCAGTCAAAGGATGAGCACCACCCCGATCACCTTCCCCGAGGGCTTCCTCTGGGGCGCGGCCACCGCCGCCTACCAGATCGAAGGAGCCGCCCACGAGGGCGGCCGCAAGGACTCCATTTGGGACACCTTCGCCCGGGTTCCCGGCGCCGTGGCGGACGCCCACAACGGCGACGTCGCCTGCGACCACTACCACCGCTCGGCTCAGGACGTCGCCCTGATGTCCTCGCTGAACCTCACGGCGTACCGTTTCTCGACGTCGTGGGCCCGCTGCATGCCGGACGGGAGGACGCCCAACGCGGAGGGCATCGCCTTCTACTCGCGCCTGGTGGATGAGCTCCTGGCCGCCGGGATCACCCCCTGGCTGACCCTCTACCACTGGGACCTGCCGCAGGCGCTGGAGGACAAGGGTGGCTGGGCCAACCGGGAGACGGCGGAGCTGTTCGCCGCCTACGCCGTGGTCATGCACGAGGCGCTCGGGGACCGGGTCCGGATCTGGACCACCCTCAACGAGCCCTGGTGCTCGGCGTTCCTAGGTTACGCCGCCGGGGTCCACGCCCCCGGCCGGCAGGAGCCCGCGGCCGCGCTCGCCGCCGCGCACCACCTGCTGCTGGGGCACGGACTCGCCACGGCCGAGCTGCGCCGCCGCGACCCCCAGGCCAGCCTCGGCATCACCCTGAACCTGACCGTCGCAGACCCGGCGGACCCGGACTCGGCGGAGGACCGGGACGCGGCCCGCCGGATCGACGGGCTGCACAACCGGATCTTCCTGGATCCGATCTTCCGAGGCGAATACCCGGCGGACGTCCTCGCCGACGTCGCGGGCCTGGGCTTCGACGACGTCGTCCGCGACGGGGACCTGGCAGTCATCGCTGCGCCGCTGGACCTGCTGGGCGTCAACTACTACCAGGGCGAGGCGCTCACCAAGGCGCCGGAAACCGTCACGGCGCAGCCCGAGGCGGTCACCACCACAGCGCAGGCCGCTCCGGCCCAAGGCAGCCGGCCGGAGGTCACCCCGTTCGTCTCCGCCGAAGGGGTCCACTCCGTGGGCCGCGGGCTCCCGGTCACCGGAATGGGCTGGGAGGTCCAGCCCGAGGGACTCCACCGGCTGCTCACCCGGCTGCAGCGCGAGTACACCGGCCCCGCCGGCATTCCGCTCTACATGACCGAGAACGGTGCCGCCTACCCGGATGCCCCCGACGCGGACGGGTTCGTGGATGACCAGGACCGGCTGGCGTTCTTCGACGCGCACCTGCGCGCGGTCCGGAACGCGATCGACGACGGCGCGGATGTCCGCGGCTACCTGGCCTGGTCGCTGCTGGACAATTTCGAGTGGGCCTACGGCTACCACCAGCGCTTCGGACTGGTCCGGGTGGACTACGAGACCCTGGAGCGCATCCCCAAGGCCAGCGGACTCTGGTATGCCGCCGTCGCAGGCTCAAATGCGCTGCCGGCTGCGCCCGGCGTCACCGTCACCGCGGCATCGGGGGATCCCGTATTCTCAAGGTGATGAGCGCACAGACCCACCACGGATCCCGGCCGGGAGCGGCCCGTCCCACTCCCACGCTTGAAGACCTGGCGACGGCGGCGGGCGTGTCCCGTTCCACCGCCTCCCGGGCGATCAACGGCGGGTCCCGGGTCAGCCCGGAGGCCAAGGCCGCCGTGGACGCCGCCGTGATCTCCCTGGGGTACACCCCGAACCGGGCGGCCCGCAGCCTGGTCACGCGCCGGACGTCCTCAATCGCGCTCGTTATCAACGAACCCGATGCCAGGGTCATGATGGACCCGTTCTTCGCCGCGGTCATCACCGGGGTGACCGAGGCGCTGCGGGAGACGGACATGCAGCTGGTCCTGCTGATGTCCCGGGCCGGCGGTGACCCGTCCCGGACGGTCCGCTACCTGCGCGGCGGCCACGTCGACGGCGCCATCGTCGTCTCGCACCACAAGACGGACGGCTGGACGGAGGAGCTGGCGGCCTCCGGGCTGCCTACCGTCTTCATCGGCCGGCCCTGGGACACCGGCCTTGGCATCCACTACGTCGACGTGGACAGCTTCGAGGGCGCCCGACAGGCGGCGCTGCACCTGGCCTCCACCGGGCGCCGCCGGCTGGCCACCATCACCGGTCCGCTGGACATGACCGCCGCTGCGGACCGGCTCGAGGGCTGGCGGGCTGGACTCAAGGATGCCGGGCTGCCGGCCGGGCCCGAGGAGCCGGGCGACTTCACGGCGGCCGGCGGCACCGAGGCCGCCGCCCGGCTGCTGGCCCGCGATGGCGGCATCGACGGTATCTTCGCCGCGTCTGACCTGATGGCCCGCGGTGCCATCACGGCCCTGCAGGCGGCCGGCCGCACGGTGCCCGGCGTCGTCGCCGTCGTCGGCTTTGACGACCACCTTTCCGTGCCGGGGGAATTGCCCCTGACCACGGTCAACCAGCCCACCGTGGACATGGCCGCGCAGGCCGGCCGCCTGCTGCTGGCCGACATCGAGAACCCCGGGGCCGGCCGCGAGCCGTTGATCTTCCCGGCACGCCTGGTGGTCCGGGCCAGCACGGAGCCGGCCGCCGGCTAGGCGGTTCCCCCTTGAAGGGGCCCCGACCTCAGCCTCGGCGCCCCGGCTCAGCCCTTCCGGTCCAGCAGCAGGTTGGTGATCCGCAGCGTGCACAGCCGCTCACCGGCGGCGTTGCTGATGACCACCTCGTGGGTGGTGACGGTGCCGCCCAGGTGGATCGGCGTCGCGGTGATGGTGACCAGGCCCTCCCGGGCGGACTTGTGGTGGGTGGCGGAGACGTCGACGCCGACGGCCGTCTTGCCCAGCGTGCTGGCGTGCTTCACCGCGGCCCAGGAGCCGACGGCCTCGCCCACGGCCAGCGAGGCGCCGCCGTGCAGGAGCCCGAACGATTGCCGGTTGCCCTCCACGGGCATGGTGGCCACCACGCGCTGAACCGATTCCTCGACGATCTTCACGCCCATCTTCTCGTCGAGCTCGCCGAGAGTGATCTTCCAGGGCTCGTTGGCGCCGGGCTGGGTGGTCATCGGGTCTCCTCAGGGTCGGGACGGGGTGGGGCGGAACCGGAACAGGGCCGGGGGCGTGGCCGCAATGGGCCTGCGGTACTAGTGTGCCGCAGGCCTCAGTCATGTACTGTGGTCATATTACCGAACGGCCGGTCAGTAATGTTCCGGACGTGCTGCTCTTGCCCCGCGTTGGAAGGACCCGTCAACGATGACCACCACTGCAACAGCCCCCGCATCCGCCGTGGATACCGCCGAAATCGTCCCCAGCTTCGTCCGGGGTTCCTGGTGGACGCCGGACGCAGCGGCCGCCGCCTCCGCCGCCCCTGTCCTGGACGCCAGCACGGGGGAGCTGCTCGCCAGGGTCAGCACCGAGGGCCTGGACCTCGCCGCCGTCGTCGACTACGGCCGCACCACCGGGCAGGCGGCCCTGGGCAAGCTGACGTTCCACCAGCGCGCCCTCAAGCTCAAGGAACTCGCCCAATACCTCAACGGCCGCCGGGACGAGTTCTATGCCCTCTCCGCCCAGACCGGCGCCACCAAGGTCGACTCCATGATCGACATCGACGGCGGCATCGGCGTGCTCTTCACCTTCGGTTCCAAGGGCCGCCGCGAACTGCCCAACTCCCAGGTGGTGGTGGACGGGCCGATGGAGGTCCTGTCCAAGGATGGCTCCTTCGCCGGCGAGCACATCTACACGAGGATCCCCGGAGTCGCCGTCCAGATCAACGCCTTCAACTTCCCGGTCTGGGGCATGCTGGAGAAGCTCGCCCCGGCCTTCATCGCCGGCGTCCCCACTATCGTCAAGCCCGCGACCCCCACCGGCTACGTCGCCGCGGCGGTGGTGAAGGCGATCGACGAGTCCGGCATCCTGCCCGAGGGCTCCCTGCAGCTGGTGTCCGGCTCCGTGCGCACCCTGCTGGACCACCTCGACTACCGCGACCTGGTCGCCTTCACCGGCTCGGCGTCCACCGCGAACACGCTGAAGTCCCACCCCAACGTGGTCAAGGGCGGCGTCCGCTTCACCTCCGAGACGGACTCGCTCAACGCCGCCATCCTCGGCCCGGACGCCGTCAAGGGCACTCCCGAATTCGATGCCTTCGTCAAGTCCCTGGTCACCGAGATGACCGCCAAGGCCGGCCAGAAGTGCACCTCGATCCGCCGCGCGATCGTGCCGCAGGAGCTTGTCGCGGACGTTTCCGCCGCGGTGGGGGAGCGGATCACCGAACGCGTCGTGGTGGGCGACCCGCGGGCGGAGGGCGTCACTATGGGTGCCCTCGCCTCCCTCGAGCAGCTCGCCGATGTGCGCGCCGCCGTCCAGTCCATGCTCGACGCCGGCGGCGAGCTCGCCTACGGCTCCCTCGATGCCCCGAAGGTCACCAGCGCGGACGGGAGCGTCGGCGTCGTCGAAGGGGGCGCTTTCATGTCGCCGGTGCTGCTGCGCTGGACCGACCCCGAAGCCGAGGAGATCCACTCGCTGGAGGCCTTCGGTCCGGTCTCGTCCGTGATCGGTTACAGCGATATCGCCGACGCCGTCCGCCTCGCCGCCCGCGGCGGCGGCTCCCTGGTCGCCTCCGTCTGCACCAACGACCCCGACGTGGCCCGCGAACTGGTCACCGGCATCGCCGCGCACCACGGCCGTGTCCTGATGCTCAACCGCGAGGATGCCCGCAGCTCCACCGGCCACGGTTCCCCGGTGCCGCACCTGGTCCACGGCGGCCCCGGCCGGGCCGGCGGCGGCGAGGAACTCGGCGGCATCCGCTCGGTGATGCACCACATGCAGCGCACCGCCATCCAGGGCTCGCCCAATATGCTTACCGCCGTCACCGGCGTCTGGCACACCGGCGCGGACCGGAACTTCACGGTCGAGACCGAGGGGCTGCACCCGTTCCGCAAGCCGCTGGCCACTCTGCGCATCGGCGACGCCGTCCGCTCCGGGCTGCGCGAGGTGACGCTGGAGGAGATCACGAAGTTCGCCAACTCCACCGGCGACACCTTCTACGCCCACACCAACCAGGAAGCGGCGGAAGCCAACCCGTTCTTCCCCGGCATCGTGGCGCACGGTTACCTGCTGCTCTCCTGGGGTGCCGGGCTGTTCGTGGAACCCGCCCCGGGCCCGGTGCTGGCCAACTACGGCCTGGAGAACCTGCGCTTCATCACGCCGGTGGCTGCCGGGGACTCCATCCGGGTCACCCTCACGGCCAAGAAGATCACCCCGCGCGAGACCGACGAATACGGCGAGGTGGCCTGGGACGCCGTCCTGACCAACCAGAACGACGAGATCGTGGCCACCTACGACGTCCTCACTCTCGTCGAGAAGTAGCCCCACCCCTGTCGGCGCCCCCTCGGAGGTGGCGCCTTCCCAACGGACGCCCCTTCACGATGTGAGGGGGCGTCCGTCGTGGGGCGCCCGGCCGTGAGGGGAGGGGGCGAAATGCCCGTCCCTCCGCCCCGTCTCCGGCGTACCATCGTGCCCGTAGGAGGTGGCGTCATGTCCCTGGTACTCAACAAAGCCACAACCATCCTGCCCGTCGATGATGCGGCGCGTGCCCGGCACTTCTACGCGGACACCCTCGGGCTCCCACACCGAGGCGTGGCAGCGGACGGCAGTGAAATCTTCGGTTCGGACGGCGGCCCGCTGCTCCAGCTCATGCCGGTCGCGGACGGAAAGCACTCCGAGCACACCGCCCTGAGCTTCGAGGTGAGCGGCATTGAACGCGCGGTCCAGGACATGGAAGCCCGGGGCGTCACGTTCCAGGACTACGACCTTCCCGGACTCAAGACCGAAAACCACATCTGCACCACGGACTCCGAGAAGTGCGCCTGGTTCATGGACACCGAGCACAACGTTCTCTGCATCCACGAGAACGTGCCAGGCCCGGCCGACTACCAGCTCTGAGGGGCCGACGGCGGTGCGGGCCAACGCTGGCGGGACGGCGGGACCTGGTGCGCGCATGACCCACTCGACTCCCCAGCCGGCACGCGACTCCCGCAGCCGGCGTCTTGTCTGGTTCCCCACCACTCGCACCGGCAAGGTGGCCCTCACGGTCGACGTCGTGATGCTCGGATTTCCGCTCTGGCTGTTCCCGTCGTGGTATTTGGTGTCGTACCTCGCCGGCGCCGGGACCCTCTTCGAATCCCCCCGGGCGGTGTTTGCCAACAGCGTGTTCCAGGCCGCCGTCGTGGCCCTCGCCGTGCTCGCCAACCTGGCGGCACTGGTCCTGGCGAGGGACCGCTCCGTGGTGCTGGTCATGGCGGTGATCCCGCTGTCCGGGGTGCTGGCCTACATGGGCTGGGTCGCGGCCGTCCGCGGGTTCCCGGGAATCATCCCCGGCTAGGGCCTCCGCCGAGGGGCTAGTCCGGCACGTGGAGGCCGTGGAAGGCCATGGTGATGACGTCGTCGGCGAGCTTTTCGGGGGAGAGGGAACCGCCGGGCTTGTACCACTCGACGATCGAGTTGATGGTGCCGAAGAGCAAGCGGGTGACGGTCCGCGGATCGATGTCCTGGCGGAGCGAGCCCTCGTCGCGGGCGGCGGAAATCAGTGCGGCGACCTTGTGATCGAAGGTGCGGCGGCGGGCCAGGGCGTCCCGTTCGATCTCGGTGTTGCCGCGCAGCCGCAGCAGGAGGGTGACGAACGGCAGCCGTTCCACCAGTACCGAGATGGTCTCGCGGAGCACGAATTCCAGCCGGGCATCCGCGGAACCGGTCTGCGCCTCGGGCCGGTCCAGGATGGCCTCAAGGCCGCCCAGGGCGTGGTCGAGCGCCAGCTTTAGCAGGTCGCCCTTGGAGGGGACGTGGTGGTAAATCGCGGACTTGGAGATGCCCAGGTTCTCGGCGAGGATGCCCATCGACGTGGCATCGTAGCCGTGCCGGTTGAAGACGTCGACGGCGATCATCAGCACGGACTGCTGGTCGTAGCCGGGCCGGCCGCGCTTGGTGGTAGCTGAAGTGGGCATACTCGCTAGTTTCTCATGACGGGCCGGCCCGGCCGCCGCGCCGGGGTGCGACGCGGCTGCCGGGCCGGAATGGTTCGGGCGGTTCTCAGCCCTTGGGGCGCATGTCGTAGATCCGGCGGAGCTTGCCGTTGGAGCGCTCCAGGGAGCCGGGCTCGACGACGTCGACGGCGCAGGAGGAGCCGACGTGGATCTTGATCTGCTGCTGCAGCACCTTCGCCGCCGTCGCGCTGCTCTCCACCGAGACGGCGTCGCGCCGTTCGATTTTGACCGTGAGCTGGTCCATCCGCTGCCCCTCGGGACGGGTAAGTTCCAGCTGGAAGTGCGGGCTGAGCTCCGGGATCCGCAGCGCGATTTCCTCGATCTGGGACGGGAAGAGGTTCACGCCGCGCAGGATGATCATGTCGTCGCTGCGGCCCGTGATCCGGCCCATGCGGCGGTGCGCGGGACGCGCCGTGCCGGGCAGCAGCCGGGTGAGGTCCTTGGTGCGGTAGCGGATGATCGGCAGGGCCTGCTTGGTCAGCGAGGTGAACACCAGCTCGCCGTGCTGGCCGTCGCCCAGCACCGACTCGACGCCGACGGCCGGGTTGAACGGGTCGATGATCTCGGGCCGGAAGTGGTCCTCCCAGATGTGGCTGCCGTCCTGGGTCTCGACGGCTTCGCCGGCGACGCCGGGGCCCATGACCTCGGAGAGTCCGTAGATGTCGCAGGCCTTGAGGTTCATGGTGACCTCGAGTTCGTGCCGCATCTCCTCGGTCCACGGCTCGGCCCCGAGCACCGCGTACTTCAGCGAGGTGGAGGCCGGGTCGATGCCCTGCTTGATCATGGCGTCGGCAATGGTCAGCAGGTAGGTGGGGGTGGCCAGGATGGCGTCCGGCTCGAAGTCCTGGATGAGCTGGATCTGGCGTTCGGTCTGGCCGCCGGAGATCGGGATGACCGTGCAGCCCAGGGCCTCGGCGCCGGCGTGGGCGCCCATGCCACCGGTGAACAGGCCGTAGCCGTAGGCGTTGTGGACCTTCATGCCGGGCCGGACGCCGGAGGCGCGGAGGGAGCGGGCCACGAGCTTGGCCCAGTCGGCGAGGTCCTGCTTGGTGTAGCCCACCACCGTGGCGCGGCCGGTGGTGCCGGAGCTGGCGTGGATCCGGGCCACCTCGTTCTGCGGCACCGCGAACATGCCGAACGGGTACTCCAGGCGGAGGTCTTCCTTCGTGGTGAACGGGAACTTCCCCAGGTCCGAAAGCTCGCGCAGGTCGGTGGGGTGCACCCCCGCCTCGTCGAACTTCCGCTTGTACAGCGGGACCCGGTCGTAGGCGTAGGCCACGGTGTGCTGGAGCCGGGAGAGCTGGAGGGCCTCGAGCTCGTCGCGGGAGATGGTTTCTTCGCGGTCCAGGACGGCGTCGCTGGTGGCGAGGGCGGATTCAGCGGTGGGGGTGGTCATCTGCGTCCTACGTTTCTATTTCTTGGAGATGGTGCGGCTGCGGCCGCGGAACTCGGCGATGAGTTCGCCCGCGCCGGCGGGGATGGAGGGGGATGCTGCGGTGAGGTCGACGGCGTCGGGGTCGGCGGCGTAGATCTGGACGTCGTAGATGCCGCTCCGGCCGGTGCTGGCGCGGCGGTTGGCGACCGCGGTGAGGACCTGGCCGCGGTAGGCGGACTTGATGAAGTTGATGTCGACGCCGGAAGCCACTGTCATAGTCCCCTCATCGGCCGGGCCCGGTTCGGCGGGGTTGCAGGCGAGGGCGAAGGCGGTGTCCCCGAAGGCGAAGATCATCCCGCCGTGGGCCATCCCGAAACCGTTGAGCATTTCCTGGCGCAGCGGCATCCGCAGCGTGGCGTGGCCGTCGGCGAGTTCGAGGACTTCGATGCCCATCCACTCGGAGGCATAGTCGTTGTTCAGGAGTGGGTGGGTCTTCCCCGGAATTGTCAGTTCAGCCATGCGTCGTTGCCTCCAGCTTTATTTACCGAATGTTCATTAGGTAATCCCATCGCGGGCCCCGCTGTCAAGGGGTGTAAGTATGCTGGGACACATGGCCAAGGGAATCTACGTCAGCGCAACCACGCCGGGATCCGGCAAGTCCCTCGTCGCCCTGGGCCTCGCGGACACGCTGCACCGGCACGCGGACCGCATCGGCTTCTTCAAACCCGTCGTCCACGGCCACGCCGACGTCGACCCCATGGTCTCGCTGATGAAGGCGCGTTTCGACCTCGACGACGCCCGGTGCCGGAGCGGGCTGACGTTCGAGGAGGTCCGCAGCCTCCTCGCCGAGGGCAAGCGCGAGGAGATCGACTCCCGCTGCGTCGAGATCTTCGCCGAGATGGGCCGGCACTGCGACGTGATCATCATCGAAGGCACGGACCTCACCGGCCAGGATGCCGCCGTCGAATTCGACCTGAACGCCCGGCTCGCCAACAACCTCTCCGCACCCGTCGTCGCCGTCGTGGGCGCCAAGGGCCGCACCGTCGCGGAGACCGCCGACGCCGTCGAGGTGGCCCGCAAGGAGCTCATCGCCGAGCGCTGCACTCTCCTGGCGATCATGGTCAACCGGGCCGAACCGGAGGACCTGGAGGGGATCGCGGCCGCGGTCCGGCCCGGCGCGTCCGGCCGCCCGGTCTACGTCTTCCCGGAGCTGGAGGACATTGCCCGGCCCACCACGGGCGAGGTGGCCTCCGCCTTGGGCCTCGGCCAGGTGGCGGGCCTGCCGGACCTGGAGCGGGACGTGCACTCGGTGAAGGTGGCGGCCATGAACGTGGCGAACTTCCTGCACGTGCTCGACGACGGCGCCTTGGTGATCGTCCCCGGCGACCGCGCGGACGTGCTGGTTGCCTGCCTGGCCTCCTCCTTCTCGCCCGAGTTCCCGGTCCCGTCCGCGCTCATCCTCACCGGCGGCCTGGCCCCCGACCCCACCATCTACTCGCTGCTGGCCCAGGCGCCATTCCCCATCTTCGCCGCCCCGGACGACACCTATGTGACCGCCAAGCGCGTCTCCGAGGTCCGCAGCGAGATCTGGTCCGGGCACCGCCGGAAAGTGGCCTCTGCGCTGGGCCTGTGGTCCAAGCAGGTGGACGAGGCCGAGCTGCTGGAGCGGCTGCACCTGCCCCGGCCCGAGCGGATGACGCCGCTGCGGTTCCTGCACGACCTGATCGAACGGGCCCGCTCGCAGCGCCGCCACATCGTGCTGCCCGAGGGCAAGGACGTGCGGATCCTGCGGGCCGCGGAGATCCTGCACCGCCGCGACGTCTGCGACCTGACAGTGCTGGGCCGCGAGGCCGAGGTCCGCGAGCTCGCCGCCACCCAGGGCATCGACCTGGCCGGGATCAACATCGTGGACCCGGCCACCTCGGAACTGCGCCAGGGCTTCGCGGAGAAGTACGCCGAGCTGCGCGCGCACAAGGGCGTGGACCTGGCGAAGGCGCTCGAGGTGATGCAGGACGAGAGCTACTTCGGCACCATGATGGTCCAGCTGGGCGTGGTGGACGGCATGGTCTCCGGCGCCGCCCACACCACGGCGCACACCATCCGGCCGGCGCTGGAGTTCGTGAAGACCCGCGAGGGCGTCAAGATCGTCTCCTCGGTGTTCCTGATGCTGATGCCGGACCGGGTCCTGGTCTACGGCGACTGCGCGGTCAACCCGGAACCCAACGTCGAACAGCTCGCCGACATCGCCCTCGCCTCGGCCGAGACCGCCGCCCAGTTCGGCGTCGAACCGCGGGTGGCCATGCTGTCCTACTCCACCGGCGGCTCCGGCTCCGGGGAGGCGGTGGAGGCCGTCCGCAAGGCCACCGAGCTGGTCCGCGCACGCCGTCCGGACCTGGCCGTCGAGGGTCCCATCCAGTACGACGCCGCCGTCGACGCCTCGATCGCGGCCTCGAAGATGCCGGGCTCCACCGTGGCCGGCCAGGCGACGGTGTTCATCTTCCCGGACCTGAACACCGGCAACAACACCTACAAGGCGGTGCAGCAGTCCTCCGGGGCGGTCGCCGTCGGGCCGGTCCTGCAGGGCCTGCGCAAGCCGGTCAACGACCTCTCGCGCGGCTGCACGGTGGACGACATCCTGAACACCGTCGCGATCACCGCCATCCAGGCCCAGTCCGTGCCGGCAGCCGCATCACACGAAGTGCCCCAGCCCGCTCCGTCCATCGACGCCCAGGCCTAGGAGGCCCCCGTGCTCGTGCTCGTCATCAACTCCGGTTCGTCCTCGCTGAAGTACCAGGTCCGTGACGTGGAGGCCGGCAGCGTCCTGGCCGAGGGGCTGGTGGAACGGATCGGCATGGGCAACGGCGGTGGCGGCGACGGCGCCGTCGAGGGCCCCAGGGACCATGCCGAGGCGCTGGAACTGGTCGACGGCGCCATCCACGAGGCGCTGGGGGACCGGGCCCTGGACGCCGTGGGCCACCGCGTGGTGCACGGCGGCGAACGGTTCGCCGAGCCGGAACTGATCAACAACGAGATCACCCGTGCCATCGAGCGGCTCAACCCGCTGGCGCCGCTGCACAACCCGGCCAATGTTCTGGGCATCCGGGCCATCGCGAAGAAGTGGCCGGACCTGCCGCAGGTGGCCGTGTTCGACACAGCCTTCCACCGCACCCTGCCCGAGCACGCCTGGCGCTACGCGGTGCCGGATGAGCTCTACACCAACCACGGCATCCGGCGGTACGGTTTCCACGGCACCTCGCACGAGTACGTAGCGCACCGGGCCGCGGCCCTGCTGGACGTGCCGGTGGAGGAGTTCGACGCCGTGATTGCCCATCTGGGCAACGGCGCCTCCGTCACCGCGATCCACGGCGGAAAGTCGATCGACACGTCAATGGGGTTCACGCCTCTCGAGGGCCTGGTGATGGGCACCCGCTCCGGCGACCTGGACCCCTCGATTCTGGTCTTCCTGGGCCGCGCCGGCTGGTCCGCTGAGGACATCGACTCCATGCTCAACCGCCAGTCCGGGCTCAAGGGCCTGGCCGGGAACAACGACATGCGCTCCGTGGTCGAGGCCGCGGAGGCCGGAGACGCGAAGGCCGCCATGGCGCTGGCGGTGGCGTCCTACCGGCTGGCCAAGTACATCGGCGGCTACCACGTGGCCGTCGGCGGCGCGAAGGCGCTGGTCTTCACCGCCGGCATCGGCGAGAACTCCCACCAGTTCCGGAACCTCGTGGCCGAGCGGCTCGGCGCGCTGGGCATCGAACTGGACACCGCCCTGAACCGGGAACGCTCGAAGGAACCGCGGGTGATCTCGACGCCGGAGTCCGCCATCCCGGTACTGGTGGTCCCCACGGACGAGGAGCGCGCCATCGCCGAGGCGACCGCCGCCGTCGTCTCCGCTCCCCGGTAGGCCGGACGGCGTTTTCGGGGCCGGCGCCGCTGGAACGCTCGCGCCGTGAAGCCGTCGAATTGCCAGAAATGGCCGCTATGGGAGTTCCTTAGCGGCCATCTCTGGCAAACGAACGGGTGAGCCCCCCTACGGCGACGGGGCGGCTGTGCCCGTAGGGGCGGCCGACGTCGCGACCGGGGCCGGTGCGACGGCGCCACCGGCCGGCTCGCTGGGGACGGCCGAAACCGTGGCATCCGGGACGGTCGTTTCGGCCGGTCCGGGCGAGACCGTTTCACCCGGAGCGGACTGCTCCGTGGCGCCGGTGGTTGGCGTCTGAGTGGCTTCCGGGGAAGCGCTTGCCGGCGTGGTCGCGGTGCCCGTCCCGCCAGGAGATGCCGTAGCCGTTGCACCGCGCGGCTTGGCGCTGGGGTCGGACTGGACCACCTCCATGATCTGCTTCTTGAAGCCCTCCAGCGTCCCCTGGATCTCCGAGAGCGGCACGTTCTGCAGGTTCCGGCCATAGTCGGCGATCTGCTGCCAGAGCGCGTTCAGTTTGGCCATGCCGTCGGCGCTCAGCGGTCCGTTCAGGGTCAGGACCAACTGGTTTGCGAGGGCATAGGTGAGGCAGCGGAAGCAGTTGTAGTTCGCGGCGGTGGAGAGGTTCTGCGGCACCACGACGTCGGCCTGCCCCACAACCAGGACCACCTGGAATCCCACCGCCACGGCCGCGCAGTCCTTACAGCTCGCGAAAGCGTAGGCCTCGTTGGTGTTCAGGACGTCCGCGCCGTCGTCGGCCCACACCAAAGCGAAGGCGACGTCATAGACGACAGATCCGTCGGTGGTGTTCACGGCGAGGGCCTGGTTCCCGCCGTCGTCGGGGGCGGCCGGCTTATCGAAGGGGAAGACCCACGACGGTGCCGCCGCCTCGGGCTGGCCGGAGCCGGGAGACGTCGCAGCATTCCGCGGGACCAGCACCATGCTCAGTTGCGGCTCTTCCCGGGTGGGCTTGCGGGCTCCCTGAGGCCAGAGCGCCACGGTCCGCCCCGCCTGGCCCTGCTTCAGGTCGTGGCCGGCGGCGGTGGGGAAGATGGCGGTCGTGGCGTCGGTCAGCGTCCCGCGCTCGTACGGCTGGACGGGCCGGTAGTTCCCACCGGCGGGCCACCACGCCCAGGCCAGGCCCGCCACGAGGGCGGCGACCGCGGTGAGGGCAACGCCGCGCTGCCAGGCCTTGCCCCGGGTTTTCTGCCACAGCCCGGTGACGAGCTGCCGGCCCAACCGGACCAGGATGTAGAAGATGCCGGCCACGGGCAGCGCAATGCAGATCAGGGCCAGGACACGCACGGCGGCGTCCGTGAGATCGCCGGTGGCCAGGCTGTGGGCGAGTGCGGCCTGCTGTTTTCCGCCGTTGTCCCACGCGGTTCCCACCACGCGGGGAAGCGTGAGGACCATGGTCACCAGGCTAAAGAGCAGCAAGGGCACGGTGACCAGGACCCAGATCGTGACGACGGCGCGTGCCCACGGCTTGAGCAGCTGTGCCTGCGGGTCGGTTTTGCGCCACGGAATCAGCGCCAGGAGGGTGGGTTTGATCCGCTGGAAAAGGTCCGGTACGCCGGTGGCGTCCGCAAGGATGTGATAGCCGTCGAAGCGGACCATGGGCATGAGCTGGCGGACCATCTGCAGGATCTGGGTGACTACCACCAGGAGCAGGGCGTCGAAGCCGGTGGCCCACCAGATGCCCATGATGGCCACCGCCACGATGGCGTTGAAGTAGAGGCCGCCGAGGTCGGTGCGGATCCGGCCGGCCCGTCCCAGCCGGTAGGAATCGGTGACGTCCGTGTAGAAGGCCGGCCACATCAGGTACAGCCCGGTGCCCATGGCCCCGGGCGTGGCGCCGCCGCGGCGGGCGGCGGCCGCGTGACCGAATTCGTGGAAGCCGGCGGACAGAACGGTGACCACGAAGATCAACAGCACCAGCCCCGGGTTGGCGAAGGCCTCATGCGTGGCGGAGGCTAAGCCCTTGACCATGAGGACCCACCAGCAGATCGCCAGGAAGGCAACGGTCACCGCCACGACGATCAGCGGGTTGAACAGGGCGGCGAACGGTGCCGTGATCTTCCGGGTGCGTTCGGGGTCCGTGACCGAGTAGCGGAACTTCATGCCCAGCAGCGGGTTGGCCTTGCGGACCTCCGGCTGCGAGCCGTCCGCCAGCCGCAAGAGTCCCAGCGGCAGCAGTTGCTGGTCGATCAGGGTCCGCACGTTGGCGGCGCTGATCGGTTTGCCGGCGGCAGTCCCGGCGTGGGCGGCGATTTCCTCGAGGCCGCGTCGGCCGTCCACGGCCTCAAGCACCAGGTACAGGAGTCTGGTCAGCTGGATGGTCTGGCCGTCGGCACGCCGGATCAGGGAAGGGGCCTGCTTATATCCGGAGCCCTTGGTCTCGCCCAGGAGCTGGACGCCGTCGGCCAATGCCGGCGGCGGGAGGGTGCCGGCGGGAGCGGGGGCAGTAGCCGGCGGGCCGTCCTGGGTGGACGGCCCGCCCTGCACGCTAGTCATGGACCGATTACTGCTTCAGGGTGGACTGCTGCTCGGCCCCGGCCGTGGCGTTGCCGTTGATGTCCTGGTTGATGATGGCGTCCTGCTGGGCGACGGCGGTCGCGTTGCTGTCGATCGAGCCGATGTTGGCGGCGACAGCGGCGTCGATCGGGGCGGCGACGTTGGCATTGGCGGCCACCGCACCGTTGATCGGGGCGGCGATGCCGGCATTTGCGTCGAGGTTGACGTCGACGTTGAGCAGGTTGCCGTTCAGGGCGCCGGCCGCGGTCGGGTCGGCCGTCGTGGTGGTCGGATCCGTGGCGGCGGTGGTGCCGGCGGGGTCTGTCGTGCCGGTGGTGTCCGTGGGGGTGGCGGTGCCCTGGTCGATGCCGCTGTCCTGGACGGAGTGCGCGGTGGCATCGCCGGTGATGCCTTGGGTGATCAGGGTGCCCTGATCGGCCAGGGCCTGGGACCCGGAGCCGAGGGAGAGGACGTTGGCGGAGGCGGCGGCGTCGATTGGGGCGGCGACGTTGGCGTTGGCCGCGACGCCGAGATCGATCGGCGCCGCGGCGCTGATGCCGAGGTTGAGGTCCGCATTGAGGTCCAGGACGGAAGCGACTTCCTTGTCCGGCAGCGGGGTGGCACCCTCGGCCATCAATTCCTCATCGGACAGTCCATTGGCGGCAGATTCCATGCTCACGATTGGCTCCATTTTCCGGCGCCGGTTCTGCTGCCCCCAATGAGCAGTGTCCCCCAAGACGCCTAGCGACGCTCAATAGTAAGCATGGTGATGAATTTTTGCTACCACCCGGTCGGGCTACTTCAGCCCGGCCCCCGGCAGCAGTTCCGTAGCGCCGAGGGAGTCCGCCACGAAGGCGTAGTCCCAGGCCCGTTCCTTCCACTGCACGTACCGGCCGGACGCGCCGCCGTGGCCGCCGTCCATTTCGATCTTCATCACGATCGGCTCGCTGCCGGTGTTGACCTCCCGCAGCCGCTGCACCCACTTGGCCGGCTCCACGTAAAGCACCCGGGTGTCGTTGAACGAGGTCACGGCCGCGATCTTCGGGTACGCGGCGGCGTGCACGTTCTCATACGGCGTGTACGACTTCATGTACGCGTACACCTCGGGATCCGTGATCGGGTTGCCCCACTCCTCCCATTCCAGGGCCGAGAGCGGCAGCTCCGGGTCCAGGATGGTGGTCAGCGCGTCCACGAACGGGACGGCGGCGACGATGGCGGCGTACTTTTCCGGCGCCAGGTTCGCGACGGCGCCCATCAGCAGGCCGCCGGCCGAGCCGCCCATCGCCGCGATCCGGGCCGGGTCCACCCAGCCGGAGCCGGCCAGCCAGTCGGTGGCGGCGATGAAGTCCGTGAAGGTGTTCTTCTTGTGCAGCTTCTTGCCGTCGTCGTACCAGTGCCGGCCCAGCTCGCCGCCGCCGCGGATGTGCGCGATGACGAACACGATCCCGCGGTCCAGGAGCGAGAGCCGGGCGATCCCGAAGCCCGGGTCCATGCTCATCTCGTAGGAGCCGTAGCCGTACACCAGGCCGGCCGCGCTGGAATCCCGGGCCACGGAGGCGTGCCGCAGCACCGAGAGCGGGATCCGGGTGCCGTCGGAGGCCTCCGCCCATTCCCGGGTGGCGACGTAGTCGGCGGCGGAGTAGCCGCCTAGCACCGGGCTTTCCTTACGCAGCAGCAGCTCGCCCGCGGGGCGCTCCGGCGTCGGCAGCACGAAATCGTAGACGCGGGACGGGGTGAAGTAGGACGTGTAGCCCATCCGGATCACCGGCGCCTCGTAGTCCGAGCCGGACACTCCGGCGGTGTAGAGCTCCTCGTCGAAGGCCGGTTCCACGGCGGCCGCCTGGTCCGGCGTGCCGAGGCCGGCCAGCGGCACCACCTGGACGCGTTCGATCGTGTCCTTGCGGATCGAGAGCACCAGGTGGGTGGCGGTGACGCCGGCGCCGTTGACGCGGACGTCGTCGGAGTGGGCGACGACGGTCTGCCAGCGCTGCTCCGCGACCGGCTTGGCGAGCTCGGCCGGGTCCACCAAGGACACCATGGAGTTGATGGCGTCCTTGTTGTGGGTCAGCAGGATGGTCTCGCGCGGGGCGCCGGAGGCATCGGCGAGCAGGAACGGCTCGGCCTCGTAGAGGATGCGCTCGTCGCGGGAGATGACGGTGGTGAGGGCGGCGGCGGGGTCATCGAAGCGCAGCAGCCGGGTCTCGCTGAACTCGGAGCAGCCGATGCCCAGGACCAGGTGACGGCGGTCCGCTGAGAGCTCGAAGCCGAGCCACATCGCGACGTCGTCCTCCTGGTAGATGACCTCGTCCTCGGCCACGGGGGTGCCGAGCACGTGGGACTTCACCTGGTAGGGCCGCCAGGAGTCATCCACCACGGTGTAGAAGATCCGGGTGCCGTCGGGGGAGAAGGAGAGTCCGTAGAAGACGTTCTCGATCACGTCCGGCAGCAGTTCGCCGGTCCGCAGGTCCTTGATCCGCAGCGTAAAGCGTTCGTCGCCGGCGTTGTCCACGGCGTAGGCGTAGAGGTTCCCGTCGATGGTGACGGCGGCGCCGCCGATGGAGAAGAACGGCTTGCCCTCGGCCTCGATGTTGCCGTCGAGCAGGACCTCCTCGCCGGGGATGTCGACGCCGACCTCGACGGCGGGCGGCGTCCAGTCCGCCACCGGGTCGCCGCTGTCCTGGGCGCGGACGCGGCACTGGATGCCGTATTCCTTGCCCTCGACCGAGCGGGTGTAGTACCACCAGCCGTCCTTGCGGTTAGGTACCGAGAGGTCCGTCTCCTGGGTCCGGCCCTTGATCTCCTCGAAGATGGCCTGGCGCAGCGGCTCCTGGTGCGCGGTGACCGCCTCCTGGTAGGCGTTTTCGGCCTTCAGCAGTTCCACGACCTCGGTGGATTCCTTGTCCCGCAGCCACTCGTAGTTGTCCTCGAACACATCCCCGTGGTGGGTGCGGAGCGTGGGAACCTTCCGGGCGACGGGCGGCTGCGGAGCGGCCTGGGCGGGGGCGGACGGGCTGCCGGCGGCGGGAGTCTCAGTCATGGACCCAATCTACCCGTGACCCCGGTCAGTTCCCGTTCTGCAAACCGTGGGCGGCGATGTAGTCCGGCAGGGTCCCGGCGGCCAGCGCGGCTGCCACCTCGGCGGTGGCCGCCGGGTTCTGCAGCACGATCGACTGCCCGTCCGTGCTGGTGCCGATTCCCGCCGTGGGCAGCGTGAAGAAGGCGGCGTTCCCGGGCGGGGTGCCGCGCATGCTGTACGAGAGCCGTTCCAGGGTGTCCAGGGTGAGTCCCGGGGTGACCGAGACGTGCGGCAGGACGCCCGTGACGAAGGCGCGCGCCGTGGCCCGGTCCGCCAGGGCTCCGCCGCCCACCGCCTTGGCCAGGACCGCCTTGAGGAAGGTCTGCTGGTCCCGGACCCGCTGATAGTCGCCGTCGGCGAAGGCTTTGCGCTCGCGGACGAAGTCCAGGGCCTGGGGGCCGGTGAGGTGGTTGATGCCGGGCGTGAACGTGTGGCCGGACTCCAGGGTGGAGGTGAACGGCAGGGTTACGTCCACGTCGATGCCGCCGACGGCGTCGGCCAGGGCGGCGAACCCTTCGAAGTCGGCCATCACCGTGTGGTCGATGTGGGTCTGCAGCAGGGCCTCGACCGTCCTGGTCTGCAGGGCAATCCCGCCGAGTTCCAGGGCCGCGTTGACCTTGGCCTGCCCGTGGTCCGGGATGTCCACCCAGAGGTCGCGCATGATCGAGATGCCGTAGACGTGCTGCCGGTCCGCGGGCAGGTGGACGAAGTTCAGGGCGTCGCCGCGCTGGTCCGACGGCGCGCCCGCGACCGCGTCCGCCCGGGCGTTGACCCGGCTGTCGCTGCCGATGATCAGGAGGTTGAGGTCGGTCGCCGGCGGCTCCGGCGTCGGTGTGGGGGAGGGGGTAGGGCTGGGGGAGGCCGACGGCGACGGCGTGGGGGTCGGCTGCGCGGAGGGACGGACGGGCTCGGGCCGGGGACGCCCCAGCAGGATGGCGGCCACCGCCAGGACCGCCACTAGCAGTGCCGCGCCGGCGATCAGCAGGATGCGCCGCCGTCGAAGGACCGCACCCGGTCCGGCGCCCGCAGCGGCCGCGCCGCCGGACTCACTCTGGCCGCCGGACTGATCTCCCTGTCCGCCCTGAACATCGTCGTTCACGTCGCCCCCTTCCACCGCGGCCCGTCGCCGGCGCCACGGAGTGGTCCTCACGGCCCGGGCACACTGCCGGTCCGCGTGGAGCAGACGCTACCACCGGCTCCCGGGCCGGCCCGGAAACACGCCTGCGCCGCGGTGCCCGGTGCTTGACGCGCTCCGAACCTTCCGCATATCCTGAACGAACGGTCGGTAATTATTTATCGGAAACGCATAGGAGCAACCATGGCATCGCAGACCCTGCAGTCAGTGCCCGCCGAGCCCTCGCCGGCACGGCACGATTCACGGCTCGAGAGCCGGCACGAAATGAGCCCCGAGGACGCGGCCCGCCGTGATGCCGAAGGCCAGGCCTACTTCGACAAGGTGATGGCGGACGATTCCCGGATCGAGCCCCGGGACTGGATGCCGGCGGCGTACCGCAAGACCCTGGTGCGGCAGATCTCCCAGCACGCGCACTCCGAAATCATCGGCATGCAGCCGGAGGCGAACTGGATCACCCGCGCCCCCAGCCTGAAGCGCAAGTCCATCCTGATGGCCAAGGTCCAGGACGAGGCCGGCCACGGGCTGTACCTGTACTCCGCCGCCGAGACCCTCGGCCAGCCGCGGGACCAGATGATGCAGGACCTGATGGACGGCAAGGCCAAGTACTCCTCCATCTTCAACTACCCCGCCCGCACCTGGGCTGACATGGGCGCGATCGGCTGGATGGTCGACGGCGCCGCGATCGCCAACCAGGTGCCGCTGTGCCGGGCCTCCTACGGACCCTACGGCCGCGCCATGGTCCGTGTCTGCAAGGAAGAGTCCTTCCACCAGCGCCAGGGATTCGAGATCCTGCTGGAACTCTCCCACGGCACCCCCGCCCAGAAGCAGATGGCCCAGGGCGCCGTGAACCGCTGGTACGCCCCGGCCCTGATGATGTTCGGGCCGCCGGACGACGATTCGCCCAACTCCAAGCAGTCCATGGCCTGGAACATCAAGCGCTTCAGCAACGACGAGCTCCGCAACCGCTTCGTCGGCATGATGATGGAGCAGGTCAAGGTCCTCGGCCTGACCCTGCCGGACGAGGACATCCGTTTCAACGAGGAAACGAAGAAATGGGAACACGGCCCGCTGGACTGGGATGAATTCCACGAGGTCATCGCCGGCCGCGGCCAGTGCAACGCCCAGCGCCTGGAACGGCGCCGCGAAGCCCACCAGAACGGCGCCTGGGTGCGCGAGGCCGCAGCGGCCTACGCCGAGAAGCAGGCCAAGAAGAACGCAGAAAAGGAAGTCGCATGACAACGCCCGAACCCCACGCCGGCAATGTCTGGCCGATCTGGGAAGTCTTCGTCCGCTCCAGCCGCGGCCTGTCCCACGTCCACGCCGGATCCCTGCACGCCCCGGACGCGGCAATGGCGCTGCGTAACGCCCGCGACCTCTACACCCGCCGCAACGAGGGCGTCTCCATCTGGGTGGTCCCGGCCGAGGCCATCGCCTCCTCCGATCCGGACGCCAAGGGCTCCTTCTTCGAGTCCCCCCAGGGCAAGGACTACCGGCACGCCACCTACTACACCAAGAGCGAGGGCGTGAAGCACCTGTGAGCACCCCCGAAGCAGCCACCAACGCCCTGGCGACGGAGAACGACGGCGGCCACGGAGACATCTCCGTCGGCGTCGCGGGTGCGGGAGCGGGCGGCGACGGCATGGCCAGCGCAACCCGCATCACCCCCGGCAATGCCCTCCGCCCCGAGGACATCGCCCTCGCCGTCAGCCGCGGCACCGCCACGCCGGACGCCGACGCCGCCGAGCTGGCCCTGCGCCTGGGCGACGACGCCCTGATCCTCGCGCAGCGCCTGAGCCACTGGATCTCACGCGCCCCCGAGCTGGAAGAGGACATTGCCCTGGGCAACATCGCCCTGGACCAGCTGGGCCACGCCCGGTCCTTCCTGACCTACGCCGGCGGCCTGGACGGCCGCAGCGAGGACGACCTGGCCTACTTCCGCCGCGAGCACGAGTTCCGCTCCGTGCAGCTCTTTGAACAGCCCAATGGCGACTTCGCCGTCACCATCGCCCGGCAGTTCGCCGTCAGCTACTACCAGTTCGAGCTCTACCGCCGGCTGGCCGAGTCCAGCGATGCCATGATCGCCGGCATCGCCGCGAAGGCGGTCAAGGAAGTCGACTACCACCGGGACCACAGCGCCCAGTGGGTGCTCCGCCTGGCACTCGGCACGGAGGAATCACGGGCCCGGATGATCCACGGCCTGGAGGTGGTCTGGCCCTACGTGGACGAATTGTTCCGCGACGACGAGCTCACCGGCCGGCTCAGCGACGCCGGCGTCGCCGTCCAGCCTTCCAGCCTGCGTGCCGACTTCGACCGGTTGACCGGAGAGGTGCTGGCCGAGGCCGAACTCGAGGTCCCGAAGGTCCAGCCGGCCCCGGGCGGCGGCCGCCGCGGCCTGCACTCCGAACACTTGGGCTACCTGCTCGCCGAGATGCAGGTCCTGGCCCGCGAGCATCCCGGAGCGAGCTGGTAACCATGGCCGAGATGTACCTCAGCCACCCGACGGCGGAGGCTGCCCCCAGCCCGAAGTCCGCGGAGCAGAAGGCCTGGGACCTCGCCGCGACGGTCTGCGACCCCGAAATCCCCGTCCTGACCATCGCCGACCTCGGCATCCTCCGGGATGTCGAGGTGGCGAAGGAACCGGACACGGACGACGGCGGCATGGTCCCGGCGGTACGGGTCACCATCACGCCTACCTACTCGGGCTGCCCCGCCATGGACACCATCCGCGACGACCTCACCGCGGCCTTCCACGCCGCCGGCTACCCGCGCGTCGACGTGGACCTGGTGCTCTCCCCGGCCTGGACCACCGACTGGATGAGCGAGGAGGGCAAGGCCAAGCTGGAGCAGTATGGCATCGCCCCGCCCTCCGGCCACTCCCGTGCCGGCGGCCATTCCGGCCCGGTCCGGCTCAGCCTGGCCGTGAAATGCCCGCAGTGCTCCTCGCTGCACACCAAGGAACTCACCCGCTTCGGTTCCACCTCCTGCAAGGCGCTCTACGTCTGCCAGGACTGCAAGGAACCGTTCGACTACTTCAAAGTCTTGTAAGGAACAGGTGCCCCCATGACCGTTGTCCGCCAGACCGCCGCCGAGACGGCGGCAGCCACCGGCCGCCGTCGTGCGTCCTTCCACCCGCTGACCGTGGACCAGGTCCGCCGGCTCACCGACGACGCGATCGAGGTCACCTTCGCCGTCCCGGCCGGGCTCGCCGGCCAATTCGACTACCTCCCGGGCCAGTACGTCGCCCTCCGCACCACCCTGCCGGACGCCGCCGGGGAACCGCACGAGATCCGCCGCAGTTACTCGATCTGCGCGGAGCCGCGCAGCTTCGCGGACGGCAGCAGCGAGATCCGCGTGGCCATCAAAAAGGACCTGGGCGGCCTGTTCTCCACCTGGGCCAACGCCGAGCTCAAGGCCGGGGACGTGCTGGACGTGATGAGCCCGATGGGCGCGTTCGTCTCCAAGCACGGCCGGGACGGCCAGGAACAAAACCTCATGACGTCCATGAACAACCCGGAGCAGCTCGCCGGGGAGGCCGGGAACTTCGTGGCGATCGCCGCCGGCTCGGGTATTACCCCCGTGATCGCCATCGCCCGGACCCTGCTGGCCGCGCACCCGGACACCCGGTTCGACCTGATCTACGCCAACAAGGCGGCCATGGATGTGATGTTCCTCGAGGAACTCGCAGACCTCAAGGACAAGTACCCGTCACGGCTGGCCCTGCACCACGTGCTCTCCCGCGAGCAGCGGATCGCACCGCTCCTCAGCGGCCGGATTGACGCCGAGAAGCTCGAGGCGCTGCTGGGCACTGCCATTCATGCCGACGACGTGGACGAGTGGTTCCTCTGCGGCCCGTTCGAACTGGTCCAGCTGTGCCGCGACACCCTCGCCGCCCGCGGGGTCAAGCCCGAGCACATCCGCTTCGAGTTGTTCACCTCAGGCAAGCCGGACCGCCCCGAGGGCAACATCGGCCGGCCGGTGGTGGCCGACGAATCCCAGGAAACCTACAAGATTACCTTTACCCTCGACGGGCTGCAGGGCGAAGTGGCCAGCCCCACCCACGCCCGCGAGTCCATCCTCAATGCAGCCCTCCGGGTCCGCCCCGATGTCCCCTTCGCCTGCGCCGGTGGCGTCTGCGGCACGTGCCGGGCCAAGGTGGTCACGGGGTCCGTCACGATGGACGAGAACTACGCGCTGGAACAGGACGAACTGGACAAGGGCTACGTGCTGACCTGCCAGTCGCACCCCACCACCCCCAGCGTCACCGTCGACTTCGACGTCTAAGCCCGCCACCGCCTTTCCGACTTCCTTTCCCTGACTAGGAGCCGCATGATTTCCCTGACCATCGCCGACGGCGTTGCCGAGATCGTCCTGGACGCCCCGCAGAAGCTGAACTCGCTCGACGAGCAGGCGCTGCGGGACCTGGACGGGGCCTACGACGATGCCGCGGCCGCCGCCGCGCGCGGCGAGGTGCGGGCGCTGCTGCTCCGCGGGGAGGGCCGGGCGTTCTGCGCCGGCCGGGACATCGCCGGCGTCACCCCCGTGAACGACGACGCCGAGGCCTACCTTGGCGGGCTGGTGCAGCCGCTGATGGAGAAGATGAGCGCCTTCCCGGCCCCCACCTTCGCCGCCGCGCAGGGCGCCTGCCTGGGCGTGGGACTGGGACTGCTGCTCGCCACGGACGTGGTGTACGTGGCGGGGAACGCGAAGTTTGGCTCGCCGTTCGCCAAGCTCGGCGCCACGCTGGACTCCGGCGGCCACTGGTACTTCACCGAGCGGCTCGGGATGCACCGCACCCTGGACCTGATCTACACCGCCGAGCTAATCTCCGGCACCGAGGCGGTGGCGCAGGGGCTGTTCAGCAGGGCACTCCCGGCCGAGGAGCTGCTGGAGACCACCCGCGGCATCGTCGCCAAGGTCGCCGCCGGGCCCACCGGCGCCTTCACCGCCAGCAAGGAGCTGGTGGCCCACATCCGCGACCAGCGGCTGGGCCTCTGGCAGTCCATGGCGGAGGAGAACTCCGAGCAGGCCCGGCTCTGCAAGAGCGAGGACTACGCCGAGGGTTTCCTGGCCTTCCAGGAGAAGCGCACGCCGGTCTTTAAGGGCTGACCGGCGCCGCCCCGGCGATTGCCGCCGCTCACTGCGTTAGCGCGTATCCAGGTCCTCGAAGACCAGGAACGTCTGTGTGTCCAGCACCCCCGGCATGGACTGCAGCTGGTCGAAGATCACCCGGCGCAGATCCACGTTGTCCACGGCCCGCACCAGCAGGATGACGTCGAAGTCTCCGCCGACCAGGGCGATGTGGTGCACCTCCGGGATGGCCCGCAGCAGCTCGCGGAGCTCCCGCCAGGAGTGCTGCCGCACCTTGAGCGTCACGTAAGCCGAGGACTTCAGTCCGGCCTTGATGGGGTCCACCAGGGCCGTGAACTTGGTCAGCACACCCTCGCCGGTCAGGCGGGAGATGCGCGAGTACGCGTGGGCCCGCGAAATGTGCACGTTTTCCGCCACCTGGGTCACGGACATGCGCCCGTCCCGGGTCAACTCGGCGATGATGCTCCGGTCCACCTCGTCCAGCGGCACCGCCTGCTCGGATTCAGTTCCTGCCATTTGTCTTCAACTCCCGCCGGTAACCCAGCTCACACTCACGATTTGTCTTCAAGAATAAGCCGTTTGAGATGAAGTCTCCACGATTTTGGCCGGGTGTGGATACGAAAGCGTCCGCGGAAGCATACTTGGTGCGAATAGTGGCTACAGAAGGACGGACCAATGACGATCTCCGCGGACTCCGCTGCACAGGAATCCGAGACCCGGCAGGGCAGCGCCGCCAGCGAGGCGGTACGCAAGTTCGGGATCACGGTCGAGGATTACATGCTGCCCGCCCGGCACCCTATCCAGATGGTGAGCCCGGACGGGACGCCCAACGCGCACACCGAACAGGGCGCCCAGCCCGGCCACGAATACGGACTCCCCGGCGACGCGGAGCTGCTCGCCGCCTACGAAGAGCTCGTCGTCGGCCGCCGGGTCAACGACCAGAACTCCGCCCTGGTCCGGCAGGGCCGGATGGCCGTCTACCCCTCCAGCCACGGCCAGGAAGCCTGCCAGGTCGCAGCCGCCCTCTGCCTCGCCGAAGGCGACTGGATTTTCCCCACGTACCGCGACTCCGTGGCCGTGATGGCCCGCGGCGTGGACCCCGTCCAGACCATGACGCTGTTCCGCGGCGACTGGCACGGCGGCTACGACCCGGCCAGGCACAAGGTCGGGATCCAGTGCACGCCGCTGACCACCCAACTGCTGCACGCCGTCGGCGTCGCCCACGCGGCCAAGTTGCGCGGCGAGGACACCGTGGTCCTCGCCATGTGCGGCGACGGCGCCACCAGCGAGGGGGACTTCCACGAGGCCCTGAACTTCGCCGCCGTCTTCCACCTCCCGGTGATCTTCTTCGTCCAGAACAACCAGTACGCCATCTCGGTGCCGCTGGCGCACCAGTCCGTGGCGCCGTCGCTCGCGCACAAGGCCGTGGGCTATGGCATGGCCGGCGAACGCGTGGACGGCAATGACCTGGTGGCACTCCTCGCCGTGCTGGGCCGGGCGGTGAAGCTGGCCCGCGAAGGCTCCGGCCCGCTGCTGGTGGAGGCCCACACCTACCGCATGCAGGCGCACACCAACGCCGACGACGCCACCCGCTACCGCCAGGACAGCGAGGTGGCCGAATGGCTGGCGAAGGACCCGCTCACCCGGATGCGGACCTACCTGACGGAGCGCGAACTACTCGACGACGCCGGGGCCGCCCGGATCGCCGACCGCGCCGAGGCGGTTGCCGCGCAGCTCCGCGAGGGCCTGGGCGAGGACGTCCCGGTGAACCCGCAGGACCTCTTCTCCTACGTCTTCTCCACCCCCACCCCGCAGCTGAAGGAACAGTCCGCGCAGCTCGCCGACGAGCTGGCCCGCGACGCCGCAGCAACCTCCGAGGAGTCCGCACGATGAGCCCCACCGTCACCACCTCCTCCGAGGCCAACGGCAACGTCAGTGCCGCCACCGCCCGCGCCGCCGCCAAGGCCGCAGTCGAGGCCGAGCAGACCGGTCCCCAGCCCCTCACCCTGGCCAAGGCCCTGAACACCGCAATGGCCGACGCCATGCGCGCCGACGAGTCCGTCCTGGTCTTCGGCGAAGACGTCGGCATGCTCGGCGGCGTCTTCCGCATCACCGACGGACTGACGGCAACCTTCGGGCAGAACCGCTGCTTCGACACCCCGCTGGCCGAATCCGGGATCGTGGGCATGGCCGTCGGCATGGCGATGAACGGCATGCGTCCCGTCATCGAGATGCAGTTCGACGCCTTCGCCTACCCGGCCTTCGAACAGATCGTCAGCCACGTCGCCAAGATGCACAACCGCACCAAGGGCGCCCTGAAGCTGCCCATGGTCATCCGGGTGCCCTACGCCGGCGGCATCGGCGGCGTCGAGCACCACTGCGACTCCTCCGAGGCCTACTACGCCCATACCGCGGGCCTCAAGGTCTACACCCCCGCCACGGTCGCCGACGGCTACCGGATGCTCCGCGAAGCCATCGACTCGGACGACCCGGTCATGTTCATGGAGCCCAAGAAGCTCTACTGGTCCAAGGACCAGGTGGACCTGGGTGCGCTCCGGGTCGAACACGACGCCAACGCCGCACGGGGTACCTCCTCCGAGGGCCGCGCCGCCGTCGCTCGCCCCGGCACCGACGCCACCCTGATCGCCTATGGCCCGTCGGTTCCCACCGCGCTCGCCGCCGCCGCTGCCGCCGCCGAGGAGGGCCGCTCCCTCGAGGTGATCGACGTCCGCTCGATCGTCCCGTTCGACGACGAGACCGTCGCCGCCTCCGTCCGCAAGACCGGCCGTGCCGTCGTCATCGCCGAGGCCCACGGCTTCGCCTCCGTCGCCTCCGAGATCGTGGCCCGGGTCCAGGAACGCTGCTTCCACCACCTCGCCGCCCCGATCCGGCGCGTCACCGGCTTTGACGTGCCCTACCCGGCGCCCAAACTCGAGCACTACTACCTGCCCGGCGTGGACCGCATCCTCGACGCCGTCGACGACCTCCAGTGGGAAGACTGACCATGAGCGAACCGAAAGTATTTCTCCTGCCCGACCTCGGCGAAGGCCTCACCGAAGCCGAACTGGTCAACTGGCTCGTCGCCGTCGGTGACGAAGTCCGGGTCGACCAACCCATCGCCGAGGTGGAGACGGCCAAGTCCATGGTCGAGGTCCCGTCGCCGTACGCCGGCACCGTCGCCGTGCTGCACGGCGAGCCCGGCCAGACGCTCGACGTCGGGAAGCCGCTGATTTCCGTGACTCCGGTTGGGGCCGCTGCTTCGGTTGCCGCTGCTTCCGGTGGGGCTGCTTCCGGTGGGGCTGCTTCCGGTGACGCCGCCACAGGCAATGCCGCCCCCGCCCCTTCGCCGGACAGCATCCGTCCTTCGGACGATGCTGCCGGCTCAGGCAGCGGCCCCGGACTTCCCAATGCTCGCAAGCTCGCATCGGGGCCCTCGTCCGGGTCCTTGGATGCCACTCCCGGGGCGGCATTGCCTGCGTCGGCTGGGTCTGCTTCTGACGCACCTTCCGCCGTCGCTGACTCACCTGCTGCTTCCGCCTCACCTTCCGCCGCTGCCGCCGAGACTTACCGCGAGGAGGAGAAGACCGGGTCGGGGAACGTGCTCATTGGGTACGGGACTCCCGGCGGGCATGGGGTGGCCCGGCGGACGCGGGCTCCTAAGCGGGCCTCCGGGACCGTCCAGGTGTCGGAGGCCGAGAAGGCTGCCGATGAGCTGATCCTCATGCGGACCCGGGTGCCGGGGAAGCTGGGGGCAGTGATTTCCCCGCTGGTTCGGCGGATGGCCCGGGACCATGGGGTTGATTTGGGGGGACTCCAAGGTTCCGGGACCAGCGGGATGATCATGCGGCGCGACGTCGAGGCTGCCATCAACTCTGCGCCGGCCGGAGAACAGCCCGTGGCCGCGCAGGCCGCACCCGCCGCCCCGCAGACACCGGAAGCTACCTCCGCCGGCGGCACCGACTCCCGGACCGGGCTCGGCATCACAGGCCGGACCCCGGTGCGCGGCGTGCGCAAGGCCGTTGCTGCGAACATGAGCCGCAGCCGATCGGAAATCCCCGAGGCCACCGTCTGGGTGGATGTGGATGCGACCGCGCTGGTCGAGCTGCGCGCCGGCCTCAAGAAGGCCGATCCGCACCACACCCCGGGCCTGCTCGCCTTCATCGCCCGCTTCGTCACCGCCGGGCTCAGGAAATACCCGGAGCTGAACACCCGGATCGTCACCACCGGCGACGCCGACGGCGGAACCGAACAGGAGATCGTGGCGTTCGACGGCGTCAACCTCGGGTTCGCCGCGCAGACGGACCGCGGCCTGATGGTCCCGTCCGTCCGGAACGCCGACAAGCTTAGTGCCCGTGAACTGGACGCCGAGATCCGCCGGCTCACCGCCGTCGTGCGCGAGGGCAAGGCCACCCCCGCGGAACTGGGCAGCGGCACCTTCACGCTGAACAACTACGGCGTCTTCGGCGTTGACGGCTCCGCCGCGATCATCAACCACCCCGAAGTGGCGATCCTCGGCGTCGGCCGGATTATCGACAAGCCCTGGGCGGTCAACGGGGAGCTCGCGGTCCGCAAGGTCACCGAGCTCACACTCACCTTCGACCACCGGGTCTGCGACGGCGGCACCGCGGGCGGCTTCCTGCGCTACGTCGCGGACGCGATCGAAAACCCGGGAGCCGTGCTGGCGGATCTCTAAGCGCCGGTGGGTAGAATCGAGCCCTGAACATCGCACCAACCACGCCGGCCAAGCGTCGGACTACGGAGATTTCATGTCACGATGGCTCGAAGTCGGCCAGGACAACTACGTTCTGACCACCGAAGGATCGCTGCTCAACACGGGTCTGATTGTGGGCACCGAACGCGCCATGGTGATCGATACCGGCGGCGGGCCCCGGCAGGGCCGTGAAATCCTCGACGCCGTTCGTGAAAAGACGGACCTGCCGCTGGTGGTGGTCAACACCCACGCCCACTACGACCACTTCTTCGGCAACGCCGTGTTCGCGGACGACGGCGTTACCGAGTTCTGGGCACACGAGAACTGCGCGGCGGAGATCGAGGAGAACGGGGACGCCCAGCGCCGGCTCGTCGCGGCCGCCGAACCCGAGATGGCGGCCGCCGAGGGCGGTGCCGTGGAACTGGTGGTGCCGAACGCGATCGTGAAGGACCAGCCCGTCCTGGTGGATCTGGGCGGCCAGAGCGCCACCCTGTTCTTCCTGGGCCGCGGCCACACCGACGGCGACCTGCTGGTGGGCACGTCCACCACCCTCTTCGCGGGCGACCTGGTGGAGCAAGGCGCGCACCCGTCCTTCGAGGATTCCTACCCCGAGGAGTGGGCGGACGCGCTCCGGCACATCTCCGCCCTGCGCCACCGTTACGAGTTCCTCATCCCGGGCCACGGGGAACCCTGCAGCGACCAGTTCGTGAAGACCATGGCGAACACCATGAGCACCGCGGTGCGGCAGGCCACCCAGGCCACCCGGGAAACGCCGAACGACGCCACCAAGGCCATCCCCATCCTGCCTTACGGCCCCGAACAGTCGCGCTGGTTCATCCGCCGGCTGCAGGAAACCCGCGCCCACCACTAGCGTTCGCGGCACCGGTTTGGGGCCGTCCTGAAGTGACAGAAGATAAGGGTGCGCACTACTGCACCTAGACTGGGTCCTTGAAAGAAGTTCCAACACGCGCCGCAACGGTCACCGCTGCGGGTCCTGGGGGAGAAACCAACTTATGCCCGAACCGGTGGAAGACAACTCAGCTGCCACTGCTGAAAACTCAGGACAGCCTGAACTCCAGCGCCGCCGCGACCTTCGTCGCGGCGATAACGACGACTTCGCTGCCCGGACAGGAACCATGCCGGTCATCAACCCCCGTGCCTCCGACGAAACGACAGCGCCGGCCCGTCCGGCGCCGGTCCGGAGCAGCTCCTGGGCCCAGGCCGCGGAAGCCGCCGACGAGCGCTTCGGCAACCCCGCCACCGGCACCAACCCCGTGATCCGGCAGGTCCCGGCCGCCCAGCGACCCGCCCCGGAACAGCCCGTCCAGCAGCCGGACACCGGTAGGCCGGCCTTCCGGCGAGCCGCCCCTGACCAGCCCACCCAGCAGCCAGCCACGCCCCGCCAGCCCGTCGCGCCGCCGTCGTCGGCAGCCCCGGCCGCCGAACCGGCAGACCTGGACGAGCCGGACGAACTCCAGCCCGCCGAGTCCGGCGCCGAATCCGGAACCGTCCCGCCGCCGCCCGCACGGGCCACCCGCGCCGGGCTGCGGGCCGCGGCCTTGAGTGAACCCGCCCCGGACTTCATCAGCTCCCCGGGCCTGTTTGTCCGCGAACAGAAGCCCCGGCCCGTCGGCGGCCTGCGCGGTGCGCTCTACAAGCTCACCAACGGCAGCCTGAACCTGGGCCCCAGCGCCAAGCAGCGCGAGGAGGACGAGCTCGCCCGCCGCATCTCCCGCCAGCTGCAGGGCAGCTACAACACCGCCGTGCTGAGCCTCAAGGGCGGCATCGGCAAGACCTCCACCACCGTGGGCGTCGGGCTGACCCTGGCCGAGTACCGGGGCGACCCGCCCTGCGCCATTGATGCCAACCCGGACTCCGGCGACCTGGTGGAACGTGCACTGGGCGAAGGGCTCTACCAGCAGCAGACCCCACGGACCATCAGCGACCTGCTCCGCAACGTCGACTCGATCGATTCGCTGACCGCGCTGGCGCGCTACATGCACCACGCCGGCCGGCTGCACCTGATCGCCGGAGAACAGGACCCGGAAGTTTCGGATTCGCTCACCGCCGAGGAATACCTGCGGATCCGCAAGCTGATCTCCGGCTACTACTCTGTGGCCCTCACTGACTGCGGTACCGGCGTGACCCACAACGCGATGAGCGGGATCCTGCAGTCCGCGGACAACCTCATCATCGCCGCCGGCTACGCGGTCAGCGGTGCCAAGCGGGCCCGCAGCACCCTCCACTGGCTGGCAGACCACGGCTACGAGGACCTGGCGCGCAACGCCGTCGTCGTCATCACGGACAAGGACGAGGTGTCCTCACGCGTGGACAAGGACGCCATCGAAGACCACCTCTCCGGCATTTGCCGGCAGCTGATCGCGGTGCCGCACGACCGCGGCGTGGCCGACGGCGACCTGGTCACCCTGGACGCGCTACGGCCCGAGACCCGGCGTGCCTACCGGGAGATTGCGGCCGCAATCGTGGACGGGTACGTTTAGCCGCTACATTTAGGCCATGAGCAAATACGTCGGAGACGACGCCACCGCACACCTGCAGGAGCTTGTTGCAGGCACCGAAACCGTCGAGGACTTCCTCGACGGCCTCTCGGAATTCGCCGCTTCCACGCTGACCCACTTCGCGGGCACTGACATTGAATGCGGCGTCACTCTGCAGCGGCGCCGGAAAACCATGACCGTGGCCGGATCCAGCAGCACCGCCGTCGCCCTCGACCAGATCGAGCAGAGCCTGGGCGACGGACCCTGCATCGAGGCGCTGAGGACCAAGAAGGTCATCGTGCTGGCCGACGTCGTGACGGACCCTCGCTGGCCGGCGTACCAGAAGCAGCTGGCAGCCCACGGCTGCCGCAGCAGCCTGGGCGTCCCGCTCGAAATCGGCGATGACTCCACCGCCGCACTGAACTTCTTCGCCCCCGCCACCGGCGTCTTCACCACCGAGGTGGTCTCCGAGGCCGCCGGGCTGGCCGACATCGCTGGCCGGGCGCTGCGGCTGGCCGTCCGGATCGGCACCGCCCAGGGCCGGGCCGAGGACCTGCAGGCCGCCATGGAGCACCGCACCACCATCGACCTGGCCTGCGGCGTGGTGATGGCGCAGAACCGTTGCTCCCAGGACGAAGCGATGCGGATCCTCACCAGCGTTTCCAGCAACCGCAACCAGAAACTGCGCGTGGTCGCCGCGGACATCCTCGGCAGCGTCACCTCCGACGAGGTCCACACCCACTTCGACGGCTAACCGTCCGGCGGCGCCGACACCTTTCCATGGCGGATGTCACACACCGCCGGACACCCTTCGGGCCGGTACCCCGCACCTAGGATGAAGGGGATGACCAGCACAGAAACCGCCCCCTTCAGCCTCCGCAGCATCGCCGTTCCCGCGTTCGGGCCGGCCCTGCTGTTCAGCTTTGGCGAGGGGGCGATCCTGCCGGTGGTGGCG